>Ga0302326_10010621_pt1 | contig 19961 bp, 12 predicted proteins | sample Palsa_T0_3_FD_202264 | JGI IMG/M metagenome (GOLD analysis project Ga0302326, IMG submission 202264) | Peat permafrost microbial communities from Stordalen Mire near Abisko, Sweden - Palsa_T0_3 | ecosystem: Environmental > Terrestrial > Soil > Palsa > Peat permafrost | place: Sweden: Abisko...
GACGCGCTCCATGGTGCGTCCGGACTTGGACGAGAAGGGGCTGCGCCTCGAGTTGAAGATCGAGGAAAATGTCCCGCCCATCATGGGCGACGAGATCCGGGTGAAGCAGGTTCTTTGGAATGTCATCAAGAACGCGGTGAAATTCACAGCGACGGGCGGCATGGTAACGATCGAGACAAATTCATGCCGTCGCCCGGGCCGCTTCGAAGTGCGCGTGATCGACACAGGAATTGGCATGACGTCGGACGAGATCGCCCGGATCTTCGAGGCGTTCGCCCAGGGAGACCATGCGGCGGGCGGCTCCCATCGCTTTGGCGGCCTAGGGCTGGGTCTCGCCATCTCCCGCATGCTGGTTGAGCTCCACGGGGGGGCCATCACCGCGGTCAGCCCCGGGCGCAACCTGGGGACCGAATTTCTGATCGATCTTCCCGTGAATGGCGCTGCTCATCCCGCAGCCGCGGCGACTTGAGGCCGGCGGGTTACGGGGTGACCGAGACGTTAACGCCCACGGAGGCCGAATTGCTCGAAACGGCATGCGCTCCCTCGTTGACCCCGACTGTGCGGACGAACGTATCTAGGATCAGATTGGTATAGCGCAGAAGTGTGCGGTAGGGCGTATACGGCACATAAACAATGTCGCCTGGCTCCAGGCGGACATCGGGTGAGCGGCCGTGCAGCACCTCGTTGACGGGAATGATGGCTATGTCCGGATGGGCGAGGGAGCCGCGCAGAATCGCGACATTCGAAAGGCAGGCGTCCGGAAACGCACCGCCGGCAAGGGCGATCGCCTGGACCACGGTCAGCGTATTGGGCATCCGCTCCGAGCGCGGCTGGACGACGGCACCCAGCACGTGCACTTCGGGCACGCGCGTCGACGGCAGGAAAACAAAGTCGCCTGGCTGCACATAGATGTTCTGGCTTAGATCGCCTTCGCGCAGGAGACGGGTGAAATCGACCGGCACCAGCGCGCCCTTGCGTATCACAAAGGCGCGGCCGAGATCGGCGGCCTCAGCGGTGGAGCCCGCCGGACTGCTGATTCCGAGGCTAGCCGCGAGGGAGGCGAAGGGTGAGGCCGACGAGAGGCCGCCTGCTTGGGAGATCGCCTCGAGCAGTGTGGTGGGGCCGGCCAGCGTATAGACACCGGGGCTGTTGACGCGGCCCAGCACCCATACCCGCTGGCTTTCGGCGGCGCGCAGCGTCAATGAGAGCACCGGTTTCTGGCGCACGTACCGTTGAAGCTCGGAGACGAGTCGGTCGCGCACCTGCACGAGCGTCATACCCCATACGTCGATTCCGGGCAGCAGGTAGTAGTAGATGCGGCCGTCGGGGCCCACGACTGTCGTGGCGCGGGTGGCCGGATCTCCCATCAACTCGATCTCAAGGCGGTCCCCGGGTCCCAGCCGATAGGCCTCGGAAGGTGCGTTAAGGAGGGCCGGGTCGAGTGAGGGCGCCGGCGCGGGGCTCGCCAAACTTGAGGCTGCGACCGGCTGAAGCGCGGCGGGCGGAGCCTCCGAGCGCGCCGAGCCGGGCTGGGGCAAATTATTGCAGGCGGCCAGGACGAGAACCCCCGCGGCCAAGGCCGCACGGACCACGTGGAAGAATCGTATGGGCTTCATGGAGAGATGGAGGTGGCGGCTGCGCCCGAGTTCGGACCGACGTGGATGCCGGTCCAAGTGACCACTGCGGATTCCACGAAGGCGGAGGCCGCGCGGTCGAGAAGCTCCTCGGCGCGGATCCACGGGCGGCTGCCGACATAGACGATGTCACCGGGTTGAAGGCCGACATTGCTCGCGTTGCCCGCGATGACGCCGCTGATGTCCACCTTGAATGTTTGCGGATGATTGAGCGAACCCCTCACAACGAGCACGCGCCCGGTCCAGGCGCGCTCCGTGAATCCGCCGCGCGCAGCGATGGCGGAAAGCGCATTGGTGTCCATATCGTAGGCGACCGCGCCGGGTTGCTTCACTTCGCCCAAGACGTAGATTTCACCGGTGCCGGCCGCCGGGAAGTAGAGATAGTCGCCGGGTTCCAGCGCAACGTTCTGGCTGAGGTCGCCGTGAAGAAAGAGCCGTTCAAAGTCGACTGGCATGTGCTGCCCGCCGCGGCCGAGGAAGCTGTGGGCAAAATCGGTCGTTTCGACCACGATCCCGCCTGAGACGCCGGTTTCAAATCCACGCGCGCGAGCGACGGCCTCGACGATCGTCAGCGGCCGGTCGAGGGGGAAGACGCCCTTCTGCACGACGGTGCCGAGCATAAAGTATTTCTTGCTGTGATAGGCGACGGGCGTCACGTACGGCTGCGGGGCTCGCCGGAATCGGCCGAGTTCCTCCTGCATCCGGTCGCGGAACTCATCGACCGTCAGACCCGCGGCCATGACGTTTGCGGCTTCCAAATAAGACACCCGTCCATCCGGCCCGATCGGCACTTCCTCGCGGGTGAGCTCGGGAGATCCGTAGAGGTGGAAACTCACGATGTCGCCGGGTCCCAAGGTCAGGCGCTGCTGCCAGGCCTGCCGTTGCGGGCCGTCGACCGAGAAGGCCGCCGGAGTTGCGGTGGCACCCGCGGATTCCGGATCGGCGGAATCCGGGACAGCCACCGCCGTCTGTGCGGTATCCGCTTGGGCCGCCGACGAGGGACGGGTGGCCAGCGCAAAGGCCGCAATGAAGAGGAATGCGCTCCGGCCCAGCCAGCGGGTGAAACGGCCGCGGACAGGCGCGGTGCGCTCGCGGTTGAGCACCGCGCCCACTAGGTTGCACTTTGCGTCCCGGAGGGTCTGAAGCTCGATATGGGTTTCCGAAGCGTCGGATTTGCAGCTGTCTACGAGCCAGACCAGATTGGGGATGTTCTCCGCCAGCAGCACGGTCTCGGGAACCGATGCGGGGGGCAGCTCGACAAAAATCACGACGTGTTCGATGGCTCTCCAAGCTTCAAGGGCCGACTGCCACTGCTTCCGCCGCTCGAGGTTCCAGACCCAGCCGGGAAGGGGAATATTGACGACAGGCGGACTCTCCGCGCTCGCGAGGCGGGCAACGATTTCACTCGGCGTGGAGAGCACGCTTGTGGTCAGCGCCACCTCGTCGACTGCGGCTGCGGGAGGCGGAGGAGTGGGGGGCATGGGAGCGGCGCGCGAGCGACGCTTGCGGGATTCAAATTCGGCGGCCATTTCCGCCGAAGGCTGGGCGGTGATGGTGAGCACGCGGAACCCGCAGCTGCTGGCGGCTCGTCCGAGAAGGTCGACCCAGGTGGATCGTCCGTCGCCGGGCTGAGCAGAGGTGATGCCGCAGATCATTCCGTGGTTGGGAGAAAGGCTCAGCCGGCTCTGGAGGGCCGTCCATGTGCGGAACGCCCACTGGCTGCGTCCCACCGGCGAGAGCCGGGCAAGATCGCCCAGAGTGGCGAGGAGGGGAAGACCGGTCACCCGCTTCACGTCGCCGCGCGTCTTGACGCGGTTATCGAGAAACTCGCTCATGAGAATTTGTCCCGCCGAACCGACAATTCCCAGGAATGCGCCGAGCGCTGCGTAGAGGACAATCTCAAGCCGGTGCCTATGCTCCAGAGTGCGGTCGGCCGAGGCCGGCACAAGCACGCGAAAGTACCCGGGCGGATCCTCGCGAAACGGCTGGATGGCACGCTCCCGGCTAATGAGAAGCGCCCGGTTGGTTTCGAGGCTCCTGAGACGTTCTCCGAGCGCCACTTCTTCGGGGCTCAAGCGGCCGTAGAGGGCGGAGGGGCCGGGCGCCGCCGCATGGGTCCGTGCAGCGTGAGGCGGGTTGAGGGCGGCGGCCGCCGCGGCATTTGCGGCTGCGCGGCGCTGCTGGTCCTCGAGGGCGGCCAGCTCGGCCCGCTGGGTGCGCACGAGCGGATGGGCATCGGTGTAACGAACCAATAGGTCGTCGAGCTGTTCGCGCGCCGTTTGAATGCGCTGAGGCAGGTCGCTGACGATTGCCGGGTTGGGCGCTTCGGCGGCCTCATCATCCGCTCCGGCCGCCGAAGCGCCGCTCTTCTGGTTGGCGGCGCGAGTCGAAGCGATCTCGGACTCGACGGCTGCGAGCTGGTGGCGCACGTAGTCGTCGGCCTCATTGGCCTCCCTGCGCTGGAGCTTCTGCGTGTAGGCGATCGCGGCGGTGCTGAAACGGTTGATCAGGTCGACCGTCGCTTCACGGTCGGCGCCGGTCGCTGTGACCTCCGCCACCTCGTTGTTGCGGTCGAGGGTCAGCTGGAGGCGGCGGGCGAGCAGCTCGGCGGTCATTGCCGGATGCTCCTGCGCGCCCACCTGGTTGAGCAATTCCGGCGACTGGAGCATGAGGACCAAGCTGGGCGTTGGAATGTCCCTGGGCCTGAAGGCGTCGTCGACGTCGGAGGGGACGTAGTGGATCAGCTCGGACGATGCGGTGAAGGTTCGCCCCCACACAAATTGGGCGACCGCGGCTCCGGCGGCGCCGAGAGCGAGCGTCCAGAAGGCGAGCCACTTCCACCGGCGCAGCCAGAAATCAAGGACCGCCCACGCGTCAAAGGGCGCAGAGGAGGAGGGCACCGGTGCCGGCGAATGGAGGTCGGCGTTGAGATCATTCATAGGAGAAAAATGGGGGGACGTGACCGACGATGGTGCGCTGGAAGCGGATTCGGTTCCGCAGGAGCTTTTGCGCGGCGGGCCCTCTTGGCCGGTGGAGCCGGTTCGGCGGGCTTTGCCGGCTGGGGAAGGGGAGCCTCCCGGACGGCCTGGGCCTCCTCGATGGGACGCGTCGATTGGGTGGTTTCGAGCTGCTGGGCGACCAAATGATTCTGAAAGGCGTAGTGGACCAGCTCGGCGTTGTTGGATAGCCCCATTTTCTCCAGCACCCGGGCGCGGTAGGTGCTGACCGTCTTGACGCTGAGGGCCAGCTCACGGGCAATGGCCCCGACCGGCTTGCCGGAGGCGATCATCCGAAGGATCATGAACTCGCGGTCCGACAGCCGCTCGTGAGGAGGGGTCTGGACGTCATTGATGAGATAGGAGGCCATTTTCTCCGCGAGCGTCGCGCTGACGTACCGGCCGCCCGACATGACCTTGCGGACCGCGCCGACAAGCTCTTCCGGGGCGCTTTCCTTGGTCATGTAGCCCGCGGCGCCGGCTTTGAGCAGGCGCACGGCGAAGGGATCTTCCGGATGCATGCTCAGCACCAGCACCGGCACCTGGGGCCTGCAGCGCTTGATCTCGGTGAGCACCTCGAGGCCGCCGCGTCCCGGCATGCTCAGATCCAGCACCACGACGTCCCAATGTTCCTTCCAGATTTTTTCCAGCGCCTGCTGTCCGTTCGCAGCTTCGCCAAACGTCGCCCGCGTGAACTCCGCGGCGAGTATCTGCTTGAGGCCCTGCCTGACAACGGCGTGGTCGTCGGCGAGAAGAATCTTCACGAGACTGCCTCCACGCGGTCCGCGGTTTGGGGCATGGGCGCGCGCATCGTGACGGTCGTTCCCTTGCCCGGCAGCCCGAAGAAGAAGACCTCGCCCCCCACTTGCGCCGCGCGCTCCTTCATTCCAATGATTCCAATCGAGCCGACGTCGCCGATATTCTTTTCTGATATTCCGCGGCCGTTGTCGCGGACGGTCAAAACGAGCTTCCCCTCGCTTTCCACCAGGCTTATGTCGACGCGGGAAGCCTTGGCGTGCCGAATGACGTTTGTCAGCGTTTCTTGGAAGATGCGGAAACAGACCGTCTTGAAATCCTGGTCCCAGAGCCATTCCTTCACCTCGATGCGCACTTCGCAGAGGATGCCCGTGCGCTTCTGAAATTCTTCCGCCTGCCATTCGATGGCTGCGACCAGCCCGAGGCTGTCAAGAATGGCCGGTCTCAGCTCGGTTGAGATCCGCCGCACCGTCTGGATCGTGGCGTCTATCCGGGCGGACATCTCCTTGATCTTCCGAAGAAGGGGTCGGGCGCCCCCGCGCCGCCGGGCCGCGATGAGCGAAATATCCAGTTTCAATCCCGTGAGGGCCTGGCCCAATTCGTCGTGCACCTCCCTGGCGATCCGCGTGCGCTCCTCTTCGCGCACATAATGAAGATACGCTGTCAGCGCGCGCAATTGCTCGTGCGAGGCGCGCAGCCGTTCTTCGGCATGGTGGCGCTCCCGCCGTTCCCGCGCCTCGCTCAGCGCCCTCTGGACGGCGGGCACGAGACGCGTAAGATGCGTTTTAAGCACATAGTCGGTGGCCCCCTGCTTGAGCATTTCGATCGCCAGCTCCTCACCCATGACCCCTGAGACAAAGATGAACGGAATGTCGGGCACCATGCGCTGGGCGATGGCCAGCGCCGCGCTGCCGTCGAATCCCGGCAACGAGTAATCGGAGAGGATCACACTCGGTGGGCGGCGTTTTAGCTCGGCCTCATACGCTTCTCGGGTATCCACAGCTGCGAACGAGATGTCCAAGCCGCTGCGTTTCAGGAGATGCTCGGTCAGTTCGACCTGCGGTCCGCTGTCTTCGACCAGAAGGATGCGCAATTGGGCCGCCGGAGCAGCCGCGCCCGGCTCGTTGGGCGAGGCCTGGCGTCCCCCGGGGCGCGTGCCCTCGTGTCTGCGCGCGTGCATCGGAGCTCGTGAGTTTGGATTACTGAGGCGATTCATCGGCGCCCGGCGGCACTACGCGCTCGCCGGCGGCGAATCCGGGAGCGAAAAGAAGAACGTGGCTCCTTCGCCGGGGGCGGACTCCGCCCATGTCTTGCCTCCGTGCCGCTGGATGATGCGGCGCACGTAGACCAAGCCGACGCCGGTCCCTTCGAATTCCGAGGCTGCATGGAGCCTCTGGAACACGCCGAAGAGTTTGTCCCGGTGTTTCATGCTGAATCCCACCCCGTTGTCGCGGACAAAGAGGATCGATTCGTGTTCCCCCCGAAACCCGCCAATCTGGATCCTCGCCACGTCGCGGGGACGGGTGAATTTCACCGCGTTGGATGCCAGCTGCACGAAGACTTGCCGCATCAGCGTCGGATCGGCCTCGACGACCGGCAGTTCGCCCACGAGCCACGAGATCATGCGATTCTCAGCGAGCGGGCGAAGCTCGTCGACAACCCCCTGCGCGAGCGCGTGCAGATCGATCCGGACGCGGTTCAATTCGGCCCGGCTGACCCGTGAGAGGGCGAGCACATCGTCGATCATCCGGCCCATCTGATAAGTCGATTCGGCGATCGTGCGCAGGTAGTGCCGCCCTTTCTCGTCGATCTTGGAGCCGAAATGGTTGAACAGGAGGTCGACGAATCCGCCGATGTGGACCAGCGGCGCACGAAGGTCATGGGAAATCGAATACGCAAACGATTCCATTTCCGCGCGCACCGAGCGGAGCTCCGCGTCCTGGAGTTCGGCGCGTTCCTCCAGGCCGGTGTTGAGGCGGCGGGCCTCGTCATTGATCAGTTTTTGAAGGATCTGATCGGGCGGCGGAGCAGGCTTGGCCGGTTTCAATCGGGCGGCGGCCTTGGAGGTTGCGGGGGCTTTGGCGGAGGAGGACATTGTGAAGAGGACTTTGGGGGATTTTCAGCGCGGCAGAGTGGGAAGGCTGGCGGCGGCCGGCGCGGCCGCCTGCGTGCGGGCTGTGGAGGCCGCCCGCGCGTAAATGCCCAGAGTCGCGTCGGCGACCGCGCCCCAGTCGAAGCGGCGGGCCTGGGCCAGGCCGGCCTCGCGCAGGCTCCGGGCAAGCGACGGATCGCGCGCGATTCGCGTCATCTGGTCGGCCATCTGGAGAGAATCTTCGGGTTCGAGCGGCAGCGCGGCTGTTCCGGCAACCTCGGCCAAACCTCCGCGCAGAGACGAAAGGACGGGGCAGCCGCACGCCATGGCTTCGGCAACCGGCAGGCCGAATCCTTCGTAAAGCGAGGGGAAGGCGAGCGCGCCTGCGGACCTGTACCAGCCAGGCAGTTGATCCGGAGCGATGAAGCCCAGGCGGTGGATGTGGGCTTTTTGCGGAGAGGCATCGATCCTCGCGTGGATCGCCTCCGAGCCGTGCCAGTCGCCGCCTCCAAGCACAAGTTTCCAGGGCACTCCATTCGCCCGCACCCGCTCGAAGGCCTGGATCAGCCGCACGTGGTTCTTTGCGGGATGCTCGAAGCGGGCAACGTACAGGAAGAAGGGGCTGTCTATGCCGCGCGCGAGAGAAGGGCCGCGGGCTTCCGAATGATCGGCGGCGCCGGGTTGGAATCGTCCGTGATCGAGGCCATTGGGAACGACCGTCACTTGTTCCGGCTGAATTCCGAAATAATGGACAATATCGTCGGCGGTGAGCCGGCTGACCGCTATGATCTGATCTTGGCGCTGAGCCAATTTGCGGGCGACCACGCGCCCATAGAACATCCGGGCGCGGTCGTACTTGCCGGCCAGGCGGAACGGCGCAAGGTCGTGGATGGTGGCCACCAGGGCGCATGGCCGCCTCCAGAGCATGCGCCGGTAGCTCGGGACGTGAAGCACGTCGATTCCTGAACGGATCAGGAGATCGGGAAGGATCGCTTGGTGCCAGAGGATGTCACGGACCGGCGGGCGGTGCGTTTCCGAGACCGGAATCAGCCTCATGGAGCCTTCGGCGAAAGCAAAGAGGGGCAGATCGTCCTCCAAGACATAGAGGCTGAATTCGTGCCGGCGAGCCATGGGAAGAAGCGCCCGGACGAGAGAGAGCACATACTGGCCCACGCCCGACCGGCCGCGCTGGACGACGGAAGTGGTCAGTGCGATTCTCATCGGCGGATGACATCCTGCATTCGCGCAACGCGATCCTTGCCGTCGTCCTTCTTGCCACGCGCATCGGGATTTTTGTCGGAGATCACGAAGAGGTGAAGCAGGCGCATGCGTTCCAGAGCGCCGCGGACCACGGCGCTCGGGCGGAAGAGGACAAGCCGTCGATTGTTGTCCGCGAGGCGCTTCCTCCAGCGCGCCAACACGGCGAGGCCGGTGCTGTCTATGTGGCGCACGCCCGCGAGATCGAGCAGGCAGTCCCGGGTCTGGGACACCGCGGAGGACCAGAAGCGGCCTTCCCTCCGGAGGCCGTCGGCGTCAAGCTCATCGCCCGCGCGCACGCGCAGCCATTGGCCGGCGAGGATGGCAACGGAGCGCCGCGCAAGTCTCTTCGAGGCCGCGCCGGGCCGTGTCCACCAGCGTTGGGCGACGATTTCGGGGATGAAATGGAAGAGGTCGTCGACATAGCGGCGGAACAGGCGGCGCGGCTCCTGCAGCAGGCGATAGCCCCATTCGAGCCCGCAGCGCCGCATCCAGACAGGTGCCCGGCGGACGCGCCCGGCCAAAAAGTCGACGGTCGCGCCGACCCCAATCGCGACCGGAACGCCGAGATCTCGGGCGTGCCTGGCGATCCATTTCTCCTGCTTGGGGCATCCGAAAGAAACGAGCAGCAGGTCGGGCTTGGCGGCGCGGATGTGCGCCGCGATTTCGTCGTTGTCCATCCGCTCGAGCGGGGCGTGGACCGGCGCAAAGTACGCGATTTTTGGAAGATCCGGGTACTGCGCGGCGAGGCGGCGAGAGGCCTCCTCGGCGACGCCGTCGGCTCCTCCGAGAAGAAAGATGCGCCATCTGCGGACCGCCGCTCTCCTCACCAGAGCGGGCACCAAGTCTGAACCGGCGGCGCGGCCGGGAAGCGCGTTGCCGAGCCAGCGCGAGGCCCACACCAGCGGTGTGCCGTCGCATAGCACCAACTCGGCATCGAAGAGGATACGCCTAAGCTCGGAATCCCTCGAAGCCTGAACCAGGAAATCAACGTTGGCGGTCACCACATGGTGGAACGAAACCTGGTCGATCATGGCGCTGATCCGTTCGACCGCCCTGTCAATTGTCATCGGATCAAAGGGTATTCCGAGCAACGCGACAGGCAGCGCCGCTTCGTCGGAAGCCATTGACCTTAAAAAGGATGCTATGGCGACCTTCCGGGCCGGGGCGCCGGCCGCCTCCGCCGCGGACGGGTCTGAAATCTGCGATCGGGAAGAGGTCGGGGACGTGACGAGTTCCATTCCCTCCATCGACACCGCCCAATCCGAACCGGCGAAGGGGTCCAGACCCCATTATGAGGCCTGCGCGGGTTGAAGGCTCCGGGGCGAATGGGGCGCAGACCTACTCACGGTCCCGTGAACCGAACGGCCCCCGCGTGGTCTCGAACCGGGGCCACTTCCTTCCTGCCGGAGGGAGGCACCCAATTTCCAGCGCCGATGAATCTTCTCCGCTTTCTCCTCCGTTATTCGAGGGCCATGGTCATCTGGACGTCGCTTGCGGCGATCGCAAGCGGCGCCTGCAACGCCGGCTTGATCGCCATGATCAACACCGTGCTCAACCGGCACGGGCATCCCGGAAACGCACTGATCCTGGCCTTCATCGCGCTTGTGGTCGGCCGCATTGTCACCAACGCGGTCGCCCAGGTGACGCTGGCGCATTTCTCGCAGGCCAATACCGCCCGTCTGCGCCAGGACTTGGTGCGCAAGATCCTGGGCGTGCCGCTTCGCCAGATCGAAGAGCTCGGCGCTTCCCGCCTCATGGTCGCTCTCACCGAGGATATCATGGAGATTACCCAGGCGACGCTCAGTATCCCGATTTTCGCCGTGAATCTGGCGGTCCTGGTCGGCGGCGCAGTCTATCTTGGCTGGCTTTCGCTTCCGGTGCTGCTCGGCATGTTCGCCTTCATGGTTGTCGGGGCGGTGACCTACCGGCTGCTGATCCGAGCCGGGTTCGGACATTTGACCGCGGCGCGCGATGGCCAGGACCGGCTCTTCCGGCACTTCCGCGCCCTCACCGAGGGGATCAAGGAGCTCAAGCTGCACCGCCAGCGCCGAAACGCTTTCATCCAGGAGGACATCACCGCGGCGACCGATGTCTGCAAGCGGCACAATGTGGCGGCGGAAATGCGCTTCATCATCGCGCAGAACTGGAACCAACTCCTGTTCCTGGTCCTGATAGGCGGCGTCCTGTTCGTCCTTCCGCGTATCGAACATTTAACGACCCAGGCGCTGACGGGCTATATCATAGCGACCCTCTATCTCATGGGTCCCCTCTCCGGACTGCTCGGAAGCCTGTCGGTGTTCAGCCGAGCAAACGTATCTCTTCAGAAGGTCGAGCAGCTCGGACTCGCTCTCGCGGCCCACTCCGGCGATGACCGCTCGGGCGCCGAGGGGGCGCCTGCGCCCTTTGAGCTCCTCGAGCTAACAGGCATCACCCACCACTATCACCGGGAGCGGGAGGACGATCACTTTCTTCTCGGGCCGATCGACCTCGCGTTTCGTCCGGGCGAGGTGGTGTTCCTGGTTGGGGGCAATGGCAGCGGCAAATCGACGCTGGCGAAGGTCATCACGGGGCTCTACCCCCCGGCCGGTGGAGAGATCCGGCTGAATGGGCGGTTGGTGGGCGATCATAACCGGGACGAGTACCGCCAGAATTTCTCCGCCATCTTTGCCGATTATTTTCTATTCGACAGGATTTTAGGCGCGGCGAGCTCGGGCCTCGACGAGGCCGCGCGCGCTTATCTCGAAAAGCTGCACCTCGATCACAAGGTGAAGATTGCCGACGGGGTCTTCTCGACCACCGCGTTGTCGCAGGGTCAGCGCAAGCGGCTCGCTCTTCTGTGCGCCTACCTTGAGGACAGGCCGTTCTATCTATTTGACGAGTGGGCGTCGGACCAGGATCCCGTGTTCAAGGATGTCTTTTACACCCAGCTCCTTCCCGAGCTGCGGGCGCGCAACAAGGCGGTCCTGGCCATCACGCATGACGATCGTTACTTCCCGTTCGCGGATCGGTTGATCAAGCTGGACTACGGGCGGATTACGGAACGTTCTGCCGCCGAGATCGCCGCGGTAGGTTAGCCTGGGCACGGCGGGTAGGTTGCGACCCCAGTAACAAACGGGACGGCGCGGCATCCAATGTGCCTCTGCCAATCCCTATGAACAATCTTGACCAGCGAGTGAAACGATCTGTCGAAACCGCAACCGGCCCGGCATGGCGGAGAGCCCGCCGCGCGCTCCTGTCGGTCTTGGCTGCCGCTACCTTCGGCGGCCTGCGCGCCCAGACTCTGGTCTTTGCGCCGCTGGCCGGAAATCCGGCGCTCCTGGACCACACCGATGGCACCGGGACCAACGCGCGCTTCTTCAATCCGGTGTCGGCCGCCGTCGACAGTTCCGGAAATATCTACATCGCCGACGCAGGCGATCATACGGTCCGCAAGGTCACCTCCGGAGGCGTGGTCACGACTCTGGCGGGCACATCGGGGGTTGCCGGCGCCGTGGATGGAAACGGCACGGGAGCGCAATTCACCTATCCGTACGGCATCGCGGTCGACAGCGCCGGCAACGTGTACGTGAGTGACACGGGTACGCAGACGATCCGCAAGATCACCCCGGGCGGCGGCGTCTCCACGATCGCGGGCAGCGACGGGGTCACCGGCAGCGTCGATGGGACGGGCTCGGCGGCGCTCTTCAACGGGCCCCAAGGCGTCGCCGTCGACAGCTCGGGCAACGTGTATGTCAGCGACACCAACAATTGCACCATTCGCCGAATCACTTCCGCCGGCGTTGTTTCCACCTTTGCCGGCAGCGCCGGACAGGTGGGCAACTCCGACGGCGCGGGCGGTTCCGCCCGCTTCAACTACCCGGCGGGGCTCTCGATCGACACCGCCGGCAACGTCTATGTCGCCGATTTTGCCAACAGCACCGTGCGCAAAATTACGCCTGCCGGCGCGGTGACGACGATCGTGGGCGCAGCCGGCCAGTCAGGCACAACTGATGGTCCCGCGGGTTCGGCCCGCCTCAATCATCCTCAGGGGATCGCCGTCGATCCTTCGGGCAATGTGTACATCATCGACACCTCGAACCAGACGGTGCGCGAATTCCTGATCGGCACCGGCGGTGTTGTGACCTTGGCCGGCAATCCCGGATTCCTCGGGCATTCCGACGGCGGCGGCGCGTCGGCGACCTTCTTCTATCCGGGTGGAATCGGGACCAACGGCTCCGGCACGATCTACATCGCGGATACGGGCAATCATCGCATCCGCGCCATGACGACGAACGGCTCGGTCTCGACCCTTGCCGGCTCGGCCGGTCCTTCCGGAAGCACGGACGGGTCTGGGACGTCCGCCTCGTTTCTGTACCCCGACGGGGTGGCGGTGGATTCCTCAGGAAATGTTTACGTGGCGGACTCCGGCAACAATACGATCCGTAAAATCACCGCGTCCGGTTCGGTCTCCACCCTGGCCGGAACGGCCAACCCCCTGGGCGGGAGCGCCGATGGCACGGCCGCCGCAGCTCGGTTCAACAACCCGACCGGGGTGGCGGTGGATTCCTCCGGAAATGTCTACGTGGCCGATTCGGGCAACAGCACGATTCGCAAGATTGCGGGCGGCATTGTGTCGACCTTCGCGGGCGCGGCGGGCGCGACGGGAAGTTCGGACGGGTCCGGATCCGCGGCCCGTTTTAATAGTCCACAGGGTATAGCGGTGGACGGGGCGGGAAATGTTTACGTCGCCGACACCAACAACAGCACGGTGCGCGAAATCACCTCGGCGGGGGCGGTCACTACCCTGGCGGGGGCCGCGGGGCAGACCGGCAGCTCCGATGGAACCGGCGGCGGCGCGCGTTTCAACGGGCCTTATGCGGTGGCGGTCGATGGAGGCGGAAATGTCTATGTCGCCGACTACTTTAACGCCACGATTCGGAAGATCGCGGCCGGCGGCGCCGTGACCACGCTGGCGGGTGCCGCGGGCAAATCTGGAGATGTCGACGGAGTGGGCGCCGTCGCCCGCTTCAATCAGACTTACGGGATAGCGGCCGATGGCAGCGGCAATCTGTATGTGACGGATACTTATAACCGAACCGTCCGCAAGGTCAGCGCCGGTGGCTCGGTCTCCACGTTGACCGGTGTGATGGCGCGTTTCTACTATCCGCAGGGCATTGCGATCAGCGGCTCCGGAACAATCTATGTCGCCGACGGCGACAACCAGGCGATCAGCGCCGGCGCCTATGTGACGGCCCCTTCGGGCGGCGGCACGGTGGCCAGCCAGGCGGTGTCGGCGGGGGCCAATGCGACCTTCTCAATCGCCGCAGCGAGCGGGGTCAACTACCAGTGGCAAGTCTCCACGGACGGAGGAAATACGTGGACCAATGTGGCCAATGGCGGCGCCTATTCGGGTGCGACCACGACCGCGCTCACCATCACAGGAGCGACCGCGGCCATGAACGGGTACCAATACCGGGTGGCCGAGTCGAATGCGGCCGGCACCAGCAATAGCGGAGCCGGAATTCTGACGTTGCTCGGATCGGGGAGCAGCGGCGCGCGGCTGGTCAATCTATCCGCCCGTTCCTTTGTCGGCACGGGTGCGAACAATCTCATTGCCGGCTTCACGATCGGCGGTTCCGGATCCAAGCAACTCATTCTGCGCGGCGTCGGACCCACCCTGGCGTCGTTTGGTGTGACCGGTGTCCTGGCGGCCCCGAACCTCACCCTGGTCAACAGCGCGGGGGCTGTCTTGGCCTTCAATTCGGGCTGGGGCGGCGGCGCCGCCCTCTCGACCGCTTTCGCAGCCGTGGGCGCTTTCGCCCTGCCGGCGACCTCGGCGGACGCGGCCATGTCCCAAACGCTGGCCGCGGGCGGGTACACCGAAGAACTCAGCGGGATCAATTCCGGCACGGGCGTCGGCCTGGCCGAGATCTACGATGCCGATACCGGCACCCCGTCGGCGCGTTTGACCAATATTTCCGCCCGCGCCCAAGTGGGAACCGGCGCCAACATTCTGGTGGCCGGCTTCGTGGTCACCGGCACCGGCTCCGAGAATCTCGTCATCCGCGGGATTGGCCCGACCCTCGCTCAATTTTCAGTGACCGGCGTCCTGGCCACGCCCGTTCTGACCATTTACAATAATGCGGGCACCCAGATCGCCTCCAACACCGGCTGGGGCGGCACCGCGGCGCTCACCGCCGCCTTCGTCCAAGTCGGAGCCTTCGCCCTGCCGGCGACCTCTGCGGACAGCGCCCTGATCATCAGCCTCCCGGCCGGCAATTATTCCGCCCAACTCGCGGGAGCGAACAGCTCGACGGGCGTGGGGCTGTTGGAGATCTACGAGCTGCATTGAGCCGAAGCCGGATCGCCTTCAGGGCCGGAGAAAACGGACGCAGATCGACTGCGGCACGTGGACGGCCTGTGTCGTGGAGCTCAGGCGGCCTGTGTCGGGATCGATTCTAAGAACGATTGCGTTATCGAGGTCGCGGTTGGCGCAGACGATCCAGTGTCCGCTTGGGTCGATCGCGAAATTACGCGGGTATTTGATGCCGGCGCCCATGCGCTGCAGAAACGAAATCCGGCCCGTGGCGGAATCGATGGAGAAGGCGACGAGGCTGTCATCGCCCCGATTTGAAACGTAGAGCCATCGCCCGGACGGATGAACGGCGATCTCAGCCGCGGTGTTGAGGGGTCCGTGATAATCCGGCGGCAGCATTGGCTCGGTTTGGAGCGGGGTCAGCGTTCCGCGCGATCCGTCCCAAGCGAACACGGTGACGCTTGAGCTGATCTCATCGGCGACGTAGACGAAACGCCCCGAGGGAGAGAAAGCGAGGTGGCGGGGTCCGGCGCCCGGCGGGGTTTGCCCAAACGGCGGATCATTTGGCGCCATAAGCCCGTGCGCCGCGTCCAGCTTGTAGACACGGACTTGATCCAGCCCCAGATCGGCGACCAGCGCGAAACGGCCGGACGGGTCGTAATTGACCGAGTGCGCGTGGGGCGCCTGCTGCCGATCGTGATTGGGGCCGGAGCCGGTGTGCTGCACATGGCCCGTCTCGGGTCCGGCGGAACCGTCGGGGAGGATTGGATACACGGTGGCGAAGCCGCCGTTATAGTTGGCCGTCACCAGGAAGCGCCCGCCTGGCTCCACGTTGATGTGGGCCGGTTCCAGGCCTACCGTCGAGCGGACCCCGATGGGGGTGAGGACGCCCGTGTCCCGGTTGATGGCGAAGGCGTGGATGGCCCCCAGGCGCGTCCCGTCCGGGCCGGGCCGATCCCCCAGCGAGTAGAGGAAGCGCCCATTGGGCGCGATGGCCTGGAAGACCGGATTGGGAATCTCGGCCGCTAGCCTCGGGTTGCCCAGCACACCGGTCGCTTCGTCGAAGGCGGCGACAAAGAGCCCGGTTCCCGGACCGGTGGTCGAGGTGCCGAAATACACCCAGCCAATCGACGGGATCGGCCTCAATTCCGGGCCGGCGACGGCGGCGGCACACACGAAGGCCAGGGACAGGACGGGGCGTAACAGCATTCGCGAATCCTAGAACTTTATTATAAGCTGGGCAAAGCTTTACGGCGGTCAGGCGGGGTGCTCGGCTTCAATATGAATTCTTTTTCTAAAGGTTTCTGAAATGGATCCGATAGATTGAATATGGACTCCAGGTTCGCTCCAGCATTGGGTTGGCCTGTGATTCGAATTTTGGCAGTGGTTCTGGCAGCGGGCGCGTTGTGCCTCCATTCGGTAGGCGCCGATACAGATGCGGTCGCCGTCGTCGCCGACGTGATTCCTGTGCTGACCTTAAAAGGAGGGCGCGTCCTTCATGCGGTCAAAGTCATGTCCGATGAACCCGACAGCTTGGTGGTAAAGGCCGACGAAGGACTGATCAAGGTGCGCAAAGCGGATCTGCCCGCGATTGTGGCCGCACACTACCCGGTACGGGACGCCACACCGGATACCTACATCGCCCCCTTCTCGCTCGCTCCTCCCGCCGGGGCCCCGACTCCCGCGCCCAGGCCTGCTCCCAAACCAGTGCGCAAAACAGCCAAAGCCGCCGAGCCCTCGCCGATCTTCAAGGGATGCACCATCTTGTCCTTCGAGCCCAAGCCCTTCCAGACGGTTCTCGGGGCGGCCGATGTGCGGATTCACAATGACACGGATGCGCCCGTGGAGATTCTTCCCCATGACCTCGAATGCGTCTCCGCGGACGGAACCCATTTGCGAGGCCGCTTCCTGGTGATGGTGCCGGACGTGGGGGCGGCGGTCGTGAAGCGCAAGGATTTCGTTCCGGCCCATGGGGACTTGACAGATCGGATCGTTTTTTCGAACGACGCAGTCGTGATCTCGGAGCTTCATTGGGGAAGGCCATAAGGCCGGAAAGCCCACGCAACTCGGGCATGGAAATATGCCCTCGGTGCGTGGGCTTTCCGGCTCGCCTCAAACCTTCCGCTGTATCGAACACTCTCCTTGAGAATTCACAGGGTGCGCCAGCGGTTCCATGATCAGCGGGCACATTTACCCGTGCCCGATGACATGGGACCGGCTGGCGCTACCGCCCATCGTGCCAGCCGTAGGCGTCGAGGAACTGGGTGAGCTGGGGATCTTGGATGGAGAGGGGAGGCAGCCAGATTCGGACGGGGTCTCGCTTCCACCAGGCGCCCTTACTGTTGCCCGCTTCGGCGAATGAATAGTTATAGAGCACGGCGCGGATGAACCGCGGCGGACGCTGAGGGAACGGATTCGAGGCGAAGAGGCCGACAGCCCCTGGGTCATTGTGCAGAAGTTTCCAAACGAGATGGACGGTCCACGGGTACTGCTGGGCCGAACTCATGGCGGCAAACCACATCTGCCAGTCCAGCCGCGGCTGATACGGCGCAACCTGCGGCGGCCGCCGGTCGAGGTCCACGGGGAGCGCCTTGTAGAGGTAGGGGGTCCATACCGCTCCGGCGTCGGGTGAGTGGGCTTCCGTGCCTTCGAATACGACGTTCATCCGCTCGCGGCCCACCGATCCGAAGGCGCCATAGGTATTGACCAATTCCAGCGGATCAAATGATGCGTTCATCCTCTGGTCCGGAGACAGGAGATTCATCGTCGGCTGAATGCTGAGCGCGGCGACCACGGCTGCCAGCCCCCACGCGGCGTTGCGCATTCCCATGCTGGGTCTCGCCGAGTCGCGGGCCCTCTCGGCTACGCGCCCCAGGGCCCTTGGCAGCAGCCGGCTCCAGACGGAGTCGTCGATGCAGGCAAGGGCCGGGACAATTGTGAGCCAATTCAGAAAGGAGAGATTGCCGCTAAGGATCAAGACGCCCTGGAAGCTTATGATCACGGCCGCGGCGATGTGGCGCGCCCGCCTGGGCCCGAAAACAAACCAGGGCGCGACCAGTTCGGCGACATGGTTGAAGACAACCCCGCCTTTGAGAAGGCCTCGTGGAAGAAAATGGAGGGCACGGCTGATCGGATTGGGCAGGGGCTGCGTCTCAAAATGATAGAAGAGCGCGGTCAGGTCGCGCCACGCCGGGTCGCCGCGCAACTTGATGAGGCCCGCCCCCAGCATGATCCGGAAGATCAACCACTGAAAGAGCCGGATGACGACCCGAGGGGGTTCTCTCCCCGGAAATGGGCGCGCGTCCAATAGCGGACACAGGAAGATGGCGAGAAATCCCGTCTCGAGGAGCTGGAACTCCCATCCGTAGCCGTACCAGTCCTGGCCGACGTGGACGATCGAAAGGTAGAGCACCCAGAGAACCGCCAGCAGGATGGAATTGGCCCACCCAGCAGCCACCACGCAGGCGAGGAGAAATCCGGCCCATGCCGAACCCACGAGGAAGCCATCGGCATGCGAGAACCAGAAGATCGAGGGAAGACGGCGAAAGCCCGCCTCAGACGAACCGAGTGCAGTCCGAACCCGCTCCAGGAAATCTCCGACCGGAAGCAACCCGTCAGACCCGATGAGCGCCCTCAGCTGCAGAGCCGCCGCCAGGAAAGCAACCGCATAGACCGCCCCCAAGAGCCTAAGCAGGACAAACCGCGTCAACCAATACGAAGGCGCCCCCGGAGCGGATTGACCAGCCGAGGGCGATTGTGGGTGGGGGGTACTTGCCGAAGTGCCGCTGTCCATAACGCTCGCTATATATAGAGGCACCGGCCCGGGTCCTTGCCAGCCCTCATATGCGCCTCGCTCGCGCCCCGCGAACCGATGCTCCAATCACCGCCCGTCTTCGGGCCTTCTTGCATTCTCGCAGAGCCCCAGGACGGGAGGTAGCTCGGCCCCGAGGACGTTGCCGCCTTCTCGTCCGCCTCGGTGGGCACCCATCTGGCCGGCGCAAAGAGCCGGCGGTGTTGGGTGTCCGGGTCGGCGGGCGATCTGGGGTCTCGGCGGCTCAGGACGAGGTGCCGAGCTGCCTCTCGTCCGCTCACGACGATCGGGCCGAGCCGCCCCTCGCCCGTGTCCAAAAAGGGGATTGCATTCGAAGCCCCCGTCCTGTCTGATCGTCCGCTTTCCACTACGCCTGCCCTTCAAATTTGAAGGGCCAGGGGGAACGAATTCATGAAAAAACCACTGACTCTCAACGTCGCCACGCGTGCGCAAACCGGCCGCAGCGCCTCGCGCCGCCTGCGCAAGGTCAATCGCATTCCCGCCATCCTTTACGGGAAGCACACCGACCCGGAAAAGCTTTCGGTCGAGACTCCGGAGTTCACACGGCTTCTTAAGGCCGTGGCGGGCAGGGCGGTCCTGATCGAACTGGCCCGAGACGATCGCCCCGAAAAGGCGCTTTCATTCCTCCAGGAGATCCAGCGCGATCCCATCACCGACCGTTACCTTCACGTCGATCTTCATGAGGTGAAGGCCGACGAGAAATTTGAGATCCAGGTCCCGGTCCACGTGGTCGGCGAATCCTTCGGCGTGAAGAACCAAAGCGGCGTGCTCGAAATTTCCACCCCGAAACTGCGCATTCGTTGCGTGCCCAATGATCTTCCCGAATACATCTCGGTCGATGTGACCGAGCTGAAGGTAGGCGAGACGATCAAGGTGGGCGAGGTCAAGCCGGTTGCCGGCGTGATGTTCCTCGATGACAAGGGCCAGCCCGTCGTCGCGTGCGTCGAGCCGGTGGCCGAGATCGTCGTCGAAGTTCAGGCCACCGCCACTCCCGTGGAAGGCGCCGCCGCTCCCGCCGCTGCAGATGGCAAGGCTCCCGCTCCTGCTGCGGCCGACGGCAAGGCTGCGGCTCCCGCCGCGGGCGATGCCAAGGCCG
>Ga0302326_10010623_pt1 | contig 19960 bp, 15 predicted proteins | sample Palsa_T0_3_FD_202264 | JGI IMG/M metagenome (GOLD analysis project Ga0302326, IMG submission 202264) | Peat permafrost microbial communities from Stordalen Mire near Abisko, Sweden - Palsa_T0_3 | ecosystem: Environmental > Terrestrial > Soil > Palsa > Peat permafrost | place: Sweden: Abisko...
GACAATCGCACAACGCTGCTGGTCAATTCTCTTTCGATCGGCGGCACTCTCGATGTGACCAACAACGAAGTCTTCATCAACTACGGCTCGGGACCGGATCCGATCTCCTCGATCGCGGGCTGGATCATCAGCGGCTATGCCGGTGGGGCGTGGAACGGAACGGGAATCATCTCCAGCACCGCCCAGACCAACCACAATTACGGCCTGGGCTACGCCGATGCGGCCGATGCGAACAATCCGGCCGGCCTGGCCTCCGGCCAGATCGAAATCCTGTACACCCTGCTGGGCGACGCCAATCTGGACGGCAATGTGAATGGCAGTGACTTCACGATTATGGCGAAGAACTTCAACCAGTCTGTCACCAACGGTTGGGACAGCGGCGACTTTAACTATGACGGGGCGGTCAACGGTACGGACTTCACGCTGCTGGCGAAGAACTTCAACCAGGCGGCCCAAATCGGTGCGGTCGTGCCCGCGGTGAAAATCGCCGCGGCGCCTGCGGCAACGGTAACGGCCGCGCCCGCGGCAACGATCGTACCCGCGGCGGCGGTAACGGCCGCGGCGACAGCCACGACACCCGCAGTGACGGCAACGTCCACAGCATCGACGCCGACCGTCACGACGCCTTCGCCCGCCGCGGCTTCGACAGCGACCGCTTCGACATCGACTCTGGCGACTGCGACTTCAAACGATGATGATGATGTTGTCGGCACCGTGCTGGGCAAGCACGGGAAGAAGAAACCGGGGGAAAAGTTAATCCAAGGTAGCGGACGCAAATCGTGAAGCGGATTCTATCAAAGACCCTGATGGCGATGATGATCGCCGCGGGACTGGCGATGTTGGTGTTTGGCCCGCGGCCGCGGGCGAGCGGATCGAGTGCGCGGGTCCACATCCAGTATTGGGAAAAGTGGACGGGTCTGGAAGCCGACCAGATGAAGCAAATCGTCGATGCCTTTAACGACACAGTGGGTAAGGACAAGGGGATCTGGGTTGATTTCACATCAATGAGCCAGATCGATCGAAAGACGCTGATTTCGACGGCAGCGGGTGTTCCGCCCGATGTGGCGGGATTGTGGGACACACAGGTTTTGCAATTTGCCTCGATGAACGCGCTGGAGCCGCTGGATGATTACGCGCGGCAATATGGAATGACGCGCGATAAGTACAAACCCGTTTATTACGATGGGTGCCAGTATCACGGAAAGCTCTATGCGATTCCCAGTACAGTCTGGTGCATTGCGATGTTGTGGAACAAGGCGATTTTTCAAGAGAGATCGGCCGAGCTTCGCGCGGCGGGCCTCGATCCGGATCAACCGCCCAAAACCATCGCGGAACTGGATAAATACGCAGCGGCAATTGACACATGGGAAAGGGACGCCAGCGGGAGGCACCTGGTCCGCACCGGTTTTATCCCCCTGGAGCCCGGAACGGCGACGAATGTCATGGGCTACTGGTTCGGCGCTCAGATTGCCGATCCCACGGGTACGAAACTGTTTCTAAATTCGCCGAAGATGATCGCAACCTACAACTGGATTCGCGGGTACAGCGAGAGAATCGGTAAGGATCAACTGGCCGAATTCCGCAGCGGTTTCAGCAGCGGCGCGACCGGCTTGTTTGATACTCCGCAGAATCCATTTCTGGTGGGATGGAATGCCATCGAAGCTCAAGGCCCATGGATTTCTGCGTTCATCGAAAAGTACGATCCCAAATTTGATCGCTGGCATGTGCCTGCCGACCAGTTGAAACGCGAGAGCGATTTTCAGTCGATTCACGAGGGGATGACATTGGGCGACGTGGAAAATATCCTGGGCGCCGGTGATTCACCCTCCCACGGGGCGGCCACACCGCCGCAAGTCAGCCCGGACACACAGCTGCTTCACTGGGCGGCGGGCATCAAGGACATTTATATTGGTTTTGTGGATGGCAAGGTGACAGTGATGGAGGCGAAGCTGCTGCCGGCGGAGATGCGAAAAAAATATTGCCAGTGGGGCGCGGCGCCATTTCCTTCGGCGATACCGGGCGTGAACAATGTCACGTGGGCAGGCATGGATGTCTGGGTTGTTCCGAGCACATCAAAGCACAAAAAAGAAGCCTTTGAATTCATCGCATTTGCCAGCCGACAGGCGGAGATCGAGAAGCTCAGCTCCCTGCATTACAATCTGTCGCCCCTGAAAGACGAAACCAGAGAGTACACCGAAAACCATCCAAATCCGTACGTTGATGTTTATGAGGCCCTCGCCTCCAGTCCAAATGCGCGAGGGCTTCCGCGAGTTGTGAACTGGCCGCAGATATTTGACGAGTTGACTCAGGCCGCGGAGCGATCGTACTTGCTTCAAGGCTCAACGGTGGACATCCTCAACCAGACTCAGGAGCGCGCTCAAAAAGAATTGAACAAGGCATTGGATGTTCCCGAGAACTCCAATCTAAGTCTCGGCGAGGCGGCACAATGAAACGCGATATTCAACAATTTGGCAAAGGGATGGCGTTTCTTTCACCATGGCTGGTAGGTTTTTTTGTTTTCACCCTGGCGCCGATCGGGCTGTCGTTTTATTTCAGCCTCACCAAATTCGATCTGTTGGAGCCTCCAAAATTCGTGGGCGCGCACAATTATCTGGACCTGTTGAACGATAAGCTCTTCTGGAAGGCGACCGGCAACACCTTCTATTACACGCTGATGGCGCTGCCCGCGGGACTGCTTGTGTCGCTGGGACTGGCGCTCCTGCTGAATGTGGAAATGCCCGGTCGGGCCATCTGGCGGACGATCGTTTTCATGCCGTCGCTCGTCCCCGTCGTGTCATCCGCCATGATCTGGATGTGGTTGCTGAATCCGCGGCTGGGACTGATCAACGGCATTCTGGAAGCATTGCATATTCCCCGATCACCCTGGCTTTCCGATCCGCAATGGGCGATGCCGACACTGGCGATGATGAGCCTGTGGGGCGTGGGCAACGCGGTGGTGATTTACCTGGCGGGCCTGCAGGACGTTCCGCAGGAGCTTTACGAGGCCGCCGAGCTGGACGGCGCAAGCACGATTGGCCGGATCTGGCATGTGACGATTCCCCTGCTGTCCCCCGTGATATTCTTCAATCTGATCATGGCGATTATCGGCGCGCTTCAGGTTTTTGAGGTTCCCTACATCATGACCAACGGCGGACCGGTGCACATGACGTACTTCCTTTCCATGTATCTCTACGATAATGCGTTCGTCTATCTGCAAATGGGATACGCCAGTGCCATGGCGTGGATCATGCTTTTGTTCGTGCTCATGATGACGGGCGTGGCGTTCCTCTTCAGCGGACGGCTGGTTCACTACCAAGGCAAATGAACATGACTTCTCTTCAAACCGACGCTTCGCAAACGCTCGTGCCGCGACGCGGCATTTTTGCGCCGGCGATCGGGCGGCGGAAATTACGGAGAAAATACTACCATCGCTGGCTGGCGCTAATTGCGATGCTGATCATTTGCGCGGGTTATCTTTTGCCTTTTGTCTGGATGCTCTCGACGAGCCTGAAGCGGGTGGATCAGACAATGACCAATCCGCCCCGACTCATTCCGCACCCCTTCATGCCGGGGAATTTCTGGAACGTAATCACCTCCGACAAGGTGGATTTTCCGCTGTATACGCGCAATACGCTGATTATCGCGGCACTCACCGTCGCGGGGACCACGTTGTCCAGCTCAATCGTCGCTTATGGATTCGCCAAGATTCGATTCAAGGGCCGCGGACTTCTCTTCGCGCTCATGCTCTCGACGATGATGATTCCATTTCCGGTCATGATGCTGCCGCTATTCATCGTGTTTCGATTCATCGGGGATCACACTCCGCTGCAGATGCTGGGCACCTTCAAGCCGCTGTGGCTTCCAGCGTGGTTCGGCAGCGCATTCAGCATCTTTCTTCTCCGCCAGTTTTTCCTGACTATACCGGATGACATCGGCGAGGCGGCGCGCATCGACGGCTGCAGCGAATGGGGCATCTTCTGGCGCATCATGCTGCCATTGAGCAAACCCGCATTGTCGGTCGTGGCGCTCTTTTCTTTCATGTGGGCGTGGAACAACTTTCTCGGACCGCTGCTCTTTTTCCAGCGACCCGATCAGTATACGCTGGCGCTGGGACTCCAGGCTTACCAGAGCCAGCAGGGCGGCACCGATTGGAATCTGTTGATGGCAGCGTCGATGCTAGTCATGCTTCCGGTGGTAATTCTATTTTTCCTCGCTCAAAAAACCTTCATTCGAGGGATTGCCACAACCGGCCTAAAATAGCGGTTTGAATTTGAAGTTCTTTCAATTCCCGATTACGGAAGAAACCGGGCGGCTGGTCAATGTCACAAAGCTCAATGCGGGCAATTGCAATTCGGCGACGCCATCCTTTACCACGACCGAATCTTCCGGAGCAAATTCGCGGTTTTGATCGGTCACAAAACTCTGAAGCGCGGCGACGCGGCCGGGAATTCCGGAAATGCTGATTTCGCGCGAGGCGCCGGTGTTGGCGAGATGAATGCAGCAGCCGGCGCCAGCCGGATCCAGCAGCGCGGCAACGTGGACAGCGGGTTGATCACATGCGATCTTCAACTCGGTTGATCCCGCAATGTTGGTTGCCGACAACTGCTTCAGACACCAGAACCGCTCGGACGGGCGGGGAACGCTTCCGCGAAAATCCACCAGGCCGTAATCAGGCGTCAACTCCCATGGCAATATGGACGATGGCTGAGAATTTGCGAGCACATCCAGATACATCGCGGCTTCATCAATCGCATACCACGGATACGCCAGGACGTGCGGATATTTATAAGCGTCGGAATCGGTGCCGCTTTCGGCGACGAGAAGCGGAAGCCCCAGCCTTTGCGCGACGGCGTGCCATGCGGCCAACTGTTCCGGGGTCGCGCCGTTCCAGGAATGGTAAGATACAGCGCCGATATATTTCATCGTATCGGGGTCGTCCGCGGCGGGTTCAATAAAGTCGACCGGCGGGGGTTTGGAAACATCTCCCAGAAGTATTTTCGTGCTGATCCCCTTACGGACGAAGCAGGCCCCGATTCGTTTGATCGCATCACGGTATTGGTCGGGCGTAAGGCGAATGGTCACGCCGATGTCGGTTTCATTCAACGAGAAATATTTCGGCTCAACGCCGTACCTCTCCCGGGCATATTGCAGATAGGAGGCAATTCCATCGCACAATTCATCCCATTTTTCTGGATCAATCTGGCGGCCCTGGGCATACGTTTCGCCCGGGAAGGGATTTTTTAGCGCCCATGCCGGCGCTACCCACAGCGTGAAAATGAGAGGTATTCCCTGCTTCTGAAGGTGTTGCGCCAAAACCAGACTCTGGCGAATGTCGCTGTTCGGTTGATCGTTTACAGCCAGTTCCGCCGGATCGGGGTTCGCCTGTTCCATCGGGTCCCACGCAGCCAGGAACATGGCCATTCGCGCCCAGACCGGCTTGAGGTGCCGCAAATTATAATTCACATCCGGTGTATTCAGGCTGAAAACGAAGTTGCCTCCAATTCCGTCAAACGCCGAGCCGCGGCCGGCGGCATCAATGCTGATGTGGGCTGGTTCATGATCAACGTCGCCATAAGCGGTCACGACGAACGATCCCTCGATGACCTGGTCCGCCTTCACATTTCCGGCGCGCAGTTCGACCAGGAAATTGATCTGACCGTCCTTGCGATCGCGAGTCTCTCGCAACGCCACATCGCGCGGACCATCGAATTCCACCTGGAGATAACGGTGGCGGGCGATCAACCGCGCGCCACTGGCGGTTCCGTGAAGGTACTGACGGCCGGTCGCCGGCTGCGTAGTCGCTATTTGAGTTGATCGCGTCGTCGGCTCGCGGACGCCGATCAATTCCGCATCAGCGCCGGCGAAATCCGCGAGCGGCGCTCCGAAGGTAAAATAAACGCCGTCGATGTTCATATCCTGCTGGGGGATTGCCCGGACGTGGATCTTTGCGCGGTGCTCGTCCAAAGCCTCAACGATAGTCTGGTAAACCACGCTTTGCGCGCCTCGCCGAAGCCCGATCTTCCCTCCGTAAATCTGCTCATCGCCGTTCCGGGCAAAGGTCAGATCGCGCTCTTTCCAGTGTCCGGTTTCGGCCAATGTCCTGGCTTCCGGTCCGATGATGCGCAGGCTTGTGGTGATCGGAAAAAGCTGTCCGTCAACGCGAAACCCGCGAAGGTCTCCCCAACCTTCAACCTCCACGTCGCCTTGAACAGGTCTCGCACCGGATAACAGCGCCGAGACAACAACCAAACAATAGCGGAGTTTCCACATGTCGAGTTTCTTGGACGACGATCACGGGTTCACGGGGTAAGCGTTGCCCCCGCTAGGCGATTTGATCAAGGGTTGCATCATCCGTCCTCGTGGTACCCAGGAGTGATTGTCGCCTGGCAATTTCGCTTCCATACCAGAAACCAAAATATTCGGTGTGCTCATAATTGTAAGGACCTCCTCCGGGCTGCCGCTATTCCGTGCTTCCTGGTATTTTCCCTGAAGAAATTTCTGGGTTTCAGGCTTGAATCGCAGGCAGTAACCGACAAATCGGTTACCATCATCATCTTCGTACACCTTGGCCCATGTGGCAGTCTTACCATCGTGGTCGTACGGCGGAAAATTATAAATGTCGCTCCGGTAAAACGTTTTGCCGTCGTCATCCGTGTAAAACGCATCGTATGGGTGTACTCGGGGTCCTCTAGGCCAGAAGTTATAGGCAAAAACAGAGCCGGCCACGAGGATCAAAGCGACAGCGGCCCCAAAGCCCATTCTATTTTCGCCCAGCTTTTCGCGAACATTCATAGTCACGTTGATTGGCTCACAGTCGAACAGATGCGGCCCGCGAGTCCGACTTGAATCTCGAATAATGTTAAGGGCCTCCACCCGGACCCTGTGCCCACGGCGTTATCGAGTTCACCGATATGTCCTTGGCCACGACGGTTCCCAATACTCTTGATTCAACATGCCCGTCAACAAAGAGCATGTTGCCCATGGTATTATTCATGTGACGAAAGCGCATCGCGCAGTAGGGCAAGTAGCTGAGCGCGCTGCTTGTATTGTCGACGTTTTCGAGAGTCAACGCCCTCTTGGTCACATTGCCATTGGCGGATGAAAAGGGAGGAATATTTCCAGGGGCGATAGGGTTAATATAATGCGCGATATTGTAATTCACCGGGTCGGCCGGCTGGGGGTAATACAATCCGTAACCATATGAACTCCACTCAATCGCGCTCTCGTCGATTTCCGAGGCGACCCAGCCGTCGTTATAAACATATCCCGCCGTCTTTCCATTGCTCAGATTTTGGGGGCCGCACCAAATCATCATGGTCTCGCTGGACCGCCGCATGCCTGAAATTTGGCGAAGAGGAATAAAGCCAGTCCCAAGCCTTGGAGGCGTGCCGGCGGTGCCATTATTTGCCTTACCTTGCACAACCGCTCGGTCGTCCCAGAGATTGGTGTCAGGCATTATAACAGGGTTACACATGTAATCGGAGACTCTCGCCTGGTAGCCGAGTCCCGGGGTGTCATAATCATGAAAAACGGCGAGGAAGTCCGCAGCCATGTTCTGTTCAAAGGCCGCCTGACCGCCTCCGGCGGTATCCCATACCGGATTTCCCGGACTGCTCCCAGGCGACTGGGTCGTTGTGAGTCGAGTCACGGTATCGCACCATCCCCAACAGGGATCGTTCCACCATCCCCAATTGAAATCCCCATCGCCACCATGCAATTGTGCCCAGCCGTAAGGAAAATAACCGCGATTCTCAGCGGCGTATATCTGAAGCATCTGGCCAAGTTGGCGGAGGTTTGAGGAGCAGCCGACCAGAGCGGCCTGTTCCTTGGCGCGGTTGAGCGCGGGCAGAAGGATCGAAATCAGCAGGGCGATGATCCCGATGACCACCAACAATTCCACCAGCGTGAACCCTCGGCCGACGCGTCTCATTGACATGCCCGCTCCTCTCAAATATCCACCTTTAATGCCGCAATCATATATATGAAAAACGCGTGGGTCAATGATCTTTTGTACGGATTATGGGAAGGTGACGCCTTTTTGAAGGCAACGGTCGCCAGACCGCCTTATTTCAGCTGGTTTTCGGGGCCGAGTTCATCTTTACGAAGTCGATGATCTCGTGGACATTACCGAATGCCAAGCCGGTGACTGTGTCGGCACAGCCATAGTAAATGGCCAGTTTTCCGGATGGGGCATCCAGCAGAGTGGCACAGGGGAAAACCACATTGGGCACGTCGCCGACGCATTCATAAAGAGCCTGAGGCGACATCAGGTACGGCGCCGCACGATGGATCACCTTCCATGGCCTTTCCAAGTCCAGGAGGGCCGCGGAAAAACTGTAAACAAAGCCGTTGCAACTGTTCAGGACGCCATGATAAATCAGCAACCACCCTTCACTGGTCTCGATCGGAATAGGGCCTGCGCCGATCTTGGTCGATTCCCACGGCTGCTCGGGCGCCATCACGAATCGATGTTTGCCCCAAAAGGTGAGATCGGGACTTTGGCTGAGGAACATATCACCAAACGGCGTGTGCCCGCGGTCGCTGGGCCGGCTGAGCATCACGAAATTTCCGTTGATCTTACGGGGGAACATCACTCCGTTTCGGTTGTACGGAAGGTAAGCGTTTTCCAGTTGATGGAAGGTGTTGAAATCTTTGGTCCAACCGATGCCGATCGTCGGGCCGTGGTATCCGTTGCACCAGGTTACATAGTAGCGGTCTTCGATCCAGCAAACGCGAGGGTCGTAGCCATAGTCCCATTTTGCAAGCTCCGGATCATCGCATTTGAAATGAATCGGCTCGGAATTGATGGCCCATGTGATGCCATCGGCGCTTCGACCTGAATACAAACCCATGCGGCGTTGCTTGTCATCGCAGCGGAAAACACCGGCGAATGCGCCTTGGAAGGGGACTGCCGCACTGTTGAATATGCTGTTGGACGTATTGGTGAGATTGCGTGGAATGATTGGATTCCGGCTGTAGCGCCAAACCACATCCTCGGAATTTCGTGGTCGGTCCTCCCAAGGTATATTCGGTAAAGGCTGTCCGCCAATTATCTTGTATTTTGAAATGGCCATGGCTGTCTTTCTGTCCGGCGTTTGAATTTTGCTCATAAATGGAAAATAGCAGAACTTAAATGTTCGTACAGTCTTATCATCCGATTGTTGATTCCCATCCCCGATTCAACCACGCGATAGAGCTTGCTGGTGCGCTATTTATTCCCACTCCTGAATACGGCCGATAGCCCTCACACCCCCCGAAAACCTAAAGTTTCATCTCACTTCCGGAAGTTTTCCTTTGACAGATTCAATAGACCCTTTATACTTGATTCATATATATTTTCAAGGACAATTAAGGCGGAAGCGTTCACATCATCTTTGAAAGGAGCAGAAAATGAGGAAGTCTCGAGTTCTCGCATTGATCTGTGGAAGTGCGGCGGCCGTTTGCGGGCGTTTTGCCCTGGCGGATACCCCCTTGTTTCAATCCTATGACGATTTCGCGGGCACGCCGCGCAGCGATGCAATCGACGATCCCACCACCGGGCCCAATAGCTGGCAAGGTTGGGGTACCTGGAATAACGGTGTGGTGACGCCTGAAACCAGCAATTCCGCCAATGGTGAAACGCTGAGCTTTTCTATGACCAGTTTGGCCGGCAGCGGTCCAACGGTCGATGGGCTTGGGGACACGCCAAATGATTACGCGGCAACTAATCCGGATCCCGACTACGGGCAATATCCGAATGGATTTGGCGGGTTGCCTGGCGTTTTAGGGTCTATGACAATTAATAACTACGCGGGCGGGTACGACGTAGTGCAGACGGGCGATTTTCAGCCCGGCGCGGGAGGGGCGCAATTTGCCGCCGCGCTAAAAAACGGGCAGTGTTTGGCCGTTGATTTCACGTCGCCGGACGGCGGGACTAGTTTGCCATCCGGGTATATAACCGTGGGATTCAGTACCTATTCCGGTTCGACGAATATCAGCACCGGCGGGGCAAATCCGGGAAAAACCCTTACTGCAAAAGATCCAGGAACCTATGGCGATGATGCCGGTTCGTTTTGCGTAAACAACGGCACTTACTTCACCGCCTATATTCCCTACAGTGACCCCACTTTTACCCCCAGTTACGGGCAGTTCAATCTCATATTGAATAGCAGCGATACCGGAAACGTCACGATCAGCAACATCCGTGTCATCTCCAGCACCTGGGCGATAAGCGGCAGCGGAAGCTGGACCACAAACGTATCGCCAACCGATACGGACTGGATAGGAGGAATTCCGGGCGGTGTGTTGGGCGGCACATCGGGCGCCAGCGCGCAGTTTGCGGATCTCGAAACGGGTAATGCGACCACGACTCTGGATCAGACCTGGACCCTTGGAACGCTCACCTTCAACACGTTGCAATACACATACAACATCGCACCCGGCAGCAGCGGCAGTCTCATCATGGACAACACAATCAACAGCGCCGATGCTGTCATTAACGATGTGGCCGGCGGATCGGCGACTTCCGGCGGTGGATCGGCGCCAAATTACACCGAATATGTCACCGCTCCCATAGCATTGAACTCCAATACGGACGTCACTGTCACCCGCAGCACCGATCTTCTGCAAATTACCGGAAACATTACCGGCACCGGTGCTCTGTCCATGTCCGGGGCCGGCACCCTGCAACTCAATGACACCAACTCTTATTCCGGCGGTACGAAGCTTCACAGTGGTACGCTGCTGGTCAGCAGCTCTGGCGCTTTGCCTACCAATGAGCCCGTGACAGTCACCGGGGGTCTGTTGGAGATTGCGAACACCATCGCCGGCGGTAATTTGTCGCTGTCGGCCTTGTCTATCAGCGGCGGCAAAGTGAAGTTGGACAGCGGCGCTACTCTGGGGAGCCAATCCGCCAATCCGCCGGTGACCAAACCGACCAGCAACGTGAACATCACGTCGCTGGCAATCAGCGGCAGCGGCACGCTCGACATCACCAACAACCACATCATCGTCGATTACAGCGGCCTATCGAGCGATCCCATTATCGGCTCCATCGCCGCATGGATTAAAAGCGGTTACAATGGCAATACCTGGACCGGAACCGGGATCACGTCCAGCACCGCCGCCAGCAACCTCGGCAAATACGGCATCGGTTATGCTGCCTCCTCGGATCCCGGCAACCCGGCGGGTCTGTCCTCCGGACAGATTGAAATCAAGTACACCCTGCTGGGCGACACCAATCTGGACGGCAAGGTCAACGGCACCGACTTCACCATCCTGGCGACGAACTTCAATCAAAGCGGCAAATCGTGGGATCAGGGCGATTTCAATTATGACGGAAAGGTCAACGGCTCGGATTTCCTTCTGCTTGCGTCCAACTTTAATCAATCCGCCAGCGGGTCCGCCGTCGCGGGGGACGATCTCGCCGCTGTGGATGCCTTCGCTACGGCAAACGGCATCAGCCTAAGCCCGGCAAGCGTACCGGAACCAGCGAGCGCGGGAATTTTGATGATGTCGGGATTGGGAATCCTCCGCAGACGGCGCCGATCTTCGCGCTAGTCTGATTCCCAAGATTAAACGTGCGGTCGGTACAAGTTCCTCAGCATTACTTGACACAATTGCTGAGGAACTTGCCGGCCGCACATTGGTCAGCCAACTGCCAGACTGGCTGCTCAGCCAGTTGTAACGTAACGGCATCGACGATTAACGGGTCCGCCGACAAAATCTGTTCGTGCGTGGCGCTACGGCATTCGATAATATAGTAATCGATGACTGCCACCGCCGAAGTCCCTTCAAAACCTGGTCTCTTGGGCCGTAATATCTCGCCCTACCGGCTCACGGAATTTCTCATCCTCGCTTTCGCCGCGATCGGGGCACTATTACGGATTGCCCGATGGGTTCATCCCCGATCGCTCTGGCTGGATGAGATATTTCTCGCTCCGAGCGAGCTGACCCGTTCCCTGCACGATCTACTGTTCACACCTCTGCAGGATTGGCAGGCCGCGCCACCGGGATTTCTCGTGCTCGTCCAAATCTCCGTCGACGTTTTCGGACCCGGCGAGCGATCCCTGCGATTGGTTTCGATTCTCTTCGGCCTGGCATCGCTGCCCCTCATGCTCGCGGTTGCCCGGCGCATTCTCGGCCGGGCGGGAGTCGTCGTAGCCATGGCGTCCTTCAGCTTCCTGGGACCATTGATTTATTACAGCAACGAGTTGAAACCTTACATGTGCGACGTTGTCATCTCCTTGGCCATCACGCTCGCCGTTTTGATTTGGATGGATGATCCGCGGTTTCGCCGCGCCGCCGTCGCGGCAGCGATAGGCGCATTCGGAATCTTTTTCTCCTATCCGGCTGTTTTCGTCCTCGCCGGAACAGCAGTCTGGATGCTGATCCGTCAGCGTCGTCTACACCGGCCTCCCACCTTATCCCACGTGTCAACCGTATGCGCCATCTGGGCAGCCGCGTTTACAGTGGATTATCTGATCTTCCTCCGTCAATTCACCACCGGCGAGGCTTATCCCCATCTCGTGCAGTATTGGATTGCTCAGGACGCCTTCATGCCCCACTCTCCGCTCGCCGCGTTCGAATGGATATTTTCCACCCTCGTCGGGATCGCGCGCAGCTCAGGCGCCATGTGGCTCGATTACCCGGCCGCGGCATTGATCGGATTCCTCGTCGGTTGTGCCGCCGCGCGGCGCCGCGGCGATCTTCTGCTGCTGCTGGCTCCCCTACCCATCGTCCTTCTGGCATCCGCGGTAAAAAAATATCCTTTCGGCGACCGTTTATCGCTATTCTTTGTGCCTCAATATCTGCTGCTGATCGCCGCCGGGGTCGAATCGCTCCGGACCAACATGACCTCCAAGGTCGCCGCCGTCGCGATCGCGGGATGTATTGTCCTTCCCTCCGCGCAGCGAGCGATGGGATATCTTTTTCACCCGCCCGGGCGAGAGGAATCCCTACCGGCCTACCGCTGGGTCGCCCGGCAATACCGCCCAGGCGACGTCATTTACCTTTCACATTTTGCCGAGCCGTCGTTCCATTTTTACGAGTCGCAATCCGGCTGGCCCGCTGATTTCGGAGCCACGGGCGATGTGTACGTTGAGCCCGATCACTTGAGTCCATCCCAAATCGTCGATGACATTAAGCCATTTGCGGGACAACGCCGCGTTTGGGTTATCCTGATTCACATTGAAGGCGGTGAATTTGACGCCGAGACTATCGCCCGCACCGCTTTTGACCAGATCGGCCGTCCATCCTTGACCCACACGGAGCCCGGGGCAAGCGTTTTTCTTTATGACTGCCGCTCGACCGATTCAAACCAAACAGGTACCCTCACGGGCAGCGTAGGAAAACCCTCATAGCTATAAATCCACTCTTTTCTGACCATTTTTCGGCTTGAAAAACAAAAACACCCGCTTGGATTTTTCTGTGTCCCCCGCGACGTATCGCGGGACCGGCGTTCCAAACTCCCAAGTCGTTGAGGCGACTTTACGGAAAGCCGAGCGAAGGATGATCCATCAGTCCGCTGAAATGCTGGTTATCGGATCTGTGTCCCTGAGCTTACAATTCCTAAATCTGCGGCACGGTCGGCACAAATATTGGCATAGTTAACTGTGCCAATCGACGAGATTCCCGCACGCGCAGCGAAGTTCAATATCTGCACTAACTCACTTGAAGATAACGGAGAGGCCGGGATTCGGCTAGTGGACCGTCATTCTTGAATTTGCGGGTAAAGCCTGCGGAGTTTGACGCGGGCGTTGGCGGTGGTGAATTGCCAGTTCACTTTCGCCTTCGCGGAGTTCCGCTCACGCTCCCACGCTTTCACTCGCGTTTTTAGTTCCGTCCGGTCAGGCACACGCCCGCCGATGCTTTGCTTCTCCAAGACGGCCAGTTCGACCTCGGCCACGTTCAGCCAACTGCCGTGCCTGGGCGTATGCACGATCTCCAGCTTCTCCATCAATCGCCTGGCTTCGGCCGGCTCAAATGCCTCGTACAAGCTCGCCGGCGAATGCGTGTTGAGGTTGTCCATCACCAGCGTGATCCGCTCGGCCTGCCGGTAATCCCGGTCGATCAGGCGTCTGATCTGGTCCGCCCAATCCAGCCGCGTGCGACGCTCCGTCGCCTCGACGCGCCGCCAGCCTTTGTGCGGATCGACGAATAAAAAAACGTTCGCCATGCCGTTGCGTTCATATTCAAAATCACACCGACGCGGCCGCCCCTTGCAACACGGGATCGGCACACGCGTCTCTTTCACCAACTGTTTGGGCTTTTCGTCCATGCACACCACGGGACGCTTTGGATCCGGCGGCCGCTTATACACCTCCAACACGTTCTCCATCGCACAGACAAACTCCGCGTTCCCTTCCGGCGGAATGCACCACATTTTCCTCAAGTGCGGCTTGATCTCGTTTTTTTCAAACAACGCCGCACCGTCTCATGCGACGTGGATTCGACGATCTCCAGCCGCACCGCGCGATCCGTCAACAGCCGCAACGACCACCGCTCCCGACCGGCGGGCGCCTCACTGCACGCCAGGGCGATCAGCTTCGCTTCCTTTTCACCGTCGAACATCGGCTCAATGCTCGGACGCTCTTGTTTCTTGCGCTGGAGGCATGCGTCCAAACCTTCTTCGACCAGCCGCCGGCGAAGATGCTCCATCTGCCCGACCGACACACCTAATGCCTGGCCGATCTGTTCATCGGTCATCGCCGGCCCGGCGACATCCGCCATCAATAGCATATGGGCATGCCTGATCTTGTAACCGGCCACCTTGCCAACTTTGACCAATCGTTCCAACCGCTGCCGCTCCTCAGCATCCAGCCGAATGACATACCGCTTATTCATAACGATCCTCCTTGATCGTGGTAAAACGACACGGCAGAATCGTAACCGCGCTCGCCCAACCCAGAAAATCAAGGGTGACGGTCCACTAGGCTCTGTCTGAAAACTCCCCGCGCGGCCAGGCGCTGTGGTTAAGGCCGCGAGGCAAGGAGCGACGACGAGAAGTATTGAGCCTCAATACGGCGAGGAGCAGCGACGCCGCCTCGCGGACTTAGACACAAGCATGGCCCGCGCGGAGTTTACAGACAGAGCCTAGATTCACGCCGCTGACGTAGTTGCTCTAACCTCTGATTCTATATTGCCGGCCGAGTGGCGTATCCCGCCTCCCCTTCGCCTTTTACGAGAACTTGTGACGCACATTTCCGGTGCGGCGTCGCTAAACACGAAGCCAAGGGCTGCGTATGGTGTGGAATATTACGGTTCTTTGTGGCCGGACGGTAGAAAAATCGCGGTTAAATAGAGCGGTTTTTCTCTTGCGAAAACGGAAAGGCATGATAAGCTAGAGTCTTAGTTCGTATACGGAGTGTCGGTTTTAGATCAACCTTTTTCGCTTTGGAGGAGATATGCAGCTAGCCAAGAAGTCCAAGAAGATATTGTCCGCCTTGTCCATGGCCGCTGTCGCGGCGCTTGGGGCCAGGGCCGCGCAGGGTGCAACCCTTACCATGTATTATGGGAACGACACCATCGCCAGCGGCGACAATAACAATGTCGACGTCGGAACTGGTTTTACACGTACCGCGGTATCAACGCACTATTTGACTGGTACCGTTGTAAAGCAGACCGTTTCGCAGTCGGCTAACACGACCATCACCGTTCCGATCGGAAGCTATCTTTCAGTCGCGCTTGACGCGGCGTTGACCGGCAACACAAACACCGATGCGGGCGATACGGGTGGCGGCGAAACGGCGCAGCCCGCTTACTTGGGCTTGGGCGCGCTGGGCGTTACAATTTCCTCGACCGATTCCAGTGCGTCGGTTCTGACGCCGATTGCTCTTAACACAAAAACATTGTCCACCTATAATGGAAATACGACTTACGCCGGGTTCGCCAAGGTGAACACCACCAAAGGCTCCAACACGGCGGGCCAGGCTCCCCTCCCGGGTTGGGCGCTCCAGGCAACGGCTGACGTTCAGCCGAATGTCGCCGGATACGATCCGGGCGTGGGGAACGGAAATGTCGGCCTGAATGGCTACATGACGGGTGGAAACACCGCGGCAAATGGCAGCACGATCGGCTTGCTGTCGCAGTTTGCCCCCCAAAATGGAACTGCGAGCTATGCCAATGGCACCGATTTTGAAGACAGCATTATATTCCAGTCGCTTGCCGCTGGTACCGTGACCCTGACGCCGAACGTTATCGCGTCCAGCACGGCCTATTGGGTGAACACCGCCCCGGGTAACCCCACCGGTACCACCACGTCGTCCTATTCTCTGACGGCGTTTCAGACATCGGACAAGATTAACCAGATCCCGTCGCTCGTGATTGTGGTGCCGAGCGTTCCGGAACCGGCGAGTTTGAGTCTTCTGGGTCTCGGCAGCATCGGTCTGCTGGCCCGCCGCCGGAAGGCCTGAACCTCAGGCCGCGGACGGAATCGGTTCTAACGTCCGATTCCGTGCTGCCAGCCGAGGGCTGCCAGCCGACGCTGAGTTCCGTTAGTTTCGTAAATCAATATCCCCGGCTCCGATTGGAGCCGGGGATTTTCATTGGTGATTTGTCCGATGCGAATGCCGCTGGCGACCTCGCCGGCGCTGGTGAAAAGCAGCTCGTAATCCTCGCCATCGCTGAGGGCGTGATCCAGTGCGGAAACCCCATCGCGGCGGGACAGCTCGACCGCGTCGGGATGGATCGGAACCAGGCCAGCCTCGATGGTCGCTCCGACGCCGCTGCCGCGGCAGATATGGGTCAGATCGCGAGATAGGCCGTCGCTGATATCGATCATCGCCGAGGCAATGGGCGCAATCTCGCGGCCGAGTGTTATGCGGGGTTCAAAAGTCAGATGCCGGCCGAGAATGCTGCCGCCCAGCGGGCCGGTCACGAAGATGCCGTCACCCGGATGCGCTCCGGCGCGGGTGACGGGCCTCACGCCCGCGGAGCGGCCCAGGATCGTGACGCTCAGAACCAGCTTCCCATCCCACGTCGCGGTGTCGCCGCCGATGATCGGGCATTGGAACAGGTCCCCGGCTTGCCGCAATCCCTCGCAGAGTTCCTTGGCCTGATCGAGGGAAAAATCCCGGGGCAGCGCCACAGCCACCACCGCGGCGGCGGGCAGGCATCCCATGGCGGCGCAATCGGAAAGATTGCGGTTGATCGCCTTGCGGCCGATTTGATTCAGCGAATGAACCCTGGAATCGAAATGAACGCCGTCGATCACCTGATCCACGCCAACGAGGAGCAGGTCGCCGGCGGGCCAGTTGAGCGCGGCCAGGTCATCGCCGATTCCAAGCTCCAGCATGGGCGATTTTCGCTGGGTTTGCCGAATCCAGTCGATAAGTTCGAATTCACCGGGCATGGGAGCCTGTTTCAAAACCTAGTTGGTCAACCGATTGTGAATCACCGGCCACGCCGCGGGGGGCTTCCCATCAACGGCTTCGAAGAGCGCGACGTGGTCGACGGGAAGGGCGACAAAATCGGTCACTCCTTCCAGCGCGGCGCTGGCGAGCGTGACCGGCCCGTCGCTCGCGCCCGTATGGCTCAGCAATCGTTGCCTTTCGGATTGAATCGCGTGCTCCACCTGTCGTAATCCCCAGGATTGGGAAATCTGCCCGCACAGAGCAACGTCCAAACCCGCCAGGAGATCGGCCCCATAGCGATCGGCCGACGGCCGATCGCCGGCGATGATGGTATAGCGCACGCCGGGGCGGCGCGGATGGGAATTAAGGCTGCGCAGAAAACCCGATTGCGGACGCAGGTCCCGCGATTCCTGGCAAATTCCCTCAGTAACCATCCAGGAGCAGCTCCAGTCGGGATCATTTTCCCAGGACGCCGCGTTGGCAATCAGCTTCAACATCCAGCCGGCGCCGATCCAGGCGGAACCTCCGTTCGGCGGCGCGATCAGAATGAAACGATCGACGCCGCCGGCATATCCGGGACCTTCCACATATTGCCGGGCGATCAGGCCTCCCATGCTTTCCGTCACCAGATCGATCCGCAGATCGGGAAACCGCTCGTGCAGGGCCGACAGATGACGGGTGAAAAGCTCGGCGTTTCCCGCCAGGGGACGTTCGGCTGGATAGACAAATGTCGCGGTTTGGAAGCCGTCGTTCTGCAGCAGTTTGACGAGATCCCGGCATGAGCTGGCATCGCCGTCGAGGCCGTGAATCAGAATAACCAGCGGAATCTTTGCATCGACCGTTCTCGGAAGGTGAAGACCGAACCGACGGGTTTGGCGGGCGGTCGCTTCGGGGGCGACGGTTTGGACAAATCTATTCAACGCCTCGCAAGACTGATCCCAATTCTCCGGCAGCTTGGCCGGATCGATGCTGATTCGCAACGCGCCATTGTCCACGGCCAAATGAAATCCATCGCCGAGTGCGCCATTCACGGCCCGCAGCAGGAGCCAGCCGTTGACGCCGCGAAGATCGACCGAGGCATCCACATCCGCAAGTCCGTCGATGACCGCCTCAGGCAGGTGCAATTCGTCCAGCGTGTCGCGCAATGGGAGGATGTCGAGCCGGCCCTCGTGCAGCGGAATGGAAACATTCAATCCCGCCGCCAGACAAAGACCCGGCAGGAACAGCGCGATCAAACATGCGAAAAGTCTCGTACGCATGGTGGGCATCTTCAGCATATCTTAATCCTCACGCGTTGGCATCGGATGGGCCATTTCCTAAATATTGCTGATCCCCTTAGGATTTCGGTAAGATATTGCAATAATCAAGTCGATTTTGAGTTACGATGTGTGACGAGCCCGCATTGATGCGGGAAATGACCGGCAAACCGGGAAATTGCCATGGGAACAAAGAACTCGCAACGGGCCGGACATCGGCTGAACGGTTCTGGAATGAGCTATAAATTCCAACGTCTTCGGGAGCGGATTCGTCAGGCCGTCGCCAGCGGTGAATTGAGCGGAAAACTGCCGGGAGAGCGCGAACTCGCCCGGCGATTTCAGGTGAACGCCAAAACACTGAGCAAGGCGCTGACCGATCTGGCCGCCGAGGGGCTTCTTCAGCGCAGCATCGGGCGCGGCACTTTCGTCCGTCATTCAAAGGGGGAAATATCTGATGCGCGGGAGCCGTGGCTTCTGCTTTTGGATTCGGCTTCGGATCAGACGCTGGTGGATCATCTCAAGGCGATTAATCCCCAGGTGGAAAGTTGTCTGGATGTTTCCTCCATTCGGCCGAGTATATTGAGTCAATTCCGGGCCGTGGTGGATTTGGCCGCGGCGACGCCGGAGACGTTATTTCGCGATCTGCTGGTGAGGGGAATTCCCGTCGTGGCGGTGGGAAAGGAATTGCGAACCTATTCCGTCAACAGCGTATTGCTGGATTCAACGCTGGGCGCGTCTCATCTTACCCGGCAACTTGTCCTGGGGGGACACAGGCATTTCCTTGCCATCGAGGAGCGCGCTCGAATCACCGTCGCCGACGCCATTCGCCAAGCGGCCGCGCGATATTGCGAGGATTGTTGCGTCGATGCGTGCCCCGCCGCCGATGTGGCGCAAGCGGTCGAATATGGCGCGACCGCGTGCATCTGCGATTCCGTGGGCGCGGCCACCCGCATTCTCGAAACGCTGAATCTCGCCGGCATCCCGGTGCCGCAAAAGATATCCGTTGCCGCCATCGGCTCGGCCGGGCAGGATTACCCGTGCACCGGCTACTTCGTCGATCCACGCAAACAGGCCGAGGCCATCGCGGAAATACTCCATAATGGCCAGCCGAACCGCCCGACAACGCTTTGGCTGACCGGCCTTCTGGTCGATCGCCAGACAACCTCACCGCTGAAGGCGATCAACGCCCAGAACGAAATCCCACTGCAAATGCTTGCCGCCGCCCCGGTCGAGGCGCTGCCGGCGAGAGATGGTTTGCAACGGCCGATCCGGCCGCCCTGACTCATCCCCACTTTTCTCCTCGCGTTTGTCTGCGTGCATAAAATAGCCCGAGCCCGGCTGTTACGGGCTCGGGAGTGGCCACCCCGGCACAAT
>Ga0302326_10010625_pt1 | contig 19959 bp, 17 predicted proteins | sample Palsa_T0_3_FD_202264 | JGI IMG/M metagenome (GOLD analysis project Ga0302326, IMG submission 202264) | Peat permafrost microbial communities from Stordalen Mire near Abisko, Sweden - Palsa_T0_3 | ecosystem: Environmental > Terrestrial > Soil > Palsa > Peat permafrost | place: Sweden: Abisko...
GCCTCGGGCGGGAGCGTCTCCGGCCGGAAAGAGCTGTGACTGGTGCGTCCCACATGCCAGAGCTGCAGGAAGATGAATCCCCCCTTGTCGTGGACGGCCTTGGTCACCAGCTTCCATCCTTCCACCTGCTCGAGCGAGTAGATGCCGGGCGCTGCGGGATAGCCTTTGCCCTGGAGCGAAATCTGCGTCGCTTCGGTGACAAGCAGCCCGCCCTGCGAGGCGCGCTGGCCGTAGTAGGCAGCGTTGAGAGCGTTGGGCACATCGCCGGGTTGGGTGGAGCGCAGACGAGTGAGCGGAGCAAGGACGACTCGGTGAGCCAAATGCAGGTCGCCGACTTGTAGGGGAGAGAAGAGATGAGGATAATTCGACATGGTTTGTAGATGCGCAGGCTGCGGCCGCGATGCAAGATCGAAAATGAATAATTTGGCCTCCTTGATATACTTCACCCACGCGATGTTGGCCTATTTTGAGGGCGTGACCCACCTGTGAACACACTTCCCCTGCTGTTGATCGTGCTGGGCATCTTCGTAGTGGCATACCGCTATTACAGCGCGCTACTGGCCACGCGCGCTTTCATGCTGGACGATCGCAACATCACTCCCGCGCATCGCTTCAAGGATGGCCATAACTACGTTCCTTCGCCGAAGTGGGTGACTTTCGGGCATCATTTCGCCGCGATCGCTGGAGCAGGGCCGCTGGTGGGGCCAACGCTGGCGGCGCAATTCGGCTTCGCTCCGGGGCTGATCTGGCTGGTGGCCGGCGCGGTGCTGGCTGGGGCCGTGCAGGATATGACCGTGCTGATCGGCTCGTTGCGCCACGACGGCAAATCGCTACCTCATATTGTTCAGCGCGAGATCGGCCCGGTCACCGGCCTCTTGGCCATGATCGCGGTACTGCTGATTTTGATTGTGGCTATGGCCGGTCTCGCGATTATCGTCGTCAATGCGCTGAGCCAGAGCGCCTGGGGTATTTTCACTATCGGCATGACCATCCCGATCGCGATGGTGATGGGGCTTTGGATGTTCCGGGGCAATCGCGGCAAGGTGATTGTCGTCGGGCCGTCAATCTTTGGCTTAGCGGCGCTGACGGCGGCGCTGATTGGCGGGCACTGGATCGCAAACTCGGTGTACGCGCACCTGCTGCTCTTCAGCGGCCACCAGATCGTGCTGCTGCTCTGCGCGTATGGATTCGTGGCTTCGGTGTTGCCGATCTGGCTGTTGCTGGAACCGCGAGACTATCTCTCGACCTATGTGAAGCTGGCCACCATTGCCGCGCTGGTCATTGGTGTCTTCGCCGTGCATCCCAACCTGCAATTCCCGGCGTTCACGCCTTATATTCATGGCGGCGGACCGGTGATTCCGGGCAAGTTGTTTCCGTTTCTCTTTGTCACCATTGCCTGCGGAGCGATTTCCGGCTTTCATTCGCTGGTGGCTTCGGGAACTACGCCCAAGCTCATCGACAAGGAGATGGATGCGCGCTTCATCGGCTACGGAGCGATGCTGGCCGAGTCGCTGGTCGGCGTGCTGGCGCTGATCGCTGCGTGCTCCATGGCTCCCGGAGACTATTTCGCCATCAACGTTCCGCCGGCGGTCTTTGCGCATCTGGGCATGCATGCGGTGAACCTGCCGGAGTTTTCGCGCGAGGTAGGCGAGCAGCTTGCCGGGCGCACCGGCGGCGCGGTGAGTCTGGCCATCGGCATGGCGCAAATCTTCCGTGGACTGCCGGGAATGAAGACGCTGACCGGCTACTGGTACCACTACGCCATCATGTTCGAGGCGCTCTTTATCCTGACGACGATTGACGCGGGGACGCGCGTGGCGCGCTACGTGATGCAGGAAGTGATGGGCAAGATCTACAAGCCGCTGGGCCGAAGCAACTGGCTGCCCTCCAACATGCTCGCGACCGCGATCATCGTCGTGAGCTGGGGCTACCTGATCTGGGGTGGGACCATCGCTACCATCTGGCCGCTCTTCGGCACCGCCAACCAACTGCTGGCTTCGATTGCGCTAGCGACGATGACCACATGGCTCGTCAACCATCGCAAGGCCGTCTATGCCTGGTGTACTTTAGTGCCGGCGCTGTTTGTGCTCGTGACCACGGTCTCGGCAGGCACGCTGTCGATCGAGAATTTCTTTTGGCCGATGGCCATGCGCCCGGGCAGCGAGTTGCAGGGTTGGATCGAAACCAGCCTCATGGCGATCTTCATCGTGGGAGCGATCGTGATCGTCGGCTCAGCCGGACTGCGTTGCATCCGCACGCTGCGCGGCGCGCCACCGCCTTCCCATGACGCGCTGACAAACGAACCCGGCAAGGTCGCTCTGGAACCAGCCGCGCCCTACCGCTGCTGCTGAGCCAGCGATGCATCATTTCTGCGCGGGCTTGCTCGCCGGGAGCATTTTCTTCAGGCCATCCAGCAATCCGGCTTTCGCCGGTGCTGGCGCGGTTGCCGCGGCAGGTTTGGCGGCGGGCGGCGGCGAAGGACCGGCCGAGCCTTTTGCTGCCGTCGCGGGTTGGTTTCTTGCCGCTTCTCCGGGCTTTGCTTCGCCCGCGCCCGGCGGAGGGGCCGGCAACTCGACCCATTGGACGATAAGCGAGATGCGGCGATTGGAAGGATCGAGCGGGTCATTTTTCACGCGCAGCAATTGATCGCCGTAGCCGCGCACCTGCGATATCTGATCCTTGCCCACTCCGTCTTGCTGCAGCAGCCGCCGCGCCGAGTTGGCCCGGTCTGCCGAGAGTTCCCAATTCGTATATTTGGCGTCCGGCGAGTAAGGCTTGGCGTCGGTATGGCCCTCTAGCAACAGCTTGTTGGGCAGCGGCTTTAGCTGGCCGGCAAGCATACCCAGCAGCTCCTGTCCGGTAGGGCTGAGCTCGGCGCTGCCGCTCTGGAAGAAGGTGCTGTTCTTGCCTTCCAGCAGTTCGATGCGAAGCCCCTCAGGCGTTATGGTGATTTCAATCTGCTTGCCCAGCTTGTCGAGATCCTTCTGGTTCTGAATCGCTTTTTGAATGCGCTCTTTGAGCTTCTCCACGTTCTGTTTGTCGACGGGCAGGTTTTCCGCGTCGCCCACATTCTGCGCGCCAGTCTCTTTTTGCGCGCTGCGCGGATCGTTGAAATAGCCGGCCACCGCTTTCTTGACCTTGACGCTGGAGTTCAGCAGCCACAGCACAATGAACAGCGCCATCATGGCGGTGACGAAGTCGGCGTAGGCTACCTTCCAGGCGCCTCCGTGATGGCCCCCGTGGCCGCTTATCTTCTTGATAACGATGATCGGCTGCTTGGCTGGCATGGTATCGGTCGCTCCCTATGCGGCTGCGGCGGCTTCCGGGGCGGCGCTGGCTCCGCCGCCCTTGCAGGCTTTCTCCATCTCGTCGAAGGTGGGGCGCACATGCGCGGGAATCGCCCGCCGCGCCATCTCGATGGCGATCATCGGAGCTTGGCCCTTGAGAAATGCCAGAATGAGCACGCGTATCACCTGCAGATACTCGTTGTGCTCGTCGGCTCCTTTGGTCATATTGGCGGCCAGCGGTCCCACCAGTCCGTAGCAGAGCAGGATGCCGAGAAATGTGCCCACCAGCGCGGCTGCCACCTTTTTCCCAACCTCTTCAGGCGGACCTCCGATGGAGCCCATGGTGATGACTACGCCGAGCACCGCGGCCACGATGCCTAAACCCGGCAAAGCATCCGCAACGGTGCTCAGCGAAGAGATGGGAGCGGCGGCGCCGTGATGATGTACTTCCATGTCACGTTCCATCATCTGGTCCATGTCGAAGGGCTCCACGCCGCCGGTGATCGCCATGCGCAGGGTGTCGCAGACGAAGTCCATCACGTGACGGTCCTTCAAAAAAGCCGGGTATTTCTTGAAAATTTCGGATTCGTTGGGCTTCTCCACGTCGTTTTCAACCGAGAGCAGGCCCTCCTTGCGGATTTTGTTCAGGAACTCGAACATCATCTTGAGCGTGTCCAGGTAGCGGGCCTTCCCAAAGGGTGACGGCTTGAGCACACCCAGAACGCCGCTGACCATGGCTTTGATAATGTGCAGGGGATTGGCAACGAGCAGGGTGCCGAGCGCCGCTCCGCCGATAATGATCAGCTCAGCCGGCTGCAGCAGCACCAGCAGATTGCCTTTTTCCATCAGATAACCGGCCACAATGGCGCCAAAGACCACCACAATGCCTATGATTGCGAACATTCCTGCCCCTCCGCGCTTGAACTCTTCTTGGAAGTCACTAGATTTCCGCCGGCAAACGCGCTCTCCTGCATGCCTCGCTGTGCCCGCATCAGGAGGCGTTTGAGGTTGTCGCCTTCCGCCGCCTGGGCAGAGCCGATGCTTACGGTCAGGCTGACGCGGTCGCCCCACCAGCGAAAGTCGGCGGTGCGCGCAAGGCCCCCGATGCGATGCGCATGGGCCTCCAGCATCTCGGCCGTGCGCTCGTGACACAGAACCAGAAATTCATTGCTGCCCCATCGCCCCAGGATTTCGCTGGGCCGCAACCCATGCAGCAAGGTGCGCTCGACGATGGCCAGCATGGCTTCGGAGGCGTCGCGCCCGTGAGTTTTGCGCAGCATCGCCGCCTGGTCCACGGTGATCCAGAGCAGGCCCAAGGGGATGGAGTTGGTGGTCCACTCGCGCCAGGCCTCGTCGAGCCGGTCTTCCATGTCGGCCTGGCTCTGCTCCACGCGATTCTCGTGGCCTCCGTTCTCTTCGTTGGCCCCATGCGGCAGAGTGTCGATCTCTTCCATGGGATGAAAGCGCAGCAGCGTGCCGAAGCGCTTGCCCATGGCATCGCGCAGCGGCGTTCGGCGCAGCATCGCGGGCAGGGAGTGACCCTGACGGTGGCGGAGAATGATCAGAAGCGGCCGCTCCGCCGGGCTGGGAGCGGCATGATCTCCGTCCACATGCGCCGGCTCGCGGCTGGCGCGGACGCTGAATTCCTCTGCCGCGCTCTGTGCCGCATGATGGTGCGGATCGATCTGATAGAAGTCTTCGGGAAGGTTGCGCGACAACAGGTCGGCGCTCGGGTAGCCGCTGATCTCCGCCGCCGCGGGATTCCAAAACCTGACCCGCGACTGGCTATCGAGGACGGCGATGCCCTCTTCCAACTCGCCCAGCGCGGCCTCCAGTAGTTCTTCCTGGATTTCAGTGCGTTCCGCCATTGCCGGCTACCCCACTCATTGCTGCCTTAGGCTTCTATCGGCAGACACCGAGGTAACTTCACGTGAAGTGCGCCGCGAACTGCACCCGAACCCGGCAGTCCCAGGAGAGAACCGCGTCGTAAACTGGTGGGAATGTTGCTTCGCCATGCAGTTGAATCGGACTACGCCGCTATCGTGGACCTGGCGAACCAGGCCTATCGAGGCACGGGTCCGGTGGCCAGCTGGAACATCGAGACGGGAATCATCGAAGGACAGCGCCTGACGGAATCTCTTCTTAGAGAAGACCTGGCCGCCAAGCCCGAGGCGCATCTCCTGATTCATCAGGACGAGCAGAATGGGGCTCTGTTAGGGACGGTTTGGCTGGAGCCGAAAGCGGATGGCGTCTGGTATCTGGGTCTCTTGACCGTTCGCCCCGACCTTCAAAAACAGCAATTGGGACGCGCTCTCTTGGCGGCAGCGGAAGGCTTCGCGAGAGAAAACGGCGCTCATCGCATCCGCATGACAGTCGTGAATCTCCGCGAACCCCTCATCGCCTATAGCATTTTCCGTATTGGTGTAAACCGAAGCCACAACCGTTAAGTGGATTTTTCCTCAAGAAAAATCCACCCTGCACGAAGTTTGAGGGGTCTACTGAAATACGGAAAATGCCTTAGTACCAACGAAGAGGTTATGTATGGAAGGGCCAAACCCAACCCTTTCCCTACGGAGACGAACGCTCCGGCAGACCGTTGCGCAACGACCTGCACTTTGTAGTGCTGGAGAAGGATATCTGACAGCGCAACGCAGACCCCGTCAGGCCGAAACTGCGACGTTCTGCTGCGGCAAACGCACCACGAACTTGGTCTCTCCAGGTTTTGAATCCACATCCACCTTGCCGCCAAAACTCTGAGTCACAATGCGCTGGACGATTTCCAGACCCAGCCCGGTGCCCTTGCCCACCGGTTTGGTGGTAAAGAACGGCTCGAAGATCTTGGACTTCACTTCATCGGGAATACCGCTGCCGTGGTCGACGATGCCGATGGCCAGAAATCCAGGCTCGCTCCAGGTGCGCACGTCGATTTCGCCTCCCTCGGGAGACGCGTCGATGGCGTTGTCGATGAGGTTGGTCCAGACCTGGCTGATGGCCACGCCCGTGGTATGGATATTCGGTTGGGCCGCGTCGAAATGCTTGACCACATTGATCTGCCGCTGGCGCAGCTTGTGCCCCAGGATGGTCAGCGTGCTCTGGATGCTGTCATGCACATCGACGTCGCGCAAGGTGCAGCGGTCGTCGTAGGCGAACTTCTTCACCGCCATTACCAGGTCCGAGATGCGGCTGATGCTCTCCTCGATGGCGCAGACCAGCGAAACGCTGGAGACTAGCGCTTCCAGCCAGTTGAGCGCGTCGGACAAAGCCTGGGACTCGAAAGCATCTTTCGCGCAATTCAGCTCATTCTGCTCAAAGCCGATGGCTACCAGCGCCGGTCCGATGGTGAATGCGTTTTCAACTCCCGCCGATTGCAGCCACTCGGACATCGCTTCTTCGGCGTCGGCCTGATCGAGGCTGCTCAGGGCTGGCGCCTGGCAACTGCGCATGGCGTGCCGCAGCAGGTCATGCATGCACTCCATTTGTTGAGGAGTCTTAGCTTTTCCGGTGTTGCGCAGGCTCATCTCCTGCAGCCGCATGAGATTGTCCCTGAGCTGCGAGGCGGCGCGTTTGGCTGCCGAGCCCGGATTATGCAGCTCGTGCATCAGGCCGGCGGCCAGGGTTCCCAGCGAGATCAGCTTTTCACGGTGCGCGGCCTCGGCCATGTGGGCCTGCAATCGCTTGGCCATGTTGGCCAGCACCATCTTGCGTACCGACGGAGAGCAGGCCATCAACTTCCAGAAGGTATCTTCGTCAAAACGCAATCCCACGGAAGGCTGAGAAGCCTCCAGATAAAGCGTAGGAGCCCTGCCGGCCAGCAATACGACCTCGCCAAAAGAGTCGCCGGCCCTGGCAACGTACACCCGGACCTTCGATCCATCCTGCTCGGCCTTGTCGGCCAGCACCTCGCCTTCGAGCAGCACCCAGAAGGCGCGAATGCCCTCCGCGGGATCGTGAAAGACGACGCCGGCGGGAATGCGTAGCAGGTCCGCTTCGCCCAGCCCGCAAAGCTGGTCCGGCGTGACGCCAGCTGAGGAAAAAGCCTTGCTCAGTTGTTCCGCGTATTCATCCAGCGAAACCCGCTCGGTCGTGTATTGTTTCCCGATGTCCATAGTTGCTGTTTGCGCCGTTGTTCCGGCGAATTCTCCCGTGGTCATGGCCTCCGCCTTGGAGACCCGACCCTCTTCATGGATGTAGCCTGCGGCCATACGATGCGTTTCTTCCATCCCACTTTCGTTCCAACCAAAAAACGTTTTACTTCCGCCTAGAAGCTGGCCAGATACTGGTGCGCGAACTGCACCGCGATCGAACCCTCTCCTACCGCCGATGCCGCCCGTTTGACCGATCCATGCCGCACATCTCCGGCAACAAATATTCCCGGCACGCTGCTCTCCAGCAGGTAAGGCGCGCGCTTCTCTTTCCAGATCGACGCGAACCTGTCCGCGGCTTTCTTCTCCGCACCGGCGCCGTCCGGCCCCGCTGAATCCGAGCTGGCCAGATCGGGACCCGCCAGGACGAAACCTTTCTCGTCCCGCAAAATCGAGTCCGGCAGCCATTCCGTACCGGGCACGGCTCCGATGAAAACAAAGAGCGACGCCGCTTTCCGGCAGGTTTCGCCCTCCGGCCCGCGGGTCCGAATCAGTTCCAGGTGCTCTGCCCCCTCGGCCGCCAACACCTGCGTGTTGGGCTCTACCACAATATTGGATGTGCGTTCGATCTCATCGATTAAGTATTTCGACATACTGGCTTCCAAATTGCCTGCCCGGACCAGCATGGTTACCTTGCAGGCGAATTTGGCGAAGTGCAGCGCCGCCTGCCCTGCGGAGTTCGCCCCGCCGACCACATATACATCCTCGTCCTTGCAGGCTGCGGCCTCGACCAGCGCCGCGCCGTAGTAGACGCCCTTGCCGGTCAATTGCTCCGCGCCGGGAACATCGAGACGCTTGTACTGCACGCCGGTTGAAAGCAGCAGAACATGGCTGGAGACCTCGTTCCCGTCGGCCAGGGTTACGAAGCGATACTGGCCGTCGACGCGCAGTCCTACGGCGCGCTGGGTCAGGAACTCCGCGCCAAAACGGACGCACTGCATGTGCGCGCGTCTGCCCAGGTCTGCGCCGGTGATGCCGGTCGGAAAACCGAGATAATTCTCAATTCGCGAAGATGAGCCCGCCTGCCCGCCGGGTGCGAGGGGCTCGATGACCAGGGTCTTCAGGCCCTCGGAGGCGCCGTAGACCGCTGCTGCCAGGCCAGCCGGTCCTGCTCCCACCACGATCATGTCGTAGAAATCCTGCGCGGCCTGGGTTCTCAGTCCAACCCGAGCCGCCAGCACATCCTTTTCCGGGTCTACAAGGGCGCTGCCATCGGCAAAGAGCACCACGGGCAGCACTTCCGGATCGAGAGAGCGTTCTTTGAGCAACTGCTGGGCATCTTCGCTGGCCGCGGCGTCGAGCCAGCGGTAGGGAACGTGGTTGCGGCTGAGAAAGCTGCGCAGTTGATGATCTTTGAGCGACCAGCGATGCCCAATTACCCGCAGTCCTTCGAACTTCGGCTGATAGCCGGCGTTCCAATCCTGCAGCAGGTCGTCGAGCACCGGATACAGCTTTTCCTCCGGCGGATCCCACGGTTTGGTCAGGTAATAGTGGATGCGGGCCGTATTGATGGCCCGGATGGCCGCTTCCGTGTCCGCGTAGGCGGTCAGCAGCACCCGTTTGGCGTCTGGATAGATCTCACGGGCCTTTTCCAGGAACTCGACGCCGGTCATTCCCGGCATCCGCTGGTCGCTCAGAAGCAGTCCGACTGCCTCTTCGCGCACCTTCAGTTGCTTCAAGGTATCGAGCGCAGCCTGTCCGTTGCCGGCGCGCAACACCCGGTACGTGGCCCCATACTGGCGGCGAAGATCCTGCACCACCGCTTCCAGCACATTGATGTCGTCGTCGATCGCAAGAAGAATAGGCCTGTTCATAGGATCGTTCCAAGTTTGAAGCTGATTTCCAGTTTAGACTGTCGGGCCTAATTGTCGGGCCTAGATCGCGGGCTTTTGACGATACGGCTCCGTTTGCCCCGGCACGGCGGATTATTTTCGCAGATAGCAAATAAAAGCCAATTCGATAGTGCAATTAGCAATACTCCTGTACCCTGAGGCCAAAAATGCGATCCCAAGGGACTTTAACGTATGATTTTCGCTTACCAAGGGAATACGATGGGACCACAAGTGTCGCAGAATAGATCGAATGAAAGTAATCTCTTAATGTGCCGATAGTAGGTGGAGTGGGCTGTTTAGGAGATGTGGAACCGCAACCGGGGGGAGGCGAGACCGGCGCCATACTACTCTTGAGAACTCTCGGCTGGATTAAAGGGGGGCGCAGCAGGGACGATGAATAAAATCATATTGGCAGATTCCCAGGCGATCTTCCGCGCCGGCATGGCCAAAGTGCTTGCCTCGGACGACGACTTCCGCATCATTGCGCAATGTTCGGATACGGAGCGGATGATGCACGCCGCTACCACTTTTCCAGGTGCGGTGGTCATTTTCGCTTCCGCGCTCAAGCCGGAGCTGGGGCGTCTGAAGGTTCTGCTCGGAACCATGGGCAGCCGGGGCATCGTGATCGCCGAAAACAGCGAAGCTCCAGGTCCTTACTTGCAGCAGGGGTTCAGCGGAGTCATCTTTCGCAACACCACCGGCGCCGCTCTGGTGGAGTGCGTTCGCAAGGTCGCAGCCGGCGAGAGCTGGCAGCCGCTTCACGGGATGGTGGCCGAGGTCGTCGCAGGCGAAGACATGGTCGGTACCCGCGTCCGGGACCGGCTCACCCCCAAGGAGATGCGCATTGTCGCCCTGATCGTGCAGGGCTGCAAGAATCGCGAGATCGCCGCCCGGCTCAAGACCACCGAGCAGGTCATCAAGAACTATCTGCGCTCCATCTACGATAAGACCGGGGTCAGCGACCGGCTGGAGCTGGCGCTCTTCACTTTGCACCACCGGGTGCTCGCCGAAGCCGCGGCGGACGTGGGCAGCCGCATCGAGGCCGAGGAACTGGCCGACGCCGCAAATACCCCGGAGACCGGAAAAGCCCCGCCCACGCCTAGCATCGTCCGCACCGGAACCTAGCGCTTCTCGCTTACTCGGTTCGCAGCGCCTCCATTGGATTCAGCTTCGAGGCCCGTAGCGCCGGCAGCCAAACCGCGAAAAGGGCAACTGCGCTCAAGATCAACGGCACGCTGATAAAGACTGCCGGGTCCCAGTCCTTGACGCCATAGAGCAGGCTGGCGATCAGGTGAGTCAGGCCAAACGCGGCTCCCAGGCCGACCACCACCCCCACCAGCGTCAGCCGCATTCCCTGCCAGACCACCATCTTGGTGATGCGTCCCCGGTCCGCACCCATGGCCATGCGGATGCCGATCTCCTGCGTCCGTTGCTGCACCGAATAGGCCATCAGGCCATAGATCCCGATCGCGGCGAGCACCAGCGCCGAGCCGCCAAAGATGGTCAGCAGCAGCATGTTGAAGTCCTGCCGGGCGGTCGAACGCACCACCACCTCTTCCATCGACCGTATCCGCGCCACGGGAAAGCCGCCGCTTGCCTGGCGCAGCTGATCTGTGAGCGTCGTTGTCATCTGGTGCGGATCGAGGCGTGTCCGGACCACCCAGGAGATCGGCGCCACCTTGGAATTGAGCTCGGTAAGTCCATCGGTCATCTGAGCCAACGGCACCACCATCTTGGAACCGGGATTGCGATTCAACCCGCCGTCGCGCACGTCGCCTACGATGCCGACGATCAGCCGCGCCGGCTCTTCGAATTCCGGCCCGACACCCTTGCCGATGATGATCTGCTGTCCGACGGGGTTTTCGCCGTTCTTCCAGAATTCCTTGGCCATGGCTTCGTTGATGAGGGCCACGCCCTGCGATCCGGCGGTGTCGCTGTCGGTAAAGTCGCGTCCGCGCACCAGGGGAATCTTGAACGCATCGAAGTATCCCGGCGAAACCGCCATCCAGCCCGCACCTCCAGTTGCTGGACCATTGAGCGGCTTGCCCACAATGATGAAGGGCAGGCCGAAGCCGCCCCCCAGCGGCATGGAATTGGTCGCCGCCGCGGTGATCACGCCGGGAACGGCATTGAGCCGCTCGCGTGCATTGCGCACCACCTGCGCCACGCCGGCGGTCTTTTCGAATTGAGGACCGTTCAACGCCATCTCCGCCGTCCAGACGTTGTGCGCGTTGAAGCCGGGATCGACCTCCCGCAGCGCCACAAAGGTGCGAATGAGCAAGGACGCGCCCACCAGCAGAATCAACGCCAGGGAAACCTCGCTCACCACCAGCAGGGAACGCATCTTGTTGTGCTTCAGGCTCGATCCGGAGCCTCGGCTGCTCTCTTTCATCGAGCTGCTCAGGTCGGGTTTCGACGCGCCCAGCGCGGGAATCAGCCCGAAGAGAACCCCAGTCAGAATCGAGATGCCCAGGGTGAACAACGCCACGCGCCAATCCAGGCCGACGCGTACGCCGTCCTCGCCGATACGCGGAATATCGCCGGGGCTCACCGCCAGCAGCGCCCGCACGCCGCTGAACCCGAGCACAAGCCCCAACAGGCCGCCGGCCAGAGCCAGCAGCACGCTCTCGGTCAATAACTGGCGAATGATCCGCGCCCGGCCAGCGCCCAGCGCCGCGCGAATCGCGAACTCGCGACTGCGTCCCGCCGCCCGGACCATCAGCAGATTGGCCACGTTGGCGCAGGCAATCAACAGCACGAAGCTGACCGCGCCGATCAGCACCAGCAGTGACGAGCGAATATCGCTGACGACAGAATCCTTGAGCAGTTGCGCGTCGAAGCCGCCTCTCTGATTGATGCCTGGATACTTGCGGTTGAACTCGACTGCTGCAAGGCGCAGCTGGGCCTGTACCTGGGAAAGCGTGATCCCCGGCCTCATGCGTCCGGCGGCCACAAAATAGTGCGCCTGGTCTTTCGTATTGGGGTCGAACTGGTAAGGAACCCAGAGATCTGCCACCGGATCGGTGTCGAAATCAGGACTCGTCACTCCCACGACGGTATAGGGCAGATTGGCCAGCGAGATCGTCTTGCCGACGATATTCGGGTCGCCACCGAATTTGCGCTTCCACAGGCCGCCGCTGATCACGGTCACATTGCCGCCGTGGGGCCGGTCCTCGTCCGGCGTAAAGCCGCGTCCCTGGATGAATTTGGCTCCAAAGACGCGGAAGTACTGCTCGGTGACATGGACGCCATGCACCTGCTCGGGAACCGTCCCGGTCAGGTTCATGCCGCCGCCGAAGTCGTAGCCGGCCACGTCCTGAAAGACGCTGGTCTGGTTCTGCCACACATGCAGCTTGGTTGCCGAGCCGCAGGCTCCTTCGCCGTCGGGCCCAGTGCAGAGCAGTTGCACAATGCGGTCGGGCTCGGGATAGCTGAGCGGCTTGAGCAGAACCGTATTCACGACCGAGAAGATAGCGGTATCGGCTCCGATGCCCAGGGCCAGCGCGGCCACCACGGCAATGGTGAACCCCGGATTCTTCACAAACATGTGCAAAGCGTGTTTCAGGTCAGCGCCAAAATCACCCACAGATCCACCCCCGGAGGATTTTTCAGTGAAAAACAAGCACAGCTAGCAGGCAAATTGCAGAAGTTAAACAGCCCTGCTTTCTATAACGCCATCCGCTACTCGACGGTTAACTACGGATTGCCGTTCAAAAATGTTCTAAAAATGTGGATGGAATCAAAAAAGCTTGCGTGAAGACGAAGCAGCTTTGGCATTGGTGAGCAAAGCCGGCGAATATTTCTACGAATTCTTACGTACGTGTTTCCCCGTCCAGGGACTGCGCACCTAACTTCCGCCGAACATCTCCATCTGCCCGGTCTCCGATCCGGCTTCCGGCTCTTTGCATGGCTCTATGAGCGACGGGTCGTTGTTGCGCACGCTGTTCATGCGCGTGCTCACCTGCCAGGCCTTCATCTCGTCCGAATCGAAAGGCCGCAGCAGATCGACGGGAGGCTGTTCCACGTCTTCGTCTCGCAGCCACCGCTCGTAGTCCGCTCGCTTGATCAGCAACGGCATGCGGCCGTGTTCGGTGAGATCGTGCACGATCTCATTGGGTTCAACTGTGACCACGGCAAAGGTGTCCAGTTCCGTCTTCCTGTCCGGGGAGTGCCAGCGCTGCCAGATTCCGGCAATGCCAAACGGCTCGCCCGCCTTCATGGCAAAGAGAAACGGCAGCCTGATCTTGGCGCTGACGCGCTTCCACTCCACGAAAGAGTCGGCCGGAATGAGGCATCGCCGGTAAAGAAAGGATTTCTTCCAGATGCCGCTCGACATCAACTTCTCAGCGCTGGCGTGGATGGTGTCCAGCTTCAGCTTTTTGGGGTCGGTGCAGAAAGGCGGCAGGAACCGCCAGTACATCATGCGCACCGCTCGCATCCCCAGCGCTTCGTCCCACACAACCACCGGCTGCATGGTTCCCGGAGCCGCGTTGTAGGTCGGCGCCAGGCCCAGCTCGACGCTTAAATCCAGATCGTCGAGCGCTCCGAGATGAAAGGCCTCGGCGATGCGCTGCTTATCCGATCGTCTCTGGTATCGCCCGCACATGGGTTGGTCTCCGTTACGAGCCCGACGGCAGCAGCGAAACTCCCACCAGCGCGGCCAGCTCATCTGCAATTCCCGGCGCGGAGGCGAAGATGGGATTGCCCTTGAGCAGCCCGTCGCCGCCGAGAAAATCGTTCCCCCGTCCGCCTGCTTCTTCAACGAGCACCAGACCCGCAAGGCAGTCCCAGGAGTACATATGCGTCTCGAAGCACGCATCCACGCGGCCCGCGGCCACATTGGCGACAGCCAGCGCGCCTGAACCAGCTCCGCGAATTGCCGCGCCGGTGCTCATCACCTTGTCCAGCATGGCCAGATAGACGGCCTGCGGCTGCCGCGAGGCCCGGCCCACTTCCAGCAGCGATTTGTCGAGGCTGGTCGTTGAGGCAGTCCGGATCGGCTCGCCATTGAGCGTCGCGCCCAGCCCCTTGGCGGCGGCGAACAGCTCGTCCAGAATGGGCTGATAGATCACGCCGATCGAAGCCACACCGTCGAGCACGAAGGCGATCGAGACGCAGAAATGCGGAATGCCGCGGGCAAAGTTCGAAGTGCCGTCGATGGGGTCGACGACCCAGGTGCGGCTGCTCACCTGGCCGCCGTCTTCCTCGCCTAAAAACGTATCGCCGGGGAAGGCTTCGAGCAGCCGCGTACGTACCAGCTTCTCCACCTCGCCGTCGGTTGCGGTCAGGTAGTCCTGCGGCCCTTTGAACTTATAAATCATTGCCTCGCGGTCCAGAAAGCGCCGCTTTTGTAACGCGCCAGCCTCGCGCGCCACGGCGCAGGCAATCAGCAACCGGTTCTTGAGATTGTGGGACTGTATTTCAGGGGAGGTGGGAGACTGCGTTTCTTGAAAATTCTGGCTCATTCGGCCTTTCGCTGCGGTCCATTGCGGGCGCTCTTGGAAAATTGTAGCAGCGGAAAGATTACTTGCCGCGCGCTCCGGCCACCACCAGCACCAGGCCGCCCACGACCGCAACCAGGCTGATCGCTGGGGAAATCGGGATCGTCTTGTGCTGCTTGTGCTGAATCTGGAGCGGTCCCAAATCCACATCCTTCTTTTCGCGAGTAAACGAAAAGCCTCCCATGGTGAAGCCGACAATTCCCAGGATGATGAGAACAACTCCAGCAATCGTCGCTGCCTTCACGAAAGCACGCCTTTCCGAATACGCAGGTGAAGTTGCATGTAGAACGATCTACGTAACAACTGGCCAAAGGGACGCGTCGCCCATGCTTAGAACGGAATCGCCCCGCGTAAGTTGCTTCGTTCTTGCAAATTGCAGCTGGCGGTCTACGAGCCGAGCTTCTCCGCCACCGATTTGGCTTGCGTAAACAGCAACAGATAATCCGGGCCGCCTGCCTTCGAATCCGTTCCGCTCATGTTGAAGCCGCCAAAGGGATGCGCTCCAACCATCGCCCCGGTGCACTTGCGATTCAGGTAGAGGTTGCCCACATGGAACTCCTCGGCAGCGTGAGCCAGCCGGTCCTTGTCAGCCGTGTAGATCGCGCCCGTCAGGCCGAACTCGGTATTGTTGGCGACGGCCAGGCCTTCCTCGTAGCTCTCGACCTTGATCAGCGCCAGCACCGGGCCAAAAATCTCCTCCTGCGAAATGACCGCATCGGGATCGACATCGGCAAAAACCGTGGGTTGCAGAAAATAGCCTTTGTCTTCGGTTTCGACCGCGGTTCCGCCCGCGACCAGCTTGCTTTCCTGCTTGCCCTTCTCGATGTATCCGAGAATGCTCTGCATGGCGCTGGCGTTGACCACCGGGCCCATATTGGGATTCTCCGCAGGATCGCCCACAGTTAGCTTCGCCACACGCTCGCGCACCTTTTCGACAAACGAGTCGTAGATGGGAGCCTCGATGATCGCCCGCGAGCAAGCCGAGCACTTCTGCCCGCTGAATCCGAAGGCCGCGGCCACCACGCCATCCGCCGCCGCGTCGACATCGGCGTCCGCGCACACCAGGATCGAATCCTTGCCGCCCATTTCGAGCACCGTCCGCTTGATCCAGATCTGCCCCGGCTGGGTCTTCGCCGCCAGTTCATGAATATCCAGGCCGACAGGCTTGGAGCCGGTGAAAGCGATAAACCGCGTCTTGGGATGCTCGACGATAGCGTTGCCGAAAGTGGCTCCCGAACCGGGGCAGAAGTTCACCACTCCCGCCGGCATGCCCGCCTCTTCGAGCACTTCCATAAACAGCGCCGCAATGGTCGGCGAATCGCTCGAAGGCTTCAGAATCACCGTATTCCCGGTCACGATCGACGCCGCCGTCATCCCCGCCATGATCGCAAAGGGAAAGTTCCACGGCGGAATGACCGCGCCGACGCCGAGCGGAATGTAGATCAGCCGATTGCGCTCGCCGGGAAGCTGAATGGGCGTGGTAGCCTTGGCCAGCCGCAGAGCCTCGCGAGCATAAAACTCCAGAAAGTCGATAGTCTCGGCAGTATCCGCATCGGCCTCGGCCCAGTTCTTGCCCACTTCATAGGTCAACCAGGCCGAGAACTCCAGCTTGCGCTCGCGGATGATCGCCGCCGCGTTCAGCAGCAAAGAGGCGCGCACTTCGACCGATGTACGGCTCCAGCTATGGAAAGCTCGCTGCGCCGCGTCCATCGCCTCCTGAGCGTGCTCCGCTCCGGCTTTTTGGTGAATGCCCACCACCTGCGCAGGACGCGCCGGGTTCAGCGAGGTAATCTTGCCCGTTGTCTTCTCCCGATGGCCGCCGATGATCAGGTCGTATTCCCGGCCGAGCTGCGTGGCCACATGGGCCAGCGCCGCGCGCATCGCCCGCGCATTTTCCGCCGCGGAGAAGTTGACAAAAGGCTCATTCACAAACTCGCCCTGGGGCGAGCGCAGCGCAATCTGGGTAACCGTCGCAGTAGTCATAGCCTTCTAAGTTTAGCTGAGGAACGGAATCCGCGTCGCGGCGCTGCCCCGCGTTATCATCCCGCGTTATCTTCAAAAGAGAAGGATGCTTGATGAGACCGAAAACACTGCCCGCCGCATCGATCCTCGTGACACTCTGTTGTACCGCGTTTCTCCTCTCCGCGGCAGGGCAAATGGGCACAACCGGCCAATTCGACGGCAAATGGCTGCGCCGCGTCCCGGACGAGGATCGTGCCCGCGTCAATCCCTACGCCCATCAGCCCCAAGCCGAAGCCGCCGGCAAGGCGTTCTTTCAAGAAAACTGCGCCAAATGCCACGGCGCCGACGCCAATGGACGCACCCACCCCCCGCCAAGGCCCAGCCTGCGCAGCGCGCGCATCCGCCATGCCACCGACGGCGAATTGAGTTGGATGCTCAGGAACGGCAACCCCTACAAGGGCATGCCGCAGTGGAGCTCGCTTCCCGAAGAGCAGCGCTGGAAGATTATCGCCTATCTGCGGACGCTTCCGCCCAGCGCGCCCTAGCCGAGCCATTCCAAGTACCAAAGTACCAGGCGTTTCTACAGAAACTCCTCAACTTCCCTCCGGCACAGCCGAAAACCGGGACAGGCGAACCTGCGTCGTGTTTTGCGCGCAGGGCCCGAAGGAGAATCGCCATGAGCACCTCCGCCATCGTACCCGTGACCGGCATCGATTTCGGCACCTCTACTGCTACCGCATCGCAGCAGACCGTCTTCAGCAATCTGCTCAATCAGCTTCAGCAGGCGGTCGGCAGCGGAGACCTCACCACCACGGCCACCCTGCTCAACGCCATCGACGCGCTCTCGCCCACCAGTGCGACCGGCTCCAACCCGCTGGGCACATTGCTCACCAGCCTCGGCACGGCGCTCAACGACGGCAGCGTCAGCGAGGCGCAGGGCGCCCTCGCCACCTACCAGAGCACAACTCCCGCCTCGACCAGCCCAGCGGCCTCCACCACCAACACCAGCACCACAGCCGCAAACATCGCCGCCGGCCTCATCCAGAGCCAGATTCAGCTCAATCTGGTCACCACCCTGTTGAATCCGGCGGCCAGTTCCAGCAATTCCTCCAACAGCTCCCTAAGCGGCCTGCTCAACGTTCTCGCCGAAGCGTACCCTGCGGACGGCAGCTCATCCTCCAGCGCGTCCGGCGCCTCATCTTCTACAGCATCAGGCAGCTCAACATCGGCCACGGAAGCATCCACCACGCCCTACGACACCCTGGTCTCATCGATTCAGGCCAGCCTGGCCGGCGGAAACGGCACCATCACTCCGGCGCTGGCCTATCTTCAGGCCTCCGGCAACTTCGTCAACACATCGGCCTGAAATTATTACGTATAGCGTAGCGTTACGCAGTACAATTGTGCCTGCATGATTCTGAGCTTTCGACACAAGGGGATCGAGAGATTCTTCCGCGCGGGCTCGAAGGCCGGTATCCAACCCAAACACGCTTACAAGCTCGGCGATCAACTGACGTTGCTCAATATTGCCCGCAGTCCGGAAGAAATGAATGTTCCTGGGTGGCAATGGCATGAACTGAAAGGGAATCTGGCAGGTCATTGGTCCGTAAGCGTAAATGGGAACTGGAGGCTTACTTTTACCTTCGAAGGGGAAGACGCTATTTTGGTCGATTATCGGGATTATCACTGAGAGGAATACCATCATGCCGATGCACAATCCATCTCATCCAGGACGAATCCTCGCCTACTATCTAGGCGACCGGAGCATTACCCAAGTCGCGCGTCATCTGCGCGTCACCCGTCCGGCGCTTTCTCGCGTCTTGAATGGCAAGGCCGGGGTCTCGGCAGATATGGCTCTGCGCCTCGCCGAAGCATTCAAGACCGAGCCCGATCTCTGGCTCCGCTTGCAGATGCAGTACGACCTGTGGCTTGCCTCCAAAAAGAAGCGAACCAAGGTCAAACCGCTGGAGACCGGCGTGGCTGCGTAGTCCCCTTACTCGTCTACGCCCCTTCCATCAGCTCATCGGTTCGCTTGCTCATCTTCGCAGTGCGAGCGATCTTGTCCCAGTTGAAAGGCCGTCCATCGATAGCGCGCTTGATGGTCTTGAAGAGCACCACCGAGAAGACCTGGCGGTAGGCAAAGCGCTGCAGCCAGATGTGGAAGAGCAGCCATCCATCGCCCTTGTTCGCGGGATGCTTCCGCTCCAGACTGAAGGCCACCGAAGAAGTAATGAAATCGATCACCATGAAGCCTAGAAAGTAAACCAGCAGCTTCTCAAAGGAAGCTGTGCTCGCAGCCTCGGGGTGATAGTAGCGATCGACAAAGTACTGCCCTACGCCAAACAGGAACATGATGTCGATGAACGGTGAAACCAGCGGCAGCAGCATCTGGAAGATGAGGATGTTGGGCAGCGCAAAAAGCCCCATCGCCTTGTTGCGCGTGAACGCGGCGCGATGTTTCCACACCGCCTGCAGTGTGCCAAAGGACCAGCGGAAACGCTGCCGCATCAAGCCCTTGGCGTCGATAGGAGCCTCGGTAAAGGCCAGCGACCGGTCTTCGTAGACCACCTTCAGCCCCTGCTCCAGCAGGCTCATGGTCAGGTCGGCGTCTTCGGCCACGGTGTTCAGCGGATAACCGCCGGCTGTCTTCACCGGGCCGGTGCGCCAGGCTCCAATCGCTCCCGGCACCACCGTCACCACATTGAAGAGATTCAAGGCCCGGCGCTCGAAGTTCTGGCTGGTGATGTATTCCAGAGCCTGCCAGCGCGTCCACAGGTTCACGCGGTTGCCAACCTTGGCGTTGCCGGCCATGGCGCCGATGCGCGGATCTTCAAAGTGGGGAATCAGCTTGGAGATGGCGTCGGTGGCGATGACGGTATCGGCGTCGATGCCGACGTAGATATCTTCAGTGAGGCGGTCGAGCGCGTAGTTGAGCGCGGCTGCCTTGCCGCCGTTGGGCTTGGAGAGCACCTGCACGCGTCCGGCGGCAATCTCTTCGGCATAAGCCGCGCGCGCTACCTCCGCGGTGCGGTCGGGTGAGCCGTCGTCAATCACAATGACGTGGAGGTTCTTGTAGTCGGAGTTGAGCACGGATCGAATCGTGCGGACGATGACCGTCTCTTCGTTGAACGCAGGAATCAACACCGCCACGCGGGGATTGAAGCCGGGCGACGCCTTGGCGTGCGGCTTGCGCAGGCGATCGATGATGGCGAGGATGCCGATCAGCAGCAGACGC
>Ga0302326_10010626_pt1 | contig 19959 bp, 18 predicted proteins | sample Palsa_T0_3_FD_202264 | JGI IMG/M metagenome (GOLD analysis project Ga0302326, IMG submission 202264) | Peat permafrost microbial communities from Stordalen Mire near Abisko, Sweden - Palsa_T0_3 | ecosystem: Environmental > Terrestrial > Soil > Palsa > Peat permafrost | place: Sweden: Abisko...
GCCTCGCACCAACCGTTCCGCAGTCATAGCTGCATCTTGGGCTCGCATCACCCAGTGACCGACGGATGGGCGGGTGGCCCACCCTTCACGATAGAAACAGCGGCGGCGAGCCGCCGCACTCCACAAAAAGTGTACGTGCCAGCGTTTGTGTAGGGAGTCGGAGCTGAACTCGTCCCGAGCCTGCCGAGGGGGCTCCGACATAAGAATTCCGCGCGAAGCGCCTTCCGCTGCGCTGCATTACCCGCAGCAAGTTTTCGAGTCTGCTCGCAAGCATCGCTTCATCTACCGTACGAAGAAATAAATGGACATCGCGAATCCGATGGCGATGATCGCCCATCGCACCGTCTGCGGATTCATCTTCTGCGCCACGAGCGCGCCGCCGTAGCCGCCAATCACCGCGCCCACCAACATCAGCAGCGCCTGCGGCCACAGAATGATCCTCGCCCAAATGAACGTCACCAGCGCCACGCCGTTCACCACGCTCACCAGCAGCGTCTTCATCCCGTTCATGGCGTGGATGTCTTCCATTCCCATCACTGCCAGCAACGCCAGAAACAGAATGCCCACGCCCGCGCCGAAATATCCGACGTAGATCGAGATCAGCAGCTCGAAAAATAATCCGCCGACGAAGAGCAGTCGCGCGCCGCGCCTGCTGCTCGCAGCTCCATCGGTCCTCTGCCCCGATCGCCCGCGCACAAACGCGGTCAGCCGCCCGCTAAAGACGAACAGCAGCGTCGCGCCCAGCAACAGCCATGGAACCAACCGCAGGAACGTAGTCTGCGGAGTCTGCAATAAAATAATCGCACCCAGCACGCCGCCAATGATCCCTATAAGGATCATCGGGGGCAGCAGCCGCCGCGCCTCCGGTGTGAACGCGTTGCGATACGCAACCGTGCTGGCCATCGTTCCGGGCCACAGCGCGGCGGTGTTCGTGGCATTGGCTGCGATCGGAGCGATACCGGTAAAGAGCAGCGCCGGAAAAGAAATGAAGCTGCCTCCTCCGGCAACGGAGTTCACTACGCCCGCCGCGAAGGCCGCGAAGAATATGAAAACCGGGTGCTGGATGGTGTGAAGTTGGGATAACAGCACGAGAGGTCCAGTCGAACATGAGAATAATATCACTCACCCCTGCGCCGCTCGTGCGTTAAAATGCCTTCGCATCACTGAGGAGACAAACATGGCAAACAAGAGATTGAACAAAGTTGCAAAGCAGATCGGAACCGCCGTCGGCAAAGCCGACCGCGCCGCCCACAAGTTCGCCAAAGCCGGAGGCGTTGCGCAGGAAGAACTGAAGGCAATCGCCGAGCACGTGGCTGCGCTGCAAAAGCAATTGCGCAAAACCACCATGCGCCTCAAGAAAAGCCTTACCTAACCTCACATTTTTGTTTTGTTCCCGTAGGGGTTGATTTTTTCTTGTAGGGGCGGCTCTGAGACCCGTCCCTACCATTCGCGCCGCGCGCATCTTGCTATTTTGTCGCGCAGACGCTCGTCGCTTCCGTCGCGATCACCGCTCTGCCTTCGGCTTTTCGGGTGCCCTATCTGGCGCGTCGTTGGCGACACGTGGGTGTCGCGGATGCGCGGTGTATGCGTCCCGGACGGTTCTTCATTCGTCCTTCGCTTCGGATCGTGCCTTCTCCCCCCCTCGACCTAAGCAGGCTGCGCGCATCCCGTTGACATCTATCCATATTTCTGCAATTATCGAAATATGATAACGGCTTCCGGGAAAAAGAGCGCCGACCAGGTCGCGAAGCATGCGGACATGTTCTCGGCGATGGGCACCGAGCCGCGGCTGCGCATCATGCAACTCCTGCTGTCGGCGCATCCCGACGGCCTTGTGGTCGGGGACATCCAGCAGGAGCTGGATATTCCGAACTCGACCCTGTCCCACCACCTCGACAAACTCAAGAATGAAGATCTTGTCCTGGTGCGCCGCGAGAGCACCTTCCTGCGCTACACCGCGAACACCGAGGCTCTGCAAGAGGTGCTGCAGTTCCTCTACGCCGAATGTTGCACTCGAAATAAAGCGGTGAAGCCGCGCGATATCGTTCAGGTATGCAAATAAGAGAGGCGATATGAAAGGCGAAGACATTCGAGACGTGGTCAAAGAGAAATACGGGCAGGCGGCGCTGCGCGTGAACACAGGAGGAAGCGCTTGCTGCGGAGGCGAGGCCGCGAACGGTTCCGGTTGCGATCCTATTACCTCCAATCTGTATGACGCCTCTCAGGTCGGCCAGATTCCCGTCGAGGCGATGCTGGCGTCGCTGGGATGCGGAAATCCGACCGCGCTCGCGAAGCTCAGTCCTGGCGAAGTGGTTCTCGATTTAGGTTCCGGTGGCGGCATCGACGTGCTGCTCTCGGCCAGGCGGGTCGGAGCTGCGGGCAAAGCCTATGGCCTCGACATGACCGACGAAATGCTGGCCCTGGCGAATGAGAACAAGCAGAAGTCGGGAATCGAAAACGTGGAATTTCTGAAGGGCGAGATCGAGCACATCCCGCTGCCCGAAAATTCCGTCGACGTCGTGATCTCGAACTGGGTCATCAATCTCGCGGCCAGCAAAGATCTCGTGCTCCGTGAAGCTTTCCGCGTGCTGAAGCCCGGCGGCCGTTTGGCTGTGTCCGACGTTGTCACTCGCGGCGAGGTACCTGCCGAGATTCGCAAGAGTGTCCTCCTGTGGATAGGCTGCATCGCTGGAGCGCTCGAAGAAAACGAATATCGCAGCAAGTTGCTCGGCGCCGGATTCGAGCAGGTAGATATGGAACCAACTCGCGTCTATCGCGCGGAGGACGCCCGGGAATTTCTCTCGCGTGAAGGCTTGGACGTGGATGCCGTGGCCCGCGAGGTTGACGGCAAGTTCATGAGCGCCTTCATCCGAGCCGTCAAGCCGAGCCGCTGAACCCAGACCGATTCGAGGTAGTCACGGTGAAAGATCGCTACAACGTCCTGTTCCTCTGCACGGGAAATTCGGCACGATCCATCATGGCCGAGGCCATCATGAACCGAAAAGGATTCCCAACCTTTACCGCCTACAGTGCTGGCAGCCATCCTAAGGGCGCCGTCCATCCTGCCGCGCTCCGTCAAATCGAGAGCGCCAAGCTTTCCACGGCCGGGTTGCGAAGTAAGGATTGGAGCGAGTTCGCGAAGCCGGGCGCTCCTCACCTGGATTTTGTTATCACGGTCTGCGATAACGCGGCGAAAGAAGTATGTCCTATATGGCCCGGACAGCCCATGACCGCGCATTGGGGAGTGCCCGATCCTGCCGCCGTCGAGGGCACGCCTGAGGAGATCGAGAAAGCCTTTCGGGAAGCCTTCGTAGTTCTCGATCGGCGAATCAGCCTGTTCCTTTGCTTACCGCTTTCAAGTCTCGAGAAGCTCGCCATCAAAAAAGAAATCGACCGCATCGGACACGAATGAAACCGTCTCTCGCACGCAGGGTCACGGCGGAATTTGTTGGGACTCTATTTCTTGTGGCGGCCGTCGTCGGCTCAGGAATCATGGGTGAGCGTTTGGCCGACGGCAACGTCGCCGTAGCCCTTCTCGCAAATACCATCGCAACAGGTGCGGCGCTGGTGGCCTTGATTTGTGCCTTTGCGGACATCTCCGGCGCGCACTTCAATCCCGTTGTCTCGCTTGCGGAAGCCTTGAACGGACGGCTGATTGCGCCTGAAGCGATTGCTTATGCGGGCGCGCAGATTTCCGGCGGCATTCTCGGGGCGCTTGCGGCGCACGCAATGTTCCAGCTCCCGCTGATTTCGCTTTCGCATCGCGCGCGAAGCGGAGGCGCGCAGTTCCTAAGCGAGTTCATCGCCACATTCGGGTTGCTGTGCGTGATTGCGGGATGCTCGCGCGCCCGCCCCGCCGCCAGTCCATTCGCCGTGGGAGCCTACCTCACCGCGGCCTACTGGTTTACGTCATCCACGTCGTTCGCGAATCCTGCCGTAACAATCGCACGCGCGCTAAGCGACACCTTCTCGGGGATTCGCCCTGTCGACGCGCCCGCGTTCATCGCCGCGCAAATCGCTGGCGGCCTCACCGCAGTGTTCTTGTTCCGTTGGTTGTGACCGCACCCATCTTCCGCAAAACATCCACAGGCCTTTGATATTGACCTTCGCTGATTCAGCCGTAAACTTACCGGAGCGCCCGCAGCCCGGGCACCGACTGACATATATGAAGACGCCAGAGGCGAGATGAGCGAGGGGATGCAAATGACACAGAAGATAGGAGGGAGTACCTCACGGGCCGCAGCGCCTGCTCTGTGTCCTGTGGTTCCTGCGCTTCCTGTGCTCCCTCACCGGCACCACGGCCCTTCGACCCAGACCGGAACTGGCGCTTGGACTCACCACCCAGTATCTCAATCAAAACAAAAGACCGTGATCCAAGCAGCCCGGAACTTTATTCCGGCTCCTTCGACGTTCGTCTGCGCTCGCCACTCGTCACTCGCCGCTCGCCGGCTCCGCACTTCTCTGCGCCTCTGCGGTAGGAAGGTAGTCGCCGTTCTGATCTGCCTCGCAGGGGCGGCGCTCTTCGGAGCTGTGGGCGCGAGGGCGCAATCCGCGTCCACTCCGTCTCCGGCCAAGGTGACCAAGCCCGCAGCCAAAGCTCCGGATAAGACTCCCGCGAAGCCGGCGCCCCCGCTCGTTGTCGTGCCTGACCTTGCTCAACGCGCCGCGAAGTTCAAACCCGTGCACATATCGTTCGACTCCACCGGGTTGACCGACCGCGAAAAGAAAATGGTCGACAAGCTGGTCGACGTCGCCGGGCTGCTCGATTGCATCTATTGGCGCCAGAGCGATCCCGAAGGACTCAAGATTTACCTCTCGCTTGCCGACAGTACGAGTCCGCAAGACAAGCTCGTGCGCGAATATTTGAAAATTAACGGCAGCCGCTGGGACCTGATCGATAACAACAAACCGTTCATCGGCACGCAGCCCATGTATCCGGGGCGCGGCTTTTTCCCCGCCGGCTTGACCCAGGCGCAACTCGACGCCTACGTAGCCGCGCATCCGGACGAGAAGGCGGCTCTATACAATGGTCAAACAATCGTGCGCCACAAAGACGACGGTACTCTCGAAGCCGTTCCCTACCATGTCGCGTTCCGCGAGTTTCTGGTTCCCATGGCCAAGGACCTTCGCGAAGCCGCCGAGCTAAGCGACGATGTGGCGTTCGCCAATTTTCTGCGCCAGCGCGCCCACGCGCTGCTCACCGACGACTATTTTCCGAGCGACATCCTGTGGCTCGATCTGAAAGACCCGAAATTCGACATCATCTTCGCGCCCTATGAAACCTACCTCGACGATCTGACGGGCGTGAAAACCTCCTACGGCGCGTCGATCATGATTCGCAATGACGCGGAAAGCAAAAAACTCGCCGTCTTCCAGAAATACGTTCCCGATTTACAGGAATCGCTACCGCTCGCGCCCGCCGATCTCCCCTCCAAACGAGGCAAGCAATCCCCGATGGAAGTTGTCGACGGCATCTATCGCTCGGGCGACCTGCTGCACGGATATCAAGCAGTCGCCGATAATCTGCCGAACGATCCGCGCATCCACGAACAAAAGGGCTCGAAGAAAATCTTCTGGAAGAACTTCATGGACGCGCGCGTGAACTACGTAATCCTGCCGCTGGCGAAGCGCGTCCTGCGTCCCGATCAGGCCGCGCTCGTCACCGGTGAAGGCACTCTCGATTTCATCATCCTGCACGAAATCTCGCACGGCCTCGGACCCGCCTACGCGCGAACCGCCGCCGGTAAAAAAGATATTCGCGAGGCCATCGGGCCACAGTTTTCTGCGCTCGAAGAGTCCAAGGCGGATCTTACCGGCATGCGCACGGTCGCGTGGCTCATCGACCACGGCGCTATTCCCAAGGAAAAGCGGCAGGAAATCTACTCCTCGTTCCTGGGCGACCAGTTTCGCACCATTCGCTTCGGCATTGCCGAGGCCCACGGCGCCGGAGCGATGATGGAAATCAGCTACCTGACAGAGCAGGGCGCGATGCGCCGCGATGCCGCCACTGGGCTGTATGAGATTGATTTCGACAAAATGACCACGGCCTTCGCCTCGCTCTCGAAGGAACTGCTCGAACAGGAAGCCACCGGCGACCGCGCGCGCACAGAAAAGTGGTTCGCGAAATACGCGGCGATGCCGCCGGAGCTGGCCGCGCAGCTGGCGAGAGCTTCCGACGTTCCGGTGGATGTCGATCCCGATTTCGACTTCCATCCCCCCCTGCGCTAGGAATCGAAACGCATAATTTTCATCGAAGGTTCACTTTTCGCAATTCGGTGGGCGGGGTTAACATAAGCTCTCGCCCAGCAAGGAGAAAACCATGACAAAACAAGTGAAAGCAATTCCGGAAGGGTACCACTCCGTCACGCCCTACCTCACGATTCAGGGCGCGGCGAAAGCAATCGATTTCTACAAGCGCGCGTTCGGCGCCAAGGAAATAATGCATATGGATATGCCCGGCGGGAAAATCATGCACGCCGAACTCCAGATCGGCGATTCCCGGATCATGCTGTCCGATGAAATAGGCGGCGTCTGCAAGTCGCCGCAAGCCTTGGGCGGCACCACCAGCAGCATTTTCCTTTATGTCGAAGATGTAGACTCGGTTTTCAAGCAGGCGGAGACCGCGGGCGGCAAGGTGGTCATGGCGCCCGCCGATCAGCCTTGGGGCGACCGCTTCGCCACGCTGACCGATCCCTTCGGGCACGTGTGGTCTCTCGCCACGCACGTCGAGGATGTGGCGCCGGAAGAGATCGACCGGCGAATGAAGGAGATGATGTCCAAGCGCGCGCAGTCAGCGGGCTAGAGAATCGTCTGAATTTCGGAGTCGATCGAAAGGTGCGTCTGCGGGAAGCCGTTGATGCTGTAGTTGGCTCCCGCGGCGCACTGAAAATGCAGGTAGCGGCTGATGTGGTAGTCCTCGTCGAGAGCCCCGAAAACTTTTTCAATTTGTTCCGGGGAAAGTCCGAGAGCGCAAAGCGCGGCGGGCCGGCCGTAGCCGCCCGCCGCCGCCAGATACTTCTGAATCGCCTCCCGCAAACTTACCTTCGCGTCTTCTTTCGTGTTTCGCTGCTCCTCACGCTGGCCGTTGCGGCTTAGGTTTGCGGCTGAGCGACCAAGCTCGGCGTCGGATGAAACGCCGGAGCCGGGGCGGGTGGCGCAGCCGCTGGTTCGAGCGTGTTACCAAACGGAGTGCTGTTGCCCGGGGGCAAGTCTCCATTGTTGTTATTGTTCAGGTTGAAATTGTTGTAGTCGCCGTAGGGACTGGTATTCGTCGCCGGCGCGTTGATGTCGTAGCCCGGATTGGGATTGTACGGCCCCGGTTGAACGTAGGGATCATAGTCGGGAGCGTAGCCATAATCCGGCCACGGAGACGCATACCACCAAGGACTCCAACCGATTCCCCAGCCCCATCCAGGACCCCAATATCCTCCCCAGTAAGGCCATCCGAAACCCCAACCTCCGCCCCAGCCAAGTCCAAAGCCTAGGCCGAAACCCCAACCAAAGCCGCCACAGCAGCCCCATCCGCCGCCACGCCAGCCGAAGCCACGTCCGCCAAAGCCGCGATCTCCGAAACCGCCGCCGCGGAGGCCAAGACCGCCCGACGAAAGCCCTCGGCTGCCGAAAGCAGATGTCCCGCGCATGCTGTTGAAGCCGCCGCTGAATCGCGAGCCACCCAGCGAAGATCCGTTGAATCGCGATCCGCCGAGAGACGCGCTGTTGCCGATGTGCGAATTATTGAAGTCAGAGCCGCCATGTGTAGAGGCTGCGCCCGAAGATCGCGCCGTGCCAGCGAAACCGGACGCGCCTCGAGTGGAAGCCGAGTTGGATGAGCCAAACGAGCGGAAGCCGCCGGGATTGCCCGAGCTGCGAAGACTGGAGTTGGTGAAGCCACCGGAGCGTACCGCGGAGCTGCCGCCGCTGAAGGAATGCCACTGGCCGTCGTTGATTGCGGATTGAGCATTCGACGAGCGACCTGCGCCCGATCCTCCATTCGATCCGAAACCTCGATTCGCTCCACCACCGTTCGAACCGAAGCCGCGACTAGCTCCGAAGCTGCGATTCGAGCCGAAACTGCGTGCTGATTGAGATCCGCCACGGAGTCCGCCGAACCCGCCACCGAAGGACCGCGCGCTGCCTCCGCTCCCTCGAGAAAATCCGCCGCCACCGAAAGATCGCGCCGAGCTGCCACCACGGAATCCACCTCCGCTGCCTCCGCGGACCCCCCCACCTCCACCACCGTGGAAACCTCCTCCACCGCCGCCACCGTGACCGCCGCCGTGCTGAGCAAATGCTGGGTTAGGCGAAAAAGCGAGAGCTACGAACGCAGCGAATACGATTAGGAATCTGAGAAGAAGACGGGAACTGCTCATATCTTTACCTCCCTTCGGGCCGGGAGCGCTTCTAAGAGTAGGAGCCTATTATGAGGAGGCGCCCCCTATCGGATTGGATTCTACTCCCATGCAATCGGTTGCGCGAATGCAAAATCGAATAAGGGCGTGCTTCGGCAGGGAGGGCCCGTAGCGACGTTCGAGACCTTTGGTCATGCGCGGCGTCCCACCCTTCTCAAGCCGAAGGGTGGGGCACCCTCCGGCGGGATTTGGCCCTTTGCAACTAGCGCAGTCGTATCATCCGGTTGCGCCAGCGGTCAAGCCGGGAACCGAAACTCACGACAAAATGTGGACCACCCGTCACGTTCACCGGCCAAGACCGAGAAACCAAAGGCGCCCGCCGTAAAGGCGGCCGCTACAAAGGCAAGGCCAAGCGCGCAGCCCCCCCCGGGCCAGGAAGTATACGGCATTTCCGCAAACGCCCTACACGCAAGACCTTATCGCGCGTTTTTCTCAAGTCTCTAAAATGAGGGTAGTTGTACCCAGCAGCTCTTGCATGCCGGGCCGCCGCTACTTCCGGGCCTGCTCTTGTAACATCCGGGCAAAAAAGGACGAGCGGCAGAAGGAAACACACATGCGCACAGCAATCATCGTTCGTTCTCTACTGTTTTCGCTCCTACTTCTGTTTTTCGCGCACGGCGCATCCGCTCAGATCGGCGTCGGCATTTCCGTGAATTTCGGGCCTCCAGCGCTGCCGGTTTACGAGCAGCCGACTTGTCCCGCCGACGGGTATCTATGGACGCCAGGTTACTGGGCCTATGACGACGTAGACGGCTACTACTGGGTGCCGGGAACGTGGGTCGAGCCACCCGAGGTCGGCTTCCTCTGGACTCCAGGCTACTGGGGCTGGGGCGACGGCGTGTACGTGTTTCATGAAGGATACTGGGGCCCAGAGGTGGGCTTCTACGGCGGCATCAATTACGGCTTCGGCTACTTTGGCGCTGGATACGAGGGCGGGCGGTGGGAGGGTGGCCACTTCGCCTACAACACATATGTGAATCACGTGAACACGACCATCATCCACAACACATACAATACGAGAGTCGATGTTAATGAGAATAATCACGTCAGCTTCAACGGTGGTGAGGGTGGGATCCAACGCCGCCCAACTCCGCAGGAAGAATCCTACGCGAGAGGGCAGCATGTGGGGCCGGTGGCGGCGCAGACGCAGCACGTTGAGGCAGCCCGAAGTAATCCGGACATGCGCGCTTCGACCAACTACGGGAAACCTGCCGTAGCCGCGACTGCGAGACCCGGGGACTTCCGAACTGGAGCTGTGGCGGCCCGAGAAGCCGGCGGGGAATACAAGGCTCCTCCGGCTAATGCCGCGCGCGGCAATGAAGCGCGTCCGGAAGGAAACGAGACCAGAACCGAAACGACAAATCGCGGAGCGACTGGCTCCGAGCCCGCGGCAAACAACAATCACGCCAGCGAGGTGCAATCGCACAAGTACACTGCTCCGAACAGCGGCAACACCGGCACCGATAGGAAATATCAACAGCAACAAGAGAAGTTGGCTGCGCAGCAGAACCAGGAGCACCAGAGACTACAGCAGCAACAGGAAAAAGAGCACCAGCAAGCCACCCAGAAGAACTTCAACGATGCGCAGAAGCAGCAGATGGAACAACGGCACACTCAGCAAACGCAACAGATGGAGCAGAGGCATACCCAGCAGCAGACCCAGATGGAGCAGCGTCAAGCGCCCCGTCAGGCGGCACCGAAGAATGAGAAACATTGATCGCGAGCTAGCTGGGCCGCGAAGCAAGGGCGAATCGTCGCGGCCTTTGCGCGATCAAGCGATGAACGGGCTGGAGCCGATCTGCTCCAGCCCGTTTTTCTTTTGGCGCGCAGAAACTGGACAAGGCAAAGAACGCCCGCCGTAAAGGCGGCCGCTACAAAGGCAAAGGCCGAAGCGTGCGACGCGCGGCAGGCGAAGAGCACAGGCAAGAGTGCCTGTGCCACCAAAGCCCGCGAGGCGCAAACCAGAACAGCGCGGGCGGCCTTGCGTTTTCTTGGGCAAAAACTTTATACTGGGGTGCTTCCAGCTTAGGTCGAATCGACGAGTGGGCGCGAGCCCACTTTTTTATTGGCCGGGAGGGTTTTAGCTCCCGGCACGCGGCTTCCCTCTTAGGGACGCGAGCGGCGGGCGGAAATGGACCTCGATAAGATTCGCGAGGCGGCCGAGCGGGTGGCGCACTCGGACGGGCTGGAGATCTTCGACATTGAATGGAAGGTGGGCAAGCAGCGCCTGCTGCGGGTCTACCTGGATCGGCTTCCTGGGCCAGCCAACCCGGAAGGCTTGGGGATCACTCACAAAGACTGTGAGCGCGTAAGCCAGCAGTTGAGCGTGATCCTGGACGTGGAAGAGCTGATTCCAGGGCCGAGTTACACGCTGGAAGTAAGCTCACCAGGGCTGGATCGCAAGCTGATCAAGCCGGCGGATTACGAGCGTTTCGCCGGGCGGCTTGCTCGGGTTTGGCTGAATGAACCGGTGGAAAAGCAGAGCTATTGGGAAGGCCGGCTTACAGGGTACGCGGAAGGCGTCGTGAAGCTGGCGGTAAAAGACCGGGAGATCGCCATCCCTTACGCGGGGATTCGAAAGGCGAATCTAGTCGTTGAACTATAGCGGAACAAGTAGCGGAGCCGGGAGAGACAGAGATGGCGAGTCTGCTATTCCAGACAATCGAGCAGATCAGCCGGGAGAAGCATATCGAACCGGATGTGATCGTCGCGGCTATCGAAGACGCGATGGTGGTGGCGGCGCGGAAGTATTACCGCACCGAGGAAGACCTGCGCTCGAAATTCAACCCGGAAACGGGGGCCGTGGACGTGTTTTCGGTGCACACGGTAGTCGAGGAAGTGGCGGACCCGCTGCGGGAAGTTTCGCTGGCGGATGCGCGCGAGAAAAATCCTGAAATTGAAGTAGGCGGCGAAGTAAAAGAAACCAAGCCGACGCACGTGCTGGGGCGGATCGCGGCGCAGACGGCCAAGCAGGTAATCCTGCAGAAGGTGCGCGAGGCCGAGCGCGACACGATCTACAACGAGTTTCATACGCGCGTGGGAGAGATGATCAACAGCGTGGTGAAGCGCACGGAGGGTCCGGATACGATCGTCGATCTGGGACGCACCGAAGCGCGGCTGCCGAAGCGCGAACAATCCCGCCTGGAGACCTACAACGTGGGCGACCGGCTGCGGGTGACGATTCGCGCGGTAGAGCGGGCTGCAAAGGGTCCGCAGGTGGTTGTGTCGCGCGCCGATCCCGCCCTGGTGCAGCGGCTTTTCGAAATGGAAGTGCCGGAAATCTACGACGGCACGGTGCAGATCCGCGCGGTGGCGCGCGAAGCGGGCGAACGCACGAAGATCGCGGTCGAAAGCCGCGATAAGGACGTCGATCCGGTGGGCGCATGCGTGGGAATGAAGGGCATGCGCGTGCAGTCGATCATCCGCGAGCTGCGCGGAGAAAAGATCGACATCATTCCCTTCAACGAGGAGACCATCGCGTTCGCGCAGAAGGCGCTGAGCCCCGCGAAAGTGACGCGCGTGCAGATCGTCGATGCGGAGGAGAAGCGCCTGGAAGTGATCGTCGAGGATACGCAGCTTTCGCTGGCCATCGGAAAAAAGGGACAGAACGTGCGGCTGGCCAGCAAGCTGATCGGCTGGAATGTCGACATCAAGAGCGAAGAAGAAAAGCGCCGGGAGATCGAAGCGCAAATGGCGGCGCTGACAGCGCCAGGCACTCCGCTCACGGAATTGAAGGGCGTTGGGCCGAAGACGGTGGAGAAGCTGGAGGCCGCGGGAATCACGTCCATCGAAAAGCTGGCAGATATGACGCCCGAGCAGTTGGTGGAAATTCCAGGCATCGGCGAGAAGATGGTGGAGAAAATTCACCAATCGGTGCAATCGCACTTCGAGGCGCTCGAAGCGCAGGAATCCGGTGTGGTTGTTGAAGCGAGCGAGCCGGTTGCCGAGGCAATCGTCGAAGAGATAGTCGAGGAAGCTGGTCCGGTGGAAGAAACGCCCGAGACGGAAGGTTCCATCGAGACGACGGCATCCGCCGACAAGGGCGCCGACGAAAGCGCGGCCGACGTGACGGGCGAAACGGAAACGGCAGGCGACGCGACCGGAGAAGAGACACGCAACGCGAGCGAAGGCGTCGAAGACTTGGGAACGGAACCGACAGGCGAAACGGCGCCGGAAGACGAGAAGATATAGGAGCGAATGGCAGACCCCAATCAAATTCGAATTAACGAGCTGGCCCGAGAACTTGAGATCAAGGCCAAGGTGCTGATCGACTACCTGCCTGAGATAGGCGTCGCGGACAAGAAGACGCATTCGAGCTCGCTCGAACTGGATCAAGCCGAGAAAGTGCGCAAGCATTTTCAGGCGTTGGCTACCGCGGAAGTGGCAGCGGAAGAAGCCAAGTCGGCAGCAGCAAAGGCGCGTGTGGCCAAGCCCGCAGTTCCGGCGCCTCCCCCGGCACCGCCGAAACCTCCTGCTGCGCCGGCTGCTGTGCCCGGTGGAGTTGCCGCGCCTGCTGCTCCTGGATTGCGCCCGGCAGTTGTGGCGCCTGCTGCAGCAGCGCCGCCAGGAGCGCCAACAACAAGACCAGCGGTTCCGGCTTCCGCGACAGCACCAGTAGCACCTAGCGCGGTTCGCCCCGCAGCTGTTCCACCAGCCGCGCGTCCTCCAATTTCTCCCGCAGCACCCGGTACTTCTGTTTCCGGCGCTCGTCCAGCTGGGACACAGGGGGCGCCCGCGGCGCCGACAATCGCGAGACCCGCAGCATCCGGAGCGCCGCCCTCAGGCGCACGTCCGACTGGCGCACCCGGTCAACCGGGATCGCCAATTGCGCATCGGCCCGCAGCCGCTGCGCCTTCGACAGCACCAGGCAGCCCGAGACCTTCGGGACCGCCGATGGGCGGACAACGATTCCCTTCCCGTCCCGGACAGGGCGGGCCACGGCCATCAGGTCCACACGCAACGGGGCCGGGTGGTCCGCGCCCAGGCGGGCCACCATCACGATTTCCGCAGCGACCGGGAGGCGGCGGCGCAGGGCGTCCGCAGCAAGGCCCGATCGGCAGCCAGAGGCCGGGTGCGACCGGCATTCCGAAGGCGGAGCCGGGCAAACCTCTTTATGCGCGCAAGCCCGCTTCGACGCGCGGGCGGCCGCTCATGGAGAAGCGCTACGCCGAGGGCGAGCGAAAACTTCATCCAGTACGAGCGAAGGCAGGCTCCGGGCCGGGCCGGACGCAAGTCGAGCCAGTCGCGCAGGCACCTCGCGAGCCGCGCGACATCACGGTAACCGAAGGAATTACGGTTCGTGAACTGGCGGAGAAGCTGGACATTCGCGCGAAAGATCTGCTGAAAAAGCTGATGGACCGCGGCGTTTTTGCCAGCATCAACCAGGCGCTCGATGTGCCGACGGCAACGGTGCTGGCGGAGGCGTTCAGCGGAGTGGTGCAGGTGGTGACGTTCGAAGAGCAATTGGTCAAGGAAGAGAAGATCAAGGAGGAGCGCACCGGCAACATGGTGGCGCGCGCTCCGGTGGTCACGGTGATGGGCCACGTCGACCACGGAAAGACCAGCCTGCTCGACGCGATTCGCTCAACGGAAGTGGCGTCGGGCGAAGCGGGCGGAATCACACAGCACATCGGTGCCTACGAAGCGAAGATCGACGGCAAGCGCATCGTGTTCATCGATACGCCGGGCCACGAAGCATTCACACGAATGCGGGCGCGCGGCGCGAAGGTGACGGACATCGTGGTGTTGGTGGTGGGCGCGGACGACGGCGTGATGCCGCAGACGGAAGAAGCGATCGCGCACGCGAAGGCGGCGGGCGTGCCCATTATCGTCGCGGTGAACAAAATCGACAAGCCGGACGCGCAACCGGAACGAGTGAAACGGCAACTGGCGGATCGCGGGCTGATGCCTGAAGAGTGGGGCGGAGACACGGTGATGGTGGACGTGTCGGCCAAGACGCACGCGAATCTTCCGAAATTACTGGAAATGATTACGCTGGTCGGGGATCTGCGGGAGCTGAAGGCCGATCCGGATGCGCCGGGAAGCGGCACGGTGCTGGAATCGCGCGTGGACAAGGGGCGCGGGCCGGTTGCCACGATGCTGGTGCAGAACGGAACTCTGCGCGTGGGTGATGTATTCATCGTCGGCGCCGTTTATGGAAAAGTTCGCGCGATGTTCGACGACCGCGGCCAGCCGATCAAGCTGGCGGCTCCGTCGACACCGGTCGAGGTGCTGGGATTGCAGGGCGTGCCGGAAGCGGGCGATCAGTTCCAGGTCGCTGACGAGGCGAAGGCGCGGCATATCGTCGAGTATCGTCAGGGCAAGCAGCGCGAGGCTTCGCTCGCCAAGACGGCCTCCGGGCGATTGACACTCGATATGTTGCACGAGCAGCTGCGGTCGGGCGAAGTGAAGGACTTGCCGATCATCATCAAGGCGGACGTGCAAGGCTCGGTGGAAGTGCTGAGCGAAATGCTGCCGAAGGTTTCGAACGACGAAGTGAAACTGAAAGTGATCCAGGCAAGCGTGGGCGCGGTGACGGAGACGGATGTGTTGCTGGCCTCGGCGTCGAAAGCCGTGATTGTCGCGTTCAACGTGCGGGCGGAGCGCAAAGCGCTGGAGCTGGCGCAGCGCGAAGAGGTGGAGATCCGGCCGTACACCATCATCTACGAGTTGATTGATGATCTGAAGAAGGCCGCAGTCGGACTGTTGACTCCGGTGATCAAGGAAACGGTGATAGGACGCGCGCAAGTGCGCGACACGTTCCGCGTAAAGGGCTCGGGAACGATCGCAGGCTGTTCGGTGCAGGACGGCATTCTGAAGCGCGACGCGGACGTGCGCGTGGTGCGCGACAACGTGGTGATCTATACCGGCAGACTGATTTCGCTGCGCCGGTTCAAGGAAGACGTCAACGAAGTGCGCTCGGGATTCGAGTGCGGCGCCGGCATTTCGAATTTCAACGACGTTAAAGTGGGCGACATCCTGGAATGCTTCAAGATGGAAAAAATCGCGGCCCTGGAATCAGTACCCGCGGACCGAGGGCGCCAGCAGGATAGTGTAGAAGCCAGGCGCAATTAAATCCCAGACCCTCGCGGGAGTAAGCGGGCCGAACATGCCGATTGGCCTCCTCACGTTGGAAATTCACATCGCCGACGCACGCTCGCTGAAAGATGAGCGGCAGATGCTGCGCAGCTTGAAAGACCGGCTGCACTCGCGCTTCAATGTGGCTGTGGCGGAGCTGGAGCATCAGGAACTGTGGCAGCGGTCGCGGGTGGGGGTGGTTACCATTTCCGCCGATGGAAAGCACCTGGAAGAATCGCTCGAGGCTATCGCTGAGGAGTCCGAACAGGTGCTGGGACGGGACCTGGTGTCGCGGGATATCCGATATTTCGAGGACAGCGAATGACGGTCGCGGGATATCGTCCAAATCGCATAGCGGAGGAGATCCGCAACGAAGTGCTGCTGATGCTGGCGGGGGAACTGAAGGACCCGCGGCTGACGGCGCCGCTGAATGTGACCGAGGTGCGGGTGACGCCGGATATGCGCACGGTGCGGGTTTTCATCCAGTTCGAAGGCGAGGAAAAGGAACGCGCGAAGACGCTGGCGGGCCTGAAGGCCGCGGCTGGTTACGTGCGGCACGAATTGGTGGAGCGCCTGCGATTGCGGCGCGCACCGGAAATATTGTTCATTCCCGATCAGTCGCAAGAGTACGCGCAGCGGATCAACGATCTGTTGAGCAAGGTAAGTCCGCCGGAGAAATCGTAGCGGGGCGGCTCGCATGCGCCCTTGGAAGACGAAGGCCGGCTCGAATCCGGCGCTACGAAAAACAGGAAACTCAGGAAACGAATGTCCCGCACACCACAGCCCGCTGCACTTGATGGAATCCTGGTAGTCGACAAGCCGCGCGGGAAGACTTCGCACGACGTAGTGGAAACGGTGCGAAGGCTCGCAGGCTTCCGGCAAATCGGACATCTGGGTACACTCGATCCGCTGGCTACGGGTGTGCTCGTGTTGGTGCTGGGGCGGGCCACGCGGCTGGCGCGATTCTATGCGGGCAGGCGTAAGCGCTACACGTGCGCGATTCGCTTCGGCTTCGCGACCGATACTTACGATGCGGACGGCGAGGCGTTGGGGCCGGATTCGGCGCCGGTGCTGGACGCGGAGCAGATCGCCGGCATGGCTGCGGAATTCACGGGCAGAATCCGGCAGACACCGCCGGCTTTCTCGGCGAAGAAAATTCATGGGCGGGCGGCGCACGAGCTGGCGCGGAAAAAGAAGCCCGTTCACCTGGAACCGGCCGAAGTGGACGTATACGAATTCCGGCTCACGGGGATCGAAGGATCGACGGCGCAAATGGTGGTGGAGTGCGGGCCGGGAACGTACATTCGCTCGCTGGCCGACGATCTCGGGAAACGCCACGGCTCAGGCGCGCACTTATCGGAAATTACGCGCACGGCTTCGGGTGAATTCACGCTCGATCGCGCCATTCCGCTCGCGGAGCTCGCCGAGGAAGCAAAAAACGGGAAGCTCGCGGAGCGCGTGATACGGCTCGAAAATATGCTGGCGGATTTGCCGCAAACGGCAGTGCTGCCGATCGTCGAAAAACACATCCGGAACGGCGCGAAGTTCAACGTATCGCTCGCGCAGATCAAGCCGGGAAGCGTAACGGCGGCGCAGGATGCTCCGGCGGCGCTGAACTCCGGCGAATGGAGACCGGGGTGGCTACGCGTGTTCGGAGAGCAGGGTCAACTGATCGCCATCGCGGAACCAATCGTGCCGCGAACCTACCGGCCGGTCGTGGTACTGGAAACGAGCGCGTAAGGAAATTCTCGGTGTGAAGGTGACGCTGGCTACTGCTGCGGTGCGCCCGGATTGCCCGGCGCCTGTGCCGCGGGCGGCGCGGTTTGTACCGGCGGTTGTTGCGGTTCCCCTGCGGGGGATACAGGCTGGGCAGGCGCGGCACCGGGCGGCGGAACCGGCACGGGATTCACCTGTGTGCCGCCAACCGCGCCGGCCGCAGTGCCTTCAGGAGCGCCCCTCCCGGCGTAGATCAAATGATCCTGGCGCGACGCGAGACGCACCATGCGCGGCGTAACCAGGAATAACAACTCGCTGTCGTTCCTCTGCGGGTTGATGGTGCCAGCAATCAAACCAGCGACAGGAATGTCGGCGACGCCAGGCGTTCCGGCGATGGCGTTGGTCAACTCGGACTGCATGAAACTTGCCAGAGTCGCGGTTTCGTTCTCTTTCAGGCGAACCGTCTGTTCGATGGTTTGGCTGCTGATCACGGGAATGCTGTTGAAGCTCTGGCCGGTGACGCTGCTGACGTCAAAGTTGAGCTTCAGAGTGACCTCGTCATCAGAATGAATCCGAGGAGTAGCTTTCACTTTCAGGCCGATGTCGAGATATTCGACGCCGGGATACGGGACGCCGGCGAGGCCGTTTGCGCCCCCTGAGAACGAGGACGAGTTCAGGACAACGGTAACGTCATTCGCGGTGTTGTTGGCGGTGGCGGCGTCAGGAGTTGAATCGCCGTTGAAAATGGCCGAAGCGACGGACACCGGGCCGGCATCGACAGGCAATTCGAAGTTCGGGCCGAAGAGTCCTCCGCCCAGGTTGAGCAAAACGGAAATGGCGTTGTCAGTTTTATCGGCGACGAGAAGATCAGGACGGCCGTCGACATTGACGTCAGCCACGGCGATCGATGTGGGCCCGTTCCCCGCCGCCACGAGGGGATTGGAAGCGGCTGTGAACGTGCCGTCGCCTTTGCCGAGAAGAATCGAGATCGTGTTGTCGGTTTGGTTGGCGATGGCCAGATCCAGATTGCCGTCGCCGTCAAGATCCGCAGAGGCGATGAAAACGGGATCGACTCCCGTGCCGAATTGGAGATTCGATCCGGTTCGGAAGGTGCCGTTGCCATTGCCGAGATAGATCTGAACGATGTTTGATCCCGAGCCGGTGACGGCCAGGTCGACGTGACCGTCGTTATTGAAATCGGCGGCGACCAGCGCCGTGGGCTTGAAACCATTAGGCAGCGTGATGACTGCGGGCGTCTGAAACGTGCCGTCGCCATTGCCTTGAATAATGGAAATCGTATTGTCGCCCTGATTGGCGACGGCGAGATCGACATTCTGCGTGGTAGTCATATCGTGGAAGTTGGCAGCCACCACGGAAACGGGAGCCATGCCCACCGGCAGATCAACTTTTGGCTTGAAGGTGCCATCACCGTTGCCAAGAAGAATTGAAACCATATTTGCGGTATTGTCGGCCACGGCGACGTCGAGGAATTCATCGTTCACAGCCGCGGAAGTGTTGGCATTGAACTGGCCTGTGGCGATCCAAACCGGCCCAGTATTGGTCGGGTAGGTGACCGGAGCAGGAAAGGTTCCTGTGCCGTCACCAAGCAAGACGGCAATGTTGTTGTCTGCGAAATTGGCGACCACCAGGTCGTTTGTGCCGTTGTCGCGAAGGCTGGGGGCGACAAGGAAAGACGGCGCCATCCCCGAAGCGTAGTTAGTGCTCGGGAAATTTGCTGAGGTCACGCCGGAAATATTGGCCCCCGTTCCAGCGAGGCTAGGCGAAAAAGAGGCGAGCGTCACGGGAATGCGGTCGCCAACGAAGAATGTAGCCGGCTGTCCGTCCTTCACGCGAAGGAGAATGCGGCGACCGTGGCGGACCAGCGAAAGCATCTGAGAGAAATTTGCCGCCGCACCAGGCAGGGTCGCAAGGAAAGTGCTTTTGCCTCCTCCGAAAGCGACTACGGGAGGCAGCAGGGTTGTCGGGCTCACCGCTCCGGAGCCTAGCAGCGATGCGATTTGAGTGGCCGTCAAACCGGAAAGCGCCGACGGCTGGCCGAAAACCTGCGTGATCACATCGACGAGGCCTTCAAAGGATTGCTGCGCTTCCTGAATCTGCTGGCTGCTAAGCGAAAATACATGCGCGTTCTGAGGGGGCGTAATTCCGAGATTCAGAGCAGAGGTGCGATCGACCTCCAGGATTTCGATTTCAAGGACCAGTTCGCCGCTGGCCTGTTCGAGGTCGTCTAGTAGATCGGTGGCGACGGCCAGAGCCTGAGGGTCGGAGCGCAGGGTAAGCGTGCGGGTGTTGGTATCAAGCTGCGACCGGGTGATGCCGGTGACGTCACGAACCACACGCAGGATTTCCGTCATCTGCTCGGGAGTTTCCGAAGCCGGGAGCAAAATGGTACGAATCGCGGAGGCGTCGTAATCGCGACGTTTCTGCGGCGTGTCATCGGTGACGAAAAACAGGCGGGGCGAGAGCGGCCGCCAAAAGGTTGCGGTCATGCTGCCGAGAAGGCGCGCCGCGGTGGGGAAATCCACGTCCGCCGCGCGGAAACGCGCCGGGCGGGCATGCAGATCGACGTCGAAAGCGACCTCCACGCCGAATTGACGCCCTAACTCCTCGTAGGCTCCCTCGGTGTCTCCGCGATAGTCGAAGCTTTTCGTTCCGGGCTGATAGGCGAGCTGCGGCTCGTCCGCAAGATCGGGCTGCGGGACGGTGGCGCGCAATTGACCTGGCTCTACAGCTGTCAACT
>Ga0302326_10010628_pt1 | contig 19956 bp, 14 predicted proteins | sample Palsa_T0_3_FD_202264 | JGI IMG/M metagenome (GOLD analysis project Ga0302326, IMG submission 202264) | Peat permafrost microbial communities from Stordalen Mire near Abisko, Sweden - Palsa_T0_3 | ecosystem: Environmental > Terrestrial > Soil > Palsa > Peat permafrost | place: Sweden: Abisko...
AACGTCGAGATCCGTGAAGCGGTCGGACCCGAGAATTTCTTCCTGTTCGGTCTGGATGCGCAGCAGGTCGAGGAGCTCCGCCCCCACTATCGGCCGAGCGATATCTACGACGAGAACGTCGTCGTTCGCGAGGCACTCGAGTATATCGCCTCAGGCGCGCTCTCCGGCGGCGACCGCAGCGTGTTTGCGCCGCTCGTCGACAACCTGCGCTACAGCGATCCGTTTCTGGTGCTGGCGGACTTCGCCGGATACATGGACGCCCAAATGCGGGTGAGCGATCTGTGGCACGACCAGGCCGCGTGGACGCGCAGCTCGATCCTCAACGTAGCGCGCATGGGCACGTTCTCATCCGATCGCTCGGTCCGCGAGTACGCGCAGCGGATCTGGAGTCTCGAGCCGGCGCCGGCGGGCGCCGGCTAAGACTCAGCGGTCCTCGTTGGCCTTGGCGTTCAGCGCCGAGACGGAACCGACATACCGCGATCCGACGAGGCCGCTGAAGATGGTCCGGGCGGCGCCTGCGCCGGAATCGATGGGGGTGCCGGTGTCGGAGAGCGTCGAGACCACGGCGAGCTGTGGAAGCGATTTCGCCTTGAGCTTCTCGTTGAGACTGCGCATCTCGCCGCTCGTCAGCGTCGCGAACGAGCGCTCAACGTCCGCGAGCTCGCGGTCGAGCACGGCGACGCGCGCCACCGCGTACGGCGTCGGTGCGGCTTCGGTCGACATGATGGCGCCGTAGACGTCGGCGGCGTCCTCGCGCAAGCGCTGTTCGCCGGTGATCGCTCCGCCCTCGGTCGTAGCGACGACCCGTTTCCGAAGCACGTCGGCGTGCTGCGCAAACTGCGTCAGCTCGGCGCGCAGCGGGTCGGTCGGCGCGAGCTTCGCGGCGATGCCGCCGCTCTGGGCGCGCAAGACGGCGATCTCGCCGACGAGCACGCTCATGCGCGCAAAGAGGGCCTTGACGCTGTTCGCGGCGTCAAACTGGGCCTTGCGGTCGGCCAGGGTATAGGTCGCGCGCCGGTCGAGCCCGACGACGAGCGGCATCGTGTAGACCGTCCCGGCGCGGGTCAAGCGCACCGTATACGTGCCGGGGAGGAAACGCGGGCCTTGCGCCGCGCTGCCGGCGATTTGCGCGGCCGGTGGAACGAGCGGCGGCTTCGTGAGCATCGACCACGTGACGCGGTTGAGGCCTCGGCGTTTACCCGGCGGGATCGTGTCGACGACTGTCCCCGAAGCGTCCAGAATATCGAGCGACAATTTGCCGATCACTTGCCGCGAACGGAGGTAGTAGCTGATGACGGCGCCGTCCGGCGGGTTGTCCCCGACGAAGACCGCGTCGCCGTTGGCCCAGCCGCCGCTTCCGCGAATACGCTGCTGTACCGGCCGTCCCGGCAAAAAGGCGACTTGCGCATCAAGCGTCTGCGCCGAAAGGCTTCGTAACGGCGACAAGTCGTCGACGATCCAAATGCCGCGGCCATGCGTCCCGATGACGAGGTCGTTGTCGCGCGGCTGGATGACCACGTCGCGCACGGCGACGGCGGGGAAATTGCCCGGCTTGAACGCGGCCCAGGTGCTTCCGGCGTCGACCGAGATCCAAAGTCCGAACTCGGTCCCGAGGAACAGCAGGTTGGGACTGACCGTGTCTTCACGCACGACGTGCGCGTAGCCGCGAATGCCCACCGTCTGCGGCGATACGAGTGCCGTCCACGTCTTGCCAAAATCGGTCGTGCGATACAAATACGTGCCCATGTCACCGAAACTGTGGCGATCAACGGTCGCGTACGCCGTGCCCGGATCGAAACGGCTCGCCTCGATCCAGCTGATCCATGTGCCCTTCGGAAGGCCCGGAAGATTGCTCGCGACGTTGCGCCATGTCGTGCCGCCGTCTCGGGTGAGCTGGATGTTGCCGTCGTCGGTTCCAACCCAGATGACGTTGCCGTTGCGCGGGCTTTCGGAGATCGAATAGATCGTCGTGTACGTCTCGGCGGCAGAGTTGTCGACCGTGATGCCGCCGGACTCTTCCTGACGCTGCTTCTGTGGATCATTGGTCGTCAGGTCGGGCGAAATGCGATCCCACGTCGTCCCGTGATCGCGGCTGCGATAGAGGTACTGCGCGCCGATGTAGATCGTGCCCGGCGCGTTCGGACTCAACGCGACCGGCGTATTCCAGTTGAAGCGGAGCTTCTCACCATAGCCGGCTCGCGGCTGAATGTCGCGTGATTCGAGTGTCTTGCGGTTGGTGCGCACGAGCGCACCGCCTTGCGATTCCTCATAGGTATAATTCGGGTCGGTCGGGTCGGAGAACGTGAAGAACCCGTCACCGCCATTGAGGTTCTCCCAGCGCTCGTTCGTGATGCCGCCGGGGTACGCCGTGTCGCCGACCCACTCCGAATTGTCTTGCAGCCCGCCGTAGACTTGATAGGGATCTTTGTCGTCGACGCTGACGTGGTAGAACTGGCTGATCGGTAGATTTCCGCCCTTCCACCACTTGGAGCCGCCGTCGTAGCTCAGCCACAAGCCGCCGTCGTCGCCGCCGACGATGTTCTTCGAATTGGTGGGGTCGATCCAGATATCGTGCCAGTCGCCGTGACTACCGCCGGAGGAATTCGCGAAGCTGCGGCCGCCGTCATCGGAGACGATCATGAACAAGTTCATCTTGAACAGACGCTGATCGTTCGTCGGATCGACCACGATGCGGCTGAAATAGAAGGGCCGCCACACCATGCGCTGGCTGCGGTCGCGTTCTTGCCACGTGCGTCCGCCGTTCTCCGAAACGAACAGCGCCGAGCGCGGGCTCTCGATGAACGCGTAGACGGTCTTTGCGTTCGACGGCGCGATTTCTACCTCGACCCGGCCCCAGGGCGTCTTCGGCAGCCCGGCGTTCGTCGCGGCCGTGAGCGGGGTCCACGTCGTTCCGCCGTCCTCGGAGCGGTACAATCCGCTGCCCGACGGCGCATTCGGTCCATCGCCTCCCGAACGGAACGTCCAGCCTTTGCGGCGGAAGTCCCACAGACCGGCGAAGAGCACGTTCGGATTCCCGGGATCCATCGTCACCGAGGAGCATCCCGTCGAGAGGTTGCCCCCGCGAAGGACGAGCGACCAGTGCGCGCCGCCGTCGGTGGTGCGATAGAGTCCCCGGTCGGGGCTGTCGCCCCACAGCTTGCCGGGGACGCAAGCGTACACCACGTTCCCGTCCTTCGGGCTCACGACGATGCGCGCGACGCGTTCGCTGTTCGGCAGCCCGACGTTGGTCCAGTTCTCGCCGCCGTCGGTGGACTTATAGATGCCGTTGCCGATCGAGACGCTGTTGCGCGTCCAGCTCTCGCCGGTCCCGACCCAGATCGTGTCGGGGTGCGTCGGATCCAACGCGATCGCGCCGATCGATTGGACCGGTTCCTTGTCGAAGATTGGTTCGAAGGTGGTACCGCCGTCGGTCGACTTCCAGACTCCGCCGGATGCGGCTCCGACGAACAGCGTGACCTTGCCGTCCTTCTCGTGACGCCCGGCAATGGCGGAGATGCGTCCCGACATCTGTGCCGAGCCGATGTTGCGGGCGCCGAGGCCCGACACCGCGCTGGAATCGACGGGAGCCGCGCTCGCACAAGCCAGCGAGGCTCCCAGAGCGAACAGCGCCGCAAGCAAAGGTCGTGCGATCATGGCGGCGGTGCTCATTTCGCACCCGGAGCGGCCGGCATGTGGAACATCCCCTCGGAAAGCGGAACGTTCACGTGGGCGCTTTCGATGAGTATTTTTTGATGCTGGTCGGCCGGGCTGTCGAGCGGTCCCATCTCGAGCTCAAATGGGAAATATACACCGTTGACGAGCTCGAAGTCGCCGAGCTCGATTTGCGTCACTTGCCGGGCACCGCGAAGTTTCCGCGTCTCGACGACGTTTATCTCGAGATATGTATCAGGATCGAGGAAATACATGTACTGCACGCCCGTCGGATCGACCACCCGCAGCTTGTAGGTGTTGGTACCGTCGAAATCTTCGCGGCCCAAGTACGTAACGGTCGCTCCGCGCGCCTTGGCGGAAAGCAGCGGGCCGTCGATCGTCGCGTCGTCGGCGAACGCACGCGTTTCGTCCTCGGACATGCGCTCTGCGTCGCGCCGTCCCTCAAAGGGGTTGATACGCCAGCCAACCTTGCCGTCGTAGCCCTGCACGAGAGTGAGCCCCTGGATGCTCGAGTCGATGCGAGCCTCGCCCCCTTTGCGCAGCCGGGTCTCCTTATAGGTCAACTCGTAGTCGCCGGGGACGACGAGGCGGCCCGTAAACTGGATCGAGGAGATCGCCGCCAGCTTCTCGGCCCCGCCCCGAGCGGCTAGGTTCTTCGCGACGAGATCCGATCCGGTATCTGCGCGCGCAGCCTGCGACCCCAGCACGAAACAACACAAGAAGAGCGGCAGAGAGAGGAAGCCGGCGAAACGCATGAACGGTCCTTCGCAAAAAAGAGAGACTCCACGGACGCAGTCGTTCGCGGAAGTGCGCAGTTCCTGCGCTCTCTATACGTCTGAAGTCGCTTCGGGTTTCAGTGCGAGCGCAGTTTTGCGACCTTACGGCGAGGCTTCGGACGGCGACCATTCCGGCGCGCGGGCACCGTCGCGATAGATTTGGTGGGCGGGATGCTCGGTGATGTAGACCGCGACGCGTGCTTCGGAGACGCCGAGTCCGCGCGCGCACGCGGCGGTAAGAGCGCGCCCCAGCGCCTCGTGCATCTCCGGCGAGCGGCCGGCACGGACGTTACACGTCACGACCGTCATCTCGCGAGGAGCGTCGCCGGAGGCGTCGTAGCGCGCCAAGTCCCCGGGGGCGTAGTGCACGAACCCGACATTGACGATGCGATGGCTTGTCTGCATGCATTCGCCGTAGGCATTCGCGACCGCGAGGCCGAGCGCGTGACGAGCTTCGTCGGAGATCGCGCGAGAGGTATGGACTTGCACGAACGGCATGCTGCGCTGCCTCTACCGGGACGCCCGCTTAGGCCGGCGGCGCCGCGAACGGCGCCCGCGGACGTGCGGCGAGCAACGCCGCTACCTCGGAACTCACCGCGATGCGGCCCTCCGCGGCGTAGGTCCGCTGGTTCTCGTCGATTTTATCGGGGCGATAGAGATAGTTCACCATCATGCCGCCGCCCGTGCGGACTCCCTTGGCGGAGGTGTCGGCAAGCCAGTTGATCCGTTCGAGGCGCGCGCCGTTGCTCAAATGGAAGTGCGCGACCGGGTCGAGCGCGCGCTGGCCGCGTTTGGCCTCGACGAGATAGTGCGCGCAGAGTTCGAGCAGCGGCTGGCGCAGCGCGGCGGCGGTCGAGGGATCGCGCGACCAGGCCCGGTTGCCGAAGATCGCGCGCAGTGGCTCGTCCGGGCCGCCGCGCTCCTCGACCCAGTCGCGAAAGCCCGGGATCGGGGAGAGCGTCACGAACGTGCGCAGCGCGCGAAATTCAACCGCCAGCTCCTGCACGACTCGCTTGATCAGCGCGTTGCCGAAGCTGATCCCGTCGAGCCCGCGCTGACAGTTCGAGATCGAGTAGAAGATCGCGTGCGTTGCGCGGGCCGGATCGCTGACCGGGGCGCGCGCGTCGAGCAGACTGCTCATCGCACCGCTCATCTCGTTGGTGAGCGCGACCTCGACGAAAATCAACGGCTCGTCGGGCATCGCCGGGTGCAGGAACGCGAAACAACGGCGATCGACGTCCAGCCGGTTCTTGAGATCGGCCCAGCCGCGGACCTCGTGCACCGCTTCGTAGTGGCCGAGCTTCTCGAGCAGCGATGCCGGCGCGTTCCACGTGATGCGCCGCATCTCCAGAAAACCGATGTCGAACCACGAAGCCAACAGTTCTTTGAGGTCCGCTTCAAGCGCTGCGAGCCGAGGTTCGTCGGCGGCGAACTCGAGCAGATCCGCCCGCATCTCGACCAGGAACTTCACCCCGCTTGGGAGGCTGTTGAACGCGCGCAGCATCCGCATGCGCGACGGAACCAGCGCCTGACGCAAGCTTCGCTCGGCGCCGCTGCGTTCGATCGCATCGCTGGCCTGAAGTGCGGCCACGCCCTCGTCGACCTGGGTACCGTCGACGTCGAACGCAGCCAGCAGCTCCAAGAAACGCCGCCGCCCCGTCTCCGATAAGGCGGAGTAGCGCAGACCGAGCGCTGTGGCGCGCGCCCGCGTCGCGACTTCGCCGCCGCGCTCGGCGATGCAGGCGGCCATTTCCTCGCGCAGCGCATCGAGCTCGTGAGGGGAAGGGTCCCGGGCCGGTCTCCCGCGTTGGAAGGCGGCGGCCGTAACGAAGCGGAGCGGATTCACTGCGCTCCCCATTCGACTACGGTCCTCCGAGATACCGGTCCAGAAAGGTAAGGCTTTGGCGCTCTGCATCCAACGCTGCCGCGGCATCGAATTGCAGGTGGTGGCCGTAGGCGACGCGGGCCGGGCGCGCGACGTTGAAGGCGTGCGTCGCGTCCTGATACTGCACGATCGTCACCGGCGCGCCGAGCCGTGCGCCGGCGGCTGCGAGATCGCGGCACGGCGCCGCCGGCGTCCAATCGTCAGCCGTGCCGATCAGAATGAGCAGCGGCGTGCGGAGGTTCGCGGCCGTCCGGTTCCGGCACGCCGGATAGTAGGCGACGGCGGCGCGCACGCCGGCCGGCGGCGTCGAGGGATGTTGCGGGTCGACCAGGTCGAGCGTCGCGATCGCGCCCATCGAATATCCGAGCAGCGCGAGTCGCGTGTCGTCGACCTCGGGCCGATTGCGCATCCAGGCCAGCGTCGCGCGCGCGTACTCTGCCTCGAGGCGCGAAGCGCTGGATTCCTGACACGCGTTCCGCACGCCGCGCGGACGCAGCGTGTCGATCGCAACGGCGACGTAGCCGTGGAGTGCGAACTGGTCGGCGATGCGGGCGTACCGCCGGCTGTAGCCTTCGCAGCCGTGCAGGATCAGGATCGCCGGGCGCGCCCCGGCGGCAGCGGGCTGCGCAATGTAGGCCGGGATTGCCGGCAGGGCCGCCGAGGCGGGGACGGTCGTGTTCTCACCGGCGCGAGCCGATACGGTCAGCGCTGCGACGCACCATGCTGCGGCGACGCAGGCGGCGCCGCTCGGCCTTTTGCCTGTGCTGCGCGTCACGGCTGACGGAGGTCGCGGTACGGCGGCGGGAATCGCGCGCTGCGCGGTGACATTGGGCCGCTAACGGGGCCCGTGGGAGCGGGGGAGCGAGCTCGGCCGAGTGCCGGGCTCGCTTTGCGTCCGGCCAATCCCTTTGTGCCTTTGCTGGGGCCGCCCGGCGCAGCGATACGCTGCCGCACCGAGGAGTCCGCAGGCCCGGTGCCAAGCCCACGCTTCACGATGATGACGACCGGACTGCGAGACTTCCTGGGCCTCCCGTACGCCGAGTTGGAAGATCTCAATCTGGAAGCTAAGGACCAGCGCCGCAAGCGCGTGCCGATGCACAAGCTCCAGGAGCAGCGGCTCAAGTACCTGACGGACGAGAAGCGCATCAAAGCCGTCACGGTCTTGTTCAGCGACCTCGAGGGGCGCCTGCACATGCTCGACTACGACAAGAAATTTCTCATCAAGTCGAGCGACAACCTGACCTTCGACGGCTCGTCGATCCGCGGTTTCACGGCGCAGAGCGAGAGCGACCTGCGGCTGTTCATCGACTGGGGTGCGTTCTATTGGGGCCCGGCGGACGTCTTCGGGCCCGGCAAAGTGCTGGTGTTCGGGCAGGTCGTCGACAAGGACGGCTCGCCGTTCGGCGCCGACGTGCGCGGCATCCTGAACAAATTCTCGAGCGATTGCTTCGAGAAGGACGGGTACACGCTCAACGCGGCCAACGAGATCGAGGGCTTCGTCTTCGCCGGCCTCGACGCCGAGCAGCGCTACAACGAGACGCGTACGTTCGAACTCGTCAACACCGGTGGCTACTACCATTCGTTGCCCGGCGATCCGCTGCGCCAGTTCATCGATACGGTCGCCGAAGTGCAGCGCGCGATGGGCTTCGAGAACGAGAAGGATCATCCCGAGGTCGCGCCTGCGCAGTTCGAGATCAACTACGGCTACGGCGAAGTCACGGCGGCGGCGGACACGATCCAGCTGTACAAGCTCATCTGCCGTCAAGTCGCCACCAACCTCGGCATGACGGCGAGCTTTCTTCCCAAGCCGGTCGTCGGCGTGAACGGCAGCGGGATGCACACCAACGTCTCGGTGTCGAAGGGCGGCAAGAACCTGTTCTGGGACGCCAAAGGCGAAGAACGTCTGAGCTCGTTCGGCTGGAAGTTCATCGACCGCATCCTCAGCCGCGGCAACGACACGTGCCTCGTGTTCAACGCCAGCGTCAACGCCTACCGGCGGCTCGATCCGCACTTCGAAGCGCCGAATCAGATCAAAGCGTCGGCGGTCGACCGTGGCTCGATGGTACGCATCCCCATCGGCAACGAGCGCAGCGCGCGAGTCGAGGTGCGTTCGGTCGGTCCCGACGCGAACCCATACTTAGCACTGCTGACGGTGTTCAAGACCGGCCTGCAAGGCACGGTCAGCGACGTCAAGAATCTGCGGCAAGCCGAGCGCTATTTGCCCGACAACATCTACGACGCGCTCGCCGATTTCCGGGCCTCAGATTGGGTCAGCAAGCTGATCGGCGAAGACGTGAAGACGCGTTATGCCGATCTCAAGCAGGCCAGCGCCGATCGCTGCCCGCGCCTACTCGGGTCGATCGTGAAACCCGAAGAAGTGCAGTTCCACCACGAAGTGTACAACCAGTACCTCTGGAATCTGTTCTAGCGCTCAGTGCGGCGCGGCTAAGAAGGTATCGACGAGCGCCGCAAACGCGGCCGGCTGATCGAGCATCACAAAGTGGCGTGAGCTATCGACCGGCGCGATCGTCAACGACGGTGCGCCGTGCATGAGCGACTGGTAGAACGCGACCACGCTGGTACGGCGCTCGTCCGGGGTCATCCCGGACATCTGCGGGGGATAGTAGGCCGGGATCGGCGGGGCGGGGACCGGGACGATGAGGAGCGTGCGCACCGTAAGCAGCGGCAGCTGCGGGCGTAAGTCGGTCGTGTAGAAGTCGTGCCCGTAGGACGCGACGGCTTTTTGATCGCTGTGAAGGACGAGCGACACGACGTGCGCGGCGAGCGTCGGTTCGGTGACGTAGCTATCGAACTCTTGCGTCTGCTCGGCGGCAAATTTCGACGGCGGATCTTTCAGGACGACGGTCGCGAACTGCTTGGCGGCGTCGCTGCGCAGCGCCGGCGTCGCGCTTTGCAGGAACGGTGCCACCGGTGAACCATCGACGCTGATGACGCCGCCGAGCGAGGCCGAATGTTCGATGCCGTAGCGCAGTGCGACGGTGCCGCCGATACTGTGTCCGATCAGTATCGGATGGTCGAGTTTCTCGGCGGCGATCAAGAGCCCGAGGCTCAGGTCGACTGCGTCCAGCGTATCGTCCTTGCCCGCCGGAAAGCCGTCGAAGCCGGGGAACGTGATCGCGTACACCGCGTGCGCCGGCGACTCGCGAACGATCGTGTCGGCGAAGGCCCATGGTCCAGACGATTCGCCCGGTAAGAGGATCAAGGCCGGAGTTCCGGTGCCGAATTTCTCGACGCGGATCGTCCCGATCGTCCTCGTCCATGCCGCCTTCGGCAGCGGCGTGTCCAAAATGTCCGCGCGCGCAGCGGCGCCGAGCATCAGAAAGCATGCGATGGCCAAGAAGGCAAACGTGCGCCGCGGCATGCCCGCGTCGTTCTCGTCGCGCAGAGCGTTTCCCGTAGTTCGCTTACGCTCGTATCTCAGGTGGGGGGCCGCCGTCGTACAATTTCGAGAGCGTCGACGCCGTCTCGGCGCCGGCGTTCACGTATCTGCCGAGCCGCGCATCGGTCGTCAGCGTGATGCGCTCCGCTTGCAGGGTGATGTCGGCGTGAATTGGGTTGAGCGCTTCGTCGAACACGGTCTCGTTGACGTTCAACGCGATCGGCGTCATCGGGATGACGCGCGAAGGGCCCCACCACAAGAGCAGCCACGCTTCGCGGAACATCTGATCGAGCAGCGCGAGCTCCGGGTGCAAACCATACTGCATGGCAGACGGGTTTCCGGCCGCGATTGCTTCGGACGCGTCGAGGGTGAAGGGGATGGTGAACGTTTCGGTGACGCCTCTCCCGCCGCGCTCCCGCTCGCGCACGATGTGCTCGGGACGGCATTGGAAGTAAAACGTCGCGCGGACCTCCGACTCGTGCGACATCGCGAGCAGCGCTGCACGAACGGGACCCCCGTCGGTAGCGGCAGGTGCCGTCGCGGCGACGGAGGCTGCGGGTGCGTCCGCAGGTCCTGGACCGGGAGATTCCGACAAACGTGTCCTCCGTCAGCTCGTGCGCGCTCGTTCGCCGCCGCGGCGCCGGCGGCATTCCGGGGTCGTCATGCCGCTCAGGAGCGGGCGACGGGGGCGCGCTCGTTGTGTACCGGCAGCGTCCCGTCGCTCAAGCGGCCTCCGGCGCGCTGTTCGCGCAGCGCGATGATCTCGGCAGCGATCGAGATGGCCGTCTCTTCCGGCGTGCGGGCGCCGATGTCGAGTCCGATCGGGCCGTTGATGCGCGCCAGGTCGGCTGCGGGAACGCCGGCCTCGAGCAGGGCGGCGACCCGGTTTGCGTGGGTGCGCCGGCTTCCCATCACGCCGATGTAACCGGCCGGCGTGCGGAGCGCAACCTGCAGCAGCGGGATGTCGAATTTGACGTCGTGCGTCAGCACGATCAGCGCGGTGCGGACGTCGACCGAGGCTTGCGACAGCCACTCGTCCGGCCATGCGACCACCACGTCGTCAGCGTCGGGGATGCGCGCTTTGGTTGCGAACACCGGACGCGCGTCGACGACGGTGACGATGTAGCCGAGATACTTCCCGAGGCGCGCAACGGCGCGCGAGAAGTCGATCGCGCCGAAGACGTACATCGCCGGCTTCGGCGCGTAGGCGGCGATGAACACGCGCACGTCGACGCCGACCGGTTCGCCGTCCTCGCCGAACGAACGGATCGCGGTTTCGCCGACGGCGAGCAACGCGCGGGCCTCGGCGGCCGCGGCGGCGTTGAGCCCCGGGTTGCCGAGATCACCGGCAGTGTCCTCACTCGTGACCAGGAGCTTCGCGCCCGCTTGCGGGCCGTCTAAACGCGTTGCAAGCGCGACCGGGCGGTCGGCGTGCAGCGCCTCAGCGAGACGTTCGAAGATCACCAGGTCAAAGGCTCGACGAAGACGTGAATCGTTCCGCCGCAGGTCAAGCCGACGGAGATTGCGTCTTCGTCGCTGATACCGTACGTCACCAGCCGCGGACGTCCGGTGACGATCGCGTCTTGTGCTTCGTCGTACACCGCCGATTCGACGCAGCCGCCGCTGACGGACCCGGCGACGTCACCGCGCTCGTTGACCGCCATGGCGGCGCCCGGTGCGCGCGGAGCCGACTCCTCGACCGCCACGACCGTCGCCAGCGCGACGCGCTGTCCTTCGCTGCGCCAACGTTCGACCGTGTCCAGCACATCGATCACTGCATTCTCCCTTCGCTTGCGGCGGCAAGCGCGTCGAGCCTCCGCAGGTTCTGACCCCGAGCCGACGGATCGAGATTCGTCACGGCGGCGGACATTCCGCGGGAACGCCCGCGGGAGCTGCGAACGAGGTGCCGCGATGACGACGTCGGCGCGCGTACCCATCCCGAAGACGCACCGCGTGAAGTGGCCCGATAGTTCGCTCGCGGGGACGCTCACGTCCGACGCGGACGTGCTGCTCACGGCATGGCTGCGGCCAACATCCGGCGGCGCGCTCGACGTCGATCGCGTGCATGCGCTCGCTGCGACGCCGCCGTTGCGCCGGACCTACACGCAGCGTAAGACGCTGCGCGAAGCGACCGACGCCGACCCTGCCGACCTCGATCGCTTTCGCACCTACTGCACGTCCCACGGCATCAACGTCATGGAGTCGCACTGGCGGTCGGTCGTGATCGGCGGTCCGCTGGAGCGACTGATCGACGCCTTCGAAGCCGATGTCGCCATCTTTGCCGACGCCAAGGGCAAGCACTTTCGTCATCGTACCGGCCCGCTGCACGCGCCGCCGGAGATCGCGACGACGCTGCACGGGATTTTCGGCCTCCATCAGTGGCCCGGTTCGCAGCGTCTGGGGGCGCTGCAGGAACATGTCACGCCGCTTTCGGCGCAGGACGTGTGCGCGCGTTACGGGTTCCCCGACGGCGACGGCTCCGGGCAAACGATCGCCGTCGTGCAATTCCGCGGCGAATTCAAGAGCGACGATTTCAAGCGCTGCATGCAGGCCCAGGGTTCAGCTGCGGCCGTACCGCTGCTCAAGCGCGTCGACGACGCGGCACTCGAACACGAAATTCAAACCGTGAAGGACCTCGAAGCGGCGCTGGATTCGCAGATCATCGGCGCGCTGGCACCCGGCGCGCGGATCGTCATCTATCAGGCACCCGACGACGAGCGTGGGTTCCTCGACGCGATTCGCACCGCGCTGTTCGACGAAGAATACACGCCGTCGATCCTGTCGATCAGCTACGGCTGGCCGGAGCATTTGTGGACGCCCGCCGCGCTCGACGTGCTCGACGAACTCTTCACCGCGGCGGCGCTGCTGGGCGTGAGCATCTTTTGTTCCTCGGGCGATAACGGTGCCGAACTCGACGCCGCCGGGAAGGCGCACGTCGTCGCGCCGGCTTCGCATCCCTTCGCGCATGCCTGCGGCGCGACGGCGATCGTCTCGGACACCGGGACGGAGCACGAAGCGGCGTGGGAGCGAACCGGCGGCGGTTTCAGCGAACGTTTCGACGTGCCGCCGTGGCAGGGCGTCGCGAGCGCTGCCGCGGCGCAAAACGGCGTGGCCGCGGGTCGCGGCGTCCCGGATGTCGCCGCACAGGAGCTGCCGGGCTACAGCGTCTTCCTGGATGGCGTCGCGCTGGCGATGGGCGGAACGAGTGCCGTCGCGCCGGTGTGGGCGTCGCTGACCGCGCGCATCAATCAACGTCTGGGCGTGTCGTGCGGGCTCTACTCGCCGCTGCTCTACGGTGCGCGCGACACGCTCTTCCGCGATGTCACGGAAGGGAGCAACGGCCGCTTCCAAGCGCGCGCCGGATGGAATCCGTGCACCGGGTTGGGCGTTCCACTCGCCGGAGCGATCGAGGCCGCCTTACGCGCGTAGAGGCCGTTAATTCATGCAGCCGAGCGCGTCGTCCTCAAAGGTTTGGTGCGCGGCTTTGTACTTGCTGACCGCCTGTGCGAGCTTTGCCTTGTCGACGCCCGCCGTCGCCGCCAACTTTTCGTGCAGTGCGTCGATCGACTTGGCGTGCGCGGCGAGGCTCGCTTTGGCGTCATCGCTGGCATCGGGCATGGCAAACGTCTCCTCTCAATAGGCTGGTTGAGCGCTGTAGGAGCTTATCGCCGCCGTCCGGCGCGCAGCCTGCTCGCTACTTACGCGTTTTGCGTTTCGCGCGGGTTCGCGATCGCGAACGCCTCGGCCACGGCCGCGTCGGGACCCATCGCGGCGCCCTCCGCCATCAGCGCGTCGCGGCGTGTTTGCGGCAGCGCAGCGGCGATCAGCTCGAGCGCCCGGTCGTAGCCGCGCTGCTCGGTCGGCTCGCGCGCGCTTCCCGTTTCTCGGTACGCAGCGTCGGTACGGCCTAAGAGCCGTGCGGCGCGTTCCACATCGCCCGTCTCAGCGGCGAGCTCCGCCAAATGCCCGAGCGCCCAGGCGGTCGCGATGGAATTCTCGACGCGGCATGCGAGTTCGAGCCCCTCGCGGGCGCACTCCCACGCCTCGTCGAGGCGCTCGAGCGCCAGCAGATAAGCAGCTTCGTTGAGAACCGCCCCACACAACGCCGACTCCGAACGGCGCTCGCGAAAAAACGATTGGGCTTCGCGAATGCCGGCGAGCGCACCCAAAAGGTCACCCTCGCCGAACAGAAACTCGGCGCGGTGCAACTGCAGCCGCGCCAGCTGCCAAGGGTCGTTGCAGGCGCGCAGCACGGCTTCCGCGTCGTCGAAGACGATCCGCGCACCGGCGCGGTCCCCCCAGGCCGCGATCCAATACGCCACCATGCTCAGCACCCATCCGAGCAACCGCGTTACTCGCGCCCGCCGAGCCCCCGCCACCGCGGTCTCGAAAATCGCACGCGATTCGCGCAGCTGGCCGGTACGTCCGAGCGCCGCCCCCTGCAGCGTCAGCGCCTCGACCTCATAGCGTTCGTCCACGCCGAGCGCGAGCGCCGCCGCCGCCTCCGCCGCGGAAGCCGCCATTCGAGGCCGGTCGTCGAGGAGGGCGTTTGCGATACCGAGCCGAGCCTGCACCGCCGGAGGCGCATCGTCCAACGACGCCGCGGCCGCGCGCTCGAGCAACGCGTGTCCTTCGCGCCGCGCCGTCGTGTACCACAGCCAGCGCAAGCTCGCCACGATGCTCGCGGCGGACACCGCCTCGCCGCCGGGAGTGAATCCCCAGCCGATCGCGGCGCGATGATTTTCGAGATCGCGGCGCACCTGCGCGGTCCAAGCGTCGGAGTCGGTAAACCAGTATCCCTCGCCGGCGCGTTCCGCAACCTCCGCGAAATACCGGCAGTGGCTCTGCGCGACGTCATCACGTTCGCCGGCCTCGTCCAATTGCTCGGCCGCAAATTGACGCGTCGACTCGAGCAGCCGGTAGCGCCGTTCATCGCCGTCGTCGAGGACGACGATCAGCGACTTGTCGACGAGCGCGACGACCAGATCGAGCGCGTTCCAGGCGCCGTCGTCCGGATCGGCGCAGACCGTCTCCGCAGCCTCGAGCGTCCAGCCGCCGCGAAAGATGGCGCTGCGGCGCAAGAAGCGCCGTTCCGCTGGGCTCAACAGATCGTAGCTCCAGCCGATCAGCGCGCGCAGCGTCTGATGACGGGGACGCGCGGTGCGGCTGCCGCCCGAGAGCAGCTTGAAACGTTCGTCGAGGCGCTGCGTCAGCTGGTCGACGCTCAGCACCTTGACGCGCGGCGCCGCGAGTTCGATCGCCAGCGCGATGCCGTCCAACCGGCGCACGATCTCGACGACCGCGGCCGCGTTCTCGTCGGTGAGTGCGAAGCTTCGCGCTGCGCTGTGCGCGCGAGCCGCGAACAGCGCCACCGCGCCGTACTGCAGCGCCTGCTCCGCCGTCTGCACCTCGCCTTCCGGCGGGACCGGCAACGACGGCATACGATACGGCTCTTCCCCGGCGACGCCGAGCGGCTCGCGGCTGGTGGCCAGCACCCCAACGTGCGGGCACGTTTGCAGCAGGTAGCTCACCGCCTCGGCGGCCCCGTCGATGAGGTGCTCGCAGTTATCGAGCACGATGAGCAGGTGCTTCGTTTTCAACGCCGCTGCGATGCGGTCGATCAGGCGCCGAGTGCCGCCCTCGTCGGCGATATCGAAGACTTCAGCGATCGCACTCGGCACCAGCGCCGGATCTTCGACCGGCGCCAGATCCACGAACCAGATGCCGTCCTCGTTGCGCAGCATCTCGGAGGCGACGTGCACGGCGGTGCGCGTCTTGCCGACGCCGCCGGCACCGGTTAACGTGACGAGTCGCGAACCTTCGAGGAGTGCCTTGATCTCGGCGAGCTCGTCGTCGCGGCCGATCAATGGCGGCAGACCCGCCGGCAGGTTGTTCGGCACGTCGACGCGCGCCGCGCGCAATTGCGGCTGCAGGGCGACCAGTGCCAACCCCGCCGCTTCGACGAGCGCCGCCAGCGCCGCAGCGGTCTCCGGGTCGTCATCGCCGGGCTTGACGGTCAGGGTGAGAAAGCCGACGAGTTCGCCCCCGACGGTCATCGGAAACGCGATCGTCCCCGGGGCGGCCGACCGCAGCGCGCGCGGTTTCGCCGGAATCGCGGTCGAGCGCATGCGAATGACGAGCGCATCGTCGAGCCCGATGCTCTCAGCCGGCTCCTCGTACGACGAGGCTTCGGCGCGGTAGATGTCGCGCCGCACGTAGACCGCGCAGCCGGCGGCCTCGCCGTAGTGATCGACCGCTTCGATCAGCCGCCGAAGGAGCTGCGGTGCATCGTTGAATGAGGTCAGCTCCGCGCGCAGCCGGGCGAGCGCCTCGAGCGCCTGCCGGCGCCGCTTCGTAAACGCGGCTTCGATCGCGGCCTCGGCGCGCTGATGGATCGGTCGAAAAGCCAGCGTGGCCAGCAGCACGATCGCGAGCTCGATCGCGGTGCTAGCGAAGCGCGACCGGTCGGCGATGTATTTCTCGGTCCACCATTCGCCCAGCGCAAAGACCAGTACCACCACAGTAGTGACGAGCGTATATGCGTACGCGCGTGCCCTCGCTTGCACGAAGGCGGTTTCCGGGCGCGCTCGACCATCACATGCTGCGGCGGCGTTCCGGGCGTTCGACCGGGACGGATGACGGCCCGGGCCGAACGCACGGTGCCGCCATCATGGAAGTCGTGCGCTTTTCCGGGCTCGCCCGGCACTACGGTGCGAACGAGGTATTCAGCGACCTCGCGGGAGTCATCCGCGATGGCGACCGCATCGGCTTGGTCGGCCCGAACGGGGCCGGGAAATCCTCACTGGCACGCCTGCTCGCCGGCCGCGACGAGCCCGACGCCGGAACGCTCGTGCGCGCTCCGGAGCGCCGGCTCGGCTATCTCGCGCAAGATGCCTCGGAGCGCGGCGATCAGACGCTGCGCGCAGCCTTCGATGAGTCGCTGGCTGCCGGCCGCGCCGCGGAATGGGAGATGCGCGCCACGCTCAATCGTTTCGACTTCGCGGCCGCTGATCTCGACCGTCCGCTAGCGACGTTCTCCGGCGGCCAACGCACCCGCGCGCTCCTCGCGCGCACGCTGCTCGAGAATCCCGACTGGGTGATACTCGACGAGCCGACCAACCATCTGGACCTCGACACCGTGCGCTGGCTGGAGACGTACGTCGCGCGCGACCCGCGCGCGTTCGTCATCGTATCGCACGACCGCTATTTTCTGGACACGGTCGCCACCAAGATCTGGGAGATCGACCGCGGTACGCTGACAATGTACGACGTGCATCCGGGTCGCGCGTACGGCGAGTATCTCGAGCAGCGCGAGGTGCGCCGGTCGCAACAGCAGCGCGACTACGAAACCGCGCTCGCCGAACGGACGCGTCAGCAAGCAGTCATCGCCGAGCTGCGCACGCACGGCTCGCACAATTACAGCCACGTACGCAGCCGTGAGAAGAGCTTGGCGAAACTCGAGCCGGTCGCCGCACCGCCGCCCGAGCGGCGGCAGATCTCGGTCGCGCTGCGAGCGGCGCGCCGCGCGACGGGCGGACCGGCGGTCGATGCGACGGGGATCGGCAAAGCCTACGAGCGGGTGCTGTTCGCCGGCGTCGACGCGCACTTCGTGCGCGGCGACCGGGTGGCGATCGTCGGGCCGAACGGTGCCGGAAAGACGACCTTTCTCCGCATCCTCGCCGGCGAGCTGCTGCCCGATACGGGCAGCGTTCGTTACGGTTCGGGGCTGCGCACGGCAAGTTACGCGCAGACGTCGGTCGACGATCTTCCGGCTGCGGCGACGGCGGCCGAAGCCGTGCAGGCGATGGGTGCAAACGCGGGTGAGGCGCGGGCGCTGTTGGGGCGGCTCAACCTCGGCGGCGATGCGGTCGACAAGCCCGTCGAAGCGTTCTCCGGTGGGGAGCGGCGGCGGATCATGCTGGCGCGTCTGATGGCCCAGCGAGCGGATTGCCTCTTCCTCGACGAGCCGACCAACGACCTCGACATTCCGAGCCGCGAAGCGCTCGAAGACGTCCTCGCTTCCTATGAAGGCGCGTTGTTCGTCGTGTCGCACGACCGCTATCTGCTCAAGCGGCTCGCCGAACGCGTCGTCGCCATTCGCGACGGCAAAGCGTCGATCGTCGATGCCGATTACGAAACGTACGAGCGCCGCCTGCACGAACCAAAGCGTGACGCCGCCCCGGAGCGCGACGCACTGCCGGCCGCGCGCGGCAATCCCGCCGGCGACCGCAAGAACGCGCACGAAGGCAAACTCGAACTGGGCCGGCGCAAGCGCGCGCTGGCGGATGCCGAGCAGCGCGTCGCCGACCTCGACCGCGACAAAGCCGAGCTGGAGCGGCTCTTCGCCGTGCCGGAGCTGTACGACGACCCTGACGAGATCGTGCGGCTGCAGCGCCAGATGGAGCGCGTCAACGCCGAGAGCGAGGCCGCGCTGGAGGCCTGGGAAATCGCCGCCGCTTCGCTCGAGGGTTTCGCGAAAACGTCTGTGGTGCCGAGGGGTTAAAAAGAGTTACGGTGCTGAGGGATTTTCATCCGCTGGTCGCTACGTGGTTTGCCGCTCGGTATGGCGAGCCGACCGAACCACAGGTCCAAGGCTGGCCGCTGATCCGCGCCGGCCGCGACGTGCTGATCTCCGCGCCGACGGGTTCCGGTAAGACGCTGGCGGCCTTCACGCTGTGCCTGGACGACCTGATCCGCCGTTCCGAAGCCGGCACGCTGCCCGAGCGTACGCTCGTGGTGTACGTCTCGCCGCTCAAGGCGCTCACCAACGACGTCCGCAAGAACCTCGAGACGCCGCTCGGCGAACTCTACGGGCTGGCGGCCGAGCGCGGGCTCGGCCTCGCGCCGATTCGCACCGCGACGCGTACCGGCGACACGCTGCAAGTGGACCGGGCGCGCATGCTGCGGCATCCGCCGCACGTGCTCGTCACGACGCCGGAATCGTTGTTCATCCTGATGACCGCCGAGAAATCGCGCGCGCTTTTCGCGGGCGTCGAAACGGTGATCGTCGACGAGATCCATGCCATGGCCGCCGACAAGCGCGGCGCCCACTTGGCGCTGACCTTGGCGCGCCTCGACGCGCTCGTGCGCCGCGAGAGCGGCCGCACGCCGCAGCGGATCGGCCTCTCGGCGACCGTTCGGCCGATCGCCGAGGTCGCGCGCTTTCTGAGCCCTGGCGCCGCGGTCGTCGACATCGGCCATCGGCGCGCGATGACGCTCGCCGTCGAGGTTCCCCGCGACGAGCTGGGCCCCGTCGCCAGCAACGAGATGTGGGGCGAGATCTACGATCGCGTCGCGGAGCTGATCCGCGCTCACCGTACGACGCTCGTCTTCGTGAGCACGCGCCGGATGAGCGAACGCGCCGCCTTTGCGCTGAGCGAGCGGCTCGGCGAAGGGATGGTGCTGCCGCACCACGGCAGCCTCTCGCGCGAGCTGCGCTTCGAGGTCGAAAACCGGCTCAAGAGCGGCGAGCTTCGCGCGGTCGTCGCGACCGCGTCGCTCGAACTCGGGATCGACATCGGCAGCATCGACTTGGTCGTGCAGCTCGGCTCACCGCGGGCGATCGCCGTCGCGCTGCAGCGCATCGGCCGTTCGGGTCACTGGGTCGGCGCCCAGCCGGAAGGCCGGCTGTTCGTCACGACGCGCGACGAACTGATCGAATGCGCAGCGCTCGTGTCGGCGATCCGCAGCGGCGCGATCGACGCGCTGCGCATCCCGAACGCGCCGCTCGACATCCTCGCGCAGCAGATCGTGGCGGCGTCGGCGTCCGACGATTGGGCGACCGATGACCTGTTTGCGCTCGTGCGCGAAGCGTACCCGTACCGCGACCTGCCGCGCGCGGCGTTCGACGACGTCGTGGCGATGCTCGCCGACGGCGTCGCGACCTCGCGCGGCCGCAGCGGCACGTTCCTGCACTACGATCGCGTGAACGGCATCGTGCGCGGCCGTCGCGGTGCGCGTCTGGCAGCGATCACGTCCGGCGGGGCGATCCCGGAGACCGCCAATTACAACGTCGTCGCCGAGCCCGACGGACACGTGGTCGGCACGCTCGACGAAGACTTCGCGGTCGAAAGCATGGCCGGCGACGTCTTTCTGTTGGGGACGACCTCCTGGATGGTGCGGCGCATCGAACCGGGTGTCGTGCGGGTCGAGAACGCGCACGGAGCGCCGCCGTCGGTGCCGTTCTGGAACGGCGAAGGGCCGGGCCGCACGATCGAGCTTTC
>Ga0302326_10010630_pt1 | contig 19955 bp, 20 predicted proteins | sample Palsa_T0_3_FD_202264 | JGI IMG/M metagenome (GOLD analysis project Ga0302326, IMG submission 202264) | Peat permafrost microbial communities from Stordalen Mire near Abisko, Sweden - Palsa_T0_3 | ecosystem: Environmental > Terrestrial > Soil > Palsa > Peat permafrost | place: Sweden: Abisko...
TGCCGCATCCTGGGCAGACCTCGATGCGCTGGTCGCGCGCGCGGCGATGCAGGTGGTGGCGCAGGATGCGGCGCTGGTGGAGGCGGCGCGGGACGCCGTCCTGCGCTACGGCAAGGGCCGGCATCCCGCGTCCCTCAATCTCGGCGACTGTGCCTCCTACGCCGTCGCCAAGGCGCGCAACCTGCCGCTGCTGTTCAAAGGGGACGATTTCGCCAAGACCGACCTGCCGGCCGCCGGCTGATATCCTGGCCGGCCGCCGCTGCGGCGCAGCGCAACGTTCCGGCCGCCGCCACACCGTGTAGACTGAACACGCGTCCTGATGGTCATCGAGGAGCCGCACCGTGTCGAATGCCGCGCCCCAGCCTTCGCATGACCAGCCTTCCGATGACCAGCATCCGCATGATCACCACGGCCACGTCCATCATGGCGGCCATTCGCCCGCGGCACCCGCGCCCGGCGCTGCCCCGGCCCTTCCGGCCGATCCGAAAGGGGTCGTCTACACCTGTCCGATGCATCCGTATCTGCGCCTGAACGGACCCGGCAATTGCCCGATCTGCGGCATGGCGCTGGAGCCTTTGGCGATCACGGCCGATGCCGGGCCGAACCCCGAACGCATCGACATGACCCGGCGCTTCTGGGTCAGCGTGGTGCTGACGGTGCCGGTGATGGTGCTGGCGATGGGCGCCCATCTGCCTTGGCTGCATCTGCAGGATGTGGTGCCGGCGGGCGTCTCGGTCTGGCTGCAATGCGTGCTGGCGAGCCCGGTGGTGCTCTGGGCCGGCTGGCCGTTCTTCGTGCGCGGCTGGGCATCCTTGGTGAACCGCAGCCTGAACATGTTCAGCCTGATCGCGCTCGGCACCGGCACCGCCTATCTCTACAGCCTGGTCGCCACGGTCGCGCCCGGGCTGTTCCCGATGGGCCTGCGGATGATGGACGGCACCGTCGCCGTGTATTTCGAGGCCGCCGCCGCGATCACCGCGCTGGTGCTGCTGGGGCAGGTGCTGGAGCTGCGCGCCCGCGAACAGACCGGCGGCGCGATCCGCGCGCTGCTCGACCTCGCGCCCAAAACCGCGCGCCGCCTCGGCGCCGCCGGCGACGACGCGGAAATTCCGCTCGATCAGGTCCAGCTCGGCGACCGGCTGCGGGTGCGGCCCGGCGACGGCGTGCCGGTCGACGGCATCGTGCTGGAGGGCAGCAGCAACGTCGACGAGGCGATGATCACCGGCGAGCCGATGCCGGTGGCCAAGCAGCCCGGCGACAGGCTGGTCGGCGGCACCATCAACGGCACCGGCGCGCTGGTGATGCGGGCCGACAAGGTCGGTGCCGACACGGTGCTTGCGCGCATCATCGCCATGGTCGCCGAGGCGCAGCGCAGCCGCGCGCCGATCCAGCGCATGGCCGACACCGTCTCCGGCTATTTTGTTCCCGCCGTGATCGGCGTCGCCATGCTGGCCTTCATCGCCTGGGCGATCTGGGGGCCGCCGCCGGCGCTCGCCTACGGCCTGGTGGCCGCCGTATCGGTGCTGATCATCGCCTGTCCGTGCGCGCTTGGGTTGGCGACGCCGATGTCGATCATGGTCGGCGTCGGCAAGGGTGCGGTCGGCGGCGTGCTGATCAAGTCGGCCGAGGCGCTGGAGCGCATGGAGAAGGTCGACACGCTGGTGGTCGACAAGACCGGCACGCTCACCGAAGGCAAGCCGCGGCTGGTGTCCGTCGTCCCGGCCGGCGGGCGTACCGAGGCGGAGGTGCTGGCGCTGGCGGCCAGCCTGGAACGGTCGAGCGAACACCCGCTGGCGGCGGCGATCGTCGCCGCTGCGCGCGAAAAATCGCTCCCGCTCCAGGAACCGGCCGAGTTCACGTCGGTGACCGGCAAGGGCGTGACCGGCAGGATCGGCGACCACGCCGTCGCCCTCGGCAACGGCGCGCTCATGGCTGAGCTTGGCGTGGCGCTCGGCGACCTGCTGGCGCGCGCCGAGGCCTTGCGGCAGGACGGCGCGACCGCCCTGTTCCTGGCGGTTGACGGCACGCCGGGGGCGGTGCTGGCGATCGCCGACCCGGTCAAGGCGACGACCGCCGCGGCGCTGGAAAACCTGCGCGCCGACGGCATCCGCATCGTCATGCTGACCGGCGACAACCGCACGACGGCGGCTGCGGTCGCCGGCAAACTCGGCATCGCCGAGGTCGAGGCCGATGTGCTGCCGGAAGACAAGAACCGCATCGTCAAGCGGCTGCGGGCCGAAGGCCGGGTGGTCGCGATGGCCGGCGACGGCGTCAACGACGCGCCGGCACTCGCCGAAGCCGATGTCGGCATCGCCATGGGCACCGGCACGGACGTGGCGATCCAGAGCGCCGGGGTGACGCTGGTGAAGGGCGACCTTGCCGGCATCGTCCGCGCCCGCGCGCTGAGCCGCGCGACCATGCGCAACATCCGCGAAAACCTCGTGCTGGCGTTCGTCTACAACGTGATCGGCATCCCGATCGCGGCCGGCGTGCTGTATCCGTCGTTCGGCGTGCTGCTGAGCCCGATCGTCTCGGCGCTGGCGATGGCGCTGAGTTCGGTGTCGGTGATCGGCAACGCGCTGCGGCTGCGGTCGGCGAAGTTGTAGGCGGCGGCTGCGGTCAGAACTGCAGCAGCATCAGCACCGCGTGCACCAGCAGGGTCAGCGACACGCCGCCGATGATTGCGGAGGCGATGAGCTGCGTCACCCCGCTCGCCGAGCGGCGCGAGCGCAGGCCGATCAGCAGCGCCGTGCCACCGCCGAGCAGCGCGCTCGCCACCACCTTCAGCGCCACCCAGCCGAGATCGCTGACCAGCTCGTGCCGGTCGGCCAGCTTGCGGAAGAAATTCTCCTGCCAGTACTCGGTCGGCTGGCCGGGAAACAGGTACATCCAGGTCAGCAGCGAGGTGCAGAACGCGGCGACCAGGGCGGCCGCGACCAGCACCAGCGAGCCGATCACCAGGCTGATCAGGATCGAGGCGACGATGTAGCCGCGGCCGGGCAGATGCAGGTTCTTCATCGCCTGCATCTGCATCCCGGACACCCGGTTGCCGAGATCGGCGGCGATGATGGCGCTGTTGCGCGCCACCAGCAGCAGACAGGTGTTGAACGGCACCGCAACCGTGGTCAGCAGGAAGCCGAGCCCCTCCAGCGTTTCGTCGTGCAGCACCGCGCGCAGGTAGCCGCCGAACGAGTGGTAGTTGAAGCCGAACCAGATCGTCACGAAGCCGACGATCGCCGAGCCGAGCGCGATGTAGAGCAGCATCGAAGGGGCGGCGAACAGCAGCCACAGATATTCCCTCAGATAGCGCAGGAACCACCAGGCGCGGGAGCGCCGCGGCAGCGGCCTGGTCCAGGGATTGGCGGCCGGCGATGCCGCCGCCCCGGGCGTCGTCCGTTCAAGCTCCGGCGTGGCGGCGGCGACACCTGGCTCCGTCGCCAGCATCGCCGCCTCGATCGCCGACCGGTCGATCGGAACCTCGCGCAGCGTCGCCGTGGCCGGGTCGAGCAGCAGCACGCGGTCGGCGAGCGTGATGAAATCGTCGAGGTGGTGGGCCACGATGATCGCGGGCTTGCCGGACTCGCGGCACAGCTCGCGGATGGTTTCCGCCAGCCACCGGCTGGCACGGATGTCGAGGCCGGCATTCGGCTCGTCGAACAGCAGCAGCACCGGGTCCGACAGCAGCGTGCGCGCGATCGCGAGCCGCTGCCGCTGGCCGCCGCTGCAGGCGGAGACCGGCTGCGCCGGATCGATGTCGCCGAGCATCGTGCCGACCGTCGCCGCGAGCTGGAACGTCGCCGCGGCGGGGCGGTGATCGGCGACGATGCGCAGATTCTCGCCGGCGCTGAGGTCGTCGAACAGCGCATGGTTCTGGAACACCAGCCCGCCGATCGTGCTGTCCTGGTGCGCGAGGTCGATCTGCCCGCCGGGATGGGTCAGGGTGCCGCGCACCTGCCATCCGCCGGCGCGATCGAGCAGCCCGCACAGCAGCCGGATCAGCGTGGTCTTGCCGCTGCCGGACGGCCCCACCACCAGCAGCACCTCGCCGGCATCGACCGAGAGCGTCAGACCGGCCACCAGCTTCACCCCGGTCGGCGCGACGATGCTGAGATCGGCGATCGCGATCGTCGGCCGGCGCGTCATGGTGCAACCTTCATGTCGCCGCTTTCGGCACCAGCAGCACGACGCCGCTGGGCAGCGCGTGTTCGAGCGCCATCGCGCTGTCCGGGTCGAGCAGCAGCACCATCGGCCGGGCGGCCCCCGTCAGCGTGGTTTTCAGCGCCTCGCCGGCCAGCGAGTTCAGCGACCGGCTGTCGCCGAGGCCCCACATCACCTGGCCTGCCTGGCGCAGGAATGCGCCGCCCTCGTCGCGCAACTGGCCGAGCGACTGGCCGAGCCGGCGATCGGTGGCGATGCGGGTCGCAAGGTCGAACGCCTCCGGATCCTGCTCGGCGACGCTGGCGAGGTTGGCGAACAACTGCTCGCCCAGCAGTTCCATCTGCGGCAGCGCCATGATCTCGGGGCCGAGCCGGCCGAGCAGCCGCTGCACGGCGGGATCGCGCAGCGCCGCGGTGAACGCGGCCGACAGCCCGCTCAGATCCGGCGGGCCGCCGCGCAGCAGCGTGAACATCTGGCTGCCGTTGGCCTCGATCAGCGTCCACACCGCATCCGCCACATAGGGCGCGATCGCCGGGCCGATCTCGCGGGCCACCTTGTCGGCGACCAGCGGCTCGATGGCATGGACCAGCGCCTGCAACGCGGCCTGCGTGCTCGGCATCGCCCAGGCCACGTCGGTGATGTGGGTCAGCAGCCGGCGCACGGTGTCGCGATACTCGTGCTGCCAGGTGGCCGAGCGGGTGATGTCGCGGACGGCGACGACGAGCTGCTGCGCCAGCCCGCCCGCCGAGATCCGCACGCGCTCCTTGCCGGCCGGATCGGCCAGCGCCCAGAGCAGGCCGAGATCGGCGCTGGTCAGCACCGGGATTGCGGCATTGGGCGGCAGGCCGCCGCGATAGGCGGTGAAGGCGAGCACCGCGTCGGCACGCACCTGCGCCCGTCCGCAGCGGATGGCGACGCCGTTGGGCGGCAGGCAGAACACCGCGATCTCGGTCGCTTCCGGCAATGCGCCGGCCCACGCCGCGCCGGCCGCCGTCGCGGCCGACCCGGCCGGCATCCGCCAAAGCTGCTGCGGCCGCGGCAGCAGGTGCACCGGCAGCGTGTAGATGCCGCCGGCCAGCAGCAGCACGGCGATCACCAGCGAGCCCGTGCCGCCGCGCAGCCGCAGCACCCGGCGCACGAGGCGCGGGGCCTGCCGGGCGATACCGGCCAGCACGATCCGGCGGATCGGCGCGGTGTCGGGCGAGGGGAGGCGGTCGGGTATGGCGGCGGGTCTCGCGCTGTCGGTCGCGGCCGGAGCGGTCCGCGCCGCCATCCCTGCCAGCACATTGCCCGCGCTGTCCATGTCCGGCTGCATCGCCTGTCCCGGGCAATCAACGGGGCGGCAACGAAAATTCGGTAATGGCAAGTAATAGAACGATGGGCGATCGTGCGTTTCGGTGGAGAAAGCCATTCCGCAAAAACGCCGGGCATGCTTGTATGCGTACGATCACGCCATGCGCTGCGTCGCCGTCTGCCCACGCCCGCCAGGAGGAAGCTGATGAAATCTCGCGCAATCGTTCTTTCCATCGCATCGATGGCGCTGGTCGGCGCCCCGGTGATGGCGCAGCCGGCCCAGGCCCAGACGACGCCGATGATGATGTCGCAACCGTCGGGCTCCAGTTATGTCGTGCCCATCGTGGTCGGCGTCGTGGTCGGCGCGCTGATCTGGCCGCTGCTGGTGCCCGCGGCGGAAACCGCCGCCGTCGGCGGTGGCGTTGGCGCGGCCGCCGCGGCACCGGTCGCCGCCGGCGGTGGTGTCGGCGCGGCCGCCGCCGCACCGGCTGCCGCCGCCGTGGTCGATGTCGCAGCCGCGCCTGCGGCAGCCGCCGCTGCCGCCCCTGCCGCTGCTGCTGCCCCCGCTGTTGCCGCTGCCGCCCCTGCCGCTGCCGCGGCACCCGCCGCAGCCGCCGCCGCCGCTCCGGCTGTCGTCGATGTCGCCGCCGCAGCGGCGCCCGCCGCCGCCGCGGTGCCCGCGGCCGCCCCGGCAGCCGCGGCCGCCGGCTGGGGCTGGCGGACGGTGCTCGCCGCCCCCGCCGTCGTCGGCGGCATCATCGGCGGCGTCCTGGCCTACGCGAGCGTCCGCTAGTCCGCCCTGATCCACAGGCTCACCACTCACGACCCTTGCTGGAAAGATCGGCACAGATGTCACACCGCACCGCAGCCATCGCTCTCGCTTTCGGTCTCGCGCTCGCCACGACCGGCGTTGCGCAGGCGCAGTCCACGCCCGCGCCGGCCACCGACGCGCCGGCCGTGACCATGAAGATGCCCGGCGACGGCGGCACGTACAGCATCCCGCTGCGCGAAGTGGCGGCCATCGGCACCGGCGTCATCGTCGGCGCCGCCCTGTGGCACGTCGTCATCGGGCACGGCTTCGTCCTGGCCGGTGCCGCGATCGGCGGCTGGATCGGCGACTGGTGCTACGGCGGGCACTCGGTGCCGACGGTGCATGTCGGCGGCTGATTTTTTCGCCCCCCGACACTGCCGTATCGACAACGGAGCGGGCAGTGCCGACAGCCGTCCGGTGCCGTGTCGGCCGGCCTCTGGCCGGGGCACGCGACTGCGAATCGTGGTTCGAACCCGACGCCATGAATGTTCGAATTCGCAGTCTGGCGACCAGTGATATAGTGCGGCAATTCTGCCAGGCCGCCACAGGTCCACTGGACAATTGCTGCCGATCCAGTTGATCTTTGCTGACGTAAAGAGGGGGCCAACATCCGTGCTGAAACGTCGCTGTCTGCTTGTGTTGTTATTGGCATCTAGTCCTATTGCGGCGCGCGAAGCCGCGGCCCATGCCATCTCCGGCGTGCGCGTGTTCCCCGTCACCCTCACGCTCGACGACCCTGGCGTCGCCGACGAGATGACCGTGCCGCAGGTCGTCTACCAGCCCGGCCCCGGCCCCAGCAACGACACGTCGTACCTGTGGGAATGGGACAAGACCATCACCCCGGACACGGCGCTGATCTACAACCATGGCTACGACGTCATCAACATGACCGGCGCGAAGCGGGCGACCGGCTTCGAGAACGTCATTCTGACCGGCAAATGGCAGGCATGGGTGGTGCCGGAGCACGAATTCATCATGTCGCTCGGCGTGCAGCGCGAGTTCGGGGGCGATGGGCATGCCGTAGCGAACGGCATCGCCGACGCCCACGGCTCGACCGGGCCGACGGTGTATTTCGGCAAGGGCTTCGGCGACCTGCCGATCGGCCCGTTCCGGCCGCTCGCGCTGACCGGCGAGTTCACCTACACGATCCCGGACCGGCGGCTGAACACGACCGGCGACAACGGCGGCAGCGTTCCATCGTTCTTCACCGGGCTGTCGTTGCAATACAGCATGCCGTACCTGCAATCGCAGGTGAAGGATTACGGCCTGCCCGACTTCATCAACCGGCTGGTTCCTCTGATCGAGATGAACTACACCTCGCCGACGGCGGCACCCGCCTTCGGCGACCCGATGACGCTCTCCTTCTCGGCCGGCGCGATCTACATGGCCGACACCTACCAGGTCGGGCTGGAGGTAGTGATCCCCGGCAACGCCGCCGCCGGCAAGAACATCGGCTACATCGCGCAACTGCATCTGTTCCTCGACGACATCCTCCCCAACAGCCTTGGCAAACCGCTGATCCCATGAACATCTCTTCGCTGATGCGGCGGGTGACCGTCGCCGCGCTGCTGGCCGTGGCCGTCGCCCCCTGGACCATCGGGGCCGCGCACGCCCATGCCTTCCTGCGCCATGCCTCGCCCGCGGTCGGCAGCACGCTGTCGGTGTCGCCGCCGGAGATGACGCTCGACTACACCGAGGCGATCGAACCGCGCTTCAGCGGCGTCGATGTGCTGGACGCGCAGGGCCAACATGTCGACGCCGGCGACCTGCATCTGGCGCCCGACAATCCCAAGCGTCTCGTCATCGGGCTGAAGAAACTGGGGCCGGGCACCTACACGGTGAAATGGCACGTCGTCTCGGTCGATACCCATCACACCGAGGGCACGTTCACGTTCAGCGTGCAGCCATGAGGACCGCGCGCAACCATGCAAGGCGGTTGCCGAGCATGCGGCGGCGCTGAGGATGGACGGGTTCGGGCTGGCGCTGGGACTGGTGCGCGGCCTGCATCTGGCCGCGGTGCTGTCGCAGTTCGGCATCCTGCTGCTGACCGCGGCGGTCGCCCGCCAGGCCAGCGCCGGGGCTGCCATCGGCACGGTCGCCACGCTCAACCGCACGCTGCGCCGCCTGGTGCGGGACAGCCTGGTCGTGGCGCTGATCACCGCGGTCGTCTGGCTGCTGCTGCAGGCCAGCGACATGGCGGACACGCGCGACCCCGGCGCGGTGCTGGCGGCGGCGCCGGTGGTGCTGTTCGACACCCGCTTCGGCAAGGCCTTGCTGCTGCGCCTGGTGCTGCTGCTGGCGGCCATGCTCATCGGCCGCCGCCGTCCGGGTCTGGCGCTGCTGCCGGCGGCCGTGGCGCTCGCGGCGCAATCCTGGATGGGCCATCCCGCCGCCTCCGAGGACAACGGCCTGCTCGCCGCCTCGGTGCTGCATATCCTCGCCGCCGGCGCCTGGCTCGGCGGGCTCGTGCCGCTGTTCCTCGTGGTCCGCGCGCTGCCCGGGCCGGGGGCGGCGCGGGCGGCGGCGCGCTTCTCCTGGATCGGCCTGCCCGCGGTGCTGGTGCTGGCGGGCACCGCCTACTGGCAGGGCCTGCGGCTGATCGGCGACGAGGGTGCGCTGTTCGGCACGCTGTACGGCCAGATCGCGCTGTTCAAGCTCGCCGGCTTTCTGTTCCTGCTGATCCTGGCGGCGATCAACCGTTTCCGGCTGACCCCCATGCTTGAACGGGAGGCGCTTGAAGGCGCCGGCGCGGCGCAGGCCGGGCGGCTTCTGCAGCGCAGCGTCGTCATCGAGACCGTCATCGGCGTCGTCGTGGTGCTGGCCGCCGGCCTGCTCGCCACCCGCACGCCGGGCGCCCACGACCAGCCGCTCTGGCCGTTCGGGCTGCGGCCGAACATGGCGCTGCTGATCGACCCCGATGTCCGCCGCGCCTTCATCGAGGCGGCGATCATGCTCGCCGTCGCGGTCGGCTGCATCGGCCGCGCCGCGCTGTTCCGGCGCTGGCGCTGGCCGGCGCTGGCGCTGGCCGCGGCGCTGGTCTACTCGGCCGACTACGTCGTCGATGCCGCGCCGTTCCTCGACCCGATGCTGATCGAGGCGTACCCGACCACCTACTACCGCTCGCCGACCGGCTTCACGGCGACCTCGATCGCGCAGGGGGCGGTGCTGTTCGCTGCGAACTGCGTGCCCTGCCACGGCGCCAGCGGGCGCGGCGACGGGGAACTGGCGAAGACGCTGCCGGTGCGGCCGGCCAACCTGACCCAGGTGCATGTCTGGGGCCATTCCGACGGCGAACTGTTCTGGTGGATCAGCCACGGCTACGAGGAGCGCCGTTTCGGCCTGGTGATGCCGGGCTTCGGCGAGGCGCTCTCGGTGGAGGACCGTTGGGCGCTGATCGACTACCTGCACGCGCATCTGGCCGGGGTGACGCTCGCCGGGCACGGGATCTGGGCCCAGCCGGTGCCGCCGCCGGCGATCTATGCGGAATGCAGCGACGGCACCTCGCTCGATTTCGAGTCCCTGCGCGGCCGCTTCGTGCGCATCATCGCCGCCAATCCGGGCGAGGAGACGCCGGCACTGGCGGCGTCACCGGACCTCGCCACCATCCGGCTGACGCAGCAGCCGGCGGGGGAATCGCCCGACTGCGTGGCCAGCGGCACCGAGGCCTGGACCGCCTATGCGGCGGTGGCCGGGGTCGTGCCGGAGGCATTGGCCGGCACCCAGTTCCTGGTGGACCGGGTCGGCCTGTTGCGCCTCGTGCTGCCGGCGGACAAGGCGGCCGACTGGGCGACCGAGACGGGCCTGGCTGCGGCGATGCGCGACGTCGCGGCGCATCCGCTGGCGGCCGGTGCCGGCGGGCATCATCACCACGGGGGATGAAGGGAGCGTGCCATGACGATCGCAGTGTCGAAGCGCTCGGTGCTGAAGACCGCCGCAGCGCTGGCCGCGTTGTCCGGTCTGCCCGCCGCGCTGCGGCCGGCGCGCGCGGCCGAACCGATGGTGCTGCGGGCGGCGCGGCGGACGCTGGAGGTCAAGGGCCGTGCCGCCTCGGTCTACGGGCTGACCCAGGCCGACGGCAGCTCCGGCGTGTTCCTCGATCCCGACCAGCGGTTCCTGGTGCAACTGGTCAACGGGCTCGACGAGCCGACCATCATCCACTGGCACGGCCAGGCGCCGCCGGCGAACCAGGACGGCGTCGCGATGACCGGCCTGGAGCAGGTGATCGCGGCCGGCGCTACCCAGCCCTACGACTTCGCGGCGCGGCCGGGCACGCACTGGATGCACTCGCATCAGGGCCTGCAGGAGATGCAGTTGCTGGCGGCGCCCCTGATCGTGCGCACGGCCGCCGACCTGCGCATGGACGCGCAGGAGGTCACCGTCATCCTGCACGACTTCACCTTCCGCACGCCCGAGCAGGTCATGGCGGATCTCGGCTCGATGGGCGGCATGCAGATGGGCGGTGCCGCCAAGACCGATGACAAGATGGCCGGCATGAAGATGGGCAACGCCGATTCCGGCGGCATGGCCGGCATGAAGATGGGCGACGCCGGCGGCAAGGCGGAGGGCGAGGACTTCAACGACATCGATTTCGACGCCTATCTCGCCAACGACCGCACCCTCGACGACCCGCTGGTGGTCCGCACCGAACGCCACGGCCGGGTCCGGCTGCGGCTGATCAACGCGGGCTCCGCGACCTCGTTCTGGATTGACCTCGGCGCGCTGACCGGCACCGTGATCGCGGTGGACGGCATGCCGGTGCAGCCGGTGACGGGAAAGCTGTTCCCGCTCGCCGAGGCGCAGCGCATCGACATCGTGGTCGACGTCCCCGCCGGCCAGGCCTGCCCGATCCTCGCCCAGCGCGTCGGCGACACCGCGCGCACCGGCATCATCCTCGCCGCCCCCGGCGCCAGCGTCGCCCGGATCGACGGGGCGGCGGCAAAGGCCGCCGGCGGGCTCGGCAACGGCTTCGAGATGCAACTGACGGCCGCGACCCCGCTGGCGGCAAAGCCGGTCGACCGCCGCCACTCGGTCGTGCTGACCGGCAGCATGTCGCCGTACCAGTGGTTCATCAACGGACAGAGCTGGGAAAATCACCAGCCGCTGCGGGTCAAGCAGGGCCAGCGCGTCGCCATCGAGTTCGTCAACAACACCCCGATGGCGCATCCAATGCACCTGCACGGGCACGCCTTCCAGGTGGTGGCACTCAACGGCACGCCGCTCAACGGCGCCCTGCGCGACACCATCAACCTGCCGCCGCGGCAGTCCGCGACCGTCGCCTTCGATGCCGACAACCCCGGCCGCTGGCTGGTGCATTGCCACATCCTGCCGCACATGGAGACCGGCATGATCACCGAGGTCGCCTACGAGACCTGACACGCCGCCGTTTCTGTGCGATAACGAGGCCCGCGAGGGAACTGCCGATGCCGAAACAGACCCGGACATTACTGGCCGCGCTGATCGTGGCCGTGGCGAGCGCCGCGGCCTCCGGCCCGGCCGGCGCGCATGGCGACCATGGCGCGGCGCCGCCCGGCGTGGTGGTGATCGCGCCGCGCACCGAGGCGCGCAGCGGGCCGGTCGAGATCGTCGCCGAATTCACCGGCGGCACGCTTGCCGTCTTCCTGAGCCGCTTCGCCGATGGCGCCCCGGTCACCGGTGCCAAAATCGACGCCTCGACCGACCTGCAATCCGCCACGCTCACGGAAAGCGATGCCGGCGTCTACGTGACCAAGGACATCCTGTTCGCCGACGGCCGCAACGACCTCAGCATCAATTTCAGCATCGGCAGCGGCGCGGCGCGCACCCAGGCGATGACCATCACCATCGCCGAGCCGCCGCATCCGGCCGCGCCGCCGCCGGCCTTCGCCTGGCCGGTGCCGAGCCGCCGGACGGTCCAGATCGGCGGCGGCACCGTGCTCGCCGCCGCCCTTGCGGTCGCGGCCCTCATGCTGGCCCGCCGCCGCCGCGGCCCGGGGCGCGCACCCGACGAAGGCATTGCACTGGTCGCGAGGTAACGGCGCAACCAGGCGCCTAATGGAAGCTGACGATCGACGGGTTGGAGAACGTGTTGCGGATCACCGGTTCGTTGTTTTTCCACGACAGATGGAAATACAGCGCCGCCACCTCGGCGTAGTTCTCGAACGTCGCGGTGTTCTCCAGCGCCCGCTGGTTCAGCGCCGCCGCCGCTGCGGTGTCGCCCATCTGGGTTTTCACCTCCGCCCACAGGCCGAACGCGGTCGCGCTGTCGGGCGCCAGCCGCGTCGCCTCGGCGAGCAACTGGTCCGCCCCGTTCGCGTCGTGCAGCCCGAGCCGCGCCGCCGCCCAGACCATATCGGCGGTGGCCCGCAGCACCGGGTTGGCAGGCGGCGCCAGGCGCAGCAACTGTTCCATCCGGTCGGCCGCTTTCTGGTTCTCGTCGAACTGCAGGTCGGTGAAGCCGGCGTTGAGGAACGGCACCGGATCGGTCGGATCATCGGCCATCGCCGCCTCGAACGCGGCGCGTGCCGTCTTGGTGTCGTTCTTGAACAACGCCATCAGGCCGATCAGGTTGTCGAACAGCGCACGGTCGAAGCTGACCGGCGTCGGCGGCAGCAACCCCTTGGCGTGCTCAGCGAGCGCAATGGCGTCAGTGAAATCCTGGTCGGCGCTGTGCTTCTGCATCAGGTAGAGCGCCACCGAATAGGGCGCGAGCTGGGAGGCGCCCCATAAGGCGCAGCGCTGCACGAAGGGGATGAAGGCCTCGCCCTGGTTCGGCGACATCACCTGCTGGAACTGGCCGGTCAGATGGCTGCGGCCGCTCACCAGCGCCCGCAGCCCGCCATCCTCGACATACAGCGAAAACCGCAGCTTGTCGGATTTGTATCCTATCTCGGATTGCAGGGCGTAGGCGGCCTTCTCGAAATTGAAGGCTTCCGCCAGTGCCATGCCGACTCCCTGGTCGCGGCTGGAGCGGATCTCCGGCGGGTGCACCACCGATTGATTGTTGGTGATCTCGTCGAGTGCCGCTTCGAACTCGTTCGTCAGCGTGGCCTCGTCGACATCAAGCTTGTCCATCTTGGGGGCCGCGGCCACTTCCACCTGGACGCTGCCGGAATACAGCACCGCATCGGTGCCCAGCAGGCCGAGCGCCAGCAGCACGGCCAGTCCCAACGTCGTCAGATCCATGGCTCCGCTCCCAAACCACGCCGCGCCGGCAAAGGGGACAACGAAACCGGAATGGTCCGGGGCCTTGCCGATCCGCAGCGTGCCCGATACGTAACGCCAACAAGCAAGCCCGGCCAGCGACATTTGCGACGCGACGGCCTTCCCACGAACCAGGACGTCAGGCGGCTGGCGTCAGTCCTTGCGGCCGGGAACGAGTTCGGGCAGCGCCTCGCTCGGTGCGGTCACCGGCGGCACCGGCCCGGGGTCGTAGGCCACGAAGGTGATCGCGGCGGCCGCGGCCACCGTCAGCGCCACCGCGGTCGAGCCGGTCGCCCAGGCGACCACCACGCCGCCACCGGCCAGCAGCGCGAGGCCGGTCAGCGCGTCGCCATAGGAGATGCCGGCCCAGACCTCCTGATCCAGCGCCGAGGTTGGGGCCGGGCGGGCAACCGGCTCGGGCGGGGCGGGGTCGGCCGCCCAGGCGGCGGCCGGGGTGGCGGCCAGGACAAGAGCCAGGGCAAGGCGAGGGGCTCCGCCCCTCGACCCCGCCAAAGGCCGGGGGCCTTTGGAAACCATCAGCGCACCTGCGACAGCATGGCGCTGCCGGCGGTGACGATGCGCATGTTGGCGGTCAGGCCGCCGGTGATGTCGACCGTCGTGCCGTCCAGCGGCTCCGCCGTGACCGCCCGGCTCAGAAACGCTTCCGCCGAGAGCCGCTCCCACACCACCGTCTCGCCGGCGCCGTTGCGCACCAGCGCCGAGGCCGGCATGCGGATGCCGCGCTGCTGGGCGTGCCCATGCGTGATCAGCACCGTGACCGGCTTGCCGATCTGCGCCGCGGCGACCGTTCCGACGACCTCGAACTGCAGCGGCAGCGACTGGTTCTGCAGCGTCATGCCGCCGCCGATGAAGCGCAGCGTCAGCACCTCGCCCTCCGCCGTCACTGCCTGCGCCGAGCCGATATCCTGGGCGGCGGCCGGATCGAAGGCGGCGGCCTCGACCCACAGCCGGCTCGGGTCGACGATCTCGAACAATGCCGTCTGTGGCTCGACGATCTGGCCGACGACGAAATTGACCCGCGAGATGATGCCGGCGGTCTGCGCCCGGATCTCGGTGCGGTCGACCAGCAGCGCCTCGTAGATGCGCAACTGCCGCCGGTAGCTCGCCAGCTCCGCCGCAACCGCGTCGATCTTGCTCTGCCGGTAGCGGATCAGCCACACCTCGCGCAGCCGGTCGATGCGCTGTTCGCCCATCTGGATCTGGCTGCGCAGGTCGGCGATCCTGGCGTCGAGGTCGGCACGCCGCGCCGCATCGAGCAGCGGCCGCTGGTAGGCCAGCAACTGGCCCCGCTCCACCCGCATGCCGACCCGCGGCAACGGGCCGTCGGGGGCCTCGATGACGCCGACCTGCACCGGCTGCACGATCGCGGCCACGTCGCGGCTGGTGACGATGCGGCCAGCGAGCTCGAAACTTGCAGCCAGCGGCTCGACACGGCTGATCGCGGTGCGCAGGCCGATCAGCCGCTGGATCGCCATCGGCAGGAAGATCGACCCGTCCGGCAGCCGGGTGGGCGTGTCGCGCGCCAGCGCCAGCAGCGCCGGCGAGGGCAGGTTGCCGTCGGTCGCCGCGTCGGCAACCGCAGGCTCCGGCGCCGGAGTGATCAGGGCGGGCGCGATCGGCGCAGCGGGTACCGCCACGGATGCGGGTGGCGCTGGCGTGGCGGCGGCGAGGGGAGACGGGGGAGTGCTCGCCAGCACGGCCAGCGACGGCGTCGCGCGCGTGGCGGTGCCGGCCTCCGGCCCGTCCGCGAGCGCCCCGCGCGTCTGCACCCCGGCGTCCTGCTCGACGGCGCCCCTGGCGAACAGTTCGAAGGCGAGCTGGCTGGCGCCGCTGCCCGCGACCGAGGCGATGGCAACCATGGAGACGATCAGCGCATTGAGCATCGCTGCCGGACCCCTTCTGCGCCACTGCGGCGCGGTGCGCCGTTACTGCCCGATAACGTCACCAGGATAGAGGCGGACGGCGGCCGGCACAAGCGGCGCAAGCATGCATAAACGCAAGTAAAACCGCCGACACCGCGCGGGAGATCCTGGCGTGTCGCGACCCGACGCAATAGTCTGTCGGCCGGGTGTGACCGAGCGGGGGATGGCCGTCGATGGAGCAGCGTCAGGCGATGTCCGCACACGGTGCCTTCCGGCGCCGCCGGCCCGCGGTGGGCCGGCGCGTGGCCGCCGCCTGGGGGATGGCCGCGTGGCTGCTGCTGGCGTGCGGCCTCCCGGCATGGGCCGCCGATCCGCCGGCCACCCCACCGCTGGACTTCGAGGGCCTCACCGAGGCCAACCTGATGGCGAGCCCGCTGACCGCCGACAGCATCCCCTGCGGCCTCGACCTCGACCGGCTGGCCGCGGCAGCGCGGCAGCCGCTCGCCGATGGCGGGCTGGTGCTGCGCGAGGGCGCGCCGGCGCGGATAACGGTCTCCGCCATGACCGTCCGCGTGCCCGGCACCGGCCAGTGCGCGACGACGGTGCTGCTCGGCGCCTACGCGCTGGAAAGCTTCTTCAGCAGCAGTGCCGGCTGGCTCAGAAACGGCTATGTTGTGATCTGGCAACGCGCGCTGACGATCGCGACCCCGGCCGGGGAGCATGCGGCGGCGGTGGGCGGCGTGGTCGGCCGGCTCGCGGAACAGATGCTGGCGGACTGGCACGCCCAGGGGCGCGGACAAAGCCAGCCCGACCGGATGGTGGCGCAGGACAACAAGGCGGCGGACGGCAAACAGGGAGACTGAGGATGCGGCGCACGGCGATCGTGATGGCAATGCTGGCGGCGATGCCGCTTTCGGGGCCGCTTTCGGGGCCGCTTTCGGGGCCGCTTTCGGGAGTGCTTGGCGCGACACCGGCGCTGGCGCAGGAGGCACGGCCGGATTTCTCCGTCAACGAAGCGCTGCTGCCGCCGCTGATCGTCGTGCAGCCGAAGAACGAGCGCGACCGGCAATCGCTGGTCGCCGCTGGCGCGGGTGCCATCATCGGCATCGTCGCCGTCGATGTCGTCACCGGCGGGCTGCTGCTGGCACCGCTCGGGTTGCCCACCTTCAGCAGCATGTTCGGCGGCGGCGCGGCCGCCGCCGCCGGTGCGGCGGCGGTGCCGGCGCCGACCTACACCGTCGTCCAGCAGATCCTGGGGGGCGTCTCCACGATGGTGGCGGCGCTCGGCGGCGGCTATATCGGCATGCTCGTGGCAGGACCGGTCACGACGCCATGACGGCCGCCCGCCGGCTGGTCCGCCATGTCGCAGCATGAATTCGTCATTGCCTATGTCGCGGTGCCGCTGCTGGTGGCATTCGCGTGGCTGGCGTGGCGGGCCCGGTATTTCCTGCGCAACGCCGTGTTGTACACGCTGGCTGTCGCCGCCCTGCTGGCGGTGATCCGGCTCGGCAACGTCGTATGGGGCGTCTGGGAGCGCATCGGCGCCGGCGCCGTGCAGACCGAGGAAGGCGCCCCGGTCTGCCTCGACCGGCCGCAGCGGCCGGGCGGCGGCGCCAAGTGGTCCTGCTGGACCTGAGCGGCCACCGATGAGCGGCGAGGCGATCCTGTTCACGCCGGCCGTCGGGTTCGTCATCCTGCGCGTGCTGGCGCTGCTGCTGTTGCCGGTGCTGCCGCTGGCCGCGGTGTGGCAGGCCTTGGTGCGGCCGCCCCCGCCCGGCCCGGCCCTCTCGCGCATCGGTGCCGTGCTCGTCTCGCTGCTACTGTCGGTCGCGGCGGTGGCGTGCGGGGTGCTGTTCGCCCCGGCGCTGCTCTATGCCTCCTCGCTCGACGGCCTGCTGCGCTTCAGCGCGATCTTCCCGCCGGCGGGGGCCGAGGCCCCATGGCGCATCGGCTTTGACGAATTCCTGGCCGGCCGGGTGCTGCCGCTGCTGACCGCGCCGGCCGAGTTGGTGCGCCTGATCGCGGCCGGCGAGGCCGCGCCCGACATCGCTCGGTCGAGCCTGCTGCTCGCGGCGGTGGCGCTGCTGCTCGTCGTCGTCCCGCCGCTGCATCGGCGCGACCGCGCCGGCCTGCGCGCCGGCGCGCGCAACCTGCTCTTGGTGTTCTGGGGCGCCTATGCGACAGTTTATACGGTCGCACTTGTGCTCTGGCTGGCCAGCCTGCTGAATTTTTGGTGTTTTCTTGTCCTCTTCGTCATCACGTTGCTGTTGCGCGACTGAGCCGGCGTGGCATGTCGGCCGGGCGGTGCGCGCGGCGATGACGGCCCTGCTGCTGGCCGCCGGGAGTGCGGCGGCGCCGGGCGGGATTGCCGCCGCGCGGGCAGCCGAGGCAACGCTGTATGCCGGGCCGGAGGCGGACCCGGCATTCAGCGAGCTGGCGCCCGAACTGGTGACGGCGCTGTTCCCGGAACACCGGCTGGCGCTGGCGCCCGTTGCCGGTGCCGAGGCGGCCCTCGACCACGTGGCCCAGGAGCCGGGCGCGCTCGCCATCGCCGATCTCGCGGCCATGCTCGACTACGCCGCCCGGCACGGCAGCGGCACGACCCTGGAATTCCACGGCCAGCTCTCCCGCCAGTGCCTGCTCGCCTTCGCCCGCCGCGGCGGCTGGGTGCATGGGTTTGCCGACATCGCCGACGCGCATGGCCAGCCGCAGCCGACGGTCGGGCTGGTCGGCGCCGATGCCGCGGCCACGCTCGCCGAGCTGCGCCGGCTCGATCCAGGCCTCGCCGAGCTTGACGTGACGCCGGGCACCGCCGGCGAGCTGGCCGGCCGGGTCGCGCACGGCTCGCTCGATCTGCTGCTGATGGTGGCGCAGGCCGGCTTCGACGATGCCGCGGCGGCGCGGCTGGCCGACGACACCCGGCTGGTCGAGCTGCCCGTCGTCACCCGGATGCTCGCGCATGCGGCGGCCGCGGCCGACAGCGGCTTCACGCTGGCGCTGCCGCGCCCGGCGAGCGGCCTGCCCTGGGTCGAGCCGCCACCGATGACGCTGTGCACGCCGGTCGGCGTGGTGCTGCGCAGCGACGCGGCGCCGGCGCTGCGCGAGGCCGTGGCCGCCGCCGCGCCCCGCGTCGCCGCGATGTTCCAGCGGCCGGATTTTTTGGCGCGCGCGACGACGGCGGCGAAGTCGGCGCTGCACGATGCGGCAGGTTCGATCCGAGGTCTGCTCGACCCGCCATGAGCCGGGTCGCCCCTCTCCGCCGGCGGGCTGCGCCGTTCGTCGTGATCCTGCTGGCGGCGCTGCTGCTGGCCGTGCCGGTCCGCGCCGACCAGCCCGGCGTGGCATCGCCCTACGATCCGTACGAGATGGTGAACCGGGCGCTGTTCGGCCTGAACCGGCAGCTCTACGCCGCAGTCGACGCCGGCACTTCCGCCCTGCCCGAGCTGCCGGCCGAGATGCGCGAGCAGGTGCACAGCGTGTTCCGCAACCTGCGCGACCCGGTCGGCGCCGCCGCGGGGCTGGTGACCGGCAATGCCGCGATGGCCTGGAACGCAACCGCCCGCTTCGCCATCAACTCGACGCTCGGCGTGCTGGGCACGCGCGAGGTCGCGACCGGGCTCGGCTATCCGCCCGGGCCGGTCGACCTCGGCACGGCGCTGTGCCGGGCGCGGTTGCTGACCGACCCGCCGTTCCTGGTGGTGCCGCTGATCGGGCCGACCAATATCGGCGACCTCGGCGGCCAGTTCGCCACCAACTTCGCGCTGCGGGCGCTGCTCGGGCCGTATTACCTGCCCTACTACGTGCCTTACTACGTGCTCGACCGCATCGATCGCTACATGCAGCGGCCGATGCCGCCGGCCGGGTCGGCGCCGCCGCCCGACCCGTATGCGGCGCAGCGCGCGTTCTATCTGGCGCAGCGGGCCCGCCGCTGCGCGCTGCCCGATCGCCCCGGCTGACCGGCGATGGCGCATCCGCTGCGGCGCGCGGTGACGCTGACGCTCGGCAGCAAGCTCGCCGCCCGGCTGATGCTGGCGGCACTGCTGGTGTTCGGCACCTACAACCCGACCGGCCTCTGCTACCTGCGCTGGCTGCGCGACGGCGCCGCCGACCCGGTCTGGAAACTCGTCGTCTCGGGCGGGCTCGCGGTGGCCTGGGGCATCGCGCTGCCGGTCAGCCTGCGGGCGCTCGGCTTCGGCGGCGTCGCGCTGACCACGGTGCTGGCGACGAGTTCGGTCTGGGCGCTGGCGGCGGCCGGCGTGATCGACCTTGGCGGCGCCGATGCCGAGGCCTGGGTGCTGCTCTCGGTCGGCGCCTTCGTGCTCGGGGTGGGGCTGTGCTGGATGATCCTGGCCATCGCGCTCGACGGCCAGGTACGGCTGCGCGACCTGACCCGCTGAAACAGCCTGCGGCCGCTACGGCGCCGGCACGAAAACGCCTGACGGCCGGCAGTATTTGCGTTACGCTTGCCGCGGCAACGGCAACGCCGAAAGGGTCCGGCAATGGACATAGGTTCGCTGATCGCGGCAGCGTTGTTGTCGCTCGGGCTGATCGGCACGGACGCGGTGCTCAACGCCGGCAACGTCGTCTTCCAGGTCGATGTGACCAAGTCGCTCACCGAGAAGGGCTACACC
>Ga0302326_10010631_pt1 | contig 19953 bp, 16 predicted proteins | sample Palsa_T0_3_FD_202264 | JGI IMG/M metagenome (GOLD analysis project Ga0302326, IMG submission 202264) | Peat permafrost microbial communities from Stordalen Mire near Abisko, Sweden - Palsa_T0_3 | ecosystem: Environmental > Terrestrial > Soil > Palsa > Peat permafrost | place: Sweden: Abisko...
GTCGCTCACCTTTGCCAAGCATGTACAGGAGAATGTGAATCGGGTGGAGGTGCAGGATCCTGCCGAGCTCGAAGGGCTCCCGGAAGACTACATCCGCAATCATGCAGCCGATGAAAAGGGCGTCATCACCCTGACCACCGACTACCCCGATATGCAGCCGGTGATGACATTTGCCACCAACGCAGATTTGCGCCTGCGCATGTTCCGGGCTTACAACACGCGCGCTTATCCAGCCAACCGGCAACTCTTGCTCGATCTGCTTGCGCTGCGCCAGCAGGTAGCCACGATCCTGGGCTTTGCTTCCTGGGCCGATCTGGCCACGGCTAACCAGATGATGGGGTCGGCGGCAAAAATGAAGAACTTTATCGGCGAACTGGAGCAGGCTTCGCGCGCCGGCGCGGAGAAGGAATACGAGATGGTGCTGGCCTTTGCCCGCAGCCGGCAGCCGGGTCTGACGGCACTCAAGAGCAGCGACCGCGGTTATTGGTATGAGCAATACCGCCGCCAGGCCTTCGATTTCGATTCCCAATCCGTCCGCCCTTACTTTCCTTATGCAGCAGTGGAGCAGGGCATACTCGATACCGCAGCACGGCTCTTTCATGTCAGCTTCCAGCGCAACCAGGAGGCGGCCGTCTGGCACCCCCAGGTGAGCGCCTGGGACGTCTATGATCGCGACCGGTTGTGCGGCCGCTTCTATCTGGACATGCATCCCCGCGAAGGCAAAGACAAGTGGTTCAGTGCAGCTCCACTGATTCCCGGCATTGCCGGGCGCCAGCTGCCGGAGGTGGCGCTGATCTGCAATTTTCCAGGTGGGAAAGCGGAGGGTTCAAACGGTCGTTCAGACGACCCGGGCCTGATGCAATATAGCGATGTCGTCACCTTCTTCCACGAGTTCGGGCACTTGATGCATGCGATTCTGGGTGGCCAGCAAACATGGGCTGGCGTCAGCGGCATCGCGACCGAAGGCGATTTTGTCGAAGTGCCGTCACAGATGCTGGAGGAGTTCTTTCATGACGCTCAGTTGTTGGCGTCGTTTGCTCGCCACTACCAGACCGGTGAGCCGATCCCGCCGACGCTGGTGGAACGGATGAATCGCGCGAGTGCTTTTGGAAGAGCCGACGGAGTGCGCACCCAGCTCTTCTACACCAGCTACGCGCTCGACGTGCACAACCTGCCTCCCGAGACGCTCGATCCGGATACTCTGCTCGAGGAAGGTTACAAGCGCATGATGCCGTATGAGTGGGTTGACGGCAATCGCATGTACGCTAGTTTCACCCACCTGATCGGCTACACTTCGAACTACTACACCTACATGTTCGACAAGGTCATTGCGCTCGATTTCTTCGGCCAGTTCGACCGATCGAATTTGCTGGAAGGACCAACCGCGATGCGATACCGGCGGGCCATTCTCGAGCCCGGCGGGTCAAAACCAGGTACGCAACTGATTGAAGACTTTCTCGGCCGTCAGCAAAGGATGGACGCCTTTGCCGAGTGGGTCGGCGAGGAATTTGCCGGCTCCCCGGCGACCCTCAAATAATTTTTCTCAAAATGGAACAACTTTGCGGTTGGAAATGGATTCTTAGTAGATAACGACAGAGGCTACTTCAATCTTTTCCTACCTCGGAACTTGTTTACCGCAAACGAAGCCCTGCCTCGGCGGGCTCTCCTCCTGCAAATCCCTGACCGCCCTTCCCAATTAAGCCTCTTGAGCGGGCCCGCCGGAAGGCGGGCCTAATGCTTTTGCCTTCCAATTGCCTGTGCTCCTCCCAAACAGACAGAGTTTCGTAAAATAGCCTGGATGGCGGTTTCGCAAACCACGCAACTGGACGTCGTCCGCGTACCCGGCTGGTCAGGACACAGCAAGCCAACCCGCGGCTGGCTCATCCATGGATTCAGTACTCGCTTGGGCGGAAGAACTACCGTCTACCGCCCCGGAAACTTCGATCTGAACCTCGGTTTTACCGATTCCGACGACCGCGAGACCGTGGCCGCCAATCGCGGACTTTTTGTCACGGCGGCCAGTGACGGTAAGGAGATCCTGGGCCTGGTGACGCTGCGGCAGATCCATTCGTCATTGATCCGGAGAGTCTCGGCGAAGGACATTCGGGAAAACGGGATGCCTGCGGTGCTCAAGGGTGATGGATTGATGACCAATGAGCCCGGGGTGTTACTCGGCATCCAGACGGCAGACTGCATACCCGTTCTGGTAGCGGACCGGAAGCAGCGAGCAGTCGCGGCCTTTCATGCCGGGTGGCGCGGCACATTGGCGCGCATCGTGGAAAACGGAGTAGGCCGCATGAGGCTGGAGTTCGGTTCCAGGCCGGAGGATCTCATTGCCTCCATAGGACCGGGAATCGGGCAGTGCTGCTACGCGGTCGGGGAAGAGGTGCAGCAGCAATTCGAGTCACAGTTCAACTATGCTCCGGAACTCTTCCGCGAGGTCTACGACTCCGACCCAGTCCGGCAGAAGTATCCCATGCTGTTTCTCACCGCCCGCGCGCCTGGCCACAGTGATATCGGTCCCAGCATGCACTTGGACCTGGCGGAGGCAAACAGGCGGCAATTGCTCGCGGCCGGACTCAGGAAAGGCGCAATTTTCCTCACCGGGCAGTGCACCGGGTGCCGCACGGATCGATTCTTCTCCCACCGCACAGAACGGGGATTTACCGGACGGATGATGAGCGTGATTGGCGTCGCGCAACCCTAAGCCGCGGAGTGTCCCTCTCCCGGCTCCGGCGCGTGGTCCTTGGGGTTGACCAAATCACGCAATTCCTTGCTGGGCTTAAAGTAGGGCACTCGCTTCGCGGGTACATCAACCTTGGCCCCCGTCTTCGGGTTTCTTCCCGTCCGAGGCTTGCGTTGCCGAATGCGAAAGCTGCCAAAACCGCGGATTTCGATCTTGTCACCGGAACGCAACGCGTGAATCACGGAGTCGAAAATGGTATCCACGATCATTTCCCCATCCCGGCGCGTCAGGTCGCCCAGCTGGGTTACTTCCTCAACGAGGTCTGCTTTGGTCATGGTTCCGGCCTTCTCCAAAGTATAAAGGTAACCCGTGTCAACTATAGTAGATGCAGCAATTTGATGGTACATCGGAAACAATCCCGGCTACGCCCTTCCCTGTGGATCACGGTAACCCGATCACCAACACTCCCTTTTTGGCGTCGAATGCAGGTTAGCTTTGCGTTGACTCGGTAGACTGCAAAGGAATTCGAACGTGAGCTAGAGATGCACCAGATTGCAGCAGAGTAGCGTAGAATTTACCGAGTATCAATCAAATGAGCTCGGAAATGAGCCTGAGAACGACCTTTGGAACTTGCGTGACTTGAATGCCACGCGAATCTGCATATCGCTGGTCTGCTCCATCATCATCGTTTCTGAACACTGCCCAGTTCACATGCCCATATTGCGCTCGTTGTTGATTGCGCTCTCCCGGAATTCGTCGTTACGTCGCTTCGCGGAAAGTTCCACACTCGGTGGCCGTATGTCGTCGCGCTTCGTGGCTGGGACCAGCGTGGAGGAGGTACTGAAGGCAGCCGCGTCCGTCAACCGCCAAGGAATCTCGACCTCGCTCGATAGCTTAGGGGAAAACGTTCACTCTCCCCAGGAAGCGCAGCAGGCGGCAGGAGTATATCACCGCTTGCTTGACGCCATCCAGCAGCGCCAGTTGGACGCCAATGTAAGTGTGAAGCTGACCCAGATGGGTATGGATCTGGATCCGGAGCTGGCCTATGCCATGGCGGCCAGCCTGGTAGAGCATGCGGTTGCGGCCAACACCTTCGTCCGCATCGACATGGAGGGCTCTGATTACACCCAAGCCACCATCGACATGGTGTCTAAATTGAATGCTCTAAACGCGAACCGGGGCCACGTCGGTGTGGTGATCCAGGCTTACCTTTATCGCAGCAAAGCGGACATCGACCGCCTGCTGGCGGAGGGAATTCGCATACGCCTGTGCAAGGGCGCCTACCAGGAGCCGGCCAGCCTGGCGTTCCCCGAGAAGGCGGACGTGGATAGGAATTTTGTACGGTTGATGCAGACGCTGCTGCCCAGCGGGATTTACCACGGCATCGCCACCCACGATGAAAAGATGATTGAGGCCACCCGCCGCTTTGTTAAGGAGCGCGGCATCGCGCCGGACCAGTTCGAATTTCAAATGCTTTACGGGGTGCGGCGTGACCTGCAAAAAACTTTGGTGGCCGATGGCTACCGGGTACGCGTTTACATTCCGTTCGGGACCGAGTGGTATCCCTATTTCATGCGCCGGCTGGCAGAACGGCCGGCAAACCTGATATTCATAGCCCGTAATTTCTTCCGCCAATGAGGAGTAGATGTGAAAACCAAGAACGCCCTGAAACAGGCTGAGCTGATTCTCAAGCTGTATGAAATTCGCCGGGAGACGGCTCTGCGCGCAGCGCGCGATTATGTGGGTGGTGAGTTCATGCCCAAGTCAGTGGATGAATTTGTGAGCCTGGTCAAGGACGGAGGTAAGCCGAGCGGGCACATCCTGCAGGTTTACGGATATTGGGATATGGTCGCCGCATTTGTCGTCCACGGCGCGCTGGACGAAGCGCTGATCTTCGATACCTGCCAGGAGATGTACTTTCAGTTTGAAAAAATCCAGCCCTATCTTGCCGGCTTTCGCGAAAAGATGAACCTGCCGGAATTTCTACGGAGCATCGAGACGGTAGTCGCCGGTGCGCAGGAGAGGCGCACCCGTGCGGTGACCAAGGCCAAGACGAAGACCGCGAAGGTTCGAGCAGATGTTGAAGAGCCCGCAACCCCTACCACCGAATCCTGAGTGGAGCAACGTCTAAGGATGTAGGTCTTCTAAGGATGTAAGTCGAAGGACTTAAAGTCGAAGGATCTAAAGTCGAAGGATGTAAAGTCGAAGGATGTAAAGAATCCGGGTGCCCCAGGTCTCGCGTTTGAGACCTGGGATCCTCCTAGTCAAGGCCCATCAAGTCCCGTAATGCAACCCCAGGTGCAGACAGAAGCCGAGCTCCCCAAATTGTCTCAGTGACTGTTCTCTAACGCCAGGACGGCAAACCCAGTCGCCGCGTCGTTCATGAAATGTCCAATATCGGTAGAAGGATCGCGTTTCTTATTCAGCGACCACGCAGACCACTTTCCATCATCCTGGCTCTGATTCTGTGCCAACCAAGCCAGCCCGCGCTTGGCGGATGCCCGTCCCACGCCCGATTGTTCCAGCGCCAGGACCGTCAGGCCCGTAGCCAGCCCGTCGCTCTTCGTTTCCTCGGGTGTATCATCACGTCTTTTCCACGTGCCCAGATCGTTGACACCCCAGCCGCCATCCGGTTGCTGCTTGGAAGCCAGGGTAGCCACCAGGGCGGAGCGCTCTTTCTCGTTCAACAACCCAGGCAGCCGGGCCGAAGCCCACAACACATAAACCTTGTTGAGCAGTGGCTGCTGATCGTACTCCCGCCGCAAAAACCCGCGCAGTAACCGCAGATTCTCCTGAATTTTGCGATCGTGCTGATAATTGTCGGGCGCCCGCCCAACCGCGATCGCCGCCAGCACCGCGCCATTGTATTGCGACTCATTTGATTCCCACGGAGCCAAGTGGAAGTTTTGCCAGTTCCACGCGCCGGCTTGCTCGCCGGACTTGATTTGCAAGGCCCACATGTTGTCAAAGGCGCTGCGGGTAATGTCGGTCAGGTGGTTCTTCTGTTGGTCGTGCGACGACAGGATGACGGTGTTCAGCACCGATTCGGTAGCCCGCGAGTCTGTTGCCAGCGTAGGACCACTTTTGCTGTTGGGATAAAACGGCTGAACCTCATTCCACATGGTGACCCGCCGCAGCACGTTGTTGAGCATGATCTGCTCCTGCTTGGTGGGCGCCGCTTCGCCTAACGATCCGCGTAAGCTCGAACGGGAAAGCGCGTAGGGCAGAACGGTGTGGCACGAAACGCAAACCGTGGTGTGATCGCGCTTCGCCTTATCCCAGCTTTGCCACCATATCTCCCGGCTATCGAGGTATTGAGCAGCGGCTTTCTGGTTCCAGGTCGACGTAACCCCATCGCCCGATGCGCCATAGCAAGCTGTTGCCAGAGAGGGAGCGATGACGAGCAGGGCGAGCAAGCGGGCGGTTTTCACGGGGGCACATCTCCTCATAACGCGGATGTGGGTAAAAACAGAGGGAACAGATGGCCCTGTCAACGTAGCGTATCACAAGGGTTTTCGCTGCGATTCGAGTCCTTCCATCAGCTGGGCAACCTGTCTCTTGCGCTCATCCTGCAGTTCCAGGAGGCCTTCGATCACGCCCAGCCGGTCCTCGACGGAGCGGTTCTGGTTGAACTTCTGCTTACCTTCCAGGCGAGTGATCTGGCATTCAAAACCGACAATCGCTTTGAGCTGCGAGTCGATGTAGGTAGCCGGAGCATCGGTGACCTGCCAGGGAGCAGGGAACGAGGCCTCGTGCTTCTTTGTCAGTTCGGTCACCACCGTCCTTAGCCGCTCCGCATCTTCAAAGAAGGTGATGCGGCCGTAGGCATGAATCGCAGCGTAGTTCCACGTTGGCACGACTCTGCCGGTCTCCTGCTTGGCCGGGTACCAGTTCGGAGACACATAGGCATCGAGTCCGAGGAAAATGATGAGCGCCTCGGCCTCGGGGTCGCTTTCCCGCCACTGCAAATTGGCGCGCGACACGTGGCCGATCAGGGTTCCGTACCCACCCCGAGTCTCATCGAGCATGAGCGGAAGATGCGTCGCCACCAGCCCATGGGTGGTGTTGGTGATGAGCGTCGCCAACTCACTCTGCTTCATGGCTGCCTGGAGCATAGGGAGGTCTGTGACCTCAAACGCTTTGGGCGTATACATAGGGTCCTCTCCGGCTCTTACCTGTCTTATACCATTTAGACTTCTTTGAGGAGGCGCCATGTCTACCACATCGAATCGGCACGCGGGTACAGGCGCGGGAGGTGCCCAGGCGACGATCCCCGAGCCCTCCTACGCAGAGCGGGCGCGGACCCTGCTGCATCTGGGCCGCGTCGGCAGTCTCTCTACCCTTTCCCGCAAACGGCCCGGGTTTCCCTTCGGCTCTCTGATGCCGTATGCCCTGGATGCCGCGGGGCGGCCTCTCTTCCTGATCAGCACCATGGCCATGCACACGCAAAATCTGCAGCAGGACGCGCGTGCCAGCCTGCTGGTGACGCAGCCGGAACCCGAGGGCGATCCGCTTGGAGCGGCGCGCGTGACGGTGGTGGGTAATGCGGCTACGCTTGCCGCGCCAGAGATAGCGGAGGCGCGCGGGCTCTACCTGGAACGTCATCCCAACAGCAAGTACTGGGTAGACTTCGACGACTTCGCCTTTTTCAGAATGGATGTGGTCGACCTGTATTACGTAGGCGGCTTCGGGGTGATGGGCTGGGTCGCTGCCCCGGAGTATGTCGATGCGCACGCCGATCCGTTGGCGGATGCGGCGGCCGGAATTCTGGAGCATATGAACGCGGATCACCAGGATGCGCTGATCCTGCTGGCGAAAGTATTTGCCGGAACTGCGGCTCAGGAGGCGGTGATGACTGCAGTCGATCGCCTCGGCTTTCACGTGCGCATGAAAACAGAAGAAGGCATGAAGGGTGCACGCATAGCATTTCTCGGTGAAGTAAGCAGCCCGGGAGAAACCAGGAAGATGCTGGTGGACATGGTGCAGCAGGCGCGTCGTTCGTGAACACGCTGGTTCGCCCGGAACTCCTCTATTCCCAGGGTGCCTTCACGGGTGGACAGGCCCTTTTCGTCAGCGAGCAGGGGAGTATTTTAGCGGCCGATGCCGGCGTTGCGGCTGAGACCGTCTCCTTGCCGCGGAAAGCGGTGCTTCCCGGCTTTGTCAACACACACTCTCATTCCTTTCAGCGACTGATCCGGGGCAAGTCGGAGTCCAGGGCGATGAGTGGCCGCGATTTTTGGTCCTGGCGCGGCACCATGTATCACGCCGCCGCCCATCTCGACCCGGAAGAGGTCTATGACGTAGCGCGCATGGCATTTCTCGAGATGCTGCTGAGCGGGACCACCACGGTGGGGGAGTTTCACTATCTGCACAATGCTCCTGGAGGCCGTCCGTATGACGACCCGAATCTCCTCAGCAAGCAGGTCATCGCGGCCGCCCAGTCAGTAGGAATAAGGATCGTGCTACTGCGCTCGGCATATATGCGATCGGGATACGAATTGCCACCGGATCCGGGGCAAATTCGGTTCTTCGAATCTGCCCCACAGTTTATCGAGAACATGGAGGCGCTTGCCGCATCGACCGATGTGCCTGTTGGCGTAGCACCGCACAGCTTGCGGGCCGTGCCCCTGCGCGAGCTAAAACAGATTGTCGCGTGGACCCGCGAGCGGAAACTGCCTCTGCACATGCACGTCGCCGAGCAAATTGCAGAGAATGAGGCCTGCTTACGGGAATATGGGTTAACCCCGGTGGCGCTGCTAGGCAGGGAGGGGTTGTTAGGCCCTGACTTCACCGCTGTGCACGCGATTCATATCAGCGCGGAGGAGATTGGGCTGCTTGCCCGTTCCGGCGCGACCGTGTGCTCGTGTCCGACGACGGAACGCAATCTTGGCGATGGCGTGATCGTCGCGGACCAGGTCATGCGCGAGGGGATTGGCATCGCGTTAGGCTCTGACAGCCAGGCGCAAATCGATCCGCTCGAGGATGCGCGCGAGCTCGAATATCATTTGCGGCTCGACCGCCAGCAACGCGCCATCCTCGATCAGATTGGCGAGCAGACGTTAGCCTCGCGGCTCTTTGACTGCGCCACGGTGAACGGAGCCCGTTCGCTTGGGGTCCATGCGGGTGAGTTGTCCGCGGGTTCGCTGGCCGACTTTTTCACCGTCGATCTGGATGACTTGTCCATCGCCGGCCATTCTGGTGGAGATTTGTTGCCCTTGGTGGTCTTTTCGCTCGACCGTACCGCCATTCGTGATGTGGTGGTGAATGGCCGCTGGGTGGTGCGCGATGGGCGTCACCCTTTGCAAGAGGAGATTGTCTCCCGCTACAAGGAGCTTCACGGGAAGCTTTGGGGTAGTAGGGCGAGGGCGGGTTGAAATACCTGCTATTCGGAAAGTAACTGCTTTATGCGCTGAAGAGCCTGCGTGAGAACCGGGATTTGCACTCAGTCCCGGAGGGACGGCTGAACTTAGCCCAGGACGCTAGTCCTGGGTACATCCATGCGACATGATTGAGTCCCGCAGGGACGGCTGAAGATTTTCCAGTATTTCGTCGGGGCCTATTTCCAGCCGTCCCTGCGGGACTGGTCGTGCTTGCAAATCCAACCCAGGACTAGCGTCCTGGGCTAAGTTTCAGCCGTCCCTTCGGGACTGAGTTTGGAAATGCAGTTCTCGCACACGCTCTTTAGCCCCTGAGGTAAGCTTTCCGTTTCTTTTGAAGCCGTGCCGTTGGTGCTAGGACCCCCTGTCGACAATCTGCTCTCTCGATTTCCTCGACCGACGATAGGTTAAGCTGAACAAGGAAAGAGTTTGTCTATGAAGAAAGACATCCGTATCGTGACCATCGATGAAGCCAAGAAGCAGCTTTCACAGCTGCTCGATCGGGCTTCCAAAGGAGAGCCATTCATCATCGCCAAGGCCGGCAAGCCCCTGGTGAAAGTCCTTCCAGTTGATGCTCCTGTCCCGGCAAAAGTGCAGCGGTTAGGCTTCATGTCGGGTCAGAGTGCGATCCCCGGGGATTTTGACGAGATGGGCAGTGCGGAGATAGGGCAGCTTTTTGAAGGTGAAGATGAGGGATGAGGCTACTCCTGTAGGCGGCAGAGCTCGCTAAAAGGTCGAGACGCTAGAGATATGGCGCCCAGAATCGCGGAACGCTGGCTGCACTGGACATTCCTGTTGCTCGCGCTCATTCTCTGCCTGACGCGATTCGCATATCTACGTGCAGATTTTCCCAACCACTCGCCCTGGAGGATTGACCAGGCGAAGTTCACCGACGAGGGATGGTGGGCCAGCGCGGCAGTGCGGCATTTTCTAATTGGCCGTTGGCAGGTTCCCGGCGACTACAATCCGGCTGCAGTGGTCCCAGTATGGCCCGCGCTACTTACGGCCGTCTTTGAGCTGACTGGAGTCAGCATCATCGCGGTGCGCACAGTCAGCGTGTCTCTCTCGATTGGGACCGTAGCCCTGGTCTACCTCTTAGTGCGGCGCTACGACGTCTCACCAACACTGGCGGCGTTGGCAGCGCTGCTGTTGGCAGCAAGCTCCTTCGCCTTCGCCTTTAGCCGGCTGGCAACGCTGGACACGATCATCGTCTTCGAGTGGACCCTGCTCATGTGGGTCGCTTCCTACGCCGCTCCCGGACGAGTTTGGCCCTTGCTCGCACTGGGCATCGGTATCCCTGTCATGGTGCTCACCAAGACCACGGCGCTGGTCCTGCTGCCTGGCGTCATCTGGTTGCTGTGGAAGAAAAATCCGCGAGCGATTCTGACCGTAATCGTTCTGGCCGGAGCTTTGTTCGGCATCTACTCGTTCATCGTTTTAAGATCCAGATACGCCGAGGACTTTCATTATTTCTTCGACATCAATGCGCTGGCGGATGTGGAAATAGGGCGCACCGGTTCTTTCCTTCTGCAACTATTTCGGAACGGCATGTGGATCGATCGCATTATGTACCCCGCCGCGCTGGCCGTACTTCTGCTGTCTCTGGTGTGGTTGCGGCAGCTGTGGAGAAACCCGCTGTTTACCGCGTGTTGGATTGCTTTCCTGGGCAACGCCATCTACATTCTTCGCCGCCAGGATGACTATGCTCCACGATATTTCCTGGTCATGCTGGTGCCGTGCATCATTACTCTGATCATTGCCTTGCAGGAGTGGAAGATTCGCAACGGCAGCCTGGCGTCGCTACTGGCAGCGACGCTCGGCGTCGCCGTGGTGCTCGATACGATACAGGTCGTTGGATTCCTGGCGCATCGCCAATACCAGTTTTACAGCGCAGCCAAATCCATCCGGGAAATCGTAGATGCCAACCCGAGCGCGCATCGCCTGCTGCTGGGGTCGAGTGGCGACCAGCTTGCCCTGATGGTGGCTATCCCCTCGATCAATGACGGATACAGTTACCAGGATCTGGACAAGAAAGTCCTGGCCTACCGGCCCGGGTGGTATGTAGGCTGGAACGGCCTCGACCAGGACATCCTCAATTCACTCTCGGCGTATCGTCTGGACGAGGTCGCGAACTTTCCTGTATTTGACCGTGAAGACCGGGACCGATTGAAGCTGTACCGTATGGTTCCACTCAAGGAGACTCAGCAATGATGAAGCTTTTTCTCGCCGTCTTGCTCGCCCTGGCGATGGCCGTTCCTGCGACTGCGGCCACCCCGCTCCATGTAATCTTCGACACCGACATGGGCAACGATGTGGACGATGCTTTAGCGCTTGCCATGCTGCATGCGTTTGCCTCCAGAGGAGAGGTGAAACTGCTCGCCGTTACGGTGAGCAAAGACAATCCCTGGGCTGCCGAATATGTCCGCATGGTGGACGAGTACTACGGCCGGGGCACCATCCCGGTGGGCATCGTGCACGACGGCAAGACGCAGGACGATGGATTGTACGTGAAGCAAATATGTGAGCTCCATCACCGCCGCCCCAACCAGGCCGCGGTGGTCGACGCGGTGGAGCTGCTACGAAAGACTCTGGCCGGTGAACAGGATGGCGCCGTCACCCTGATCCAGGTGGGCTTTTCGACCAACCTGGCCAGGTTGATCGAGTCCAAGCCCGATCGCTACAGCGGACTCAATGGGATGGACCTGGTAAAGAAAAAAGTCCGCCTGCTCACCGTGATGGCCGGGAACTTTGCCGAAAACAAACCTGAGTACAACGTCATGACCGATGTCCCAGCTGCCCAAAAGCTCTTCGCAGGCTGGCCAACCGATGTCTACTTCAGTGGCTTCGAGGTGGGATTAGCGATTTTGTATCCTGCTTCCAGCATCGAGCACGATTTTCCAGCGGGCAATCCCGTCGCCGAGGCATACCGCGTTTACGCCAAAATGCCCTATGACCGGCCCACCTGGGACCTGACCACGGTGCTCTACGACCTGCGACCTGATCGTGGCTATTTCGATGTTTCCCCACCGGGCAACGTAGTCGTTGCCGCAAACGGTGCGACTACCTTTAAGCCCAGCCCGCAGGGGAAACGGTATTTCCTAAAGGTCAATCCGGTGCAGGCGGCAAGGGTTCGAGAGGCTTGTGTATGGCTGGCTTCGCAGCCCAAGTAGAGCCCTTTAGAAGAATCTGTCTAACTGAAAGAAAATCTTCCTGTGGTCAGTTCCATTGCCGGCGGCTCCGGCAATTTCGAAGGGCCCGATCGCTGTCTTGATGACGATGCCCACAACGCCATCCATGGGTACGCTCGGCTCGTTAGGCAGAAAGAAGGTCTTTCCCGCTTCATAGGTCGTGATCAGGTTGATGCTGTCTCCCAGGAATGGCGGCAGTTTGCTCAGCCGGCGAATGTACCCGGTCTGGAACAGATAGTACTGGTTGGTAATCAGCTCGTTCTCGCCAAAGGCCGAGAGCTGCAGCCCGCCTCCCAAAGAAAACGGAGGGATCCCTGTGCTCTCGTAACCGAGGGTCGTACCGCCCGACACAGCCAGATAAGTTGACGACTTCGAGTTGAGGGGAAAGAGAAAGTGAGTTCGAAGTTCTGCCAAGGGAAAGGGTTTCTTGGTTCCGGTATTTGAGTCCCACCACTCTCCGCGGAAGGTGGCTAACATGCCGCGCATGGGCAAAACAGGATCGTCGCCCAAGTCGAGATTGTAGTGAAAACGTGTAACTCCGACACGTCCTGATTGGATGGGATAGATGATTGTATCTCCAATGACCGGAGAATATCTTTGATAGGCCGCCTGGTACCCGAAGCGAGCCTCGGCGACAGAGCGGAAATTGTATCCGACGTCTAAGGCTCCGCCGACCTGTCGCTTCCGGTATTGCGAGTCGATATGGTTGTCAAAGTAGAAATAAAACTTGTTGGAATTGAAAGCAAGTTGTGGTGCGACGAACCATCGGGTACTGGGCGAGAGCGGATGATAGTATTCCGTGGCTAACCGATAGACCGACCCGACGATAACGTCATTGCGCAGTTCTGAGCCGAAGCTGCCAAAGTCGAGGAAGGTGATGCGGGCGCCGGCGCTAAAGAGTACCTCGTTGTAGTTGGTGCCGTCGATATTGATCAACGGTCGCACGATGGGCGGAGAGTACGATTTCTCTTGAACGGAAACCAGCAGGCCGGGTTTGTCGTTTTCGTTCGTCATGCGGTAGCTCAGCGCGGCAAAACGTCCCGTTCCTGCGATCCTGGTGAATTGGTTTTCCAGGTTGAGGGTATCGACGGGCTTGCCGACGTCTGGGCTCAGTCTTCGCTCAATCCTTTTCGCCAGTGCGGGTGTGGTGCCCGTTACCTCGACGAACTGCGGAACCGGGGTCTTTAACGTGCGGCTTTCGCGCCTCTCGAGATATTGCTTCCAGGCCGCATCATCGATGGCTAGTTTGCTCAGAATGGCACTTTTACTGTCCGCTGCCTCGTACCCCAGCCGAATCATCTCCGCCGCCTTGTCATAGTCAAGCGCGGTGTAGTTCTCCAGGGGGACGGTAATCAGAACATCCGCCATCTGCATGCTCTTGAGCTCGTTGGCCGCAATCATCACGCTCAATGACTGTCCCAGGACAGAAAACGTGGAGAGCGGCTGTTGCGCATTGAACGAAGCAGTCCGCAGGTAGACGGCGACTGTGAGTTGGGCGCCCATGTTCTGGGCAACATCGACCGGCAGGTTATTCAGCAGGCCGCCGTCCGCGTAGAGGTTGTTGCCGTCGCGTACCGGTGTGAATATGCCGGGCAGCGACATGGTGGCGCGCAGAGCCAGGGAAAGCGAGCCGTCGTGAAAGACGTGTTGCTTGCCGGTGTTGAGCTCGGTGGCTACGCAGGCAAAGGGGGTAGGCAGGTCGTTGAAGCTCTTGATCTGGGAGTAGGAAAGAGTTACGTGGTCGAGAATGAAACTAACTTCCTGGCCGGCGTTGAAGCCTGCCGGGAGCTGGATGCCCTTGCGCAGGCCAAACTCGACCTGCGTTGGAAATTGAACCGCATCCTCTTTACGCCGATAGGAGAGATCACGAAAAGGTAGTTGGCCGCTGAGTGCCTGGTCCCAATCCACGTTTTGAATGAGCTGCTGGATCTCCTCCGGAGAACGGCCGGTGGCGTAAAATCCGCCGACCAGGCCCCCCATACTGGTGCCGGCGACCAGGTCTACCGGCACATGGTGCTGGTAGAGCCACTCGAGCACGCCAATGTGCGCCAGACCCAGCGCCCCGCCGCCTTCAAGTACCAGGCCGATCTTCTGCCGTGGCGGCGGGCCAGCCTCCTGAGGCGGAGGATTCTCGGCGGGCAGGGGAACCGTCACAAGAAGCAGGAGGAACAGCGCAGATGCCACCAGGCGCCGCGGCGCCGCGCAGCTTTTCCCATGCCCGCAGGATGCTTGATTCATTGAAGGTCCATCATCGCCCACAACTGTCTGCGCGGGATAGTACCATCCTTGGAGCACATCCTCGGTAAAACCAAGAAAGCCGCAGGCTTCATGGGGCGAACTGCACCACTACTTAAACGTTCATCAGGCCTTTAGCGAGCTTACCGGAGAAGCGACAGCAGGTTGCTCCTCCGGCTGAGTTTGCGGCGCCGGCCAGAAGTACCGCTCCTTCTTGACCGCTTCCACGTAAGCGGCGCGCGCCTCCTGCACTGCCTGGCTTTCGGATACCTCGGCGATGGGCACATCCCACCAGGAGTGATATCCGCCCACCCGGTCGTGGTAATCCGTCTCCACCACGACGACAGACGTACGAGGCTGCTTTCTCGCTTCCGCCAAAGCGCCGGCCAGCTGATCGTAGGTGCGCGCGTTCACGGTGTACGCACCCAGGCTTGCGGCATTGGCTGCGAAATCCGTGGCGATAACGGGTTCGGTGAGGCCTTCTTCGCGGTAACGATACTCGGTGCCAAATCCTCCACTGCCACAGGCACGGCTCAAGCCGCCGATGCTCGAAAAGCCGTGATTATCAAAGAGCACGATGTTGAGTTTGATGTTTTCCTGCAGGCTGGTGACGATTTCCTGAGCCATCATGAGGTACGAGCCGTCCCCAATCAGCACATAAACTTCGCGGCTTGGGTCCGCCATCTTGACTCCCAGACCCCCTGCAACTTCATAACCCATGCACGAATACCCATAGTCCATGTGGTAGCCCTTGGGATCTCGGGTGCGCCAGAGCTTATGCAGGTCTCCGGGCAAACTTCCCGCGGCGTTCACGATGATGTCGGTCGGGCCCAGGGTCGCGTTCAGTAGACCGATCACCTCGCCCTGGCTGAGCGGCGGCCCGTGGCGGCGAGCGAAGATCCTCTCGACCTCCTCGTCCCATGCAGTCCGCAGGCGGGCAACCTCGCGCTGGTAACCCTGCGGAATATGCCACGATGACAGTTCGCTCCCAAGCTCTTCGAGGGTAACCAGGGCATCTGCGGTCAGCGGCAACGCCGCGTGCTTGAACGCATCGAACTCGGCGACGTTGATGTTGATAAATCTAACCGCGCCATTCTGGAAGGAGGTTTTGGACGCGGTGGTGAAGTCGCCTAGCCGTGTCCCAATGGCAATGACCAGATCCGCATCGGCGGCCAGGAGATTAGCGGCAGAGGTACCGGTCGCTCCCATAGCCCCGGCCAACTGCGGATGATCGGCGTGAAGCGCGCCTTTGCCTGCTTGCGTTTCGGCCACCGGAATGCCGGTACGGCTGGCGAACCTCGCTAATTCACCGGTCGCTTCGCCATAGATAACCCCACCGCCGGCGATGATGAGCGGGCGTTGCGAGGACCGTATCCACTCGGTAGCCTGCTTCAGCAATCCACTATCGGCGCGCGGCCGGGCGATGGTCCAAACCCGGCGCTCGAACAATTCTTCCGGGTAGTCGTAAGCTTCGGTCTGTACGTCCTGCGGCAGGGCCAGGGTCACTGCGCCGGTTTCCGCCGGTGATGTCAGCACGCGCATGGCTTCCGGCAGGGCCGTCAGAATCTGTTCCGGCCTCTGGATGCGGTCCCAGTAGCGAGACACGGGACGGAAGCAATCATTCACCGAAACATCCTGGCTTCCGGTCGACTCCAGTTGCTGCAGGACCGGCGCTACGTTGCGTCGTGCGAAAATGTCGCCGGGCAGCAGCAGCACAGGGATCCGGTTGATGGTGGCCAGGGCGGCGCCGGTGATCATGTTTGTCGCTCCCGGACCGATCGACGAGGTACAGACCAGGGTGCGCAGGCGATTGCTCATTTTCGCGAAACCAGTTGCGGCATGCACCATGCCCTGCTCGTTGCGAAACAGGTAGTAGGGAAAATCGGGATTTTGTTGGAGTGCTTGGCCGATACCGGCGACGTTGCCATGTCCAAAAATACCCGCGCAACCGCCAAAGAATGCCTGCTCCTTCCCGTCGCGTCGCACAAATTGGGCTTTGAGAAACTGAATGGTGGCTTGCGCCATGGTCAGCCTGCGCGTCATATCCATCCCTCGCTTTTGATCCCTACCATCCTACTGCACAATAAGCGCTTAGCCAACGGCATACCACCTAACCGCGAAGTGCCTGATCCAGGTCTGCGATAAGATCCTCCGCCCCTTCCAGGCCCACGGAGAGCCGCAGCAGCGACTCCGGTGACCGCGAGAAGACGCCTTCAACAGATGCGCGATGTTCGATCAGGCTATGAGTGCCGCCCAGGCTCGTGGCACGCACGATCAGCTTCAGCCGCGAAGTCATCGCGAAGGCTTCATCGCGTCCGCCACGCACTTCAAAGGAGAGCATCCCCCCGAAGTCGCTCATCTGCCGGCTGGCGATGGCGTGGCCGGGATCGTTCGCTAACCCCGGATAATGAACTACCGCCACCGCAGGGTGGGTGGACAGGAATTCTGCGACCTTGCGTGCGTTCTCGCAGTGCAGACGCACGCGCGGAACCAGGGTTTGCAGCCCACGCAGAATGATCCAGCAATCGAAAGGCGAAAGTACCGCACCGCCGACCCTTTGAAAGTCTTTGATCCGGTCGGTGAAATCCGACTTGCGCCCGAATATCACGGCCCCTCCCAGCGCATCGCTGTGCCCGGACAGATATTTGGTCAGGGCATGCACCACCAGATCCGCCCCCAACTCGAGCGGCCGCTGCAGCACAGGAGTGGCAAAGGTATTCTCACAAGCCAGTGGAATCTGGAGACTGCGCGCGCACTCGGCTACCGGGCGTATTTCGACCACTTCAATAAGCGGGTTAGTAGGGGTTTCGAGCCACAAAAGCCTGGTCTGCGGGCGGCAAGCCTGGCGAAGTTCTTCGATGTTGCGCATGTCCACGAACGAATGCTCGAGTCCCCAGCGGCTGAAGAGTCCGGTGATGAGTTCCCGGACGCCAAAGTACAAATCCCGGTGAAGGACGACATGGTCGCCCGGTGCCAAAGCCTGAAAGACCGCCAGGCTTGCGGCCATCCCTGTGCTGAAGGCCACTGCCTCTACTCCACCCTCCAGATCTGCCAGGCATTGCTCGAGCGATTTTCGATTAGGATTATCGATCCGGCTATAGAAGAAGTGCCGGGAGAACGCTCCATCCGGGTCGCGCTCGAAGGTCGTCGAGGTATAGAGAGGCGTGGTGACGGCCCCGGTAGCCGGATCCACCTGGCGCCCGGAGTGGATGCTGAGGGTTTGAAGTTTCTGGTTCGGGTCAGGCAACTCTGTCATAGGCTGAGTTTATTACGGGGAGGCTTGCAGGCTGCCAGGACGAGCGACCGCGAGTTTTTTCGCGGGTCGACGCCCTGATACAAAACAAAACACCGAGCCCCAAAAAACACGGTTTCAACTCATTCCGACTGGACACGCGAAGGGTGCCCCAGGTCTCGCTTTTGAGACCTGGGATCCCCCTAGTAGGGCCAATCGATCCACATACCGGTTGTACATACAAAAGGCAGCGGCGATCAAAACCGTGTCGTGAATTTCAAGATCGGTCGCCCCTTGTTGGCGCGCACTCTCCACCCTTTCCGCGGTCACCTGCTTGCCGCCCTTCCGGACCTGACCGGCAATGACCAGCAGCGCCTTGAGTTTGTCGGAGACCTGCGGGCAGAGCAATGTGGGGCAGACGGAGGCTCCTGTATTAGACCGTCGCTGGTAAGTATTCTTTGCTAACGGTCACGTAGCCCTCGCGAGCAATCCACTTGCCGCGTTCACGATACATTGCTTCATCCCGCGGTTGCGTGGTGCCCAGGCCATCGACGTAGCGGTTGTACATGCAGAAGGCGGCAGCAATGAGCACGGTATCGTGAATCTCGATATCCGTAGCGCCAAGTGCTCGTGCCTTGGCCACAGCTTCAGCGGTAACGTGCTTACCGCCCTTCTGGACCTGTCCTGCGATGACCAGCAGCGCCTTCAACTTGGGCGTGATGTCTGCGTTCTCGAAGTCGTGTTTCACCTTCTTCACCAACGACTCATCATCATTGAGGCTGGCCGCCGCAATGGCGCCGTGGATAGTCTGACAGTAGTAACAATCGTTCTCTGAGGAGACATACGTCGCAATCAGCTCGCGCTCACCGGGAGTGAGCGAGTTGGGAGCGTGCAGTAAAATTTCGACCAATTCATTGAGCGGTTTCGCCGTCTCCGGACGGAATGCCATTGCACCGCGGATTCCGGGAAGACCATCAGGTAGTTGAATGTAAGCCATGGCGGGAGAAGTCCTTTCGAGGAAACATCCTACCCGTCCTACCCGTTCTCAGCATCCACCAAAGGGTGGAGGCGATGGCTTGTGCAGGCTGTGAAAAAACTCGGCTCTCTGAAGGGTGCGGCCTTTGGAGCGTGTGTGAGAACCAGGATTTTGGGAGTCAGTCCCGGAGGGACGGCTGAACTTAGCCCAGGACGCTAGTCCTGGGTCCATCATGAAACATGATTTAGTCCCGCAGGGACGGTTGAAGGCTGTCTAGGATGGCGTCGCGGCCTATTTCCAGTCGTCCCTACGGGACTGGTCGTCCGTTTAAAACCAACCCAGGACTAGCGTCATGGGCTAAGTTCAGCCGTCCCTCCGGGACTGAGTTTGGAAATGGAGTTTCGCTCTTTGGGACATGGGCCCACACTCAGCGGGTGAGAGCAACCAGCGATCGGCGAGCACTCGCAAGCTGGGCATGGAGCAGGTCAAACACCGCCTGCATCCCGTTTCCTGTTTTGGCGGAAACCTCGAAAATCTGCATGCCGGGCCGAACGCTCTCTATGTTGCGCCGGGCAGCGGGCAGATCGAACTCCGCCGCCTCAGCCAGGTCCATCTTGGTGATGATGGCAACATCGGAGGTATTGAAAATGGTGGGATACTTCAGCGGCTTATCCTCGCCCTCGGTTGCCGAGAGCAGAACGAACCGCAGCTCTTCTCCCAGGTCGTAGCTCGAGGGGCAAACCAGGTTCCCCACATTTTCTATGAACAGGAAATCGATCCGGTCCAGCCGCCACGATTCAAGCGATTTCTCTACCATCTGTGCATCCAGGTGGCACACCGTACCGGTGGTGATCTGTTTTACATTAGGGGTCGCACGCCGCAACCGCTCCGCATCGTTTTCTGTGGCCAGGTCACCAACCAGCGCAGCTACGCGAGAGTCGCGCGCAAGGTCAGCGAGCAGCTTCTCCAGCAAGGCTGTCTTCCCCGAGCCAGGGCTCGAGACCAGGCTCACGACACAGGTCCCCTCCTTGCGAAACCGCTCACGCAGAGCCCGAGCGAGCAGATCGTTCTGCTTCAGGACCTTGGCCCTGACTTCCACCATGCGGGTGCTCATGCGACTACCTCCAACGATGCAACCTCAATCTCGCGGCCGGTGACGATCTTCTGCCCCGGCGTTCCACAATCCGGACAACTCAGCTGATAGACCGACGGTGGAACCCGGTCTTTCTGGCAGGCAGCGCAGTAAATGACGAGAGGAA
>Ga0302326_10010634_pt1 | contig 19943 bp, 18 predicted proteins | sample Palsa_T0_3_FD_202264 | JGI IMG/M metagenome (GOLD analysis project Ga0302326, IMG submission 202264) | Peat permafrost microbial communities from Stordalen Mire near Abisko, Sweden - Palsa_T0_3 | ecosystem: Environmental > Terrestrial > Soil > Palsa > Peat permafrost | place: Sweden: Abisko...
TACGTCTTCACCCACGACTCGGTCTTCTTGGGCGAAGACGGACCGACCCACGAACCGATCGAGCAGCTCGCGATGCTTCGCGCGACGCCGAACGTGCGGGTAGTACGCCCCGCCGATTCGCTCGAAACGCGCGAAGCGTGGAAACTCGCGATCGAGCCGCACAGCGGATGTCCGTGGGTGCTCGTGCTCACGCGCCAAAAGCTCCCGTTCCTGGGCGAGCGCGACGCGCACGTTGGGCGCGGCGCGTATGTCCTCTCGGATGCAAATGGAATGCCCGACCTGATTCTCATCGCGACCGGATCCGAGGTGTCACTCGCGATGGACGCCAAGAAGCTGCTCGAAGAGAAAGGCGTGCGTACGCGCGTCGTCTCGATGCCGTGTTGGGAGCTCTTCGAAGCGCAGCCGCAATCGTATCGCGAGGAAGTACTTCCGCCGCAAATCACCGCGCGCATGTCGATCGAAGCCGGCTCAACCTTCGGATGGGCGCGTTGGACCGGCGATCGCGGGGTAACGTACGGCATTGACCGTTTTGGCGAATCCGCACCGATGGCTGCGATCGCCAAGAGCCTGGGCTTCACGCCGGAACGTGTCGCGCAGGTTGCACTCGACGCATTCGCTCTCGCATCGCGCTAATTTCGCCTTCGTTCCTCGCATAGGAGAACCACGTGACCAACCAATTGCAACAACTGCTCGAAGCCGGCCAAAGCGTTTGGCTCGACAATTTGCGACGCGGCATGTTCGCCTCGGGTGAACTCAAGCGCCTCATCGATCAGGGTCTGCGCGGGATGACCAGCAATCCGACCATCTTCGAAAAGGCGATCGGCACGGGCGACGATTACGACGAGCAGTTGCGCACGTTGATCGGCGAGGAGACCAGCGCGGACGCGCTCTTCTGGGATTTGGCGGTGGCCGACATCCGTCAAGCGTGCGATGCATTCCGCGGCGTCTACGACTCCAGCGGCGGCAACGACGGCTTCGTGAGCCTCGAGGTCTCGCCGTTGCTCGCGCACGATACGCAAGGCACGATCGCCAATGCCAAACAGCTTTGGCAGCGGGTTGACCGGGCGAACCTGATGGTGAAGATTCCCGGTACGAACGAGGGCGTGGCGGCGATCGAAGAATGCATCTACTCGGGCCTCAACATCAACGTGACGTTGATCTTCTCCGTCGAGATGTACGAGAAGACGGCGACCGCCTACATCGAGGGGCTCAAACGGCGCCTGCTGGAAGGCAAGCCGATCGATCGGATTCGTTCGGTCAATTCGGTCTTCGTGAGCCGCATCGACTCGGCCATCGACCGGTTGCTGCAAGCCAAGATCGCAAAAGGCGAAACGAAACTACAGTCGCTGATGGGCAAGACCGGCGTCGCGAACCTCAAACTGACCTATCAAAAATTTAAGGAGCTCTTCGAAGGCGAAGGCTTTGCGGGCGTGCTTCAAGCGGGCGGCGCCGTGCAGCGTCCGCTCTGGGCTAGCACCTCGGTGAAAAACCCGGCCTATCCCGACCTGATGTACGTGGAAACCGTCGTCGGCAAGCACACCGTGAACACAATGCCGCCGAACACGCTCGACGCGTTACTCGACCACGGCAAGGTTACGCCCGACACCGTGGAGAGCGGACTGGATGAAGCGCGTGCGACCATTCGCGCCCTGCAAGACGCGAAAATCTCGCTCTTCGACGTCACGCACGAGCTCCAAGTCGAGGGCGTTTCGCTCTTCTCTGATTCGTTCGCCGCACTGATGGGCGCGATCGTCTATAAACAAAAGCAGCTCGCCGGCGGCAAAGAACGCGTCGCGATCTCTTCCGCGCCCTCGGACGCGCTCGACAAACTCGCGAGCATAGATTTTCTCAAGAAACTGTGGGCCAAGGATCCTTCGCCCTGGACGAACGATCCCGAGGCGGCCGATATTATCAAACATGCCTTGGGCTGGCTCGACATTCCGCAGCATCTCATGGAACACGTTCCCGATCTCGAAGCCTTCGCCAAGGAGATCGCACGCGACTTCGATCACGTGGTTGTGCTCGGCATGGGCGGCAGCTCGCTCGCTCCCGACATTATGGGCGAGACCTTCGGCCATTTGGCCGACGGCCCGATCGAGGACACGCCGTGGCCGCAACTGCACGTGCTCGACTCGACCGATCCGACGCAGATCGCCGAGCTCGACGAAAAACTCGTGCTGGATCGCACGCTCTTCATCGTGGCCAGTAAGAGCGGTTCGACGACGGAGCCCAACGCGTTCTTCGCCTACTACTACGACAAAGTCGCCAAGCGCGTCGGTACGGATAACGCCGGTAAGCAGTTCATCGCCGTGACCGATCCGGGAACGCACATGGTCGAGGTCGCCAAAGGGCACAACTTCCGCCGCATCTTCGAAAACGACCCGAACATCGGGGGTCGCTATTCGGCACTCTCCTTCTTCGGTATGGTGCCGGCAGCACTCGCCGGCTACGACGTGCGGCTGATTCTCGATCGCGCGCTCGGCGCAATGCACGCCAACGATAAGACCGTCGACCCGCATATCGCAACGGGCGTGCGCTTCGGTGCCGCCATAGGCGGCCTGGCGGTAGCGGGACGCGACAAACTCACCATCGTCACGCACCCCGACGTTGCGGCCTTCGGCGCGTGGGCCGAGCAATTGATTGCCGAATCCACCGGAAAACACGGCAAGGGCATCGTGCCGATCGAAGGCGAGGCGCTCGGCGCCCCCGGCGACTACGGAAACGATCGCGTGTTCGTCTACGTCGGCGCGAATCTCCCCGATCCCGCGCCCGGCGTGAGTCAGACGATTCAAACGCTTGAAGACGCGGGTCATCCGGTGATTCGCCTGGCGATGAACGACGACTACGATCTGGGCGAGCAATTCTACCTCTGGGAGATCGCCACGGCCGCGGCGGGAAGCGTCCTCGGCATCAATGCCTTCGATCAGCCCAACGTGCAAGAATCCAAGGACAATACGAAAGCGCTCCTTGCGCAATTCGTGGCCAAGGGTTCCATCGACGAGCCGGCTGCCGACGTGGAGACCGGCGCGTTCGATATCACCTATCTCTCCGGAAGCAAAAATGCAAACGGCGCACGCGACGCGGTGAGCGCGCTCGCGGTGGTGTTGAAGCAACTCGTGCCCGGCGACTACGTCGCGATCTGCGCTTATATCGCTCGCAACCCGGCGCACGTCGAGACGCTCGATCAACTGCGTCTGATGATTCGCAACGCGAGCGACGTTGCTACCACGGTCGGTTTCGGCCCGCGTTTCTTGCACTCGACGGGACAACTGCACAAAGGCGGACCCAATTCGGCGGTGATGTTGCAGATCGTCGGCGACGAGCCATCCGATCCGCCGATTCCCGGAATGAACGTCGGCTTCCGCACGCTACTCGCGGCGCAGGCACTCGGCGATTGGCAATCACTAGATAGCCGCAAGCGCCGCGGCCTTCGCGTTCATCTCAAAGGCGACATCGATGGTGCGCTGCGCGCACTCGTCGCTGCAGTCGACGACGCACTTTCTGCTCGCGCATAGACGGTTCGGCCGCCCTTACGGGCGGTCGCGCCTCCTGCGCTCCTCACCTTCACCTGCATCGTGCAGGCACAGGAGAATTGCATGCAATTAGGGATGGTCGGACTCGGTAAGATGGGCGCGAATATGACGACGCGCCTGATTCAAGACAGACATCAGGTCGTCGTCTATGACCGCAGCGCAGATGCCGTCAAACAAGCGGCGTCCGGCGGCGCCAGCGCCTCGAGCAGTCTGCGCGACCTATGCGACAAATTGAGTGGCTCGCCGAAGGTCGTGTGGATCATGGTTCCCTCCGGGAAGCCGACCGACGATACGATCGATGAGTTGTGCGGGATCCTTGGCAAGGGTGACATCATCATCGATGGCGGCAACACCAATTGGAAAGACGGTCTCGCCGCGTACGAACGCTGCAAAACAAAAGGCGTTTCGCTGGTCGACGCCGGCACCAGCGGCGGCATCTGGGGCTTGAAGGAAGGCTACTCTTTGATGGTCGGCGGGGATGACGCCGCGGTCAAAGCGTGCGAGCCGATCTTTCTCACGCTCGCGCCGCCCAAAGGCTACGCGCACGTCGGGAGAGCCGGCGCCGGCCACTTCTCCAAGATGGTGCACAACGGCGTCGAGTACGGCATGATGCAGGCTTATGGCGAAGGCTTCGAGATTCTCGAGACCTCGCCGTTCGATTTCGATCTGGAACAAGTCGCAAGCGTCTGGTGTTATGGCAGCGTCGTGCGGTCGTGGCTGCTCGAACTCGCCGTGCTCGCCTTCAAAGCCGATCCGGGTTTGAAAGATATTCGTGGCTACGTTGAGGACACCGGCGAAGGGCGCTGGACCGTGCAAGCCGCGATCGATCAAAACGTGCCGGCGCCGGTGATCACCCTCTCGTTGATGCAGCGCTTCGTTTCGCGCCAGGAAGAGTCGTTCAGTGCCAAGGTGATCGCGGCGCTGCGCAATCAGTTCGGCGGGCACGCCGTGAAAACGGAGACCCATGCCTGAAGCGGTTGCAACCGTCTCGGTCGACGGCCAATCGGAGAATCCGTTGCGCGCCGGGCTCCATACCGAGCGCATCAGCGATCCGTGTACGCTCGTCTTCTTCGGCGCCAGCGGCGACCTCTTCAAACGCATGTTGCTGCCGGCGGTCTACTCGCTGCGTCTGCACGGCACGTTGCCCAACGATTTCGCCGTCGTCGGGGTTTCACGTGCCGAGTACGACAATGACGGTTTCCGCGAATATTGCAAGGCGCAGCTCGAGCAATTCGCGGCCCCCGATCAGAAGCCGCAGGGCGCGATTTGGGACGACTTCGCCAAACGCCTCAGTTATGTCAGCGGTGAATTCGACGATCATAAAACCTTCGGCGAGCTGGCCAAGCAGATCGCCCAGAACGACTCGGAGCTCGGGACAAAAGGGAACCGGCTGTTCTATCTCTCTACACCGCCGTCGGTCTTCCCGACGATCATCGAATTGCTTCGCGAAAGCGATCTCAATCAGCAACAGGAGGGCTGGGGCCGCATCGTCGTCGAGAAGCCGTTCGGCACCGATCTCGAGTCGGCACGCGCGCTGCAGGCGGCTGTCGATCAGGTCTTCCGCGAAACCGAAGTTTATCGCATCGATCACTACTTGGGCAAAGAGCCGGTGCAGGACATCATGGCGCTGCGCTTTGCGAATACGATTTTTGAGCCGGTATGGAACCGCAACTACGTGCAGTCGGTGCAGATCACCGCAGCAGAGCAACTCGGCGTCGAAATGCGCGGCGGCTACTACGAAAGTGCCGGTACGCTGCGCGACATGATTCAAAATCACGTGATGAACTTGCTCGCCCTCGTCGCCATGGAGCCGCCATCGAGTTCCAACGCCGACGCGATTCGCAACGAGAAGTTCAAGGTGCTCGAATCGATTGAGCCGCCCGAACTGGGCGAAGTCCAAGCGATGTCGGCGCGCGGCCAGTACGGCCCCGGCGCAATCAACGGCAAACCCGTTCAAGGCTATCGCCAGGAGCCCGACGTCGCGCCCCAATCAAATACTGAGACGTTCGCTTCCGTGCGTCTGACGGTCGGGAACTGGCGCTGGGCCGGCGTGCCGTTCTATCTGCGCTCGGGCAAGCGACTGGCCAAGAAGATGTCGGAGATCGCCGTAACATTCAAACCGATCCCGCACCGCATCTACGGAGAGCGCACCGACACCATCGAACCCAACGTGCTGGTCATGAAGATTCAGCCGGAGGAGGGCGTAGCCATGCGCTTCTCGGCAAAAGTTCCCGGCATGAAGAATCATATTCGCAGCGTTTTTATGGACTTCAACTATGGAACGGGCTTCGGCGTACAGTCTCCGCCGGCGTACGAACGGTTAATCGGCGATGCGATGCGCGGCGATCAGACACTCTTCACGCGCTGGGATGCGGTCGAGCGCGCATGGGAAATTGTGACGCCCGTGCTTGACGTCTGGCAGCACACCAAAGACTTCACCTTCCCGAACTATCCGGCGGGGTCGCAGGGTCCGCCGTCGGCCTTCACGCTCTTCCCGGAGTGGCGCGCATTGTGAGTCTCGACGTTCATCCGGTCGTGGAGGCGCTGGCAAAAGGCCGGCAAGATCCGGGCGCGATGAAGACGGCTACGATGACCTTCGTGATCTTTTTCGGTGATGGTGAGGGCGCCGACTGGGTGCGCGGTCGCGCGCATGCACTCGCCACGAAGCATCCTTCGCGGGTCGTGGTCTTCGATGCGAACAAGAACGAGGACGAACGCATCATCGAACCCTCGCAAGCACGCGGTGAGTGGGTCGAGATCGGCGTGCGCGACGCCAGCCCCGCTGAGCTCGATGCCGCGCTGACCATGCTCGAACTTCCCGAGGCGCCGGTCGTGCTGCTTTGGATCGCCGAAGCGCTCTCGGCCGACGAGCGCTTTCTCACGCTTGCGCGCCGCGCGACCACGACAATCTGCAGCACGTCGGTCGCACGCACGGATGAACGGCCCTTGCGTGATCTCACCCACTTTGTTGAAGAACATCCCGAGATCCCCGTACAGGACGTCGCATATCTGCGTCTGGGGGCCTGGCAAGAGTTGATCGCAGAGTTTTTCGATGAAGCGGACTGCCGCAGCGAGCTCGAAGCGCTGCGCAGCGTGGAAGTGACGGCTGGATCGGACGCCGAGATGTACTATCTGCTTGGCTGGCTTGCGAGCCGGCTTGCGTGGACGCCGCTCGACGGCTCGACCTTCGCCGCAAAAGGCGGCAACGTGCACTATTCGATGATTCACGATGGGCCCGCGCGCCGGCTCTCGAAAGTCGTACTCGCGTCGGAGCATGCGTCGTTCAGCGCGAGCGTGCATCCGCAAGATCAAGCCGCAATCTGCCTCGACGTGACCGGTTCGACCGCATGCCCATCGCGCTGCGCTCCCTTGCATACGGTCGATCTCGCCTCGCTGGTCGAGCGCGCAATTCTTGGCCGCGCGCGCGACGAGGTCTTCGTGGAAACACTGACCATGGCCAAACACATCATCGAAAGGCACGTTGCATGACACGTGAAGCCGGGACACTCTACGTCTACGAGACATCGGCGGACGTCGCCAAGGCGCTCGCTGACCTCTTCGTCCACTATGCGACATCTGCGATCGAGGGTAGCGGACGTTTTATCGTCTCGCTCGCCGGCGGGACAACGCCGAAGGCCACCTACGCCATGCTTGCCAAGGCGCCCTATTGCGATGCGATCGATTGGAATGCGGTCGAAGTCTTCTTCGGCGACGAACGCTGCGTGCCGCCCAATCACGAGCAATCGAATTACAAGATGGCCTTCGAGACATTCATCGGTCCGCTCGAAATCCCTGAGGCTCACGTGCATCGCATGCGCGGTGAGGACGATCCTGCGGCCGCCGCAATCGCGTATCGCGGCGTGCTTTTCGAGGAGCTTGGAGAGAATCCGTCTTTCGATCTAGTGATGCTTGGCATTGGCCCCGACGGACATACCGCATCGCTATTTCCCGGCCAAGACCCCCTCGCCGAGGATGAAGAAAAAGTGCGCGCCGTCTATTCCGAGTCGCAGTCGCAGTGGCGCATCACACTCACACCGTCGGTGCTCAACGCCGCACAAGTCATCGTTTTTTCCGCCGAAGGGCCCGCAAAAGCCGACGTCATCGCCGCCGTGCGCCAAGGACCATACGCTCCCGACAAATGGCCCGCGCAGATCATCGCACCCGCCGACGGCGAGTTGATCTGGCTCGTGGATAAAGCCGCGGCGGGGAAACCGTAAATCGTAGCCTCGTCGGGGGTGCATCGCCCTCTGCGGCACGATTTTCGCCTTCTTAATTAAAAAAGTGGATTACCGGTTAGCGGCGGGAGTTGAGGCGGTTCAGTTCGCGCGCGTACAGAACTGCCATGCGTTCGGAGAGCTTCCGGTAGGTCAGCGCCGAGACGCGGCGCGAACGGGCCGGTTTCTTGACGACGATCATGGTTTGAGCGCTCCTTGTCCGAGAGTGCCGAGCGAAACGCCGTTTTGACTGAGAATCGAGCCGTCGACGCGCTGCAGTTCAACGACGGCTTTATTCAAGTCGGTCTGGGCCTGCAGTTCGAGCCCCTCGTTCTGCACGAATTCCACCTGGCGCTGATTGATCAAGAACGTGGTTGACGCACCGTTGAGGAACTTGCGCTCTTCACTTGCGAGCACTTGCGCCGAAGCTTCGCGTGCCTGGCGCGCGGCGAAGAGGCGCGCGAGCGCGGCCTGATACGTCTGCACGGCGTTGCGAACTTCGTATTGAATGCGCTCGGCCGTGCCGAGTTTCTGGACGGCAGCGATATGCGCTTGCTCGTTGGCAACACCGAGCGCGCCTTTGGCGGTGTTGTTCCCGATGGGCAACGAGACTTGGATCGCGGCCGAGTACGTCGCGAATCGGCCGGAGTTCGCGAACGCTTGGCCGTACGCGCCGTCGTAATACGGCGGCGGTGTCGCCGTCCCGAATACCCCGCCAAGCGGCGGCAACGCATTACCCGCGAAGCCATTGCCGTTATACGCGAGCTGCAGGTCGGCTTGCGGCAGCAGCTGGTTCTTGGCATACGCGCGGTTCACATCGGCCTGCTTTTGCGCGTCGATTGCCTGCCGGACCTCGGGGCGGTTCTGCATCGCGGCCGTAAGCAGCGATGCCACCGACGGCGTTAGCGGCAGCGACAGCACCGCGGAGGTTGGAACGAGATTAGCTTCCCAGATTGGATCGCCCGGATCGGTCACGATCAGGCTCTTGAGTTGATTCTGGAGTTCCGAGACCGTCTGCAGCGCGGAGAATACATTTTGCTGATAGACCGCAACCTGCGTCGACGACTCGACCGCATCGATGGGAGCGGCTGCGCCGCGCGTGGCTTGGCGAACGTTGCTCTGTTGCTGCAGCACGGTCTGATGTAACGCATCTTCTTGAATCGCCACGTTGCGCCACGCCGCAAGGAGATCCCAATAGGCGTCTTCCACGCTGGAGATCGTCGTCGAAACCGTCGCCAGTGTCGAAGCCTGCGTAGCATCATTATTGACGATCGAAAGCTGGATCTGGCGCCTGTCGTCATTCATCAAGAAATTCTTGAGCAACGGCTGCGTGATCGAGACGTTGAACGAGCCGTAGTAGTACGGATTGAACGAATTGATGTAGGTGCTGTCGTTGACCTTGGTCTGCGAAACGTTGATGTTGTACTGCGTTCCCGTCTCGAACTGGCCCTGAACGCCGGCCTCTTGCGTTTGGTAGTTTTGCACGTACGGCTGGAAGTCGGTGCCGCCCGAGAAAAAGGCGTTGAGGGCCGGGTTCGTGTCGTGTTTGACCGACGGCTCGACGAAGAAATGCACGTCGTTGGCGCCCTTGGCCTCTTGCACCTGATACGTCGCGACGCGTGTGTTCGACGCTGCGACCGAGAGATTAGGATTCTTGAGCAGCGACATGCCGATCGCATTCTCGAGCGAGATGCCGACAAACGGCTGCTGCGTCACGCCGACGATATCCGCGTTGGTCGGCGGAACGTCCGGCGCTTTATATCCGGGCGCGACGGTCGGAGCCGCCGGCGTGAGCGGCGTCGGCACCGGCGTGGGAATCGCCGCTGCGGGCGACAGCGAGGGCTTCGCCGATGCAGCGAAGGGAGCTGCCGCGATGATCGCGCCGAGCGCGAGAGAGTAGCAAATGCGAAAATTCACGGAACGCTCCTATTCGACCGCGACGTGCCCGCCGAGTCGCGGTTTGTTAAGTAGTAGTACCAGCGGTGAAAGCGCGATCGTAATGATCGCCGTCCAACGCGAAGTGTCTGCGTAGGACAGCACCAACGCTTGCCCTTCGACCAATCCTTCCAGACTGTTCAGGGCCGACGCAGAATGCTCGCCGCCATTTTGTTGCAAGTAGATGGCCGTGGGCTGCGCGTGCAGATTGATACTGGCGGCGAGGTCGGTTTGATGCGTCGTCGTGCCGCGAACGAGAAGGGTCACGAGAATCGCGGTCGCAATGCTGCCGCCGACTTGACGCGACAGGTTGAAGAAGGCCGATGTGGACGGCACTTCCTTGTCGGGTACGCCGCCGATCACCGCAAGCGAGAGCGGGACAAAGATTTGCGAGAGTCCGATCCCGCTGATCACGAGGCAAATGATAAACGTGCCGAACTGAGAGTTTGGCGTAGTGACGCCGGCGAGAATCCAGTTTGAAACGCCGAGCAGCACGAAGCCGATTGCGGCAGAGAGACGAACGTCGATCGTACCTCGGCTCGCGAGCATTGCAGTGATCGGCGTGAAGACCATGACGGCTACGGCGCGCACGAGAATCGTTAAACCCGAAAGCGTCGCGGTGAAGCCGAGTGAGTTCTGAAGATACTGCGGCAAGACGAGAATCGAGCCGTAAAGACTGATGCCCAAAACCGCCCCGAGGATGCTGCCCGCTGCAACCTGTCGCAATTTCAACACATGCAGATCGACCACCGGTATTCCCGAACGGAGCGTCCACCAGATGAAGGTGCCGATACCGACGACGGCAAGCGCCGTGAACAGCCGGATGTTGGGATCGTCGAACCAATCGTATTGCTGGCCTTGATCGAGCACGTATTGCATGGCGCCGAGGCCAATCGCCAGCAACGCGAGGCCGATCCAATCCAGTTTCATTGCGCGCGGTTTAATCGGGTTGCGGAGGTAATTCCAAATCAGCGTCGCGGCGATGATGCCGACCGGCAGATTGATGAAGAACGCCCAGCGCCAGGTCAGGTTGTCGGTGATCCAGCCGCCGAGCACGGGACCAAGCGCCGGTCCGACGATGACGCCCATCGCAAAGATGCCCTGCGCTTGACCTTGCTCTTTGAGGGTGAACGTGTCCCGCAGAATCGCTTGCGAGGTCGAGATCAATCCGCCGCCGCCGAGGCCCTGGATGATCCGCCAGAAGACCAGCGAGTTGAAGTTCGGAGCAAGACCGCACATTAGCGAGGCGATCGTGAAGATGATGATCGACGCAAAGAAGTACTGGCGGCGACCGAAGCGTGCGGCCAGCCACGGCGTGATCGGGATCACGACCACGTTGGCAATGATGTATCCCGTTACGATCCAGGCGCCCTGATCGACCGGCACGCCGAAGTTCCCTTGAATATTCGGCAACGCGACGTTGACGATCGTCGTGTCGATGATCTCGAGCAGCGTTGCGGCGATGACCGCGGCGCTCACGATGGCCCGACGTGAGCCGTGTTCGACTACGTTTCTTGGTTCCATCATCGGTTTTCGCGCTTTACGTCTCTAGCGAACTTTCACGTAGGTTTCGACACTCATACCTGGTCGTAGCGGCATATCAGCGCGCTGGCTATCGATCGAGATCCGCACCGGAATACGCTGCGTTACCTTCACGAAGTTACCGGTTGCATTCTGCGCCGGCACGAGCGCGTAGGTATTTTGCGAGGCCGGGTTGATCGAGATCACGTGGCCGGTGAAGGTGACGCCGTGATACGCATCGACCTGGATGTCGACTGGCTGGCCGACTTTCATGTCACCCATCTGCGTTTCTTTATAGTTGGCGGTGACATAGATCTTGCCGGGACCGTCCGGAATCAGCGTGAGGATCGTCATGCCGGCCGAGACCGTCTGACCGACCTCGGCGCTCTTCTCACCGATGAATCCGCCGATCGACGAGGAGATATTGGTGTAGGCGAGATTCTGCTTGGCAATCGAGAGCTGCGCGCGCGCGGATTCGACTTGGCTCGGATCCGAAGACTGAGCGAGCTTCCCCTGCGCGGAGGTGACGCCACCCTGCGCGGCCGCAACCGAAGCTTGCGCCGCCGAAACCTTCTGCTCCGACGCGTCGAGGTTCGCCTGCGCGACGTTGATTTGATCGCGCGCGCTGCGAAGCTGCGCCGATGCCGCCGCCAGCGAAGCGCGCTGCGCATCGAGCTCCTGACGTGCCACGTCGCCGGTGCTCACGAGCGAAAGCGTACGGTTGTAGTCGGCGCTCGCGCGATCGTATGCGGCTTGCGCAGCCGGAAGTTGCGCTTGTGCCGAGCGAAGTTGCGCTTGCGCCTGAGCGACGCCGGACTGCGCCACCGGCACTTGCGCCGATGCGTCGGCCGTGTTGGCCGTTGCCTGGATCACGCCGCCCTGGCTTTGCACGGTGTTCGTGCGCTGGTTCGCGACCGCGAGGTCGTACTGCGCTTGTGCATTACGCACTTGATCTTGTTCGACAGCATTATCGAGGACGACCAGGAGCTGGCCCGCGCGCACCTCTTGATTGGTGTCGACCAGAATCCGGTCGATCCGCTCGTTGAGCTTGCTGGTGATAGCCACCGGATCGGCATCGACCCGCGCGTCGTCGGTTCCCTCGTGAACGCGTGCGTACAGGAAGTACTTCACGCCCCACACGATCAAGATCACCGCGACGATCGCACCGAGCACACCGAAGATGACTCGCTTACGCGGTCCCGTGCGCTCCTGGATCCCGGCCACCGGTTCGGCTGAGCCGTTCGCGTGCGTCTGGCCTTGGTTTTGCTGCGCCTCGCGCGTGTCCATTTACTTGCTCCTTACGCCGTTGAGGAAGACGTCGATCATGTTGGTAAGTGCATACTCGGAATCCGAGAACATCCGACTGCCAGGAAACTTATCTCGCGCCATGACACGCGCGAAGATCATACCCATAAAGAACTCGGCTAGGTCCACAGGGTTGCCGTGCAGGGTCCCGTCCGCCACCTTTTTTTCCATATACTCGACCACGGAGGAACGGACGGCGGTCTGGGGCCGCCAGGTTTCCCGGGCGAAGACGCTGTTCTCGTAGTCGCTCTCGACCAGGGACCAGCGGATCATGTCGCTCATCGACTCCAAGTGCTCGTTCATCGACTTCCCGATCGCGAGCAGCTCCTGCTCGACCGGGCCTTCCAACGTTGCGATCAGATCGCGCAGCTGGCCGTCCGGGCATGAGCGCTTGGCGACTTCGATGATCAGGGCGTCTTTATTGCCGAAGTGACGAAAGAGCGTCGCCTCATTCACGCCAGCGACATCAGCGATCTCTCGCGTCGTCGCGCCCCGCTTGCCCTTGCGCTTGATGACATCACGAGCCGCAAGGACGATGCGATCGCGCGTCTCCTCGGGTGTGGCTTTGTCGGTTTGTTTTTGTGCTTCAATCATGGTTGTTTTGTAAATACCGCGTCGCTTACCGCGACGTTCGTCTGATAGGGTTCGTATTGGGAATCGCCGGTCGCATGAACGCGGTAGCGAATATCGACGTGTTGCTGCGAGACGACGCTAAAGCCGTTTTCCTCGCGGTACGACTGCTTCATGGTGATGGATCCGCCGTTGGTATAATGCCAATCCATCTCGGTAAGCTCGTACGTGTCCGGGTCGACGTAGACGGTCGTGTCCTTGATTTGATCGCTATAGATCTTCTTGGTGAGTACCAGCACGATCATCGGCTTGCCGCCGAGTTGCCCCATGCCTTGCAGCTTGATGTTCGAATCTTTTTCCCAACCGGTTGGATCGCCGACGTCATCGAACAACTTCTGGAAGCCCTTGGCGTAGCTCGGAACGCGATCGAAAACGAGCGCGAAGCTGTCCGGTCGTTTGAAGTAGGCGGTGCCGTCGAGGTTTGGCGAGTAGAACGGGATGGCCGTGCGCATGTGCACGTGCACGCGTACGGTGTACGACGCGAGACCGGCATTGCGCGAAAGCATACGTGCGATGACCGCGTTTGCGTCCTGCGGAGCGGACTGCACCGAAGCCGGTGCGATCGTCGCGCTCGGCGCCGTATTCTGGGCAACTGCGCCAACCGATGCGCCGGCCATGGCCGCGATCATGGCAAAAGCTCGCAACATCATGCCGCCATCCCCACCATCGGAAAGAGCCGATCTAGCGCCATCACCGAGAGCGAACGAATCAATTCGGGGCGCGTCACACGCAGGGCAACTTCGCCGCCGACTTCACGCGAACGGCGCAAAAGGGTGATCAAGCCGCGAACGCCGTCGGTGTCCAGCCGAACAAGGCTATCGAGGTCGAGCACGACCCGGGGCGCACCTTCTTCAAAGGCGGCCAACGCTTCACGCGTGATGGCATCGAGCGACTCGGGGCGATAATTGATGGTTAGCGGGCTCTGCATCGTATGCTGCGCTTGGAATCCTTAATGCAAGTGGGTACTTGCACGCACAGCATACCATGGGCCAAAGTTACGTGCAAGTGGGTACTTGCACGCAGCTTTGGCCCTTAGCGTTTTTCGCTCCGCTACCGCTACGCGAAAAGCCGCCGCCGAGGTTTCACGTTGCCGCAGGCGTCGGGGCGCCGCCTTCCATGCCGCCGCCGTGGTAGTGGTGCTTGCCCGAGGCCCTATGGTAACCGGCTTTCACCGCCGCCGACGGGCACATGTACTCGCCATGCTTGGTTCGGCCGTAGAGCGGATCGGAGGGTTCGTGGTACGTGTGCGAGCGCTGGTTGACCCAGACCGGCTGGACCGCGCCGCAATTGAGGTCGGCCGGAACAGGGGCCGCCATCGAGCCGCCTAGGGCGCCGACCGATGCGGCACTCATTGCGCCGGAAGTGCTCATCGCCCCCGCGCTGGACGAGGGTTCAGCGCTGCTCGAACTCTGACTGCCGCCACCGCACGCGGCCATGCTCACGACGAGGAGCGCGCAGACGAGTTGGTTACGGAATGACACGATTCGCAATCTCCTTCAGTTTCACGCGCGCGTGTTGCGCGATGGGTGAGGGTTCACCGGTATAGACGCGGGCTCCGTTGACAAACGCTGCCTGCACCCATGCATCTTCCGCACGATAGACTATTCCTTGCACCTCGGGCGTCCAGGGATCGATTTGCGTCGCATCGAGCACCAGATAGTCCGCGGCATAACCGGGAATGAGGTCGCCGGTCGAAAGCCCCAGCGCGCGCGCGCCCTGTGCGGTCCCAAGGTCAAATGCGGCGCGTGCACCGAATGCGCTCCCATCGAGGCGCGCGATCTTCTGCAGCAAGGTCGACGCGCGCATTTCATCGATCAACGACGGCTTAACATCGGCATCGGTTCCCAAACCCATCGTGACCCCAAGCGCCTGCAACCCGCTTGCATCGCAGATACCATCGCCAAGATATTGGTTGGTCATCGGATTGTGGATCACACGCGCGCCGCGCTCGGCGAGCAGCCGCTTCTCGTCTTGCGTAATGTGAATCGCGTGAATCGCCACCGTCCGGCGGTCGAGCGCACCGAGCTGATCGAGCAATGCGATCGGCGTCGCACCATAACGCTCCAGCGTCTGATCGCCTTCATAGGCCGCTTCGGCGACATGAACGTGCAACAGGCAGTCATACGATTGGGCAAAGTCGGCTGCCGCGCGAATCATTCCCTGCGAGGCGGCATGCAGCGAATGCGGCGCCACGCAGACATTCGCCCAGGGGTACCGTTCCATCAACTCGAGCGTGCGTGACTGCGCGAGGTCGATGCTCTCGCGAAACTGCGGCGGAGCGTACTCGGCGTCCATCCACGCTCGCGCGAACACGAGGCGAATTCCGGTTTCTTGCGCGGCAACGATCGCCGCTTCGGCGTGCGCGTTCCCCTGTCCGTTGAGATAGAAGAACTCGGCAACCGAGGTGATGCCCGCTGCGAGCATCTCGCTGAATGCGGCGACGAAGGTCCAGTAGACGTCATCAGGCGTGAGCTGCGGAACGACCTTGTAGAGCGCATCGCTGCGCCAGCGCGCGAAGGTCCAATCGTCGGCCCAACCGCGCAGCAAGATCTGATACGCATGGCTGTGGCCGTTGATGAATCCCGGAACGATCAACCGGTCCGCAGGAAACGTGCGCGCCGGAAGATCGCCGGCGTGCTCGCGAATCACCGCATGGTCTCCTGCGTATTCGATCGTGCCCTCGCGAATAACGAGCGCATAATCACGGCGCAATTCGCCGCCCACCAAGGCGCGCGCGCAGCGAACGAACTCGCTAGCCGCCTTCACTTAGGCGAGCTCGCCGCGGTGCACGACCGCGCGCGCGAGGTTGCCGCCGAACTGCCAACCGAATTCGTCCGGCGAAGCGATCTGCAACGCAACGAAATCCGCGAGTCCGCCCGGGCGAAGCACGCCGGCGTCGCAGCGCAGCGAGCGCGCTGCCGCGCGGGTGACGCCGTACAGTGCCTCCGCGGCGCTCAGACCAAAGAGCGCCCGCCCGAAATACGCGACCGTCTGCAGGTTGAAGCACGGCGACGTGCCGGGATTATAGTCGCTCGCGAGCGCCACCGCGGCGCCCCGTTCGAGCAGTTCGCGAACCGGCGCTTTGCGTGCAAGGCCCAGATACGCGATCGTCGCCGGACAGGCGACCGTCACGATACCGGCTTGCGCAATCGTACGCACGTCCTCGTCGCGAATGCAGTTGCAGTGATCGACCGCATCGACGCCCATCTGCACAGCCATCTCCGCTGCCGCACCGAAGGCCATCTCATCGCAGTGGACGCGCAGCCGCATCCCCGCATCCGCGCATGCCTGCAGGTACCGCCGCGTCTGCTCGGGTGAGAAAAATCCCGGCTCGCAAAACGCGTCAGCATAGACAGCACCGTGCGCGACGGCAGTCGGAATCACCTGATCGATCAGGTAGTCGACATAGGCCTCCTCCCGAGTGAATTCGGGAGGCAACGCATGTGCTCCGAGAAAGGTCGCGATCAGGTGCGGCACATCGGGATCGTCGCGATGGCGCGCGATCAGGTCGAGCAACGCATCTTCGCCCGGTTTGTGCAGCGCGTAGCCGGTCTTTGTCTCAAGTGTCGTCGTCCCGTGCGCCAGCATCGCGTGCAATCGCGGGCGCACAACGTCATCGTAGAACGCGCCCGGATCGAGGAGCGCGTCCCGGGTGCGCTCGACCGTGTAGAGCATGCCGAGCACCGGCTTCTCGCCGCGCAGCCGTGCGGCAAAGTCAGGCTCGCGATCGCCCGCGAAGAGCGGGTGCGCGTGCGCATCCACAAAGCCCGGCACGATCACGCAATCGCGCAGGTCAAGCTCCTCGATGCTCCCACGAATCGAACGCTCGATCTCCGCGCGCGGTCCGACGGCGGCTATTCGCCCGCCATCGATGATGAGTGCAGCATCGTCGATGCGTCCCAAATCATCGAACGTCACCCCGTTCTGTGCGGCGTCACCGACGCACGGGACGATCGTTCTTGCCCGTACGAGCGTTAGCACGCTGCTACAGACGCCAATCGATGCCTTGTTGGTCGGCGGTTTCGATCGCGAGTTCGTAACCCGCGTCAGCGTGGCGTACGACGCCCATTCCGCAATCGGTGGTCAGCACGCACTGCAACCGTTCTTGCGAATCGGCCGAGCCGTCGGCGACAACGACCATGCCCGCATGCAAACTGTAACCGATGCCGACGCCGCCACCATGATGGAAGCTCACCCAGTGCGCGCCGGCGGCAGTATTGAGCAGTGCGTTGAGAATCGGCCAGTCGGCGATCGCATCACTGCCGTCCTTCATCGATTCGGTCTCGCGATAGGGCGACGCGACGCTGCCGGTATCCAAATGATCGCGCCCGATCACGATCGGCGCCTTGATCTCTCCCGAACGCACGAGTTCGTTGAAGCGCACGCCGGCCTTTGCGCGATCGCCGTAGCCCAGCCAGCAAATGCGCGCCGGCAATCCTTGGAACGCGATGCGTTCTTGCGCGAGCTTGATCCAGCGCTGCAACCCAGCGTCGTTCGGAAAAAGCGCGAGCAACTCGCGGTCGAGCCGCGCAATGTCGGTCGGATCGCCCGAGAGCGCGGCAAATCGGAAGGGTCCGGATCCCTTACAAAACAGCGGCCTGATGAAGGCCGGAACGAAGCCGGGAAAATCGAATGCTCGCGCGTAGCCGGCGCGCTGCGCCTGCGCGCGCAAGTTGTTGCCGTAGTCGAAAACGACGGCGCCGGCGTCAAGAAACTGCACCATCGCGTCGACGTGCTTGCCGCAACTCTCGAGCGCACGACGCTCGTATTCGTCGGGCGCCTTGGCGCGCAGCGCCGCGGCTTCATCGAGCGTCACGCCCTCCGGCACGTAGCCGTTGATCAAGTCGTGCGCGGAGGTCTGGTCGGTAACCGCATCGGGACGAAAACCGGCGTTGTAGAGTTCCCAGAACTCGGTGGCAGCATTGCCCTCGTAGCCGACAGAGATCGCCTCACCCGCGGCGCGAGCTCGTTCGACTTCCTTGAGTGCCGCTTCGCGTGAATCGGCGACGACGTCGAGATAGCGCAGATCGCGCCGCCGTTCGAGTCGCGAGCGATCCACATCGACGAGCAGTGCAACGCCGCCGTTCATCGTGATGGCGAGCGGCTGCGCGCCGCCCATGCCGCCGACGCCCGCCGTAAGACACACGCGGCCTTTGAGCGAACCGCCGAAGTGCTGACGCGCAAGCTCGGCAAACGTCTCATAGGTTCCCTGGACGATGCCTTGCGTTCCGATGTAGATCCACGAGCCCGCGGTCATCTGCCCATACATTGTGAGGCCTTGCGCCTCCAGTTCGCGGAAAGTCTTCCAATCGGCCCACTTGGGAACCAGATTCGAATTCGCGAGCAACACGCGCGGCGCACGGTCGTGCGTGCGCCACACGGCGACGGGCTTGCCGCTCTGCACGATCATCGTCTCATCATTCTTCAAGCGCGTGAGCGTGCGCACCATCGCGTCGAACGCGGCCCACGAACGCGCCGCGCGACCGTTGCCCCCATACACGACCAAATCGTTCGGGCGTTCGGCGACGTCGGGATCGAGATTGTTGCACAGCATGCGCAGCGCAGCTTCTTGCGGCCACGCTTGCGCGGTTAGCTGAGTGCCTCGTGCAGCTCGAACCACACGCGGGCCTGAGATCGTCGTCGGCATTCACGAAGGTTTCCGGCCACTCGAACTTTGTCATCCCGCGTCCACGAGAAAGCGATAAGGGACGCGCTTCAGGAGCGAGGGCTCGAAGTTTTGCGCCATTCGCAGGAGGCGAACTTCCTTACCCCGTGGCGCAAAACTCGCGCAGCAGGAGCGGCACACGAGGTGCCGCGAGGAGCGTCCGAGCGACTAAGTGCGGGCCCTCATCGCTTTCTTTGGAATCGGGCTTGACGGTTGCCGATATATCGAGTAAGTTACTCGTAAGCACGGCGACTATTCGAAAGGACCTCTTCCCATGGACTACGCCATCCTGGCGACCCTCTGGAACGGACCGGCGACGCTCCCCGAACTCGTTGGTGCCGTCTACGACCGAACTGGACGCCCGGTCAATCCATCCCTCGTTGATAGCTATCTACGGCTGCTCGAACGGTTTGGGTTCATCGAACGCTCCAACGGCGATTCACCCTACACACTCGCGGAACGCGGCTCAGTCTACCTGGCCTACGCGACCGCATAGGAACCACAACCATCAATGGACTTTCAATTTAGACACCGGCATCATGGCTTCGAAGGCCCCTTCGGCGGCCCGGGACGCGGCGGACGCCGCGGCGGCTGGGGCGGCGGGCGCGGACGCGGCGATCTCAAGTACGAGATCCTCGAAGCGCTGATCGAAGGACCGCGCCACGGCTACGACATCATGCTGACCATCGAACAAAAGCGCGGATTGCGCCCAAGCCCCGGATCGATTTATCCGGCGCTGCAGATGCTCGAAGACGGCGACTTCGTCCGCGGCACGGAACGCGACGGCAAGCGCGTCTACGAAATTACCGACAAAGGACGCGAACTCTTCGCGCAGCGCGAACCGGGCGAGGAAGGTCACGAAATGCCGTTCGGCAATCCGGCCTTCTACGCAACCGTCGCCGAAGCAATGCGCCAAGTGCACGGCATCAAAGACGCTGCCAAGCAAATCGCAAAGAGCGGCAACCTCGAGCTGTACAAAAAGGCGGTCGAGGTACTCGACAAGGCTCGGCGCGAGCTCCTACACATCCTCGCGGATCACATCTAAGCGAGAAACGCTTCCACCGTGATCGGCAGTTCGCGCACGCGAACGCCGGTCGCGTGGTAGACGGCATTTGCGATGGCTGCCGCCGAGCCGCACAT
>Ga0302326_10010638_pt1 | contig 19939 bp, 23 predicted proteins | sample Palsa_T0_3_FD_202264 | JGI IMG/M metagenome (GOLD analysis project Ga0302326, IMG submission 202264) | Peat permafrost microbial communities from Stordalen Mire near Abisko, Sweden - Palsa_T0_3 | ecosystem: Environmental > Terrestrial > Soil > Palsa > Peat permafrost | place: Sweden: Abisko...
ATGACCATCGCGACACCGCCGAGCAAAGCGGCCCAATGCGGCTGCATGTAACCGGCTGCCGCCAGCGCCGCCACGGTAACGATCACACCACCGATGATCAACAGCAAGACCGGTATAGCGACCATACTGCGGAAGGCAACGCCTGCGTGCGGTTGCGTGGTGCGGTGATGCTCTACGGGGTCGTAGCGTTTCTTCATGGACGTTTTCCCTTGCCGAGGTCGAAATGGCCGCAAAGCGCTGGACTATACAGTACAGAAATTGTCAGGTAAGGACGACCACCCACTCATTCGGTGACCGTGTTGAAGTTCGTTCTACCGGGTTGCCCATTGACGACGCCGGGTCAAGGCTGTGGCCGCGCCAGCTAGCGACGCCTTATGAAGCACGTCGATCCCCACGTCAGCGGGCGCCCATGATGTCAACGGGTCGACCGCGCCGGCTCGGTGGGCCAGCAACGCATCGCCGAACACCAGTGCCGAAGCATTAACTATCGCTGCGAGCACGGGCGGCCACTTGCGCGTGAACCGCGCGAAGGCCACGGCCTGAACCGCCAAGCCGCCCTGAGCCAGGTGGCCCACACTCCAGCGTGCGAGGCCGTCGGGCACACGACGACCGGTCAAGCCCTCGACGACGCGTACCGGAACCTCGCTCGGCGGGCGCGACGTGATAAACATTTCTGCTCGCTGCGACCCCGTCATGGCCACGCTGGCGATGACGGCATCACCGACAAGCTGGCGGCTGGCTCGTGCGAACGTCATGACGAACAGAACCCGGGCCACAGCTGAGTTAGCGGGCTGCTGTGCCGTTGAGCGTCCAACGGCTGGGTTTGTGCCCCCAATGTGCCTGACCTCCTTGGCTTCCGCTGACGAACAAGACGCATGTAACTGCGCTCACCCGCTGTCTGCACACGATCGGTGCACGAGGAGACTGTACCAAATAGTGCAGAACCGCCGAGGTAGATCGCGCTACGCCGCAACCCAAATGACCACAGCGAGAACAAGTCGATCGCCGGTCGCGTAGCGATCTTCGGTTGCATCGCTGGTTGCCGTCACCGACCAACAACCGCGCGTACATACCCGAAGCCGGCGTCTTGATTTGCCTCGGGTTTTAATGTACTAAAGAGTTCAATACCGCGTACAGCGCAGTCGGGCCTGGCGGTGCCAGTCGGGCGAATCGGGACGCCGACTGCTTGGAGACTCGCCAATTATCTGGTGGTGAAGGGGGAATACCACGATGTGGTGCGCGTACATAAGCACGGCCGACATTCTCAATGACGTTTCCCCTTGAGCCCGCTGACCCCACAGAGCCGTTGCCACAGGGCGAACGACGACGACATTCACGCCCCCTGTCACCGCTGAGCCTCCTGGCGCAGCTTCCGGCACTGGTCGTACTTCAGCGATTTCCCGTCCCGACCCTGGCTGTGGACGACCGAGGCGCGATCTTGTTCGCAAACCAAGGGTTCGCCGAGTTGGTAGGTCGTGATGCGAGCTCGCTCACCTCGATGAACCTGTGCGACGTGCTCCCCGGTTCCGCAGCCGAGGGACGGTCGGTCCGCGAAACCCTCCGCGCCCACGCGGGCTCGCTGGTGCAGTTGCGGCACGCCGACGGTTTCACGATCACCGCCAAGATAAGTGAGTCGGCACTGCTACGAAGTGACGACCCGCTCACCCTAGTGGCCTTTGACGACGTCACCGAGAACATCTGGACCAACCTCAAACACGGCTCTTCGTCGGGCCAAGACGACGACTGAACGCGCGATACGCAGTCGTTCCTGTGTTTTGGCGGTTCCCGGCCAGCTGGATCGCCAGCAACGCACTGAAGACGGATGCGATGCCGGCGCTTATTAGCTCTGATCGGGCGGCCCTCGGGTCACCATCCGTGACGCCGAAGAACTCGACGATGCTCCCCTGTGGGCGCGACCGACCGTGCCGGAGCGCTGACGAGGCGGTAGGCGTCCACGCCGATCATCGACCTCGCCACAGCAAGGCGGGCACCTTTCAGACCGACCCGATGGCAGGTGTGGAGATTCGCGGAAGGCCGCGCCGGCCTGACCCTTGAGGCGGCTGAGATCACGACCAGCCCTTCAGCAGAGCCAATTGTCAATGGCGACAACAGGATCCAGATCAGGTTGCGACGTGCCAGCAGCGGTCATGACACGGTGTGTACCCAGCCTGCCTTCAACTTCGTATCGGGCGAAGCCGACCCCGAGCCCCGGTATCGACGAGACTGGACGCCCCAGCCCTAAGTCCCGATACACCACATCCGTGTAGTGACGCGGCGTTTGATCGTCCAACTCACGGGACCGATCACTGCCCTACGCACGGCGGTGGCGCGGGATACCAGCTATCGGGTTGGGGATAGACGAAGTCGTCGGGGAAGTGGTAAGTCTCAAAGCAAGTTGTGGTGGCCTCCTCCGTGTCGAAAAACGAGAAGGAGTTCTGATCAAGCCACCGACCGCCCTGGGTTACGTCGAAGCCTCGGTCGGCGAAGAGTCTCAACCGCTTGTCCCATGAGACACCGCGACAATCGAAGGCAAGGTGATGGATGCCCTCGCCGTGCGCGTCGAGAAAATCCCGCATGATGCTCGGCCCCCAAAGCGGCTGCATAATCTCAAATGTGAGGCCGTTGTTGGTGGCGAAGCACACCGTCAGCCCGAACGCGCTAGGTTGTCCGCGGTAGGTCTGCTCCGTGACGGTTTCAGGGGTAAACGAGTAAACCCGAAAAGGTCCGATGCCTAGTCGCACTAGCCCTTCCATCGTTCGTCGGTGGTCTTCGGTCACGAAGCACACTTCGATGATCTTTCCCAAAAAGCTGTTTTCCATGACGAACTCGCTGAGCACCTGAGGCGTGTCGTGCGCTGCGTCGGTCATCCAACCCTCCCTTCGCGGTCTGTGGTTGACATCTCCTGACACATAGATCGAGGCATCCTGTCAGCTGTGCACTTGGCAAGCACCAGCCTTCGCGCTCGAACCGGCACAAAACAGTGCGTCGCCACGTACTGCGGTCACCCATCCCTTTTGACCGTCACGGTGCCAGTGACATTGTCGCGCCGCGCCAGTTAGCTGTGCCAGGTTCCCAGATCACCGTCGCCGCTGATCCCGACTTGCAATCGCCACGAGATGATTTCCGCTGCGTTGTCCTGCGATGCTTCCGCGCTCCTCGATTGGACGCTACAGTACATTGGGCCACGAGCAGTGAGGCGGCGTTCTGATGACAAGCGAATCGACCAGGAAGCTGGCGGGTGTCGGCGAGGACGGCCTGCACCTCTACACCTGTCCCTTGTGCGAAGCCATGTGCGGCTTGGAGATCCGGGTCGCCGCCGGCGACGTGGCGAGTATCCGCGGCAACCGGGCCGACACCTGGAGCGGCGGGCACATCTGCCCCAAGGGCGCCACACTCGGCGCGCTTCATGCCGACCCCGATCGCATCCGCCGACCCATGATCAAGGTCAACGGCGAGTGGGAGCAGGTCGGTTGGGACGCCGCGTTTCGGCGATGCACCGAACTGCTCGCGCCGGTCATCGAAAAGCACGGCATCGGCGCGGTCACCGCTTACACGGGAAACCCGCTGGCCCACTCGTTCTCGCTGGCCCGCTACGCCGGCGTGCTACTCGGCATGTCGGGTATGCCGATCACGTACTCACCCGGGACCGTCGACCAGTGGCCCAAGAACCTGTCGTCGCATCTGATGTACGGCGGCTGGTGGTCGTTTCCGGTGCCCGACATCCAACGCACCGACCTGTTCGTGGTGATGGGCGCCAACCCTGCGGCGTCACAGGGATCCCTGTTGGCCGCGCCTGACGTGATGGGCATCATCGACGGTATCCGCAAGCGCGGCAAGGTGATCGTCATCGACCCGGTCCGAACCGCCACTGCGGCGCGCGCCGACGAGTGGCTGCCCATCACCCCGGGTACCGACGCGGCACTGCTGCTGGCCGTCGCGCACACGCTGTTCGATGAGGACCTGGTCTCCCTGGGCGCTGTCACCCCGTACATCGACGGACTCCAACGCATGCGTGAGGTCGCGAAGCGCTGGACACCAGAACGCGTCGCCGGGCCCACCGGTATCGATGCACGACGAATCAGAGAACTCGCCCGCGAGCTGGCCGCCACGCCGCGCGCCGTGGTGTATGGCCGCATCGGGTTGTGTAACCAAGAGTTCGGCAGTCTCGCTAGCTGGCTGGTCGACGTGGTGAACATCCTCACCGCGCACTTCGACACCCCCGGCGGGCTCATGTTCCCCCAGCCCGCGGCGTGGTCGATCACCACGCAGCCACAGCCGGGCCTTGAGGACGGGCTCGCCGAGTTCGGCCGGTTCCGCACCAGGGTTCGCGGCGCGAAGGAGGTGCTGGGCCAGGTGCCGGTGTCGTGCCTGGCGGAGGAGATCTCGACACCCGGTGAGGGTCAGATCAAGGCGCTCATCACCGTGGCCGGCAACCCGGTGCTCTCGACGCCCGGCGGGCACCGCCTCGACGAGGCGCTGCCTCAGTTGGAGGCGATGATCGCCGTCGACCTGTTCCTCAACGAGACCACCCGGCACGCCGACGTGTTCCTGCCTGGGCTGTCCCCGCTGGAACAGCCACACCACGATGATCTGGTCCTCAACTTCGCGGTGAACAGCATCGCCAACTACTCCCCGCCGGTGTTCCACTCCGACGATCCTGGCCGCCCCGAGGAGTGGGAGATCTTGATCCGACTCACCGGGCTGTGCACCGGCACTCCCGCCGAGCAGGTCGAGGTCGCTGCGATCGACGACGGCTTCTTCGACTACATGGCCTTCACGCAGGGGTTTGACGGTGCCGAGATCCGCACGCGCTACGACCACGGTGGTCCTGAACGGATGCTTGACCTGACGCTGCGAACCGGCGCGTTCGGCGACCGCTATGGGGCGAACCCCGACGGACTGACCTTGGAGAAACTCAAGACGCTACCGGACGGAATCAACTACGGGCCCATGGTCCCACGGTTACCGGGCGTCCTGGGCACCTCCGACCACAAAGTGCGCCTCGCGCCGCCCTACCTGCTGGACGACCTGGCCCGGCTGGCCGCGCGCCTGGACCGCGAACCCGACGAACTAGTTCTCGTCAGCCGCCGCCATCTGCGGTCCAACAATTCCTGGTTGCATAACGTCGCGCCGCTCATGAAGGGCAAGGAGCGGTGCACCCTGCTGATCCACCGCGGCGACGCTCAGCGGCGCGGCCTGGCCACCGGTGACATCGCCACGGTGACGTCGTCGGCCGGCCAACTCGACGTGCCCGTCGAGGTAACCGACGCGATCAAGCCGGGCGTGGTCTCGATGCCTCATGGCTGGGGTCACGGCAAGCCCGGCACCCGGATGTCCGTCGCCAACGACTCCCCCGGGGTCAACACGAACGTGCTCTCACCACCGGACTTCCTCGACGAGCCCTCCGGTAACGGGGCACTCAACGGCATCCCGGTAACCGTCACGGCACCGACCATAGGACCGCCGGATTCAACATAGCGCTGGCTGTACTGCCCTGAGGGTGGTCGTGACAACGCCCGTCGTACTGGCAGCAGCGGACATGAGCGACCTGCGATGACGCTGGTTGCGCGCGCCGCCCTGACGGATCAGCCGATCCGCCTCGCCGAGCACCAGGACTTGGTCAGCCATCAGGCAGCCGGAGCCGTCGTCGGCTTCGTCGGCGTGATTCGCGACCACGACAGCCAACGTCAGGTAGCGCGGCTGGAATACTCCGCGCACCCGTCCGCCGGCGATGTGATCGCTGAGGTGGTAGCCGAGGTCGCCGCACAATCCTCGGGCGTGCGCGCCGTTGCCGCCAGCCACAGAATCGGCGTCCTGCAGATCGGTGAGGAGGCCTTGGTCGTGGCGGTTGCCGCCGACCATCGCGACGCGGCGTTCGCCGCCTGCACACAGCTTGTGGACGTCATCAAGGCGCGGTTACCGGTATGGAAGCGCCAATTCTTCGCCGACGGCACCGACGAATGGGTGGGCTCGGCATAGACCGGCGCTGATTCAGCCGCCGGCGAACGGCGGCAGTATGTCCACCGTGGTCCCGGCCCGCAGCTGTTGGGTGCGATCCCGCACGGCCACACCGTCGCAGAGATACGAGCAGCGCACAAGCACCCGCGCCAGTTCCTGGCAGCGGCCTCCGAGGCCGCCGACGAGCTCGTCCACCGTGGCACCGGACCGCATGGTCAGCTGCTCGGAGTCGGACCCGGCGGCGGCGCGGGCAGCCGCGAAATACCGCACGGTGATGCCGATTTCGTTCGTCGCGTCAGCCACCGATTGCGCTCATCGGACGCGCCGGCTGGACGAAATCCGGATCGTTGATGCCGTGGCCCGCCGGCTTGCCCCACATCGCCGCCCGCCAGGCCGCCTCAAGGGTGTCGTCGTCGGCCCCGCGGCGCAGCAGCTCACGCAGGTCGGTCTCCTCGGTCGCGAACAGGCAACTGCGTAGCTGCCCGTCGGCGGTCAGACGGGCGCGGTTACAGGTCGAGCAGAAGGGATGCGACACCGAAGCGATGATTCCGACCGTTCCGGTGCGGCCGGTCCTGGGATCGGTAACGCGCCACAATTCGGCTGGCGAGGCCCCCCGCGGCGCGGTGTCGGGTTCCAACGCGAACGCGTGACGTCGCAGCTCCGCTAGTACCTGGTCCGCGGTCACCGTATCGTCGCGGCGCCACTGGTGTCCGGCATCCAGCGGCATCTGCTCGATGATCCGCAACTGGTAATCACCGCCCAGACAGAACCGCACCAGCGATACCGCATCGTCGAGCCCGGTGAGCGGGTCGAGCACGGCATTCACCTTCACTGGTCGCAGGCCCGCTGCGTGCGCGGCGGCCAGGCCGGTCAGTACATCGGCCAGCCGGTCGCGGCGGGTGATTGCCGCGAATCGCAGGTGATCCACGCTGTCCAAGGAGACGTTCACCCGGTTCAGGCCGGCACGCGCCAGCCTCTCCGCGTGGTCGGCTAACAGGACTCCGTTCGTGGTCAGCGCGAGCTGCGGGCGCGGGCGCAGGGCGGCTGTGGCGGCGATAATGTGGTCAAGTTGCTTGGCCAGCAACGGTTCTCCGCCGGTAAACCGCACCTTGGTGATGCCCAGCCGGGCAACGGCTATCTGTAGCAGCCGGATTGTTTCATCGGCCCGGAGCAGCTGCTCGGTGGGCGACCACGGCAGGCCGGCGGCCGGCATGCAGTACGTGCAGCGCAGATTGCACCGGTCGGTCAGCGACACCCGCAGATCACTCGCGACCCGCCCGTAGCTGTCAATCAGCGGGCCGGCGGAGGGCTGTGTTACGGGGTCGCCGAGCCGACGAGGCATCAAAGGCACACCCAGCGTCGTGACCGTCATGACACTAGGTTACTTCCCGCTCATGCCAATACCGCGACAACATCAACGAACCCTTACTTTTTGGTGGTCGTTGGACTTACCGGTCCAAACGACCGGCACCGGAACCGAGCTACCGACGCCGCAGCCGACTGCGTACATCGTCGCCGCGCTCACTGCCGAATCGGCAAACCTGGCGGCGACGTGGAGAGGGCGGTGCTGCGCCTCATCCATCGTGTGTATCGCGACCCACCACCGCGACGACCGTTCGCAAATTTCGGTGCAGTGTTGGACAAATGCGCGGTCCGAGTCGTTGGCGGCCAGCCGGGCAGGACATGGCTGAATAGTGTGCCGCGTCCGCGAGCCTTGATCGACATCACCGTGGCGCCACCGAACGCCTCGCCTATCGGGCTCCCACGACGCGTTGACCGGGCTACCTAACCGCGCCCATTAGTTAGGTTGAGCCGATGACGATCTATGCGCTCAACCTCTTCGATCTGGCCGTCAACGCCGACTACCTCGCGTACTCGAAGCGGTCCCCAGAGGCAGTCGGGCGTTACGGCGGGCAGGTGGTGGCGCTGGGGTATCGGGGCGCGGAGGTGCAGCCGGGGGCGACCCCGCCGCGCAACGCCATCGTGCTGGTCGAGTGGCCGTCGTATGAGGCACTGGCTGCGTACCGGGCGGACCCGGAGTTCGCGGATCTGCATCCGCTACGTGAGGGTGGGACATTGAACTACCTGTGGTGGACTTTTGAGCGGCTGGACTCGCTGCGGCCGCTGCTCAAGCCCTCCTGATGGGTGGTCGGTCGTTCGGGGGTCCGGCGATGACGCTTCGCAGGCCGTTCGGGCTCTGTCGGGCTCAGCGTTCGCAACGCGGCCACGGCGTCGGCGGGCATGGGCCTACGCTTACTTGATGGGCAACAAGACTGCAAAGCACGTCGACTTTCAACGGTTAGCCGACGCATTGGAGGGCTACCAGCTTGCTTACCTTGTCACCGTTGACGACAAATACCGGGTTCATACAGTGGCTGTCCACCCGGAGTTGCGTCAAGGCGTGTTTGACGTCGGGCTAATCGGCGGCAAAACCCGCAAGAACGTCGACAGCCGCAGCGACGTTACGCTTCTGTGGCCACCGTCCGAGCCGAGCGGCTATTCGCTCATCGTCGATGGGCGGTCGGAGGTGACGGAGTCTGATGACGACACCGCGCGGCTTCGGGTGCTGCCAACCCGCGCACTTCTGCACCGGAAATCCGAACCGGGAACTCCTGGGTCGGCGAAGGGCGGGCTGCACGACTGCGTGATGTTCTCAAAGCCGCAGACATTCGTCTGACCGATTGAGAGCCTCTGTACGCCCGACGAAGCACGGATTCGGCAACCTCACCGCAACCGCAGGTGAGGCATTAGCACACCGTGGCCGTCCGATTCGCGTCATCGACGGCGCAACCGAGGCCATCCGGGTCTACTGTGACGAGCTAGGTACGTTCCGGCGAGTTGCCGCCCCCGCGCGCTTGACGCGGCGTTCTCCCGACACGGTGCCGGCAAGGGCATACGTTGCGGCCGGATGCCGCGGGCTAGCGAAAGTGGATCGCCGGTGGGCCGACCCGTACCTGCGCGACGACACCTCCCGCAAGCCGCGAGATATCAACGACGCACTCCAAGGGCATCGTCGCCAACACACGGTACGGATCCCGAACCGCGCGCGCCTATCGGCAGATGATGTCTGTCGCGGGGGCGGACGCTGAGGACCGCTACTCATGAGGCTAGCTTTTGAGCCATGACCTGCCACCGTCGCCCGCTGAGGGCCATCGTCCTCGCCGGCGGCGCATCGAGCCGTTTGGGCGTCGACAAACCGGAGCAGCACGTCGGTGGACGGCGGTTGCTGGACATCGCGCTTGCCGCGGTAGCTGACGCGGACGGCGTCGTGGTGGTCGGACCGCCGCGCGACCTACCCGGCGGGGTCGTCGTGGTGTGCGAGGACCCGGTCGGCTCCGGGCCCGTCGCCGCCCTGGCCGCGGGCTTCGCGGCGCTACCCGTCGGCGCTGCCGACGTCGCGGTGCTGGCGGCTGATCTGCCAGGGATCACTTCGGCGTCCGTGGCGGCCCTGGTGGCCGCCCGCGGTGACGCTCCGGCCGCGCTCGCGCTCGACGACAGCGGCCGAGTGCAATACCTTGCCGCCGTGTGGGATTCCGCGGCGCTGGGCGCGGCGCTGGCCGCTGCCCCACCGCGAGTGCGGGATCTGTTGCCCGGCAACGCCGTGACCTCGATGGTGGGTGACGTCGCCGACGTCGACACCCCTGAGCAGCTCGCTCTGGCGCGGGATCGCGCCGACCACACCCCCGACGGTGCCCGGGCCGCCGTTCGCGCAGCGGTAGCCGCGGTCGACCCCGTCGCGCGGAGCCTCGATGCAGCGGGCGGTGGCGTGCTTGCCGAACCGCTGGCGGCCGCAGCGCCGTTCCCGCCGTTCGATGCATCCGCGATGGATGGCTGGGCGATCGCGGGACCCGGCCCGTGGATACCGGAACCGGACGCCGTCCCTGCGGGGACCGGCGGTGGCGCGCTCACCCCGGGGCACGCCCGCCGGATCGCCACCGGCGCCCAGCTACCCGCGGGCGCTGAGCGGGTGATTCGCGACGAGGAGGTGGCGGTTTCTCCGGATCTGCTGCGCGAGGACGCTCGCAGAGGCTCGGTCCGCGACGACACCCGCCGACGGGCCAGCGAGTGGGCGGCGGGTACGGTCCTTGCCGCCAGCGGCACCCGGGTCGATGAGGCCGTGGCGTCGCTGGCCCGGTCCGCCGGCGTTCACCGGCTGCTCGTCCGCGGCCCCGTTGGGGTCACACTGCACACCTCGGGTGACGAGATCGCCGCAGCAGGTGAAGTCGCCGAACCGAGCCGGCCGCTGCTGCCCGAGGCAGCGGCGGCGCCCGTCGCCGCCCGGTTGCGTGCCCTAGGCGCAACCGTCACCGCCGGCTCGCACTTGCCCGACTCGCCCGGCGCGTTGAAGTCGGCGCTGGCCGGTGGCGCCGATCTCGTGGTCGTCATCGGCGCCACCGGTAGAGGTATTGCCGACCATCTGCGTGGCGCGATCACCTGCGCTGGCGCAAGCGTGGTGATCGACGGCGTGGCCGTGCGGCCCGGCGGGTCCGTGCTGGTCGCCATCCTTCCCGACCAGGGCCACCCGGGCGGGCGGGTGCTGCTTGCCCTCGGCGGAAATCCGTTGGCCGCGCTCGCCGGTGCCGCACTGCTCGGGCCAGCCATCATCGACGCCCTCACCGAGGCCACGCCCTCCCCCGTCGATCGGATACGCGTACGCGGTTTCCCCCGGACGGACCAGTGGCGCATCACCCCCGTCGAACCCGACGACGCGGGGGCATGGGTAGCGCCCGGCCATGCCGCGACGGCACATTTGGGGGCCGTCGTCAGACGCCGGGGCCTCGCCCTAATCCCCCCCCACACCGGCGACGGAACCCTCGTCGAGCGCCTCGCATAGCCCCCACGCGCCGACCGGCAGTAATAGAAATCATGAATCGGGGCTGCAAATGCCGCGTTAAGGCAGCTATCGGTGAAGTGTTGCCGGCAACGCCGTTCTTGGTGTGCTGAAGGGGCTATGGCGTACTGCCCGAGCAGACGATCCCTTGTCGTAGAGGCCATTTCGACAGACGGTGCCGCACCCCCATCAGGTCGGCGCGGGCGTCTTCGCGGGCCCAAACCAGATCGCGGACCCTCTCGATCTCGCCTTCGGGAACCGGAACCGCGGTGTTTCTGCAAGCTGCAACAGGTGTGCCAGATGCGCGGCATCAGAGGTGTCGGTCGTAATCCGATCCCGAGTGGGGCGTTGCAGCTTAAGCACTCGGCTTGAGGCTGCTGCCGTTAACCGCTGCGCTGCCATCTGTGCCCGCGGGGACGATTTACGGGGTTTCTTCACTGTGTTTTTGGTTGCGGACTCGTTGGTAGTGGCGGGCCGCGCGGGCGCGGTTGCCGCAGGCTTCTGAGCACCATTCGCGGCGTGGGTGCGATTTGACGAAGTAGAGCACACAGCCTGGGGCGTTGCAGGCGCGCAAGCTTACCGCTGCGGGCCCGGTGAGCAGGTCGATTGCCTCCTGCCCGAGGCTGGCCAGGGCGCTGCGGGCGGGTGAGGCGTGGTGCGCGGTGACCGCCCGCAGTTGACCACCAAGGACGCTGAGTTGAGTGTGTGGCCGGTCGGCAAGCAACGCGTTGACTACGTCGACCGCCTCGTCGACCTCGGTGACCGGTGACTGCGCTTTCGGGCGCCGATCTGCGGTGCTGTAGGCCGCTAGCCGACGCAGGCTGTCGCGCAGCAGTAGCGCGTCAGCGAGTTCGTCGCGGCTGGGTTCTTCCATTGCGGCGCGGTAGTCGGTGACGACTGCAAGCCAATCACGCAGTGCGCCAGTGTCGGTCAGCACGTCGTGGACACCGGCAGTGTCTGCCCAGACGGTATTCATCAGGCGAACCGGGGCCGGCTCCTCGGGCAGTAGCCACGCGGGCGTTCGCGGCGTCACACGCCGACCCTATCACGGGTGGATAGCCTTGCTCCCGTTAGAAAATCGTGGTACGACTTCTAATGGAAGAAGGTCGATCGATCCGATAGGCGGATCGTCCACGAGAAGGAATCCCCTAATGACAAACTTCGTCCCCATCGAGCCCGAGGCCGCCACCGGCAAGGCCGCCGACCTGCTCGCCCAGGTGCAGAAATCGCTGGGACTGACCCGCAACATGACCAAGGTGATGGCTAACAGTCCCACCCTGCTGCAGGCCTATCTCGCGTTGTCGGGCGCGGTAGCTGGCGGTGTGCTAACCCCAGCGGTGCGGGAGCGGCTGGCGATCGCCACCGCGGAGCTGAACGGATGTGAGTACTGCCTATCGGCACACTCCTACCTCGGCGCCCACATCGCCAAGGTGGACGCCGGCGAGCTGGACAAGGCGCGACGGGGTGACTCCGAGGACGCCCACGTGGCCGCGCTGCTGACGCTGTCTAACGCCATTGCTGACAACGCTGGCGACGTTGACGAGGTCGACATCAAGACTGCCCGCGAGGCCGGGGCCACCGAGGAAGAGATCGGCGAAGTGGTGGCCAATCTGGCGCTGAACATTTTGACCAATTACTTCAACGTCTTGGCCCATGTCGACAACGATTGGCCGGTCGTCGCACTGGAAACCCACCGGAGCTAAGGGTCATCGGCCCTCGCCGGGCGCGCCGCTGTGGGTCCTCGCAGCGGTGCCCGGCGGTTGGGTTAAATGCCAGCATGTGCACTCGCCGGTGACACCAAACATCAACGAGGAAGGAAGCCTAGATGTCTGAGCAACTAGCGCCCTTGCCACCGTTCGACACCGCCACTGCACTGCAGAAAGCCCAAGCCGCCGAAGACGCCTGGAACACCCGCGACCCCCGCCGCGTCAGCCTTGCCTACACCCCCAGCTCGGTATGGCCCAACCGCGATCAGTTCATCACCGGTCGTCAGGAGATTGTCGATTTCCTCACCGCCAAGTGGAAGCGCGAACTCGACTACGTGCTCCGCAAAAGCCCGTGGGGATGCCGAGAGAATCGCATCGCCGTACGTTTTCAATACGAATGGCACAACGTTAGCCACCAGTGGTCGCAGTTATGGTAACGAGCTGTGGGAATTCGACGACAACGAACTCATGCGCCGCCGCGAAGCCAGCATCAAACGACATCCCCATCACCGAATCCGACCGACGCTACTTCGGCCCCCGCCCCACCAACGAAACCGGACCAGGACACGACATCCCGCTGCAGTGACACTTCCGCGTCAGGCGTGCTGCCCGCCCCACACCGAAGGATTGACGACCATGACCAAACCGGCACCGTCGGACGGGCATACCCGCCTGGCTCACATCCTCGGCGTCCCGCTCGCGCCCGACTGTCAGCGCCAGTGGCCCCAAATGGGAGAAGTCGTGCGAGGCGCGGCTCTTATCGGGCAAGTCGAAGGCAACTTCCCCGAACTCACCCTTGAAGTCGGCCGACGATTCACGCTCAGCGACGTCATCGTCGTCGAATGGACCGCCAATTACGGCGACGGACGCCTCTACCGCAACGTCACCATCGCCGAGCTTCGCGACGGCGAGGCCGCTACCGTCACCGACTACTGGGGGGAACCAACCACCACGCCCGAATGGCGCCGGCCGCTAACTAACCGTCTCGTGATGCCCGGCGATGGAATCTGGAAAGACGCACCACACCTGTCCCACCATTAGCGCCCTCAACTAATCGAGCCGAGTCCGACCATGATCGGTGTAACCGACGCCAGTAGGTCGCGCTCATCAAAATGCAGTCCGCGGACGAGTAACGAGAATCGTTGATTGCAGATACTTTTCCCGCCAACAAAGCCACAAAGCGATGAACAACGCGCCTCACGCGCCGACCAATTCCATCGACCAATGGCTCATGGCGCCAACACAAATCGCTGAACCAGCACACGTTCCACTCCAGCTCGCTCGACTTGTCACCGCGCTGCGAAAGGCCAGACCCGAACAACTCAGCACCAACGACGCACCCGTGACACGGGTTACCGACCGGCAGGGCGCCACAACAGGCCCCGAAATGCGGTCGACCCCGTCGAGCGGAGCCTGAGTTGACGGATCTCGGCGACGAGGTCGACAGCCGGGCTGCGCAACGTCTTATGAGCGTGCTCGCGAGGCCGGACTTGGCGCAGCATGTTTAGCGGCCCGGTCGGCAGTTAGACCACGTGGGCCTCCGGCAAGTGTCAGGTGGGCGAGCAGCACATGCAGCCGGTTGACGGTCTGAGTTCGGGTTTTCCGCAAATCTTCGCGGTGTTCGACCAGGGCACGCGTGCCGGTGACCGCACGTCGATGGTGGCGGTCTTGAGCCGGGCGGCGGTCAGTGCGGCGATGCCTAAAGAACTCCTTCCTTGACACCTGGCACGGTGACAACGACAAGCTTGCGGCTTCGTTGCCCGAAGCGATCCAGGTCTTCAACGAGGCTGTTGCAGCCGAAGACTTCGACTCCGTCGCCATACTCGTCGGCGAGGCGGTGGGAATCGTGCGACAAATCCGTCCCGCCGCTGACATCGTCGCCGACATGGCCCGCGACGCCGCCCGGATTTTGAAACGGGGAGCCTGCGCCGCTCCCCTCCTAGACGCCGCCGTGTGTCAAGAGAGAAGTCAGGTCATCTATTGGTCGCCTCGGATTTCGGCAATCATCAGTTGCTCCAGAGGCCCGCAGTACCAGCAATTGCGCCGCTGCGCGGAGTCATGAGGCCTGGGTCAATGAGCACCAATTCGGGTCAGGACGTCAGCGGCGATTTTCCGAACCCGGATACTTCAATGACATCCGGTCCCACCTTCAGCGAGGAGCATGTGATGCCGTCCGACGCCGCGGTCACAGCCTTTCAGATCAACACACCGAAGGACGATCTGGATGATTTGACCGCACGCTTGGCCGCAACACGGTGGCCTGACGCGCTGCCGGGAGTGGGGTGGGACTACGGCGTCGCCTTGCCGGTCCTGCGCGATCTTGTCGAATATTGGCGCGGTGACTACGACTGGCGCGCACATGAACAGCGGTTGAATGCCCTGCCGCAATTTATCACCGAGATCGACGGTCAGCAGCTACATTTCGTCCACATCAGATCCGCGGAGCCCAACGCGCTGCCAATTCTGCTGACGCACGGCTGGCCCAGTACGTTCGCCGACTTTTGTGGCGTCGTGGGCCCGTTGACGGATCCCGCCGGCCACGGTGCATCGTACGGCCCGGCGTTTGATGTCGTGATTCCCTCGTTGCCCGGTTACGCCTACTCCGGGCCCACCCACGAGCCAGGCTGGAACGTCACCCGAATTGCCGGCACCCTGGCGGCGCTGATGCGCAGACTCGACTACAGCCGATACCTGGTACAGGGAGGCGACTTTGGATCCGTCATTTCCCCCGCCGTGGCCCGGGCAGCTCCTGATGCGGTTCTCGGCGTCCACCTCAACGCCATGATCAATGGCGCCAGCGTGGACTGGACCCGTTTCGAGCCCTTGGAGGACCTCAGCGTCGAGGACATCGCCAGCGTCGAGGCCACCGAAGCCTGGTGGCGTCAACGATCCGGCTACGCAAAGCTGCAATCCACCCGGCCACAGACTCTCGCCTACGCGTTGAACGACTCACCGGCCGGCCTGCTTGCCTGGATCGCAGACCTCGAATGGGCAATCGGCGGCGACCTCGAACCCGGTGAAGTGGCTGTCGACCGCGACGAAATCCTCACCGTCGCCACCATCTACTGGCTCACTCACACCGCAGGCTCATCTATCCGGCTCTACACCGAGCACGGCGACATCTACCGGGACATGGCCTACAACCCGACGCCCACCGCAGTCGCGTCGTTTCCCCGCGACAACACGCTTTACGCACTGGCTGAACGTCACCACAACCTGATCCGGTTCACCCGCTACGACCGCGGCGGACATTTCGCCGCGCTCCAAGCACCTGATTTACTCGTCGACGACATCCGCGCATTCACCCGCCAACTCACCTAATACGCCCGTGTTCGCGCCTCACCGATCCTGCGGAGCCAATCGACGGAGGCACCTGTGGTGGGTGGTCATCTGCAGACGGCGCCCTCTCGGGTAACCGTCGGGGCCGCCGGTTGAATGGTTGCCGTTGGCCGGCCCGGTGAATGACTGGCCCGAAGTGGTGGTCAACGGGATGTCAGGCGGCCGCGCTGGCCGCTAGAGTCGACACGTTTCCCGCCGGGCCTGCTCGCCGCTGCTGTTGGCGCGTCGCGTCGGAGCTGATGGTCGACCGCATCGGAGAGGCGCCGTTTGTTGCAGCGCACTGCTTCTCGCGGCTCTTAGAGGCGGCTCGTTTCTGGTACGTCCATCCGGTTGTGCGGCGCACGATTTGGGTGATCGCCATCGTGCAGACAACGATGTTGACGGTGTTGAGGGACTGATTGCGCAAAGTTCGTCCCCGCAGCCGAAGGTCGTCGGGTAACTGCCAACAGGGTGACCTCGCCCGCTTGTGACGACCTTCCGGGGATGATCCCCAACCCGATGACGCGCGCAGGACAGTCAGCTATCCGCCGTTGGTGTGTTTGCTCTCATCCGTCGAGTGATACTCCACGCCGTGGCGAGCGTCCACACCACTTGCAGGATGACGAAGCCCCACTGGTCCTCGAAGTAGGCAGCCGCGGTGAGGATGGCTGAGCCGGCCAGGTTGAGTGCGAGGTAGGTGTAGCCATGCTGGGACAATCGTCCAGCCTGGTACAGCGCGAAAGGCAACAGGATGCCGACCGCGCCCACGAATTGCAGCACCAGGTCCACGGCTGGCCCCCAGCTAGTCCGCTGCTCGCGGCGCGCGGCCGCGGAGTCGATCAGCAACGCCCCACAATGAGACGAGGACCCAGACCCCTTCGAGGAAGACGAACCCCCACTCTGCGGCCAGCGCCGCGGTCGCAGCCATCGCCGCGGAGCCGACTACATTCGGGATGAGGTAGGTGTAGGACCGCTGATCGACGAGGTCCGCCTGCGCAGCCAGAAACCCGGCAAGCACCAGCAGCGCGCCGACGATCTGAGTGGCTTGAGTCATAGGTTCAGACACGTCGTCTTTGCCGAGCCTGGTACGGCACATCCCTCGGGGACGGCCATAAACGCGACCATCTACGTGCGTTCACCGTAGCGCACCGGCTCAGGCGACCTCCGGCCTCCACGCTCAGCAACAGAAGCGACGGGGCTCTCGCCTCACAGGTTCTTGCGAACACGTGCGCCTCGGCGACGCGTGGCTCAGGGAGTGCGTGTTTATCCGAACGCCTACGGGTCGCCGCAAGGCTGGGGTCGGAATCGACTATCCCCTGCAACTCAACGCCGCGTGCTCACGAGACCCCCAGGACCATCTTGATGACCGAGCCCGCGTCGACGCGCATCTGTAGTCCGGTGACATCCGGGCCTCCTCTACAGCAAGATACAGCACGGCGTTGGCGACATCGACAGGCTCGATAGAGGTGATCGTTTAGGCCTGCATCATCGGAAACGTCTGCAGTGCATCGTCTTTGCTTAGTGCATCGAGATCAGGACAGAAGTAGGTAACTTGAACATGAAAGCTTCCCTAAGATGCCTCACGATCGAGTGTACTGCTAGGTACACTGGACGGCACCCATTCGCGTTGCCCTGCGGATCGACGATCAATGCTTAGCGCGGGCGTCACATGGGGGGCGCAAGGTCGAATCCTTGAGGGTGGGACTCGAGGGTGGCGCGGGCACCGGTGCAACAGCATTCGCGAGGCCAACCCCCGACGCGAGTGACGACCACTAACCCGAAGGGAATCACCACAATGACCACGAACCAAACTCATTTGCATACCAACAGACGCACGGCCTATTCCGCCATCGAGCCCGTCAGTAACGCCCTGGCTCGATACGGCCTCGTCGTGGTCATCGGCTGGTTCGGTGCTCTCAAATTCACGTCATACGAGGCCAAAGGAATTGAACCACTCGTCTCAGCGAGCCCCTTGATGAGTTGGCTCTACCCGATCTTCGGTGTGAACCTCTTTTCGGCGTTGCTCGGCGCCTTCGAGATCCTCGCCGCCGTCTTGATCGCCATCAAGCCGCTATCCCCTCAGACCCGCGCCACAACCTTGCCGGGCGCATTCACACGATCTCGACCGGGAATATGTCGGTCCTGGCTATCGCGCGGTCTCGCTGGGCGGCCATCGCAGTCCGGCGAGGGTCTGCCCTGTAGGCCTCCAGATCATCTGCCGATGGCCACTTGTAGAGTTGTACTTCCAGGGGATTTCCGCCTGGGCCATCGCCACGCATCCGCTGCAAAACTTCGGCCCCGTGTTCACCGACCAAGGCGAGCACGGCATCTTCATACTCAGCCAGCGCCGACTCCATTCCTGGCCGACTCCATAGCAACACACAAGACGTCGCCGCGCGGATCTCGTCGACGGCGCCTGCGACCTCGGGGGTCATACCCGAGTCCTACGAGTTGTCGTCGCCGGCGACGGCGGTGAACCGCGAATGCTTGGTGATCTTCACGGTGTCGGTGTCGCCGACTATCTGAGCCGGGGGGTGTCTCGAAGCTCGGACAACACGAAGTCCTGTTCGATGGGCACGCCCTGCTCGATTGCCGCCCGCTTAATCTCCAGACCGGTGACCTTGTGGTCGGGCAGCTCGACAGCCCGGTTGTTGACCTGAATCTCGGTGGCGTGCCCATGATGCTTCGCCGTGGCCTCGATCGTGACCTCAGACATGGCGCTCTCCTTTGGACGTTCCTGTTAAGGTTTCAGTTGCTATATCGCAACGTACTGAAAGAGGTGATCGATTGCAAGATAGAAATCGGCCGGGTGACGCTGTCAAGAGCGGCTGGTTCGACGCAGACGGTTTCTATGCCGCGTTGGATTCGGTGCGGCAGTCGCGCCGCCTCAACTGGAAACAGGTCTCCGGAGGGACCGGCGTCAGTGCGAGCACCCTGACCCGCATGGCGCAGGGCAAGAGACCCGATGTCGACGGACTGGCCGCACTGGCCGCATGGTCGGGTATCGATGTCGACGACTTCGTCCGATCTGCGGCAGAAGATCGTCCGGAGCCCGAACCGCTCGCCAAGATCACGACCTACCTCCGCAGCGACCGCAACCTGTCACCACAGGCCGCAACCGCGCTCGACGAAATAATCAAAGCCGCATACCGACAACTGCAAGAACAGGAATAACGAGACGCCCAATGACACTTCGGCGGGGATTCAAGGCCGAGGCCAACTCGACCGCGGATGAAGTCCGTGGCGAGCTTGGCCTCGGTTTCCTCGACCCGCTCGACCCCCTACACCTCGCCGCGCACCTCGTCATTCCGGTCCTTGGACTGTCGGAGCTCACGGGGGCCGCCCAAGGTGTCGAGTACTTGACACACGTTGAGCCGTCAGCATTTTCGGCGATCACGGTGTTTCGTGGGCGTCGACGGCTCATCGTGCATAACGACGAACATGCGCTGGGACGACGCAACAGCAACGTGACTCATGAACTGGCGCACGGACTGCTTCTACATCCGCCCACCCCGCGCTGGATGACCGCGGCTGCCGGCACTGGAATCAAGACATCGAAGACGAAGCCAACTGGCTAGCCGGAGCCCTACTCGTGCCCGAGCGTGCCGCGCTGTCGGTCGCGCGAGGACGGCGAACGCTAGAGGAAGCGGCAGAAGATTTTGGGGTGAGCGCTCAGATGATGCGATGGCGGTTGAACGTCACCGGAGCGCACAAGCGTTTACAGCGCGGTCGTTCAGCGAGCTGACGGCGTGGGGCGGCAAACGCCCTCTGGCCGAGCCCCGAAGCGACGCAGATCCCCTAGATTAGCTCGCTACATTCTCATCTTTTTGGCGGATCTGCCACGTATCCGCCATTCCTGTGAGAATTCCGCCACGTCATTTGAGAACCGACTTTTTTTTCCCGCGAATCACCGCCCAGTGGTGTCTCACTCAACTGGCCAATTGGCCACGGAGTGGCCAACTAAATGAGAAATGGCCAATTTGTTTGAGAACCACCTACCTACAACCGCCGGCTACCTGGCTGTCGAGATGCAGCGAAGATTGACAACACACGCATTTCTACTTTGACAAAAACTCGGCGTGTCGCGGGGGCCTGCTAATCTTCGCCGCATAAGTCCAGTTCAGCG
>Ga0302326_10010642_pt1 | contig 19934 bp, 19 predicted proteins | sample Palsa_T0_3_FD_202264 | JGI IMG/M metagenome (GOLD analysis project Ga0302326, IMG submission 202264) | Peat permafrost microbial communities from Stordalen Mire near Abisko, Sweden - Palsa_T0_3 | ecosystem: Environmental > Terrestrial > Soil > Palsa > Peat permafrost | place: Sweden: Abisko...
AGCGTCGAGCATGGGGGCCCAGTCTTTGTCGCCCAGGGTTCCGAAGACCAGGGCGAGCTGGCCGGGGGGAACGGCGAGGGAGCGCACGTGCGCGGCGAGGGCCTCGGCGCCGTCGGGGTTGTGCGCGCCGTCGAGCAGCACCCGCCCGATGCGCTCCAGACGTCCCGGCCACTGCACGTTGGCGAGGCCCTCCTCGATGGCCCGGCTGGACGCACCGATGCGCGACGCCAGCGCCGCAGCGACGCGGGCGTTGTCCCTCTGGTGCTCGCCGGCCAGGCCGATGCGTGCCGGAAACGGCTCGTCGTCGATGGAGCTGGTGCTGGCTCCGTGCATGCTGGCCACCGCGTCGATGGCCGCGCGCACCGCGGCGGGCATGGGCCCCAGCACCAGGTCGAGGCCCGCCTTGGCGATGCCCGCCTTCTCGCGCGCGATCTCCACCAGGGTGGTCCCCAGGCGATCCGTGTGATCGAGCGCGATGCGCGTGATGGCCGCCGCGCGCGGGGTGGGAATGACGTTGGTCGCGTCGAACCGCCCTCCCATGCCCACCTCGAGCACCGCCACGTCCACCGCCGCGTCGCGGAAGGCGAGAAAGGCGGCCAGCGTCGCCGTCTCGAAGAACGACAGATCCGGCCCCGCGTCGAGCGACCGTTCGAGGAGCGACGCCAGCACCTCGTCGTCCACCGGCTGGCCATCGATGCGGATGCGCTCGGCGAACCGGCACAGATGCGGCGAGGTGTAGAGCCCGGTGCTGCGCCCTTGCGCCCGGGCGACGGCCTCGACCATCGCGCACACGCTGCCCTTGCCGTTGGTGCCGGCCACGTGGACCGAAGGAAAGGCGCCCTCCGGGTGTCCCGCGCGCGCGCACGCGGCTCGCATGGGGTCGAGGCCCAGTCGCATTCCCAGAGGAATGCGCGCGTAGAGACGGCTCAGCGCTTCGGGAAGGGAGGACACGTTCTGCCGCAAGCGATCAGGCGGTCCCGTCCGCGACGTCGTCGCGGGCGTGCGCCTGCGCGCTTCCCGGAAGGCGTCCCCCCAGGTGCCCGAGAAGGGTGGCGATCTCGCGCTTCATCTCCAGGCGGCCGACGATGCGGTCGACCATCCCGTGGGCCAGCAAGAATTCGCTGCGCTGAAAGCCCTCGGGGAGCTTCTGCCGGATGGTCTGTTCGATGACCCGCGGACCGGCGAAGCCGATGAGCGCGCCCGGCTCGGCGATGTTCACGTCGCCCAGCAGGGCGAAGCTCGCTGCCACGCCGCCGGTGGTGGGGTGCAGCAGCACGCTGAGGAATGGCAAGGCCGCGTCTTTCAGGCGCTCGAGCGCGGCGACCGTCTTGGCCATCTGCATCAGGCTGAGGATGCCCTCCTGCATGCGCGCGCCACCGCTGGCCTCGAGGAGCACCACCGGCAGTCGCTCCGACGTGGCGCGCTCGAAGAGGCGCGCGATCTTCTCGCCGACCACCGAGCCCATGGACCCACCCATGAACGCGAAGAGGAACGCCCCCCAGGCGACCGGACGCCCCTCGATGCGCGCGCGTCCGATGTCCATCCCCTCGCGCGCGCGGGAGGCTTTTTGCGCCGAGATGACGCGTTCCGGGTAGGTCCTTCCGTCGACGAACTGCAGGGGATCGGCGGGCTCGAGGTGCGCGTCCCACTCTTCGAGGTACCCGTCGTCGAGAAGGAGCTGGCGCCAGCCGGTGGCCGAGAGCTTGTGGTGCTGGCCGCACTGCGGGCAGACTTCGAAGTTGGCGGCGAAGGCGTCGGACGCGAGGGTCTCGCCGCAGCCATCGCATTTCCGGAAGACCCCTTTGCCGAGGGTCTTCTTCTCGGCGGCGTCGAGCTCAGGGGTTTTCTTCTCGGGCCAGGTCATGCGATCCTCATCGACGGGCGTCCCCGAAGGTCATCGTCTTCAGGTCCGGGCCGACCTTCAGCGTGGGCTCGGTCTTGTCCTGCACCTCGCGCGCGCTGACGCCGGGGGCGACCTCCCGAAGGACCAGCCCTTCGGCGGTCACGTCGAGGGTCGCCAGGTCGGTGATGATGCGGTGCACGACCCGGCGTCCCGTGAGCGGCAAAGTGCACGCCGTCAGGATCTTCGGCGCTCCGTCGCGTGCGGCGTGCTCCATGACGACCACCACGCGCTTCGCGCGCGCCACGAGGTCCATCGCCCCGCCCATGCCCTTGACCATCTTGCCGGGGATCATCCAGTTTGCCAGATCGCCCTTCTCGCTGACCTGCATGGCGCCGAGAATGGCCAGGTCGATGTGGCCGCCCCGGATCATGGCGAAGCTCTCGGCGCTGGAGAAGACCGCGCTCCCCGGGAGCATGGTCACTGTTTCTTTGCCCGCGTTGATGAGATCGGCGTCGACCTCGTCGTCGCCCGGGTACGGGCCGATGCCCAGGAGACCGTTCTCGCTCTGCAGCACTACCTCCACCCCCGCCGGGATGTAGTTGCTGCACAGCGTGGGCATTCCGATCCCGAGGTTGACATAGAACCCGTCCTCGAGCTCCCGGGAGGCGCGCATGGCCACCTGATCGCGAGTGAGGCTCATGCGCTCTTCCTCGTCGTGCGTCGCTCGATGCGCTTCTCGTATCCGGTGCCCTGAAAGACGCGGCGCACGTAGATGCCGGGGGTGTGAACCTGGTCGGGATCGAGCTGGCCCACTTCGACCAGCTCCTCGACCTCGGCGATGGTGATCTTGGCGGCGGTCGCCATCATGGGGTTGAAGTTCATCGCCGTGTGGCGGTAGACGAGGTTGCCGAAGCGGTCGCCCTTCCAGGCCTTGACCAGGGCGTAGTCGCCGGTGATGCCCGCCTCGAGGACGTACAGGCGGCCGTCGAACTCGCGCGTCTCCTTCCTGGGCGAGTGCCTGGCCACCGAGCCGTCCGGCGCGTACTTGAAGGGGAGGCCGCCGTCGCTCACGGCGGTGCCCGCCCCGGCCGGGGTGTAGAAGGCCGGGATTCCCGCGCCGCCCGCGCGAAGGCGCTCGGCCAGGGTGCCCTGCGGCGTGAGCTCCAGCTCGAGCTCCCCGGAGAGATACTGGCGCTCGAATTCCTTGTTCTCACCCACGTAGCTGGAGACCATCCTGGTGATCTGCTTGTTGAGAAGGAGGATGCCCAGGCCGAAGTCGTCGACACCGCAGTTGTTCGAGACCACGGCGAGGTCCTTCGTTCCCAGCTCGCGCAGCGCCCGGATGCAGTTCTCCGGGATGCCGCAGAGGCCGAAGCCGCCGGCCAGGATCGTCGCGCCGTGAGGGATGTCACGCACCGCGTCGAGTGCCGAGGGAACGACTTTGTTCATGGCCGACGAACCGTAGTGAAGACGCCCGCTCCGTACAACGCGGAAGCGTGACGGCGCGTCGCCCCGTCGCCCGCCCTCCTCGTGCGAGCCGCGCTACCCGTCGACGTCGTCGATGGGGACCGGCATCGACGCCGGCGGCGCGTCGGGCTCGCTGTCCGGCTCTTCGTCCCGCCGCTCCACGGGACGCGACGGGGAGGGAAGCGCGGGGAGCGAGGGCGTGTGGGTGATCGGCGCCGGGGTCACCAGGCCGTGCCCTGGCGCGGCACGACGGCCGCGGGCGACCACGGCGGGAACTCGGTGGGCACGCACGGCGGGGTTCTCCACGCACGCGCTCATGTGCGCCGGGCACCCGATGCGCACGTGGAAGTGGTCGTCGTGGGGCAAGGCGCCGTGGGGCTGCTGGAGCACCTCGGCAGCGCGTATGCGCACGCCGGCGGAGACGCCCATGCGCTCGGCGTAGGCGAGAAGGCGCGCCCGGAGCGGCGCCGCGACGAAGAGGTGGGTCACGTGCGCCTCGGGATCGGTCACCAGCGCGGAGACCAGCGTCCAGTTCTTGGCGTCGTCGAAATAGGCGCCCGGCCACGAAGCGGCGGTGCCGTCGCCGCGGAAGGGGACGAAGTGCTTGGGGAGGAGCTGGCGGCCGCCGCCGCTCCGGACGAAGAAGGCGATGTCGGCGTCGCGACCGCTCTCGTGCGAACGGTGACTTTCGATGTCGCCGCCTCCTTCGCGCGACAGATGGCCGACCGAGGTGACCGCGTCGGGGAACTGCCGCCGCACCTGGCGGGCCGCGCGATCGATCATGGCGACCAGCGGCTGAAGGCCCCAGCGAACGTCCCCCGCCGCGTCGCTGGGCGCCACCCGCAGGTACGGGGTCTCCTCGAGATGCGCCCCTCCGAGCAGGTGTCCCTCGGTGGGCGAGCCGATGCTCCGCCCGAAACGCAGCGCCGCCGGACCGATCGCGCCGGCCCGCGCGATGGAGCGCTGCCTGAGGACCGCTCCTGGCAGGGCGCCGGTCGAGAACGCGCCGGTCGACAGCGCGCCGGTCGAAAACGACGACATCGCGAAGAGCCCAGCCAGGGCGAGAAGAACGGGTCGCACGATGATCGACGCAGAGCATGCCGCCGGAGAAAGGGCCAAGTAAGTGAGCCAGCGCATCCGAGCTGTTTTTCGAGCTGGAGCGCGAGAGCCCGCGATCGCGCGCGGTCAGCGCATCGCTGGTACGAAGGCTCTGAGCTATCCTGCGGACGCCCGTGCCTACCGACAGTCTGTTTCCCAGCTCGCGCTTCTCGGTCAGCGCGCGCCGCGCAATCCTGGTGGGACGGTCTGCCGAGATGCGCGAGCTCGAGCGCTCGTACACGGCCGTGCGCGACCAGGGGGTGGGCTGCGCCGTGACCATCGTCGGCGCCACCGGGATCGGCAAGACCCGCCTGGTCCGCGACTTTCTCGTGCGCTCGCGGGAGGGGGGGCAGCAGGCGCCGCGCGTGTTCCGTGGCGCAGCCCGCGAGGAGGGGACGCCGTACGAGGTGTTTGCTCGCGTGCTGCGCGCCCGCTTCGGGATCGTCGAGGGAATGGATGCCGAGGCAGCCAAGGCCCAGGTGCGGGGACAGCTCGCCACCGCGTTCGACGATCGCAAGGTGGGCGACGTGGCCTACCTGGTGGGACAATTGCTCGATCTGGAGTTCCACGATTCGCCGCTCATCAAGGCGGTCCGCGAAGACGGCCAGCAGCTTCGCACGATGCAGCGCGCGGTCATCCGCAGCTTCCTCGAGGTCGACGCGGCCAAAGGCACCGGGCCGCTCGTCCTGGTGTTCGACGATCTCCAGTGGGCGCACGACGATGCGCTGGAGCTCCTCGCCTACCTGGTCGAGAACCTGCACGGCCCCATCCTCACGCTGTGCATCGCGCGACCGGAAATGCTCGCGCGACGCGATGGCTGGAAGGGGTCCGGCGCGGAGCGGAATGGGCTGCTCATCGAGCTCTCGCCTCTGGCCGAGGAGGACGCCGCGGCGGTGATGCAAGACCTGCTGGCGCCGTGCGGTGATGCGGCGGGCGTGGCCGATCTGGTCGACGAAGCGGTGGTGCTCTCCGGCGGGAACCCTGCGCTTCTCGACCAGATCGTGCGCATCTACCACGAGACCGGAGTCCTCGAGACGGCCGACGACTTCGAGGACGAGCGCTGGACCATCCACGTCGACAAGCTCGCGCAGGTGAAGCTCCCGCTCAGCGTCGAAGACGCGGTGCAGGCGCGCATCGCCGCGCTGGCCTCGGAGGAGCGCGAGCTCCTGGAGCGCGCCGCGGCCATGGGGGGCGTCTTCTGGCTGGGGGGCCTGGTGGCCATCCATCGCCGGAACGGGCCACCCCCGGAGGTCTGGGAAGGTGGCGAAGCAGAGGACGTGGTGTTCATCCGCCAGCTCCTGAGCGATATGGTCGACCGCGACTACGTCCTGCGTCTGCCGGACAGCACCTTCGCCGGCGACGAGGAATACGTCTTCAAGCACAACCTCGAGCGCGAAGCCCTGCTGCGCCTGTCCTCGCCCGCCAACACGCGGCGCGACCACGGCGCCCTCTCCGAGTGGCTCGCCTTCCGGGAGAGCGTCGAGGGGAGCGACGAATACCTGGAGATGCTGGCGCGCCACCGCGAGAAGGCCGGGGCGGCGTCGCTGGCCGCGTCGTCCTACATCAAGGCGGGGGACGCAGCGCGCTCGCGTCAGGCCAGCGCCAGGGCGGCCGAGCTCTATGCCAGAGGACTCGCCCTCCTCGAGCTCTCCGACTACGCCGACGAGGACCTGCGCTTGACGGCGCTGCACCACTGCGGCGACGTGCTCCAGTCGCTGGGCCGCAACGACGAGGCTTACCGTGCCTTCGTCGAGATGCTGACGCGGGCATGGCGACTCGATCTACGCAGCCATGGCGGCGTGGCCCACTCGCGCCTCGGCCGTCTCTATCGCGACACGGGGCGACTGGACGAGGCGAAGGTGCAGCTCACCGCTGCGCTCGCGCTCTTCGAACAGGCGCGAGACGAGCAGGGGGTCGCCGGGACCCTGGACGACATCGGCAAGCTCCACCGGCTGAAGGGCGACACCGCCCCCGCGCTCGAGCACACCCTGCGCAGCCTGGCCATGCGTCGCAAGATCGGCGACCGCCGCAGCATCGCCCTGTCGCTGAACAATCTGGGTCTCGTTCAGCGGGACGCGGGCAACCTCCGAGGGGCGGTCGACGCCTTCGAGCAATCGCTGCGCATCCGCCGCGACATCGGTGATCTCGCCGCCGTGAGCATCACCCTCGAGCACCTCGGGACGCTGGCCAGCGACGTCCCCGACGGCAAGAAAGCCCTCATTTTCTTCCAGGAAGCATGCGATGTCGCCCGGGCCGCGGGCGATCGCAACCGCATCGCGCTCGTCGCCACCAAGCTCGGCGAAGTCCACGACCGCCTCGGCGACCCGGCCAAGGCCCTCGGCCTGTTCGAGGAAGCCGAGAGCTCGACCGACGAGACGGGGGACAAGCGCGCCCTGGCGGAGGCCATGCGCGCCCTCGGCGAGGCCTATCTGGCCAGGCGCGAATACGCCAAGGCCCGCGAGCACACCCAGCGCGCGGTGGAGCTCTTCGCGGAGATCGACGGGAAGATGGAGCTGGGGCTCGCGCTGCGCTCCCTGGGAAAGGTGGCGGCCGCGGCGAGCGTGGGGGACGCCGGGTTGCACGCCGGCTCCGAGCACCTGAAGCGCTCGATCTCCATCTTCGAGGAGATCGGCAACGAGCTGGAGCTCGCGCGGAGCTGCAGCGCCTACGCCGATCTTCTTCGACAGACGCCGGAGCACGGCAGCGACATCGCCGTCGCCGCCGAGGCCCAGCTCCTTGCCCGCCGGGCGGAGGAGATCTTCGCCAGGATGCGACCCGGCGCCGGCGCCCCGGGCGGCGAAGCGCCCGCGGCGCGGTAGAGTCGAGCTCTCGAGGAGAACCGCGACCCGCCATGACGAAGAGCGCCACCGCCGAGCTCGAAGACGTGTTCCAGGAGCTGGACGTCCTTCTCAAGAACCCGGAGGTCGGCGCCGAGCTGGCCGATCGCGGCGTCAACGTCTCCCTGGCGATGACGCTGGCCGATGGACTGCGTGCCTACCTCCAGGGCGACAAGGAGAAGGCGTTGCTCGAGCTCGGCACGGCGACCGACGAGATCGCGGCGAGGATGACCTGGTCGGGGCGTGGAGCGCTTTCGTGATTCTCCCGCACCCGGAGCCGATCAGCGGAGCGTCGTATTCCGCGGTGGAGCTCTCCCCCGGCGACGGCGAAGTGATCCTGCTCGATCAGCGGCGCTTGCCGGCGGAGGAAGAGTATCTCCGACTCACCCGCGTGGAGGACGTAGCCCGGGCCATCGAGACGCTCGCCGTGCGGGGCGCGCCGGCCATCGGCATCGCCGCGGCGTACGGCGTCGTCCTGGCGGCGGCGAACGGTGAGGACGTGCACGGCGCGACCGCCCGGCTGCGTCGCACGCGTCCCACGGCCGTGAACCTGGCCTGGGCGCTCGACCGCATGGCAAGAGTGGCCGGGCGCGACCTGGCCACCTTGGCCGCGGAAGCGCGAGCGATCCACCGCGAAGACGTGGCCGCCTGCCGCGCCATGGGGCGCATCGGGGCGCAGCGCGTTCCCGACGGGGCCGCGGTGCTCACGCACTGCAATGCCGGCGCGCTGGCGACGGGTGGCTACGGGACGGCGCTGGGCGTCGTGCGCGCCGCACGGGAGCAAGGAAAGCGCATACGCGTCGTCGCTTGCGAGACGCGCCCGGTGCTCCAGGGAGCCAGGCTCACGGCCTGGGAGCTGGGCAGGGACGGCTTCGAGGTGACGCTGGTGACCGACTCGATGGTGGCCGCGTTGATGCGACGACGAGGCGTCGACCTGGTGGTGGTCGGAGCCGACCGCATCGCGCGTTCGGGCGACGTGGCCAACAAGATCGGCACCTACGGCGTCGCGTGTCTCGCGGAGGTGCACCATCTGCCATTTTACGTGGCGGCGCCTTTCAGCACGGTCGACCTGGCCTGCCCCGACGGCGAGTCCATACCCATCGAGAGGCGCAGCGAGCGCGAAATCCTGTTCTTCGCGGACCTGCCGGTGGCACCGCAGCGGGAGAACGTGCGCGCCGACAACCCGGCCTTCGACGTCACGCCCGCCCGCCTGGTGCGCGCCATCTTCACCGAGCGCGGCGAGGTCAGCCCGCCGAGCGAGGGCGCGCTGTCCGCGCTGGCGTGCTAGACCGGCCGGGCGATGTCCACGGCTCCCCCCGGCCGGTTCGCTCCCAAGCCCGCCTGGCTCAAGGTCCGCGCGCCTGGCGGTGAGCGGCACAATGCCCTGAAGGAGACCTTCCGCAGCCTGGATCTGCACACCGTCTGCGAGGAGGCCCGCTGCCCCAACATCGGCGAATGCTGGGCCGAGGGCACGGCCACGGTCATGCTCCTGGGGGACACCTGCACGCGCGGCTGCCGATTCTGCGCGGTGACCACGGGCCAGCCGCGGGGCGCGGTGGACGTGCGCGAGCCCGAGCACGTGGCGCGCGCTCTCTCGCGCATGCCTCTGCGCTACGTGGTGATGACCATGGTGGATCGCGACGACCTGCTCGACGGCGGCGCGTCGCACATGGCGCGAACGGTGCGGCGCCTCAAAGAGCTACGCCCCGAGATGCGGGTGGAGACACTGGTGGGGGACTTCGCCGGGCACCTGGCCGACGTGGACACCACGGTGGATGCCCGCCCCGACGTGTGGGCCCACAACCTCGAGGTCGTGGAGCGCTTGCAGCGATCCATTCGCGACGTGCGCTGCAGCTACCAGCAGTCGCTGGGTGTTCTGCGCCGCGCCAAGGAGCGGGCACCCGAGATCCTCACCAAGAGTTCCCTCATGGTGGGCATCGGCGAGACGGACCAAGAGGTTCTCCAGGCGCTGGGGGATCTCCGTGCGGCGGGTGTGGACGTGGTCACCATCGGTCAGTACCTCCGGCCCACGCCAAGGCACGCGCCGGTCGACCGCTTCGTCGAGCCTGCCCGGTTCGACGCCTTCGCTCGCGAGGGCCGCGCGATGGGCTTCGCGTTCGTCGCCTCCGGTCCGCTGGTGCGGAGCTCGTACAAGGCGGCGGAGGTCTTTCTGGCCTCGGCACTCGGACCGCCCGCGACGGAGCCCACCTTCGAGGCGCTCATCCCCGAGCGGGCGCTGCTCCGTCGGGGCTGACGTCCGGTCGCGCCAAGCGCGTGGAAAGCAGGCAGACGGAACGGTCGATGCGCTGAGAGCGCCGACGGTCAGGCCCCGGCGCGAGGAGGCGCCTCGAGCGCGGCTCTTCGTCCCAGCTTGGCGATGAGCTCCCGGCACCAGTCGCGGACGCCCTGAAAATCGGCCCCCGGGCGCAACGACTCCTCGTCCAGGTAAAGCCGCCTCGACAGCTCCACCTGCACCACATGCACACCGGTCGCGGGTCGGCCGTAGTGCTGGGTGGTGAACCCGCCCGCGTACGGATCGTCGTGGCGGACCGTCCATCCACGGGCCGTGGCGTGCTCCTCCACCGCGTCGATGAGGCTCCCTGAAGCGCTCCGGCGACCGCGCGTCCCCGGGACGACGTCGGCGCGCGCCCGTGCGGGAGTTCCCGCGCGCCCGCGCTCCCGCGCGTTACGCTCCACGCTCGGCATCGAATGCGCGGCCAGCACCATGGCCACGCCGAAGCGCGCGCGCTTCTCCTCCACCAGGGCCGCGAGCATGCCATGGTAGGGCCGCCAGATGAGATCCAGGCGCTCCTCCAGCTCGGGTCGCGTCAGCTTGCGGGAGAGCGCCGTCTCCCCGTCGCTCGTGGTGCGCCATACCAGGCCGTGTTGCAGCACGACGTCCCCCCGAGCGCCCTCCACGACCTCGTTGTCGACGTCGGTCTCGGCGCGGTTGACGTCGATGGCGTAGCGCGACGTCCGGCAGGCGAGGACGGTGGCCCCTTCCGCCGGGGCGTCCTCGTAGAGGCCGTCGACGTAGAGGTCGGCGTCGCGCGCCAGCGCTCGCGCCGGCGCCGCGATGGGGTCGAGGAAAGGCGCGGGCACGTCGAGCCCCGCATGCGGAATCTCGACAATCACCGGGGTCTCCGCCCCGGTCGGCCGGAAGACGTCGAACGGTGCCCGCATACGCCATCAACGCTAGCATGCCGCAGCCCCTCGCGTTCTCAGGCCCGGGGATGGGACCTGGCGTGTGCGGCGCGAATGTGGTCCTGCGCCACGCGCGTGTAGATCTCCGTCGTCCCCAGATCGGCGTGGCCGAGCATGGCCTGCACCGCGCGGAGATCGGCCCCGCCGCGGAGAAGGTGCGTGGCGAAGGAGTGCCGGAGCTTGTGCGGAGAGGGCAGCGGGACGATTCCCGCAGCCACAGCGTAACGCCGCACGATGCGCCAGAATGACGCGCGGGTGTAATGGCCGCCGCGCGGGGAGACGAAGAGCGCTTTCTCGTCGGCGCCCGTGGCCACCCGACCGCGCACGTCGCGCAGGTAGCGCACCAGGTGATCGATGGCGATCTCCCCCATGGGCACCAGGCGTCGCTTGCCACCTTTGCCGAAGGCCGCCACGAGGCCGCGCTGCAGGTCCAGGTCGGCGGTGCGCAGTCCCACCAGCTCGCTCACCCGCAAGCCGGAGGCATACATCAGGTGAAGCATGGCCGCGTGGCAGGCGCCCCGATCGGTGGCGGTGTCGGGCGCGGCGAGGAGGCGCTCCACTTCGTCGATGGTCAGCACACGGGGAAGCTTGTTGGCGAGCTTCGGCCGGTCGACGAGACGCGTCGGATCCTCCGGTACCGCGCGCTCCCGTACGAGAAAGCGGAAGAACCCCCTCAACCCGGAGAGCTGCCGCGCGCTCGACCGGGCGCGGAAGCCGCGCCTGACGTTGGACACCATGAGGGAGGCGATGGCCTCCGGGCCGATCGTCCTCGGGTCGACGTCGCCGCCCACCTCGGAGGCGAGCGCGTTGAGATCGCGGGCGTAGGCATCGAGCGTGTTGCTGGCGAGCGCGCGCTCGACGCGAAGGTGGTCGAGGTAAGCGTCGATCCAGCCCTGGAGGTCCACGGTGAAACGGGAGGGTAGGGCGCGAGGAAGGGCGAGGGCGAGTTTGTGGGACCGGTCACCCCGCCGCGGTCACCATGGCCCGCAGCGCGGGACGCGGGTCGTCCTGGCGCATCAGCGCTTCTCCCACCAGCGCGGCGTCCGCCCGTCCGCGCGACAGCAACGCCACGTCGGCCGGCGCTCTCACCCCGGAGAGATGCACTGCGACCACCTCGGGGGGGATGGCCCCGAGCACCCTGGCGGTACGCTCCGCATCCATGGCCAGCGAGTCGAGATCGCGCGCGTTCACGCCCACCAGGCGCGCTCCGGCCGCCAGGGCGGCCGCAAGCTCCGCTTCGTCGACGACCTCCACCAGCGGCTCCAGCCCAGCTTCCCGCGCGCATCGGGCCAGCTCCCTCAGCCTCGCGCGGTCGACGATGCGCGCAATGAGGAGGACGGCGTCGGCCCCTCGGTCGCGCGCCTCTTCGGCTTGGCGTTCGTCGATGACGAAGTCCTTGGCCAGCAGCGGGACGGCCAGGCCCGCAGCGTCGAGACGGGCGCGCGCCGCCGCGAGATGATCCCACGAGCCGTCGAAGAACGGGCCATCGCACAAGACGCTGACCATGGCCGCCCCCGACGCGGCGTACGCCTCGGCGCGAGCGTCGGGCGGGAGCGCCCGCGAGAGGGGTCCGGCGCTGGGGCTCCGGAGCTTGACCTCGGCGATGAGGCGGAGAGGGCCACGGCCCCGGCGAAGGGCGGCGAGGACGTCGATCGGTGTGCGCTTCGAAGGGCTCCGGGGGCGGTCCCGCAGCGCGGCGATCTCGCGCTTCTTGCCGGCCAGAATGTCGGCGAGCAAGCCCACTAGCCGCGGACACGCCGTGCGACGCGCCTCCACGTCTCCAGGGTCGCGCGCGCGGCGCCTCCGTCGATGGCCCTGCGGGAGCGCTCCGCCGCGTCCTTCGGGCTCTCGCCCGTGGCCAGGGCGAGCGCCGCCGCCGCGTTCAGCACCACGGCTTCCCTCGCCGGATGTCGCTCGCCTCCGAGGAGCGCGTGGAGGACGCGCGCGTTCGAGCCAGCGTCCGCCCCGGCGATGGCCGAGCGCTCCATGCGCGCGACGCCGAAGTCCTCCGGCGTGATCACGAGCTCGCGCACCTCGCCGTCGTCCCGGAGCTCGCTCACGCGCGTCGGTGCGCAAGGGCTCACCTCGTCGAGGCCGTCCTCGCCGCGCACCACCCAGGCAACGCGCGCGCCGAGCCGGCCGAGTGCGCGCGCCGCGATGGGACGGAGAGCGTCGTCGTACACGCCGACCAGCTGGTGAGTCGCTCGCGCGGGATTCACCAGGGGGCCGAGCGCGTTGAAGATGGTGCGTGTCCCGAGCTCGCGTCGCGCCTGGTAGGCGTGCTTGAGCGCGGGATGGTGCGCGGGGGCGAACAGGAAGGCGATGCCCGCCTCGCGCAGCACCTCGTGCTGGCGACCGGGATCGAGGTCGACGGGAATGCCCAGCGCCTCGACGACGTCGGCGCTCCCGCAGCGGCTCGAGACCGAGCGGGTGCCGTGCTTGGCCACCGCCACCCCGCACGCCGCCACCACGATCGCCGCGGCGCTCGACAGGTTCAGCGTGTGCGCTCCGTCGCCCCCCGTGCCGCAGGTGTCCACCACCACCGGGAGCGCGTGATCCACCGCGGTCATCGCCGCGCGCATCGCCTCCGCCGCCGCCACGATGACCTCGGCGCTCTCGCCGCGCATGCGCAGCGCCACGGCGAACGCCGCGACCTGGACCGACGTCCACGAGCCGGCCAGGATGGCGTCGAACGCCGCCCGGACGTCGGCCGCGTCCACTCCTTCCTGGCCGCGCCCGGAGAGCAACCGCCCCAACAGTGCGGCGAAGTCCGTGTTCATCCCGGCTTCCTCAGCAGACCCCCCACCCAGTTGGCCACGAGTCGTTTGCCCTCGTGCGTGAGGATGCTCTCGGGGTGAAACTGCACCCCCTCGACGCGCAGCGCGCGGTGGCGAAGACCCATGATTTCCCCCTCCGCCGTCCACGCGCTCACCTCCAGACAGGCGGGGAGCGAGGCGCGCTCGACCAGGAGCGAGTGGTAGCGAGTGGCGTCGAACGGGGAGGGGAGGCCGTCGAAGAAGCCACGTCCGTCGTGGAGGATGGGGGAGGTTTTTCCGTGCATCAGTCGCTCGGCGCGGACGATGCGACCGCCATAGGCCTGACCGATGGCCTGGTGCCCCAAGCATACCCCGAAGACCGCGAGCTCGCCGCCCAGCGCGGCCACCGCCTCGAGCGACACACCGGCCTCGTTCGGCGTGCACGGCCCGGGAGAAATGAGGACCCCGTGCGGCGCCCGCCCGCGGATCCCGGCCACGTCGATGCCGTCGCTCTTGAACACCTCGACGGCCGCCCCCAGCTCACCGAGGTACTGCACGAGGTTGAACGTGAACGAGTCGTAGTTGTCGAGGACGAGCACGCGAGGCGTCATGCGCGAGGGAGCTAGAGCATGGCGGGGCGGACCGGACCGGTCAACTGCGGCCGCGACCGTGGGGCGACGACGCCCGCCCTGCGGTGTGCGACGGCAGAGCGGCCCACCTGCTCGGCGCTTCAGGGGAGCAAAAGCAGACGTCGAGCTTTGACGTCGCGTTGACACAGGAGCGGAAGGGCACGTAAGTTTCGCACGCGCACGATGGCGGACGACAAAAAGCCGAAGATCGACCTGAAATCTCGCCTCCAACGCATGGGAGGGCCGGGGGCTGCCCCGGCCGCGCCCACGATACCCTCGCGGCCGAGCGCCGCGCCTCCCATGCCGCGCGGTCCCGGTTTCGCGTCGTCGATGCCCCCGGCGTCGATTCCACCGCCGTCGGGGATACCTCGGCCGATGATGGCGGCCCCCTCTGGCGCCGCGCTGGACGCGAACAACCCGCTGGCCGCAGTGGCTCAGCCGTTCCGGCCGCAGCCGCAGATGTCGCATGCGCCGCTGGCGCAACCTCAGCGCATCGAGGTCGACGAGGGCGCCATCCACGCGGCGCGCAAGGGCGCGCGAAGGCAGGGCTGCGCCGTCGGCATCTTCTTCGCGGTGGCCATCGGCGGGATCGCCTGGGTCGCCGGCGGGGCATCCCAGCAGGGTGCCGATCGCGCCAAGAGCGCGCACGACGCCCACGATCTGGCGGGCGATCTGGCGAAAGCCAAGGACACCATCGATCAGATCAAGACCAAGGTGAGCGACGGCGGTACGAGCATCGTCGCCAATCGCAAGTTTCCCACCGACATGGCGCAGCAGCTCGCGGCGATGCACGTCGACTTCGCGGGGGACAAGCTCTACGGCCGGCGCTTCGGTGGCGTCCCCGCCGACACCACCACGGGCCTCTTCGACTTCATCAACCGAGTCGAAGCGCTGAACTCGAAGAAGGACCTCATCGTCGCGTTGCTCAACAAGCTGCAGAAGCCCATCACCGAGGAGCTGTCGCGACAGCCCGGGCAGTCCCCGCTCACCCTGGTCGCCATCTTCGACAAGAACACGGGGGACATGGGGACCTACCTCGCACCGCTGGTGACGCCGATCGCGCCCGACGACAAGAACGGGGTCCCGGACAAGCTGGTCTTCACCAACCCGCGCGGCGGCGGGAACGCCACGCTCCCCCGCATGACCGGCGACAAGGTTCCCAAGGACGGCGCCGTCGTCACGGTGGTGCCGTCTTCGTTCGACAAGGTCTGTCCGAGCCCGGTCAAGGGCGCCATCTCGCAGCTGATGACCAGCATGAACTCGCTGATCGACGACATCCAGGGGTCAAAGGGCGACGACAGCATCGGCCTCGATTCGAAACCGGGGTTGTCGGACACGGCGGCGAAGCTCGCCGACTCGCTGAACAAGGTCAACTGAGCGACGGCGCCTTCCCCCACGCCCCGGCTTCTCCCGCCCCAAGGTCCACGTAGCCCTGCACCAGCAGCGCCGTGCACAGAGTCGAGCGAGGCACAGGCACGGTTCGCGCTCCCAGCAGTCGGCGCAGGAACCCCCCGGCTCGCGTCGCCGTCGGCAGGACGAGGATGCGCGTCCCGGGGGTCAGCGTGCTCGCGCAGGGAATCTGGCCGGCCACCTCGGCCGGTGCTTCCAGGTCGGCACTCGACGCGTCCAGGCGCACCTGGAGCGGCTCCCGTGAGTCGTCGGCGTCGCTGGCTCCCGTGGCCTCCGTCATGAGGCGACGGGCGCCGTCTCGCTGGGGCCGAGGTCCGGCACGATCTCCACCTTGACCACACGCGTCTCGTCCGCCTCGCGCACGATGAGCTTCAAGCCGTCGACCTTGACCACCGCCCCGACCTCCGGCACTCGACCCGCGCGGCTGACGATGAGGCCCCCCAGCGACTCGAACTCCCCGTCGTCGGGGAGGTGCTTGCCCAGCGCCAGCTCTACCTCGGCGATCGACACGGACGCGTCGACCACCACCCGACCATCGCCCAGCTTCTGGATGGCCTGCTCGCGGTCCTTTTCGTCGCGAATGTCGCCGACGATCTCCTCCAGGATGTCCTCGATGGTCACCAGCCCTGCGGTCCCGCCGAACTCGTCGCTGACGATGGCCATGTGCAGCCGTTTCGAGCGCATGTCCTGCAGGATCTTCGCCGCGGACTGGTTCTCGCTGACGAACATGGCCGGGGTGCGGATGATCTCGGCCAGGGTGCGTGACGCCAGCCGGCCGTCCCGCACGATGGCGAAGAGGTCCTTGGCGTAGAGTTGCCCGGCGATGTTGTCGAGGGTCTCCCGGTAGACGGGGTAGCGCGAGTGCTTCTGCTCGGCGACGAGGGTCACCACCTCGGCCAGCGGGGTGGCGATCTCGATGCCCAGGATGTAGCGGCGCGGCACCATCACCTCGCGGGCGGTGAGGTCCTTGAAGTCGAGGACCTTGCGGATCATTTCCGCCGGCCCGTTGGCGATGGCGCCTGCCTTCTCGCCCTCGCTGACCACCCACTCCACCTCGGTCTCGGTGATGCGCGGATCGGCTGCCCGAGTCTTGGGCACGCGCCGGCCGACGGCCCGCCCCACCACCGCCAGTGGATCGGCGAGGGGCACCAGGAGCCACTCCAGGGGACGTAGGACGCCGAGCGCCAGCGAGCCCACTCGCTCCGGCCGGCGGCGGGCCAGGGTGATGACCACCTCGGTGAACGTCCCGTAGCTGAGCACTGTGCCGAGGACGGCGACCGGGAGGGCCAGGCGCTCCAGGCCAGCTCCATGCGCGACCTCGTCGAGGAGCACGGTGGCCACGCTCAGGGCCACCACCCGGCCTACCAGCCACCTCGACAGGATTCGCAAGGGGTCCGAGGTGAAGCGCCGGAACGCCGCGCCGGCGCCGGTCGCGTCGGCGCTGAGGGCCTGCATCCGGCCCTCGGGAATTTCGCTCAGGGCGGCATCTCCCGCCGCGAACAGCGAACCTACCGCTGTCACGAGCGCCGCCGCTACGACTTTTCCGACCAGTCCCCCGGCGCCTGCGCTCAATGACTCCAACCTGCTCTGGGAGACCGTCGGGCAAAAGCCCCGACCGACTCCGTCGTGACGTTCTCAGGACGCGGACAGCGTTCGCCGCCGCCAGGCCCGCCCCGTAGCCGGCGCGACCGCGAGTGAAGCTAGCGTAGCGAGGCCGCCGGTCAAGCCATGCGCCCTTTCCTGCGCAACTCCAGGGGATTCCCGTCCGACTGGGGGCATGAGACCGCTGCTGCCCTGCCTCTTCCCGTCGACAGGAGTTCACCTTCCTTTGTCCAAGATGGCGTCATCGCTGGGGTCTTCGCGAAGCTCGGCGGCGGCCGGAGCAAAGCCGCCCGGCCCGTTCGGTGCCCTTCTTCACGAGCCTCCGGGGACGCTGGGGGAACACGGGGCCGGTCACTCGGCCTCCTTCCATCGACCGGCGGACGGCGAGCTCGACCCGCGCTCTCCGCGCCGCAAGACACCCGCCGACGAGGCCTCGCTGGACGCGTTTGCGCGGCACACCGCTCAGCTGGCGCCGCCGTCTCTTGCCGGCCTGGCCGTCCCGGGAGACAACGCCGGCCCCGCCCAGGTCGAGGCGCGCGTTCGCTCGTCGCTCGAGGACCTGCTGCCGGCTCTGGTCCGCCGGGTGGCCTGGTCGGGAGACGGGCGCCGGGGGACCGTGCGGCTCGAGCTGGGTGCGGGCGAGCTGGCCGGGGCGACGCTGCTGGTCCACGTGGACGACGGCCGCGTGCGGCTCCAGCTCAGCGCCCCGCCGGGCATCGCGCTGGCTGGATGGCGCGAGCGCATCGCCGACCGGCTTGCCGCGCGAGGGCTGGTGGTGGATGCCGTGGAGGTCGACTGACGCTCACCCCTCGGCGAGCACGCGCATCACGTTTCCGCGAAGAATCTTGCCCACGACGCGCTGGCCGATCCCCCCCTTGAGCAGCGCGTCGGTGAGCAAGGGGAGGCCTCGCGGGTCGGCGAGCTCTCGCGTCGGCACGATGAACCCGTCCCAGTCGCTTCCGAGCGCGGGCGAGTCCTCGCCGACCACGTCGAGGATGTGCTTCATGTGCTTGACCACGGGGTCGAGCCCCTCTCCCCCCATGTACCTCGGGCAGAAGATGACGCCGACCACCCCCCCCTTGTCCGCGACCGCGCGGAGCTGGGCGTCGTCGATGTTGCGCCAGTGATCGAAAGCCCCGAGGACGCCGGTGTGGCTGACGATCGGCGGCCGGCGGGCGGCGCCGCAGACATCGAGAAAACCGCGGCGGTTGATGTGTGCGAGATCGACCAGGACCCCCGCCGACTCGCAGCGATGCACCAGGTCGAAGCCCCACGGCGTCAGCCCCCGGTCGTCGTTCCGGCCGGGACCGTAGGCCGGAAAGCCGGCCTCGTTCGCGCTGAAATGCAGAAAGCCCAGGTAGCGTACGCCGCGGCGCGCGAACCCCTCGAGCCGATCGAGGTCGCCTTCCAGCGCGTGCGCCCCTTCGATCCCGAGCAGCGCGGCGATCACTCCTTCGCGACGGCAGGCCTCGACCTCCCCGGCCGTGCGCACCAGGCGGATGGCCCCCGGCTGGCGCGCGATGTGCTGCTCGAGGACGTCGATCTGCTCGCCGACGACACTCGCCAGGCCGCGCATCTGCCTGGACAGCGGCACCGACACCAACCCGAAGAACTGCGCCCCCATCCCTCCGTCGCGCATGCGCGGCAGGTCGATGTGCCCTCCCAGGGCCGCGCGCCACAGCGGCGGCTCGTGGCGGGCGTGCAGGTCGTACCCTGTCCAGCGCGACCACATCAACGTGTCGGCGTGAAGGTCGATGGGAGGGAATTCGGCGTGAATCGCCTGAGCCTCGCTCGAGCCACGCATGGCCAGCCTATGGCACGACGCGCCCGGAGCAGCGAACCCCGTGCTTTACACGTCATGCTAGACAGGGGACACCCTCCCCGCATGGCCGCGCCCCGTCTCGCCCCGCGCCTGATCGAGAGCGTCCTCGAGCTCGTCGGGGATACGCCGCTGGTCTCGCTTCGCGCGCTGGGGGAGGGACCGCGCGCGACGGTGTGGGCCAAGATGGAGCAGTGCAACCCCGGCGGCTCGGTGAAGGACCGCATCTGTCTGGCCATGATCGAGGACGCGGAGCGCACCGGGAAGCTGAAGCCCGGGGGCGTGGTGGTCGAGCCGACCAGCGGCAACACCGGCATCGGCCTGGCGATCGTCTGCGCGGTGCGCGGCTACCGTTGCATCCTGGCCATGCCCGAGAGCATGAGCCTCGAACGTCGCCAGCTCCTCCAGGCCTACGGCGCCGAGCTGGTGCTCACGCCCGCGGAGCATCAGATGGAAGGCGCGGTGGCGCGTGCGCGCGAGATTGCACGCACCACGCCGGGCGCGTTCTTGCCGCAGCAGTTCGACAACCCGGCCAATCCGGCGATTCATGGGCGCACCACCGCGCGTGAGATCCTCGAGGCCATGCGTCCGCTCTCCATCGACGCGCTCGTCGTCGGCGTGGGCACCGGCGGCACGGTGAGCGGCGTGGGGGAGGTCCTGCGGCGCGAGGTGTCTCCCCCGCCGCGCATCGTCGCCGTCGAGCCTGCGGCGTGCGCCACCCTGTCGCGCGGCGAGCGCGGGCCCACCAAGATCCAGGGCCTGGCGGCGGGCTTCGTGCCGAGGAACTACCACGCATCGGTGGTCGACGAGATACGCACCGTCACCGACGTCGACGCGTGGCGGACCAAGGCCCAGCTGGCGCACCGGGAAGGGCTCCTGGTGGGCATCAGCGCGGGCGCGGCGGTCTTTGCCGCACTCGAGATCGCGTGCGAGCTCGGCCCGGGCAAGAACGTGGTCACCGTCCTCCCCGACACCGGGGAGCGCTACTTCAGCCTCGAGGAGTACTTTCCGGAGGTCACGTCATGAACCGCGTCGGCGGTCACGGCCGCGGCAGCGCCCGGGTGCTGCTGGTCGGAATGGGCGGCCTGGGGTGCCCGGCGGCGCTGGCGCTGGTACGCGCCGGGATCCACCACCTGGGCCTGTGCGATGACGACGAGGTGGAGATCACCAACCTGCACCGGCAGATCCTCTTCGGCGAAGACGACGTGGGCGCACCGAAGGTGGAGGCGGCGGCCCGCGCGCTGCTGGCCCTCAGGCCGGATCTGGACC
>Ga0302326_10010644_pt1 | contig 19930 bp, 21 predicted proteins | sample Palsa_T0_3_FD_202264 | JGI IMG/M metagenome (GOLD analysis project Ga0302326, IMG submission 202264) | Peat permafrost microbial communities from Stordalen Mire near Abisko, Sweden - Palsa_T0_3 | ecosystem: Environmental > Terrestrial > Soil > Palsa > Peat permafrost | place: Sweden: Abisko...
GTGGCCGGCCCGACGCCATAATGATGCCGACCCTGGGCCATCGCTCGGCAACATGACGGGCCAAATCTGACCCGCTCATCGATCCGGGCATGCTTACGTCCGTGAAAAGCAGACTGATGTCCGCGTTTGTGTCGAAGAATCGCAGGGCTTCGTCGGCATCTCCGGCTTCGAGAACCCGGTATCCTGCATCCAAGAACATGCTGGATGCGCCCATTCGCTCGAACACATCGTCCTCGACGACCACAATGAGGGCGTTGGCGGGGATATCGGTCATCGGTGGCAAGGAACTCTGATCACAGTCATTCCCTTTTAGTTCGAGCGTCCGAGAATACCGTAAAGCACGTTCCTGTCCTGCCGGGATAATACCATTTAAGCGGCTTGGACGACCTTCGTCGGGAAAGTGGCGTGAGTAATCGATACGGTCGTGCCCCCAGGGCCGGCTAAAGTTTCTACCTGAGCATCGAGCTGATGCGCCAGCGCTTTGACGATACCAGTGCCGAGTCCGGACTTTCCTTGAGCGAAGCCGCCGTCCCGCTTGCCAATCCCATTGTCAGAGATCGAAAGCTTCCAATTCGTTCCGATCATGTCATATGCGACGATGATCTGGCCTTTGGCCTTATCGTTGCGGAAGGCATGCTTGAGCGCATTCATGACGAGTTCAGTCACGATCAAGCCAAGACTCTCAGCCTGGCGGGACGTAGCGCTTCCTCCCTCACCAAGCACTTTCAGCGAGATTGGCCGGGTGTCGCCAATCATCGAATGCGCAAGGCTCTCGCACAACTTTGACAGATAGGGCGTAATTTCGATTGCTCCGGTTGCCCCAGATGCATGAAGCTGTTTCTGCACGGCAGCAATCGACAAGACACGCTTGTGCGCGTCTTCCAGATGAAAACGCGTTTCTTTCGACTGCACCGCGCGTGCCTTCATCAAAATGATGCTTGCGATGATCTGCAAGCTGTTGGCGATTCGGTGCTGCAGTTCCTCAAGCAGCGTGTCCTTCTGTCGCAACAACTCGTCCTTTTCGCGCTCCAAGATGCGTCGCTCAGTGACATCCTCCATGCCGAGCAGAATGGTCGTGCCGGCGCCGCCCTCGTAGAACACTTGGCGGGCGTTCAAACAAATCGTGCGCGATCCGATGCCAGGGAACTCATGCTCAACTTCATAGCCCTCCATCACGCCCTGCTCGGGAATTATTTTTTCCAATAGCACGCGAAGCTTCGGAATGTCCCATTGCCCGTCGCCCAACGCGTAAAGAAGTTTACCGTTGGTGTCCTCGGGGTTGACCTTGAATGCCGAATAGAAGGAGCGGCTCGCCGCGATCACGCGTAGGTTTTTGTCGAGTACAAGAACGGGCTCGCGGACAGTGTCGACAATGCCCTGAGCGAGTGTCCATGCATCAGCGACCGCAGTGAATTGTTCCCTGAAGCTCGTCCCGTGCATAACACCTCCGCGAGATATTTCCGTGATCTGAATCAAAGACTTGGCTCAAGTGGCAGTCGGGCCACTCCGGAGATTGCCTTCGTACGATTTATCCCGAAGATGAATCTGTATAAAATTGACCACTATTTCCGTCGCGTTATGACGGTTCCACTGCTTGTAAATTTTGATCGCTGCGCATTATCCGGCGGACGGGAACGCGTTTGACCAATCCAAGGCGGGCATTCGTCCCGTGCCGCAAAAATCGAAGATAGAATCGCAATAGACCGCTTTTCAAGAACGCCGATCTTATGCCCGGACAGTTAGAGGGGCCCTTGCTCACCGCACCGGTCCATGTCGGTTTGTGGCCTTTTGCGGACATTCCGGCCGCTGTAATCCGTGTCCGCTTTTGGGGGGCAAAGTGGACGTTGGCCGACCGTTGCTCGTCGACCTCGTTTTACGAGTCCACGCCCCTAGGAATCTTCCGTCGGCGCCGTCGTGTTATCGTTGACTGGCCGCGACACGGGCGCGGATTTGGGGCCACCTTTCGACACCCCGACCATCGCCGGGCGGAGAACGCGCTCGCCGATCATGTAGCCGGGTTGCACGACCTCGACGACACTGCCCGCCGGTACCGATGCATTAGGCACTTCGAATATCGCCTGATGGACATTGGGGTCGAACTTCTCGCCCCGCGGGCTGAACTGGCGCACGCCGTTCTTTTCCAGCGCCTTGAGGAGTTCGCGCTCCGTTAGCTCGACGCCGTCGATCAGTGCCTTAACGCCGGCCTCGGCGCTGGCGCGCAGCTCCGGCGATACGGCATCGAGCGCGCGGCGCATATTGTCGGCGACGGCGACGATGTCGCGCGCAAATGAAGCGACACCGTAAAGGCGGGCGTCGGCGACCTCGCGCTCGGTGCGCTTGCGCAGATTTTCCATCTCGGCCAGCGTGCGCAGGAGCCTGTCCTTGAGCTCGACTGCAAGCACCGCCGCATCCGCTTGCGGCGGCGTGGACGGCTCGCTCGTTGGCGAGGCGGCGTCCGGGGGGTCCGCCGCGTCATCAGCCCGTGCGGTCTGGTCCGTCATATCCATACCCATCGTCTAAAGCATTCAAACCTAATGCCCGGCATATCAGGGCTTGGCTGCTATAAATCAAGCGTGCCCGTCATCCTGAGGCGGCCGCGAAGCGGCCCTTGAAGGATGAATCGGCCCGGGCCGTCGCCCTTCGAGGCTCCCGCGATCAAGTCATGGGTCGCACCTCAGGGTGACTGAGAACAGAGTATTTAGCCCGCGAGCAGTTTGCTCACGATCTTGGCGGTATAATCCACCATGGGGATGATCCGGGCATAGTTCAGCCGGGTCGGCCCGATCACACCGAGCACGCCGACGATATGGCCCGAGGCATCGTGGTAGGGCGCCACGATCGTCGACGAGCCCGAAAGCGAGAACAGTTTGTTCTCCGAACCGATGAAGATGCGTACGCCCTCGGCCTGCTCGGCGCGGCCCAAAAGATCGACGACTTCCCGCCGCGTCTCGAGGTCGTCGAACAACAAGCGCACACGCTCCAGATCGGCGAGCGCCTTGAGATCTTCGAGCAGATGCGCCTGGCCGCGCACAATCAGCTTGCGTTCGTCGCGCTCGCCGCCCGACCAGCTGGCGAGGCCGGCGGCGACGATCCTCTGCGTAAGCTCATCGAGTTCGGCCTGGCCCTCCTTGAGCCGCTGCTCGACCTCGGTCCTGGCCTCGGCGAGCGTGCGGCCGCGGATGCGGGCATTGAGGAAATTGGCGGCCTCAATCAGCGCCGAGGTCGGTAGCCCAACCGGAATATTCAGGACGCGATTCTCGATCTGGCCATCCTCGGCAACCAGCACCACGAGGGCGCGCTCGGGCTCGAGCCGCACAAACTCGACATGCTTGAGCCGCTGGTTCGATTTCGCCGTGAGCACCACGCCGGCGGCACGGCTCAGCCCCGACAGAAGACCCGAGGCTTCGGTCAGCACGGCTTCGACCGACTTTGCCTCGCCCAAACCCGCGACCTGCGCCTCAATCGTCTTGCGGTCGTGCTCGGCGAGGTCGCCGATCTGCATCAGCGCGTCGACGAAAAATCGAAGCCCAATCTCGGTCGGCAGACGGCCGGCCGAGGTATGCGGCGCATAGACTAGACCGAGTTGCTCGAGGTCCGACATGACGTTGCGCACCGAGGCCGGCGATAAGGTCATCGGCAGGATGCGCGACAGATTGCGCGAGCCGACCGGCTCGCCGGTCGCGAGATAGCTCTCGACGATCTGGCGAAAAATCTCGCGGGAGCGCTCGTTGAGCTGGCCGAGGCTCAACTGGCTCGCGGCAAGCGGCAGGTCATGACTGGCCAAAGCTGACTCCTAGATCGCTGCAAGACTCCCTTGCGGCATTTGTTGCAACCCAAGGGTATCGGCAAGATGGTGCCCGAGGCAATCGAAGCTTCTTTGCGGCATTAATCATCCCGCAAGCGCCCTTGTCGGTGCCACCTCCGGCCCCTAAAAGACGGGGCCGATCAGCCTGGAGCGGCACCGACCGACGCGCCGCCGACAAAGGCAGTGCAAGGGGAGCCAACATGCGGCCGAGCCGCCGACAAAACGACGAATTGCGGCCCGTCTCGCTCGAACGCGGCGTGGTGAAGTTCGCCGAGGGCTCTTGCTTCGTGCGGTTCGGCGATACGCACGTGCTAGTCACCGCTACACTGGAGGATCGGCTGCCACCCTGGCTCAAGGGGCAAGGGCGCGGCTGGATCACGGCCGAATACGGCATGCTGCCGCGCGCCACCCTCGAACGCACGCGGCGCGAGGCGTCCGCCGGCAAGCAGAATGGGCGCACGGTCGAAATCCAGCGATTGATCGGCCGGAGCCTGCGCTCGGTCGTCGATCTCAAGGCACTCGGCGAACGCCAGATCACCATCGATTGCGATGTGATCCAGGCCGACGGCGGAACGCGTACTGCTTCCATCACCGGCGCCTGGATCGCGCTGTATGATTGTCTCGCCTGGATGAAAACACGCGACATGATCCAGCAGGAGGTTCTGCGCGACCATATCGCGGCGATCTCCTGCGGAGTGTGCTCCGGAGCGGCGCTGCTTGACCTCGATTACGCCGAGGATTCGCAGGCCGAGACCGATGCCAATTTCGTGCTGACCGGCTCCGGCAACATCGTCGAGGTGCAGGCCACGGCGGAAAAGCTGCCGTTCTCGGAAGAACAGCTCACGGCTTTGCTCGCGCTCGCGCGCAAAGGCGTGACCAAGCTCATCGATCTGCAAAAGATGGCGGTGATGTGAGGGAATCTAAGCATCGCCGTATCATCGGGCGCCTTGTGATCGCGACGCATAATCCCGGTAAGCTGAGGGAACTGCGCGAACTGCTGGCGCCCTACAGGATCGACGCCATATCAGCGGGTGACATGAGCCTTAACGAACCCGAGGAAACCGGAACGACGTTCCGCGACAACGCCCGCATCAAGGCCGATGCGGCGGCGAAGGCGTCGGGCGCAGCCGCCTTTGCCGACGATTCCGGCCTCGCGGTCGACGCACTCGACGGCGCGCCGGGTGTCTATTCGGCCCGCTGGGCCGGCCCCGACAGGAATTTTCACCGCGCCATGGAGACGGTTGAGCAGAAATTGCGCGAGCGCGGCGCGACGACGCCGGACCGCCGCAAGGCGCATTTCGTCTCCGCGCTTTGCGTCGCCTGGCCGGATGGCCATGTGGAGGAATTCGAGGGCCGCGTCGGCGGCACGCTGATTTGGCCACCGTGCGGCGACAAGGGCTTTGGCTACGATCCGATATTTTTGCCCGACGGCCACGCGCGCACCTTTGGCGAGATGCCGAGCGAAGAGAAACACGGCCTGCCGCCGCGCGGCAGAGGCTTGTCGCACCGCGCGCGGGCCTTTCTGAAACTTGCGGAGGCCTGCCTTGAACAGCATTGAGCAGGCCTTTGGCGTCTATATCCACTGGCCGTTTTGCCTGTCGAAATGTCCCTATTGCGATTTCAATAGTCACGTACGCCGCGCCCCGATCGACGAGGCGCGCTTCGTGCGCGCATTCACCGCCGAAATCGCCGCGACCGCCGCGCGTGTGCCGCGCCGCACCGTTTCCACGATCTTCTTCGGCGGCGGCACGCCGTCGTTGATGCAACCGGCGACCGTCGCCGCAATACTCGATGCGATCGCACGGCATTGGCGCGTCGCGCCCGACGTCGAAATTACCATCGAAGCCAACCCGACCAGCGTCGAAGCCGGCCGCTTCCGCGGTTACCGCGCAGCCGGCGTCAACCGCGTGTCGCTCGGCGTGCAGGCGCTCAACGATCGCGCGCTTGCCGAGCTCGGACGGTTGCATTCGGCGCGCGAAGCACTCGACGCCGTCGGCATTGCGCGGGGCGTGTTCGACCGCGTCTCATTCGATCTCATCTACGCCCGGCCGCAGCAGACACCGCAGGATTGGGGCAACGAGCTTAAGACGGCGCTCGCCGATGCCGGTGAGCATCTCTCGCTCTATCAGCTCACCATCGAGCCTGACACGCCGTTCGCGGCGTTGCATGCGGCGGGCAAGCTCAAGACCCCCGACGACGATCTTGCGCGCGCACTCTACGATACGACGCTGGAGGTCTGCGCCGCCCACGGGCTGCAAGCCTACGAGATTTCCAATCACGCGCGGCCCGGCGCCGAGTGCCGGCATAATCTCGTTTACTGGCGCGCGCACGAATATGCCGGCATCGGCCCCGGCGCCCATGGTCGACTCGACATCGACGGCGCCCGACACGCCACCGCGACCGAGAAACGCCCGGAAGCGTGGCTGGCCCGCGTCGAAAGCGCCGGGCACGGCCTCGTCACCGACGACGCGCTCACGCGCGAGGAAATGGCCGACGAATTCCTGCTCATGGGGCTCCGCCTCGCCGAAGGCATCGATCCGGCGCGCTACGCAATACTGGCCGGCCGGTCGCTCGACGAGACGCGGGTCGCCGCGCTGCATGAGCACGGCCTCGTGGAGACGACCGCCGACGGTCGCCTGCGCGTCAGCCTGCCCGGTTTTCCCGTGCTCGACGCGGTGGTCGCCGATCTGGCGGCGTGATGCTCTAGCCCGAGGCGCCGAAGCTGCGCGGCGCCGGCGAGATCGTCTGCGCGGCGGACGGCGTCACCCGCAGCACCGCAAGTCCGCGCTCGTTGGTGCCGTCGGGCCGGAAGCGGAACAGCCCGTCGATGCCGGTGAAGCCGGACGGGTTGGTCAGGACCTCGGCGGAGAAGCGCTGCGGGCCCTGCGTCTTGACCAGCGCCGCAATCAGCGCAACCGCATCATAAGCGAGCGTCGCGGTCCGCACCGGCGGCTGCTTGAAGCGTGCGGTATAGCGAGCGGAGAAATTGCGATAGCCGGCGGCGTCGGGAGCGGCGTACCAGCCGCCATCCAGCGCCGGCGTGGAATTGATGCGCGGATCGTCACCCCACAGGCCGGTGCCGAGAAACTGGATCTTCTTGGTGTTGACGCCATTCGCGATCAACCCCTGGACCACGTCCGGCACGGCGTCGCCTCCATCGGGAATGAATATGGCGTCGGCGCGGGCCGCGGCCTGGGCGACGGTCTTGACCGGTGTCGCCATGGCCGCTTTGTCGTGCGGGTAGCGCTCGATCGCGACAACCTGCCCGCCGCGACGCGTGACGTCCTGCTTAAACGCCGCTTCGACCACCGTCCCGTAGGGATTGTCGGGAATGAGCGCCGCGTATGAGCGTTTCCCGGTTGAGCCGGCATATTGCACGATGCGGGCGACGTCGGATTCCGGCAGGAAGCTCAGGAGATAAACGCCGCGCGAGGCGACATTGGCGTCGGTTGAAAAGGCGATGACCGGAATGTTGCGCGTGCGCGCCACCTGCCCAACGATGCCGACCGACTGCGCGAACAGCGGCCCGACGATGATCTCGGCTCCTTCATCGAGCGCCTGCTGTGCGGCGAGGCGCGCGCCCTCGGCGGTGCCGCCGTCGTCTTTCACCAGAAGCTGAATATTCGGCGCATTGAATTCCGCGAGCGCCATCTCGGCGGCGTTGCGCATGGCCTGACCGGCGATACCGGCGTTGCCGGTAGCCGACAACGGCAGAATGAGCGCGGCCTTGACCTGCCCGGTACCGAGCGTGGTCGCCGGCGCGGGCGGCGCCACCGGCGGCTGCGGTGTCGAGGAGAAAGGTGTCGAGGAGAAGTAACTGGAATTGCCCGAACAGGCCGCCAGCAGGAGGCCTGCTATTGCCATCAGGCCCGCAAGCGAGCGGCGCCGTGTAGGCATGGCGGCCGACCCCTGAACCGGCAACTCCGCGGACACGGCAGTTCTCCTGAACGCGACATCTTGGTGGAGCATGATCTTTTCGGAAAACCGGCTTCCACTTTTCCGGATCATGCTCTAAGCGCCGAAACAATAGGGCAGCGCCAATCTGTCATTCTGGCGGCGAATGGTTAACCAAGTGAAAAGGACAAGGAATCCGCCGCGAGCATGACGGCCGGGCCGGGCGGCGCTAGGGTGCTGACAATGAGGCAGACGAACCCGCCCGGCACAGAGGATCGCGCCCAGCGCCGTTACGTCCTCGCCGGCCATCCCAATGAGGTCGGCAGGATCGCGCCTGGGCTGCACATCGTCGCGACCCCCATTGGCAATCTCGGCGACATCACCTTACGCGCACTCGCCACCTTGGCGGGCGCCGATTTGATCGCCTGCGAGGATACGCGGGTGACCCGCAAGCTCCTTGACCGCTACGCCATCGCCACACCGCTTACTCCCTACCACGACCACAATGCGGCGGCGGCACGGCCGAAGCTGTTGCGCCGGCTCGCCGAAGGTGCCGCCATTGCGCTCGTCTCGGATGCCGGCACGCCGCTCGTCTCCGATCCCGGATACAAGCTCGTGCACGGCGCTCAGGAAGCCGGACATGTGGTCACCGCGCTGCCCGGCGCCTCAGCCGTGCTGACGGCGCTGACTGTCGCCGGCCTGCCGACCGATCAATTTCTCTTCGCCGGCTTCCTGCCGCCGAAACAGGCCGCGCGGCGCGCGCGCATCGCCGAGCTTGCCCGCATACCGGCGACCTTGGTGCTGTTCGAGACTGGGCCACGCGTCGCGGCGTCGCTCGCCGATCTCGCGGCCGGCCTCGGCGACCGCGAGGCCGCACTTTGCCGCGAGCTCACCAAACTGCACGAAGAGATCCGGCGCGGCGATCTCGCGAGTTTGGCGCAAGGCTGCGCTGCCGGCGAAGTCCGCGGCGAGTTCGTCCTCGTCATCGCGCCGCCGATGGCGGCGGAGCGGCCGAGTGCGGGCGACACCGACTCACTGCTGCGCTGGGCGCTCAGCCGGGTTTCGCTGAAGGATGCCGTGGGCGAAGTCGCGGTTGCGACCGGACTGCCGCGCCGGGAGCTTTACCAGCGCGCGCTCGTCCTCGCGAAAGAGGAAAACCGTGGCGCGCCGCGTTGAGCCGGCCGAACCGCTCGAGGGGCCGCGGCGCGGGCGCGTCGCCGCATTCCGGCTCGGTCTATCCGCGGAAAGCCGCGCCGCCATATTTCTCATCGCCAAGGGCTACCGGATCGCTGCGCGGCGCTGGAAAACGCCCTTCGGCGAGATCGATATCGTCGCCCGCCGCCGACGTACCTTGGTCTTTGTCGAGGTCAAGGCGCGCGAACGCGCCGACGATGCGGCGGAAGCCGTAACCGCGCGCGGCAAGCGCCGGATCGTCGCCGTCGCGGAGCTTTGGCTCGCTCATAACCCCGACGATGCGCAGCACGACATTCGTTTCGACGTTATATTGGTGACACCTGGAAGAATCCCCCGGCACATCGCCAACGCCTTCGATGCAACCCGTTGAATAGAGCCGCCCGCTTCGGTACCAACGCCCATGCCCCTGAACGTCGCCGTGCAAATGGACCCGATCGAGCGGATCAACATCCGCGGCGATTCCACGTTCGCCTTGCTCCTGGAAGCGCAACGCCGCGCTCATCCCCTCTCCTATTACACGCCCGACCGGTTGGTCCTCGACGGCACCACGGTGTCGGCCTCGGTGCGCCCGCTGGTCGTTCGCGACACGGCCGGCGACCATTTCACGCTCGGCGATCCCCGGCATGTGGATCTTTCTTCCTTCGACGTCGTGCTGTTGCGGCAGGATCCACCGTTCGACCTCGCTTACATCTCGACCACGCACATGCTGGAGCGCATCCATCCCAAGACCCTTGTGGTCAACGATCCGGCCCACGTGCGCAACGCGCCGGAAAAAATCTTCGTCACCGAATTTCCCGACCTGATGCCGCCGACTTCGCTCACCCGCGATCTCGAGGCGATCAAGGCGTTTCGCTTAAAGCACGGCGATATCGTCATGAAGCCGCTCTACGGCAAAGGCGGCGAGGCGGTTTTCCGGGTCGCGCGCGAGGATCTCAATTTCGGCTCGCTCTACGATCTCTTCGCCACGATGTTCCGCGAGCCGTGGGTGGTGCAAAAATTCCTGCCCGCTGTAAAGGACGGCGACAAGCGCATCGTTTTGGTCGACGGCGAATTCGCCGGCGCGGTCAACCGCGTGCCGGCGCCCGACGATTTGCGCTCCAACATGGTGCGCGGCGGTGTGCCCAAGGCGACGGACCTGACCGCGCGCGAGCGCGAAATCTGCGCCCGCCTCGGCCCAGCCTTGCGCGAGCGCGGCCTCCTCTTCGTCGGCATCGACGTGATCGACGGCTTCCTCACCGAGATCAACGTCACCTCGCCGACCGGCATCCGCGCGATCAAGAATCTCGGCGGTCCCGACGTCGCGGCGCTGATCTGGGACAAGATCGAGGCGAAGCGGAACTAGTCGTTCATCCTTCGCTCTCGATCTTCTCCCGCGCGGCGCTGGCGAGGAAGGCGGAGCGGGTGAGCCCGCGGCGCGCGGCCGCTTTGTCGATTGCGTTCAACAGGCCGGCATCGAGCGAGAGATTGGCTTTGACTGGGCGTCCGGCGTCGAATACGAGCGGCACGTAGGCGAGGACAGCGCCGTGCGCGAGCGCGGCAACCACCTCCGGATCGTGCCGCAGTTTTTCTACCGAACGAGGTTTCGGAATTTTCTCGCCGTCCGCATGGGCGTCTTCAACCCACAATGTGACCGCCTCAACCGCGTTGCGCAAAGCCACGTCGACGGTCGCGCCACCCGAGGTGCACCCCGGCAGATCGGGGACCACGACGCCAAACGCGCCCGGCTTTCCGTCCACAAGTGCGACATAGCGCGCCATGAAAACCTCGGTCATTGCCATCCGGCTTGACGCGCGATCACGCGGGCCACGCCAGGAGAGAGCGTTCGGTGACGCGGAACGACAATGCGGCCGGGCCTTCCGGGGTGTTTGAACACATCGTGGTCGCCGCCATGACGTTCGATCCAGCCCTCACGCTTGAGTCTTGCCGCTACCTTCGTCCGGCTCGTCTCGGGTTTGGCCACGGCAACCACACTTGAATGCGCAAATATTGGCGCATTTAAGAATGTCAAGCAAGCCGGGGCGTGTTAGCCGCGCGCCGGCGCCGGCGAAGCCGCGCCTAAACCCGCCGATTTGGGCTTGGCGATGGTCAGGACAAGCGCCGCGGCGAGAAGGCACAGCACCCCGGCGACGAAGAAGGCCGGCAGATAGCTCGCAAACTCGGTACGCGAAAAGCCCGCGCCGAAAGCGGCGCTGGCGGCGCCGAGCTGGTGGCCGGCAAAGATCCAGGCAAAGAATATTCCGGCGCGTTCGCGCCCGAAACGGTCGGCGGTCAGCTTGACCGTCGGGGGCACCGTCGCGATCCAGTCGAGGCCGTAGAACACGGCAAACAGCGAAAGGCCATAGAAGCTGAAGTCCGTAAAGGGCAGATACAGCAGCGAGAGCCCGCGCAGGCCGTAATACCAGAACAGCAGCCAGCGATTGTCGAAGCGGTCGGACAGCAAGCCGGAGCCGATCGTGCCGATGAAATCGAAGACGCCCATCATGGCCAGTACGCTCGCCGCCGTTACCGCGGTCAGCCCGTAGTCGCCGCACAAAGTGATGAAATGCGTCTGGATGAGTCCGTTGGTGCTCGAACCGCAGATGAAAAATGTGCCGAACAACACCCAGAACAGCGGCACGCGCGCCGCCTCTCTCAGCACTTCAAGCGGGGCAAGGAGAAGCGACACAAGTCCTGCACCGGCGGCCGGCGGCGGGATAACCGCGGTCTCGCCATAAGGCGGCAAATCGAGATCGCTCGGCCGATCGCGCATCAACGCCAGCGCAACCACGGCCGCCGCCGCCAAGAGGCCGCAGACGAAAACCAGCGCCATGCGCCAGCCGAAGCGTTCGGTCAATTCCGCAATCAGCGGCAGGAACACAAGCTGCCCGGTCGCCGAGCTCGCCGCGAGGAGGCCGACGACCAGGCCCCGGCGCTGCGTGAACCAGCGCGTGGCAACCGTCGCCGCCAGAACGATGGCGGTGAGGCCGCTGCCGGCGCCGACAACCAGGCCCCACAACAACACCAGTTGCCAAACCTGCGTCATCGCCAGCGAGGCGATAAGACCGGCAGCGATCAGCATAAGCGCGCAGAGCATGACGCGGCGAAGGCCGAAGCGATTCATGAAGGCGGCGGCAAACGGCCCGAACAAACCGAACAGCAGCAAGCGAAGCGCCAGCGCCGTGGAAATCTGTGTGTTGTCCCAGCCGAACTCGCGTTCCAGCGGGACGATGAGCACGCCGGGCGCACCCATGGCGCCGGCCGTCACCAGCATAGTGAGGAAGGTGACGGCGACGACGACCCAGCCGTAGTGGATATTGCGGCGGGCCAAGGCTGCGGCGAGCCCAGAGGACATCATGGCGGCGTCGGTTCCGTCGGAGGGACTTGTAGATGATGCCCATCATCTTTCCTTGCTTATTGATGACGATCGTCATATGATTTGTCAAGCGTCGTTGCCCGGCGCGTTGCTGAACTGCACCGGTGAACTGCACCATGAGAGTGAGCCGCGAAAAAGCCGCCGCGAACCGCGACCGTATCGTCGATGCGGCCGCCACTTTGTTTCGCGCCAAGGGTTTCGGCGGCATCGGCGTCGCCGACATCATGAAGGCGGCCGCGCTGACGCATGGCGGCTTCTACGGCCATTTCGCCTCGAAGGAGGATCTCGTCGCGCAAGCGAGCCGGCGGACCATGGCACGCGCCGCGGCGAACTGGGAAGGCATCGCAGCCGACGCGCCCGATCATCCCTACGCAGCCCTGCTGCGGCACTACCTCACGCCGCGTCATCGCGACGATCCCGGCCGCGGCTGCCCCTTCGCGGCGTTGGGTACCGACGCGGCGCGGAGCGGCAAAGTCGTGCGCACGGCCTTCGCCGAGGGCCTGGAGCCGTTGATCGCGATCCTTGCTGAAGCCATCGCAGGAGGCTCGAGGGCGGCGCGGCGGCGCAAGGCCGTCGCCGCCATGGCCGGGCTCGTCGGCGCCCTGACGCTCGCCCGCGCCGTCGGGGATGGGCCGCCGTCGGATGAAATCCTTAACGCCGTGCGCCGCGAGCTGTTGGCCGCGGCCGAGCACGCATAGGACCTCGCCGTAGCCCCTCGGCGCATTCTGTTCCCTAAATGTTCTTGACGGCGGTGACCGCCGCCGACCTCATCCTGCCGCCGCCGACAGAAGGGAGCCGCGAGATCGCCGAACGCGTCGCCCGCGAGCGGCAGGCGGCACGCTATGCAGCAATCGGATTGCCGCATCTGCGCAGCAATGCCGCGGTCGCAGGCGCGGTGCTGGAAGACGTGGCGCGGCCCGACGCCGGCGGGCTGACGCTATTGCGCGAAGCGGCCGATGCGATGCGGCTCTCCGCCCGCGGTTATCACCGCGTATTGCGCGTGGCGCGCACGCTCGCCGACCTCGACGGCGCGGAAAAAGTCGCCCGCGTGCACCTCGCCGAGGCTTTGTCCTACCGCGCGCTTGCCGACGAAGTCAGGCGCGCCGCGTAAAATTACCGTCACCCGTTGCTGACGTTGATCGCGCCACGCATGCCGATGGCGGCGAGGAATTCGTGCCGGGTCTCGGCGTGGTCGCGGAAAACGCCGAGCATGCGGCTGGTCACCATGGAGACGCCGGTCTTGTGCACACCGCGCGTGGTCATGCATTGGTGCGTCGCCTCGGTGACCACGGCGACGCCATGCGGCTTGAGCACTTCGTCGACACAAGTGGCAATCTCGGCGGTCATCTTTTCCTGGATTTGCAGCCGCCGCGCATAGACCTCGACCAGGCGCGCCAGCTTGGAAATTCCGACGACGCGGTTGCGCGGCAGATAGCCGATATGCACGCGCCCGATGATCGGCGCCATGTGGTGCTCGCAATGCGACTCGAAGCGGATGTCGCGCAGCACCACGACCTCGTCGTAGCCGCCGGTCTCCTCGAAGGTGCGCTTGAGATAATCGCGCGGATGATCCTTGTAGCCGGCGAACCATTCCTCGTAGGCGCGCACCACGCGCCCCGGCGTGGCGAGAAGTCCCTCGCGGTCGGGATCGTCGCCCGCCCAGCGAATGAGCGTGCGCACCGCGTCCTCCGCCTCTTCGCGCGTCGGCGGCGTTGACCCGCCCGGCCCGGAAGATTTGGCCCGCGAGCGCTTGACATTCACCATCTTGTCCATCCGCGTTCTCCGGTCGCGCCTCAATTATCGAGCCGTCCATAGGCCCAGGCAATGTTAACAAAGCATCAACCCTCGCTCCAATCGTTCCCGCCGGCGGCAAGGGATACGCAAGGGTTCATAGGCCAAAATCCGCATCACTGCATCGATAACGACGGGCACCGACGCGGCTCCTGATCGACGGCCGCGGCAGGCATGCCAAGCGGGAAAGGGACCATGCGCCCTCGAGCCAACCTCGGAACACCCGCCATTATCGGCCGCCGGATTTTCTCGCTCCTCGTCCGTTCGGCCATCATCATCTCGATGTCGTTTGCGGTGGCCTTCGGCTTCCTCGCCGGAGCGACCTCCCCGGTTGCCCACTACGACCCCTATATGTTCGCGATCGGCGTCGCCTCGCTGTTCGGCGCCTCGTGCGGGGCCCTGGGCATCCTCATGTCCCGCATCCGCCGCATGAAGCGAGATCTGCGCGATTTCGAGACGCGTCTCGACGAGGCGGCGGACCGCAACTGGGAAATCCGCGAAGCGCAAGAGCGCACCACCAGCTTTTTCGAGGCGCAGGACGACGTGATCGTGCGCCGCGACGGCACCGGCGCCATCACCTACGCCAATGACGCTTTCTGCGCGCTCGCCGGACACGCCCGCGAAGATCTGCTCGGAACCGCCTTTGCGCTGCCGGTAGTGGAGCAGGGCGAAACTATTCTCCTCGCCGACGGCGCGCGCGCCTACGACCAGAAGATCGCCGCCGCCGCCGGCGCGCGCTGGATCGCCTGGCGTGAAGTCAACGTCCGCGCCGATTGCGACAGCGAGATGCAGAGCGTCGGCCGCGACGTTACCGACCGCGTGCTCGCCGAACGCGCGTTGGCCGAGGCGCGGGATCAGGCCGAAGCGGCCAATCGCGCAAAGTCGCGCTTTCTCACCATGGTGTCGCACGAAATCCGCACGCCGCTGAACGGCATTCTCGGCATGGCCGATCTTCTCGGCGACACGCTGCTCACTCCCGAGCAGGCGACATATCTCAACGCGGTGAAGACCTCGGGGGAAACGCTGCTGTCGCTGATCGAGGAGGTTCTCGATTTCTCCAAGATCGAGGCCGGCCGCCTCGATCTTGCGGCCCGACCGTTCCCGCTGGCGGCTTTCGTCGAGGAGGCTGTCGAGCTTCTGGGGCCGCGCGCCCAGGCCAAAGGCCTGGAAATCGGCGCCTATGTCGATGAGCGCCTGCCCGCGCGTGTCGTCGGCGACGCCGCGCGCCTGCGCCAGGTTCTGTTCAACGTCGCCGGCAACGCCATCAAGTTCACCGAACGCGGCGGCGTGTCGATCATCCTCGAGCGAGGCGAGCAACCGGAAGCGATCGCCATTACGGTGCAGGACACCGGCATCGGTATTTCATCGGAAGACCAGGCGCGCATCTTCCTCGAATTCGAGCAGGCCGATGGCGGCTCGACGCGAAAATTCGGCGGCACCGGCCTCGGTCTCACCATATCGAACCGGATCATCGAAAGCATGGGCGGCACGATCGCGGTCGAGAGCGTCCCCAATGAAGGCTCCACGTTCCGCGTCACCGTTCCGCTTGCGCGGGCTGGCGATGCCGACGAACCGGAGATCGCGGTGCCCGATCTTGCCGGCGACGATATCCTGATCGTCGCGCCGGCCGCGATCGAGGCCTCCTTGCTCGCGCGCCGCCTGCAACGCTGGGGCGCACGCACGAAAATCGTTCCCGACGACACCGTGGCGGCGGCGCTATTGCCGGAGCAAATGTGGAGCGCCGTGCTCGTCGATCACGCGCTCGGCACGCAAGCGTGCGAGCTTCTGGCGCGTGCCGCTGCCAGCGTGCAGCGCCGCATCGTGCTGGTCACGCCGGCGATGCGCAACGAGCTCACCGCGCTCAAGGAGGCCGGTTTCACCGGCTATCTGATCAAGCCGGTGCGCGCGGCCTCGCTTGCCGCGCGCTTTTCGCAGGATGACGCCTTCGACCCCGGCGCGGCGATGGATACCGCCGAAGTGCCGAGCGCTTCGCGCCCGGGCGGCGGGCTTTCGATCCTCGTCGCCGAGGACAACGAGATCAACGCGCTATTGGCGCGCGCGCTTCTGGTCAGGCTCGGCCATCAGCCGACCGTGGCCGCGAACGGCGCCGCGGCCGTCGAATCCTGGCTTGCCGCACGCGCCGCCGGCACGCCTTATGACCGCGTGCTCATGGACCTGCACATGCCGGGTATGGACGGATTGGAAGCAACGCGCCGGATCCGCACCATCGAAGCGGACAGCGACATTGCACGAACGCCGATCCTGGCGCTGACCGCGAACGCCTCCGCCGAAGATCGCGAGGCCTGTCTCGCCGCCGGCATGGACGACTTCCTGGTCAAGCCGCTCGACCGCGAACGCCTTGCCGCCGCGCTTGCGTCGGCGGCCGGTGCCGCGCTCGCGGCGTAGAGCGCAATCGCTTCAGATTGAACCGATGGGCGGTCTTACAGCCTGCGCAGCGCCACTTCCTCGACCTCATGGCTTTCGCCTTTTTTCAGGATCAGGTCGGCGCGCGGCCGCGTCGGCAGAATATTCTCGCGCAGATTGACGAGATTGATGCGGTTCCAAATCGAGGTAGCGGTCGCGGTCGCCTCCTCGTCGGACAGACGCGCGTAGCGATGAAAATAGGATTTCGGATCGGCAAACGCCGTGCCGCGCAACGCCAGGAAGCGATTGACGTACCACGACAGCAGCACGCCCTCGTCGGCGTCGAGATAAACCGAGAAATCGAAGAAGTCGGAGACGAAGGGAATGGCTTTGCCATCCTTGGGCAGGCGCCCGGCCTGGAGGACATTGAGGCCCTCGACAATGAGGATGTCCGGCCGGTCGATCTCGATCCATTGGTTCGGGATGACGTCATAGACGAGATGCGAATAGACCGGCGCGCGCACCGGCCGCCGGCCGGCCTTGATGTCGGACAGAAAGCGCAGCAGCGCCGGCAAGTCGTAGCTTTCGGGAAAGCCCTTTTTCTCCATCAGGCCTTCGCGCTCGAGCACGGCGTTGGGGAAGAGGAAGCCGTCGGTGGTGATGAGATCGACTTTGGGCACGTTCGGCCAGCGCGCGAGCAAGGCTTCCAGCACGCGCGCGGTTGTCGACTTGCCGGCCGCGACCGAGCCACCTACGCCGATGATGTAAGGCATTTTGGCGTCCTCGGTGCCGAGGAAGCCCTGTTGCGCGCGAAACAGCCTTTGCGTCGCCGCTACGTAAAGCGACAAGAGCCGCGACAGCGGCAGATAGATTTCCTCGACCTCCGATATGTCGAGCCGGTCGTGCAGGGAGCGCAGACGGACGATCTCCGGCGGCTCGAGCGTCATCGGCGTGTCTTCGCGCAAATTCGCCCATTCCGCCCGCGAGAAAACACGATACGGCGAGACATCCGGGTCGGTGCGTTGCTCCATGCGGACCGCTCTTTAGTCGCCGCCTTTGCGGGCGGCTTTTTCGTCGAGGCCCGACTGACGCGTGCGTTCGGCCAGCGCCGCCTCGACTTCGGCAAGCGCGATACCCCGGGCATGGAGCACCACGAGCAAATGGTAAAGGAGATCGGCTGCCTCGGCGACCACGCGGCCGCGATCCTCGGCGACGGCGGCGATGGCGATCTCGACTGCTTCCTCGCCGAGCTTATTGGCGCAATAGGCCACGCCCTTGTCGATAAGCGCGCGCGTATACGACGCCTCGGCGCTTGCCTGCGCCCGCGCCTGCACGCGCTTTTCGAGATCCTGGAGAGTGAACGGGGCGGCCATCTTTATCCGGTCACGGCACTTGCCATGCCGGTAAGTAACACCTCTACCGGGCACCTGCGAGAGCCGTTTTCACGGATCGAGCCGCACCGGCAAACCGGCGCGCGCCATGTATTCTTTTGCCTCGCGCACTGAGTATTCGCCGAAGTGAAAGATCGAGGCGGCAAGCACCGCGCTCGCATGGCCGTCACGAATGCCTTCGACCAGATGATCGAGATTGCCGACGCCGCCGGAGGCGATGACCGGCACCGGCACGGCGTCAGCGACGGCGCGGGTCAGCGCGATGTCGAAGCCCTGGCGGGTGCCGTCGCGATCCATGGAGGTGAGCAGGATTTCTCCGGCGCCGAGCGTCACCACCTCGCGGGCGTAGGCGATGGCATCGAGCCCGGTCGGATGGCGGCCGCCGTGGGTGAAGATTTCCCAGCGGTTTTCCTGCTGCGGTTGCGACACCTTCTTGGCGTCGATGGCAACGACGATGCATTGGTCGCCGAATTTCTCCGCTGCTTCCTTGACGAAAGCGCGGCGCGCCACGGCCGCGGTATTGATCGACACCTTGTCGGCGCCCGAGGAAAGGAGCGCGCGCATATCCTCGATAGTGCGCACGCCGCCGCCGACCGTGAGCGGCATGAAGCAGGCCTCGGCGGTGCGCCGCACGACGTCGAGGATGATGCCGCGATCCTCGTGGCTCGCCGTAATGTCGAGGAAGGTCAGCTCGTCGGCGCCGGCCGCGTCATAGGCGATCGCCGCTTCGACCGGATCGCCGGCGTCGCGCAGATTGACGAAATTGACGCCCTTGACGACCCGGCCGTCCTTGACGTCGAGGCAGGGAATGACGCGGACCTCGAACATTTTTCAAGCAGCCTGGGCTGCGCGGACAAGCTGTAACGCCGCCGCCGCATCGAGCCTGCCATCGTAGAGCGCGCGGCCGACAATGGCGCCTGCGAGCTTGTTCGCGCGCGGCGCCAAGAGCGCGCGCACATCATCAAGCGACGCCAGGCCGCCCGACGCGATGACCGGGATCGCCACCGCGTCGGCGAGCGCGAGCGTGGCCTCGAGGTTGAGGCCCTTGAGCATGCCGTCACGCGCGACATCGGTGTAGATCAAAGCGGCGACGCCGGCATCTTCGAACCGCCTCGCGAGATCGAGCGCGGAAAGTTCGGCGGTCTGCGCCCAACCCTCGACCGCGACCTTGCCGTCGCGTGCATCGAGTCCGACGGCGATGCGGCCGGGATACTTTTTCGCCGCTTCTTTCACCAATGCCGGATCGCGCACGGCGGCGGTGCCGATAATGACGCGGGCGACGCCGTTTCCGAGCCATTTCTCGACGGTCGCGCGGTCGCGGATGCCGCCACCGAGTTGCAGCGGAATCTTCACCGCGGCGAGGACGCGATCGACGGCCGCGGCGTTCATCGGCCGGCCGGCAAACGCACCGTCGAGATCGACGACGTGCAGATAGTCGAAGCCCTGCGCCACGAAGCTGCGGGCCTGCTCGGCCGGGTCGCGATGAAAAATCGTCGCGCGCGCCATGTCTCCTTGTTCCAGGCGCACGCAAAAGCCATTCTTCAAATCGATCGCGGGAAAGAGGATCACGGCTTCCACTTGAGAAAATTGGCGATCAGCGCCAGCCCGAGCTTTTGGCTCTTCTCGGGATGGAATTGCGTGCCGACGATATTATCGCGCGCCACGATCGCAGTGAGCGGGCCGCCGTATTCCGCCTCCGCCAGGAGATCGCTGCGTTGCGCCACCTTCAACTCGTAGGAATGCACGAAATAGGCATGCAAACCCTGCGGGCCGAGGTTAAGTCCCTCGACCAGTTTGTGCGGGCGGGCGACGTTGAGCGTGTTCCAGCCCATGTGCGGAATTTTCAGATCCGGATTGTCCGGCGTAATGCGGTCGACCTCGCCGGCGATCCAGCCAAGCCCCTCCGTCACCTCGTATTCGCGCCCGCGCTCGGCGAGTAATTGCATGCCGACGCAAATGCCGAAGAACGGCCGGCCTCTTCGCCGGACTGCCTCGTCAAGCGCGGCGACCATTCCGTCGACGGCCTCGAGCCCGCGGCGGCAATCGGCGAACGCGCCGACGCCCGGCAAGACCACGCGGTCGGCGGATGCGACTGTCCGCGGATCGCTCGTCACCACAATCGGCTGGTCGAGGCCGGTA
>Ga0302326_10010645_pt1 | contig 19929 bp, 16 predicted proteins | sample Palsa_T0_3_FD_202264 | JGI IMG/M metagenome (GOLD analysis project Ga0302326, IMG submission 202264) | Peat permafrost microbial communities from Stordalen Mire near Abisko, Sweden - Palsa_T0_3 | ecosystem: Environmental > Terrestrial > Soil > Palsa > Peat permafrost | place: Sweden: Abisko...
CTGCCACTTTCCACCGGGCACCAGCAAATGGAACAAGATCGAGCATCGCCTCTTTTCCTTCATCTCGTCGAATTGGCGGGGCGAGCCGTTGCGGGATTACGAGACCATCGTGAACTTGATTGCCAAGGCCACGACGGCCAAGGGATTGAAAGTAACCTGTCGCTTAGACCGCCGGAAATATCCCATCGGCCGCAGAGTTTCCAACCAAGAAATGAAGCGGGTCAACGTCGAACGCAATCAGTTCCATGGTGAATGGAACTATGTCATTAGGCCAAACTCCTCAATATGAGTTGCTACCTTTATTTATTAACGCTTCCTTAGAGCCCAAAAAGTTTCCTTGTTGCTTTGAAATTAAAGCGGGTTCGCTCCTTGAAGGCGATTTTCCGGTGAAGGACGTTTCGAGACTCTGCGACGATGCGGGCTTCCAGATAAACTTTGCCGGTCAGGGTTGGACCAAAATTGATAGCCCCAAAGCGAAAAGGCTCGTTGAAGATTTGATCGCTAGAATATTCAAACCATGTGTTTGACAAATAACTGAGAGTCAAACATGAGGCAGGAGCCTTCCAATCACTCCCCCGAAAGCGGAACTGCGTTCCGCACTCCATGACGCTTCGCGTTCAAGCGGCGCGGCTGGCTGGCCACCGAAAAAACCCTTGATTGACGTGGCATGACATTTGCATTACATTGTGCGGCATGAAGAAGGACACTTTGCAAATCCGGCTTGAACCTGAATTGACGGCGCTCGTCAACCAAGCGGTCCGGCGCACGGGCTTAACCAAAAGCGAAGTCTTGCGCCAGGGCCTGCGCAAGGGCGTGCCCGAACTTGTCCGCGCTTTGGAAGGGCCACCTAGGAAAAGGACTCTTATTGCGGCGCTTCGAGAACTCAAGGGTTTGGAGATTCCTGAACGGCATTGCCCAATGAAGCGGCGCCTATGAGATATGTTTTGGACACCAATGTTATCAGTGAGGCGATCAAGACAAATCCCGACCCGCGGTGTGAGGCATGGCTCGATGAACACGTGGACGACTGCTGTTTAACGTGCATCACCTTGGCCGAAATTCGTTTCGGCTTGGAGCGTTTGCCGGATGGAAAACGGAAGCGCGCCCTGGCGCGGAAATATGACTTTATTCTCCAAGATTTTCGGGAATGGATGTTGGATTTTGACCAAGCCGCCGCAGGCGAATTTGGACGCTACGCCGCAGAATACGAAGCGGCGCGAGGCGCTGACGGCTTCGCAGCGGCGGATATTCGCGATTTGCAAATTGCCGCAATCGCCCGAAGCCAAGGCTGGACCGTCGCAACACGAAACACCCAGCATTTTCCATTCGTCGAAACGGTCAACCCGTTTGAGGCTTAATCAAAGTTTGCCGACAAGCCGGACTTGAGCTGATTCCACTGTCACCACGGCCGCCGTCTTCCCGTCCAGCGTGGTGAATTCAATCTCGTAAGCGAGGCCATCCTTATAGACATGCACCACCGTGCCAACATCTCCAGGCTCCAATGCCTCGGAAGGGATGGCGGTTTTCAACACCACTCGCTCGTGTTCTTTCATCATTTTCGTCTTTCATTCTCCATACGGATAGGCCGTCAGGCCAGTCAATCCCCCGAAAGCGGAACTGCGTTCCGCACTCCATGACGCTTCGCGTTCAAGCGGCGCGACCGAGATGCCGCAGGTCTTGGAGTGCGTGCGCGCCAGCGCCGCTTTCGGCCTCGCGACCACCAAGCCCGTAATTTACTTCTTCTTCGCCTTCGCCTTGGGTTTTTCCTCCAAGGCGGCTTGCGCGGCGGCCAGGCGGGCGATGGGCACGCGGAAGGGCGAGCAACTGACGTAGGTCAATCCGGTGCGATGACAGAATTTCACGCTGGCCGGATCGCCGCCGTGTTCGCCGCATATCCCCAGCTTGATGTCCGGCCGGGTCTGCCGGCCTTTTTCGACGGCGATTTTGACCAGCGCGCCGACGCCATCCTGATCAATGGTGGCGAAGGGATTCTGCTTGACGATTTCCAACTCCTGGTAGCGCGGCAGGAAGTGGCCTGAATCGTCGCGGCTCATGCCCAGGCAGGTCTGTGTCAAATCATTGGTGCCGAAGCTGAAGAATTGGGCATCTTTGGCGATCTCGTCGGCCACCAGGGCGCCGCGCGGGATTTCAATCATGGTGCCGACCAAGTACTTGACCTTGGTTTTCTTTTCCTCCTGCACTTGTTTGGCCGTTTTATGAACGACTTCCAATTGCAGTTGGAGTTCCTTGGGGAAGCCGACAAGCACGATCATGATCTCCGGCTTGACGGGGATGCCTTCCTTTTGCACCTGGGCGGCGGCTTCGATGATGGCGCGGGTCTGCATCTCGGTAATCTCCGGGAAGACAATGCCCAAACGGCAGCCGCGCAGGCCGAGCATCGGGTTGAATTCGTGCAAGGCTTCCACGCGCTGGGTGATCTTCTCGACCGGCACGCCCATCTTGGCCGCAAGGTCTTGTTGCGCCGCGCCTTCGTGCGGAAGGAATTCATGCAGCGGCGGGTCCAGCGTGCGAATGGTGGCCGGCAATCCTTTGAGCGTGCGGAAGATTCCGACAAAGTCGTCGCGCTGATAGGGCAGCAGCTTGGCCAGCGCCTTTTTGCGATCCTCCAGGTTGTCCGCCAGGATCATTTCGCGCATGGCGTCAATGCGATTGCCTTCAAAAAACATGTGCTCGGTGCGGCAGAGGCCGATGCCCACCGCGCCAAAAGCGATGGCGTTGGCCACCTGTTCGGGAGAATCGGCGTTGGTGCGCACGTTCATGCGCGTGGCTTTGGCGCACCACTTCATCAGTTGCGCGTAATTCTGGTAGGTGCGGCTCTCGCCGGCCTGGAGCGTCTTGCCGATCAATACCTGAATGATTTCCGAGGGCGCGGTTTTCAATTCACCGGCATAAACTTCCCCGGCGGTGCCGTCAATGGAGAGGAAATCGCCTTCCTTGAATGACTGGCCGCCCACTTCCATGGTGCGCGCTTGATAATCCACGTGCAACTCGCTGGCGCCGCAGACACAGACCTTGCCCATCTGCCGCGCCACCAAAGCCGCGTGGGAACTGACGCCGCCGCGGGCCGTCAGGATGCCCTCGGCCGCGATCATGCCGCGCAAATCCTCGGGGGAAGTTTCAATGCGGACCAACAACACTTTTTCGCCTTTGTGGGCGGCTTCGACGGCGCGGTCGGCGTTGAAATAAATCCGGCCGGTGGCCGCGCCGGGACCGGCGGGCAGGCCTTTGGCGATGGTTTTGGCCGCTTTGACGGCGGCCCTGTCAAAGACGGGGGCGAGCACCTGATCGAGTTGCTCGGCGGGGACGCGCTGGACGGCCTCCTGCCAGGTGATCAATTTCTCCTTTTCCATTTCCACGGCGAAGCGCACGGCGGCCAGGCCGGTGCGTTTGCCGTTGCGGGTTTGGAGCATGAAGACTTTGCCGTCCTCGATGGTGAATTCGAAGTCCTGCACGTCGCGGAAATGGCTCTCCAAAGTTTGGCGGACTTTTTCCAGTTCCTTGGCCGCCTCCGGCATGATCTTGGCCAACTGGGCCACGGGCTTGGGTGTGCGCACTCCGGCCACCACGTCCTCGCCCTGGGCGTTGATGAGGAATTCGCCGTAAAAGACTTTCTCGCCGCTGGCGGGGTCGCGGGTGAAGGCGACGCCGGAACCGGAGTTGTCGCCGGTGTTGCCGAAGACCATGGACTGCACGCTGACGGCGGTGCCCCACTCTGTGGGGATGTTGTATTTACGGCGATAAACCATCGCGCGGTCATTCATCCAGGAGCCAAAGACCGCGCCAATGGCGCCTTCGAGCTGTTTCCAGGGATCGGTGGGAAATTCCTTGCCAGTACGCTCCTTGATCAGGGCCTTGAAACGCTTGACCAACTCCTGGAGTCCGGCGGCGTCAATGCGTGTGTCCTCGACGTGGGCATCGCCGCCGAACCGTTCTTTCTTCAGGGACTCGAGGACGATTTCAAAAGGATCATGGTCCTCGTTGGGCCGCTTCTGCACGCCCATGACGACGTCGCCGTACATTTGGATGAAACGGCGGTAGCAATCCCAGGCGAAGCGGGCGTTGTTGCTGGATTTTTCCAGGGCGATAACGGTTTGGTCGTTGAGGCCGAGGTTGAGGATCGTATCCATCATGCCGGGCATGGAATCGCGGGCGCCGGAGCGCACGGCGACCAGGAGCGGCTTCTGCACGTCGCCGAAGGTCTTGCCGAGGATTTTCTCCGTATTGGCCACGCCGGCCTTGACTTGCGCCCATAATTGTTTTGGATAAGTTTTGTGATGGGCGTAATAGTAAGTGCAGACTTCGGTGGTGATCGTGAAGCCGGGCGGGACCGGCAGGCCGATGCGGGTCATTTCCGCCAGATTGGCGCCCTTGCCGCCCAAAAGGGGCTTCATGCCGCCGTGGCCGTCGGCCTTTTTGTTGCCGAAGAGATAAACGTATTTTTGCGAACTGGATGATGTTTTTGCCATAAAAATTGTTCTGCCGTTGCCGCCCCGTGGGCGAGTTTCAAATGCCCGCTGACTTTAACAAAGCGCGGCACACAGTCAATTTCGGTTTGCGAAAAAGAGCCTGTCACAAATTGCGATAAAGTATGCGGATTTTGTTCAATACGCCTTTGGGCCGGTTTTTCGGGTTGGTTTGCCTCGCCGCCTTCTTGACGGCCTGCAAACAAAAGAACTCCCAGTCCGCTCCACCCATGCAAGTTTTTACCGTTCAGGGCGTTATAAAGGAATTGCAGCCGGACGGCAAAACCGCCGTCATTCGGCATGAGGCGATTCCCGGCTACATGCAGGCCATGACGATGCCCTTTGAAGTCAGGGACACCAATTTGCTGCGCGGATTGAAGCCCGGCGATTCCATCTCATTCAAACTGGCCGTGACACCGACCGAAGGATGGATTGCGGCCCTGACCAAGCTCGAATCTCCCGCCCCGGAAGCCGTCCCGCCTCCGCCAGCGCAAACGCAACCGGCCACGCACTTTTCGCGCGCGCTGGAGCCTTTGGTCATTGGCGACAGGCTGCCGGATTATCATTTCACGAATGAATTGGGGGGCGCGGTCAGCCTGAGCCAATTCAAAGGGGAGGTGGTGGCGTTGACGTTCTTTTTCACGAGCTGTCCATTCCCGGAGTTCTGCCCGCGCATGACCAGCAACTTCGCCCAAGCCCAAAAGCAATTGGAAACAATGACCAACGCCCCCGCCCGGTGGCACTTGCTGTCCATCTCCTTCGATCCCGCCCACGACACTCCGCGGCGGCTGGCCACGTACGCCCTGGCGGCTGATTACGACAAGAGCCATTGGAGCTTCCTGACGGGCGATGAGGATCAGATCAGCGGATTGGCTGAGCAGCTTGGCGAGAACTACTGGCATGAAGGCGCCAGCATCGGCCACAACCTTCGCACCGTGGTGGTGGACCCGAGCGGCCACATCCGCAACATCATCGGCGGCAGCAAATGGACCGTCAGCGATCTGGTGCAGGAAATCGTGCAGGCTGGACGCTAGTGGATTTGAGCAAATCCTGATCCAAGGACACATCTGTGTTCCTTAGCGGTGTGGAAGCGGAGTCGTCCGTCTGATACATTGGCTGGGAGAAGCATGAACCTGTTGTATGGATAACTGGACACAAAGGCATTTGCGAGGTGGAAAGCGGCGCTGACGCGCGCGCGCTCCAAGACCTGCCGGCACATCGGGCGTTCGCCTTCAACGCGAAGCGTCATGGAGTGCGGAACGCAGTTCCGCTGTGGCGCTGAAACAAGCATTCTCGCCTTAGTTGAAGAACTCTTTCTTACACTCCGCCGTATTTTTGACATGAAATTTGTTTTACACGATCCGCTCGATGTGATTAAATTTACTCAGGCCAGTTGCCACGTCATGAAACGGCATATATTGCCCAGTTTGGAAGGACTGCCAACGATGAACCAGTCGCCCGTTCCATGGCGACCAGCCACCTCGGATGGCCGCGCAGGCTTCACGCTGATCGAACTATTGGTCGTCATCGCCATTATTGCGATTCTGGCGGCTCTTTTGTTGCCGGCATTGTCAGAAGCCAAATTACAAGCGCAACAAACCCAGTGCATCAGCAGCCTCAAACAGCTCGCGTTAGCCTATAGCATGTATGAGGTTGACAATCGCAAGGAAATTCCATCCGAAGAGGGAATGGGATATTTTATACCATGGGAAACCCTCCTGCGGCCTTACTACATCAACACGAAACCTTTGCAGTTGTGTCCGTCCGCGTCCAAGCCGTCCAACTCTTGCCCAAGCGAGCTTGTTCGGCACGTCTTGGGAAGGGACAGCCGATATGGCTTGGGTTTATTACGGCGCGCCTCTGACGAATGGGTACGGCGGACTTGTGACGAATTACGGCAGCTATGGCTTTAATGGCTGGCTCTATGATACGACCGAATTCAATGACACGGATCCTGGCTTCTTCCAATCGCCAACGGCTGTGCGTCACATTTCCATGACGCCTGTCTTTGCCGACTGCGTCTCGCACGACGCCTCTCCGGAACCTTCCGACTTGCCCTCCACCGATTTGTATTCGGGCAGACAGTCGTCTGTCGGAACAGCCGTGTTTGACACAGGCGACATGCGCGCCTTCGCGATTGCGCGGCACGGCAGCCGCCCCGCCTCCGCCGCCCCCAGAGATTTTGACATCACCAGCCGTCTGCCTGGCATGATTGATATGGCGCTCTTCGACGGCCACGTGGAGAAAGTGCCGCTGGAGAACCTCTGGAGCTACTACTGGAACGCTGTCTGGAAAATTCCCAACCCGCGACCCGGGCGGTGAGCCACAGATTGACACAGATGCACACAGATTTTTCAGAGAAGAGTGTCTCAGTCCTTGATTCGGCGGATAAGAATGGGCCGTTCATCACTGCACTGAAATACCCGTCCGCCAATCCCCAAGGGATTGAATCACTCAGCCCAGCAACGGTTGTCCCGATTCCGAGAGAGCTACCCTGAGTAACGCCATTTAAATTCCACAACCCTTTCAACCGGGTTTCGCCACGCCGATTCACTCGATTTTCCACTCGGTTCCGTCCTCGTCGAGATTCTCCGGCGTGATTCCGAGAAAGGACTTGGCTTCTCGAATGGCCCTCTCGTAAGTCGCGGCATCCAGGCGCATCGTATTCTTCTGCCCCAGGTTGTTGTCGTATTCTAGGCCGAAACTGTCGTCCTCCTCATCCAATATGCGGGCGGTTTTCATGGCCTGGCCGGGATTGGCACCCGGAGCGCGCCTATGCATGAGTTCACACGATGATTGCCTTCGACCACCTGCGCCACCGTCAAGCCGATGGCGATGTCGTCACGAGCGCCATTGGATTCCCTGTAGCCTTGCGCCGCCGCCAGAGAGAACCATTTGTAAGCTTCCAGATTGGATTCAAGGGCGTCTTTGGGCGAACCTTCGAAGCTGGCGCGGCGATGCCTCATCCCCAGATGGTATTGCGCGCCGGCGTCGCCTTGTTGCGCCGCCAGGCGCATCCACATCGCGGACTTGGCCTCGTCCTGGGCCACGCCTTGGCCTCCGGCGAACATCAGTCCCAGATTGAATTGGGCCAGGGGATGGTTCTGATTGGCCGCCTGGAGATACCAATGGGCGGCCTTGGGATAATCCAGCGTCACGTCGCCGCCGCTGGCAAATTTCAGACCAAGGCTGAATTGCGCCTCGGCATCCCCGTGATCGGCCTTGGTTTGCGTGTTTTCCAGGGCCGCCCTCTGCGAGCGGCTGAACAAAGATCGGAGCCATGATGTAGCCATGTAACCAACGGTACGTTGTTTGAGGACAAAGGCAAGATATGCTTTCAATTAGTTTCGCCGTCGCCGCACCGCCGCTTTCAGACGATCGCCAACAAACCTGCTTTGGCCGCCAAATTGTCCGCCCAATCATTAGCGACTTCTTCGGGAGCGCGGTCGTCCCGACCGCCACCTTCGGCGTCTCGCCGAAGGCATCATGGCCTTGCGGTGCCTCATGAAAAGGTGAATCGTTTTGAGTCGGAGGCCAGTCGGCGGGACGCCGACTGGAGCGATCGAGACGATCGTGCTCCCTTTCATTTTCTTTGTTTCACTTGCAGTCCCATTAAGACGTGTTAGTATCGGATTGTGTGGCGCTCACGCGCCCGTTCTTTGAAAGTTTGCAATGGGAACGGGAAGAAGGCATCCGCCGTCGCCCAAATCCTCGCCTAAGGTGGGCGCGAAACATTCAGGGGAGCACACGTGTCACTTTGATTCCAGTTTCGCTGCATTCGCCAGCACGTTGCGCGCGTAGTCATTGACGCTGGCGAGCTTGATCCCAAAGGTTTCCACGGTCAAAGCCATGTCCATGGCATCTCCACGCGAGTATGCGAGCATCAGCGCCGCAAAACTCTTCTGCAACGAATCCGCGGCGCCCTGAAATTGCGAAAGCAGCGCCGACTCGGGAACGTGCTCGACGCGGAACGATTTGCCGTTGATTTCCTGGAAGCGCGCCACAACTTCAAGCGGGCTAACCGCCTCTGGTCCGCCAAACTCGATGACCTTCCGCTCGGCCGCAGTATGGCGAAGGCCCAGAGCGCACATCTCGGCGACATCGCGGAAGGAAACCCAACTGATTGGGTTGGTGCCTGGTCCGTAGATGCGAGCGGTCGCGTTCGCATAGTCGAAACCCAGAGCCGGGCTGAGCCATACTTCCATGAAGAAACTCGCCTGAATGATGGTAAAATTCAAGCTCTTGATGGCCTGCTCGACGTGTTCCTTCGCATCTCCCAGCGGGAATGAGAGGCCGGTTGGCCGGCGAAAGGACACAAACAGAAAACGGCTTACATGCGCGGCCTTCGCTGCTTCCACGAGGTTCAACTGTCCGGCCGCATCCACGGATTCTATCGAATCGCCGGGCTGCCGGGACAAGGTGGACGAGGCGGTCGAAATCACAGCGTCAACGCCGTGACAGGCAGCGGCCAGCGACTGAGGGTTTTTCAGGTCGCCCATGCACAACTCGACACCGGATGAGCGCAGGGCTTCAACCCTTTCCTTTGAGCTGGTCGCTCGAACGAGCGCTCTCACTTTTTCGCCTCGCTCGGCCAGCTTTTGACAAATCGCGCTGCCTACCAGACCGGCAGCACCGACAACCAGAATCATAAGCGTTTTCCTTTGGATGAGGTGGGAGAGTCCGCCCAGACCTGCCACGGGCACGCCAGCATGGTTTTGTCACGGATCGCAGGCAGATTCATTTTGTAAACTCTATTTTGTAAACTCTATCTACCAAAGGAACCGGAACTAAGCAACCGGTTCCCACTTGAACCTACCTTCGTTCCGGATCAAGTGGCCCAGGCCCGGAAACGGGAAATGAAACGACAAGACCATCGCGCCAGTTTCAGCGGCCCGATCCAGAACGCGCCGCCGGCTGGCGATCGTTTTCTCCGGGTCAATGTCCACGACGGAATACCACTCGATCCGCTCGATCATAAGGGGGTGCAAAAAGGTATCTACGGCATCAATAAAAGTTTCACCTTGCGAGCTGATTTCCAGGGCCACGTGCCCGGGAGTATGACCGGGCGCGGCGATGATGCGAATACCGGGGACAACTTCTTCCTCGCCGTCCACGAGGTCAAGCCGGCGCCGGATCGGGGGCAGCATCTCGGCGGCATATTGCAGCAGCAACTGCCTGAGATGATCGCCGCAGTTCAAACTGGAAAGATCGGGCTTCGTTGTCCAGAAATCCCATTCGACCCTCGACATCACATAGCGGGCATTTGGAAACGCAAGGTGGCCGGCGGAGTCGAGGTTGCCGCCAATATGGTCGGCGTGGGCGTGGGTCAGGATCACCGTGTCAATGGTTTCGGGATCAATCCCTTCACTGCGCAAGTTCTGGACCAGTCGTCCCGTCGTAGGCGCGAGCTTGCCAGCGCCAGTATCCACCAGCACCCGATGCTCGCCGGTATCGAGATAAAGACAGACATAGGGCGTCGTAATTTCGTCCAGCGGAAGTTGGCGCGCGCGCAGCCCCTGTTCGTAATCTTCTTTCCGGGCGTTGGCGAAGAACAGCCCGGCCGGGTAGGCAAACGTTCCGTCGCTCACAGCCATGCAATCAAAAGCCCCGATCTTAAAACGATAAGTGTCAGCCTTCATGTGTCCTTTCAGGCTCCGGCAGCCTGGCGCGGAGCAGTATTGCCTGAAACCGCGCGTCGGAGCGAAAAGTGTCAAAGGCCGGCTCCACGTCGAAGAATTGCAGTCTCGCCGATCTTTCTTCGCACGCTTTCTCCAGCCACAGAAACGTCTGGACGCGGTCACCCAGGGCCGCCCAAATGCCCGCGAAAGAGTAAGCGGGGACGTACTTTTGTTCGCTGGTCTTTTCCAGTCCCTGGAGAAGCTCGCGGGCTTTGTCTTCCTTGCCCCAAAGCGCGTAGGTTCGGGCCAGCGAGGCCCTAACGATCTGATGTTCTCGCCTCAGTTCCAGGCCACGTTGAAAGTGTTCAACCGCTTCTTCAAAGCGGCCAAGTTGTTCGCAAGCCATCCCCATGAACCAAAAGGCAATGGAGAAACTAGGGTCTAGCTCCAGGCTGTTCCGGCACTTCTGCATGGCCTCTTCGTACCGCCGGGCGTAAAGGGAAACTTGGGCATCTACTGCGTGAATGATGGGCGATAGCGGGTCTATTTCAAGGGCTTGACGGACTTCGGTGGCGGCCCGGTTGAAGTCCCCCAGTGAGATAAGAAACTCCCCATACACCTGGCGAGCGCGAGGATAGTTTGGGTTGAGCGCGATGGCCCTTTGGACTGTCTTCACGGCAGCATCGCGGTCCCGTTCGTAAACAAAAAGGACAACGGCAAGAGGGGTGTAAGCTTCGGCAAGCTGATCGTCGAGTTCGAGCGCTTTCAAGGCCCAAGCCTTCCCCTTGGGATACGCCTCAACCGGGGGGACAAATCCCCAGTATCCGAGCGGCATGTAGGATTCCGCCAGCCCGGCATAGGCCAGCGCGTAAGTGGGGTCCACTTCGATGACCTTGCGGAAGAATTCAATTCCTTTCCGGAGGCTCTCCTCGGTGCGTTTGTTCCAGAAATATCGGCCTTTGAGGTAAAGCTCGTAGGCCTGGCGGTTTTCGGTGGGGCGCCTGGCCAGCCGCTTCTTCTCGCGCCCCGTCAGGTTCACTCGGAGGTTTTCGGAGATCTCGCGGGCGATCTCCTCCTGAACTGCGAACACATCCGCCACGGGCCGCTGAAACTGCTTTCCCCACAGGCGCCATCCATTTGTGGTGTCCACCAGTTCCACCCCAATAATCAAGCTATCGCCTCGTTGCATGACTCTCCCGGTCAGCACGGCCCGGACGTTCAATTGCCGCCCGACCGCCTGGGGATCAGCCGTCCGCCCCTTGTAACGGAAGACGGTGCTGCGCGCCATCACGCGGACCTTGGGGAATTCCGAAACGCTGTGAATGATGCTCTCCGTGATTCCGTCGCTCAAATACTCGGCGTCAGGGTCAGAGCCTACGTTTTCAAAGGGCAGCACCGCGAGCGAGTCCAAGGCCTTGCGCGGGGAGAATGGCCGCCCGCCTGACCCGGCGACTGGTTTCGAGCCAAGCGCCAACTCGCTCTCCGCCGTCACCTGCCGCTGCGCCTTCTCCGATCCGGCTGGCGCTTGCAGCGGAGCCATTCCCACCTCGCCCACCTCGCACACCTCCAACGGAGCCTCCACACCCTTCAACAAATACGTCCCGTAATTCAGCCATTCCAACGGACCCACTCCGGCCACATCCTCACCCTTGAGCATCTGCCGTGCATTGTCGAAAGCGAAGCGTGTCAACAAAATCTGCCCGCCCTGCGCCAGCGCCATCACCCGCGCGCAAGTATCCACCTGGATGCCCGACAACCCCTTGGGATTGACAGACCCATCCTGCTCCCGAATCACCACTTCCCCCACGTGAATCCCGATCCGCTCCTCCAACCGCGCCGGCGACCCCTGGTTCATGACCCGCAACCGCGCCTGCAGGAGCAGCCCGAAATGGACCGCGTCCGAGGGCCGGGGGAACACGATCAGAAAGGAATCCCCCGCCGTCTCGATCTCCTCGCCGCCATTGAACCCCCGCAATAATTCCCGGATCAGCAGATGATGTTGCTGAATCAAACTCGCACCCGTGCGATCTCCCACTTGCTGCTTGAGCGCGGTCGAGCCGACCAAATCTGTAAAGACAATCGTGATCAGGCCCGTCTGGTGCCGCGCCGGCTGATCCGGCGCATCACCTGCGCTGGAGGGAATGGGCAGCGACGGCATGGCCTAACGAATTCCATCGGTGGTACTAAACCCCTGTCCAACTCCTTGCAAGCTCAAAGCAAACCGCCTGGGTAATTTGACCTTTGTAATAACGAGCTGGCCTCATTGAGCCTGGGAAGCCTTTTCCTGAGCTTTGATTTCATCAAAGCCAGGCGCGCGCCAGAAGGACACGACACCTTGGTGGTTCATGGAGGCCAGCACGTTGCCGTCTGGGGAAAAACGTATCGGCCAGAACATATTCCCAAGGCCAGCAATGTTGAAAACGAGCCGGCCGCTGGAAACGTCAAAAATCTGCACAGCGTGCGTCCAATTGCCGCCCACGGCGAGCCTGGCTCCATCCGGCGAAAAATCGACGGAAAACCTCGATCCCGAGGTGGAGACTTCCAGCGGGACTGCCTCTTCCAGTGCGGCGACGTCCCATAATCCCGCACCTATGGCTGAACTGGCCACCGCGAAGAGCCGTCCATCCGGCGAAAAGCGCGCCTCTTCGATGTATGTCAGACTTAAAACTTTATTCGTTTGTGTGCCGTCTGGCCAGCGCTTCAAAGAAGCGATCCACTGGCTGCCCTTTTGGCCGACACTAAGACAGTTACGTTCGTCCGGAGTGAAATCCACAGTCCACGAGCTGCCAATCGGCCAGTTCGCTATTTCGCGCGCATCCTGAAAATCCCACTCATGCAGGTTGCCGAATCTATCCAGTACGAGAAGCTGTTTCCCACCTGCCAGAAACAGCAAGCCTGGCACGGTGGGGTCAAATTCTGGAATCGTGGAGAAAACTCGGCCGATAACGCGCACCTTCGCGACATCCCACACTTCGATGAGACCATTGGTGGGCGCCACAGCCAAAAAGCGCGCATCTTCGGAAAACTTGGCCCTAAAGATGTTCGAGCCAACCGAAAAGAGCCCTTGTTTGTGCTGAAACCCCCGGCCCTGCCATTTGGCCACTTCGCCTTGCTTGTCAATCGCAACGATGGAACTGCTATCGCGACTGAATCTCCAGGCACGGGCTTCGACTGGGAGGGTACCTGCATCGGGCTCCGTCGGAACCGCCGCCGCATCCCAAATCGTGACCGCACCATCTCTGGAGCCGGTTACTACGGTTGACTCATCCGGCAGCAGAACCAGGATCCAGATTTTGGCTTTAAGCCCATGCAGCAGGCGAGTTTTCGCGCGCCAGTGCGCCCGGTCGGAAATGTCCCAGAACCGGAGGTTTTCGCCCCAGGAAACCGCCATAGTGGAGCCAGACTTGCCAAACGCCATGCCGAAGCCCCCCCCGTCCACCCGGCCAATTTGCGCTCCGGTGGCCGCATCCCACAGGCGCACATCATCTCCATGAGAGGCAACGATTTTCCCATCGGGAGAGATTGCTGTGGCCCATAAGAATTCATCGGCGGTCTGAGCGGTCCAGCGCTCCCGCCCGCTCTGCAAATCCATTAGGGTGAGCCGTCCTCCCGGCTCGGTAAATGCCGCTAAACGGGCATCGGAACTCAGAGCAAACGCCATCGGAGGATCCAGCCCGAATAGGGTGGCTGGAAACGCGGCCAGCACCGTCATTTCAGGGAACCTGAAGAGCGTGATGTGGTTATAGCCAGCCGCGGCGAGTGTTTTCCCATCTCCCGAAAAAGCCAGGGCTGCGCAATAATTGGTTAAAGGAATTTCCCTTCCTAACTGCTGGCGGGTCTCCAAGTCCCAGAGCCGGAGGCCACAGCTCCAATTGGTTGAGGAAGTTCGAGTGAAAACCGTAAACACCAGAGTGGGTTTAGTGGGGCAGAAAGCGCAGATGGCTTCTCCCTCGCCTGTCTTCCATTCAGTCACTTCTTGCCTCTGGCTCAAATCCCAGACCGACACGCCGCCCTGGCTATGCTCGCCAACCGCCAGCCATTTTCCGTCCGAGGAGAGTGCCAGGGAGGAAATGGCATCAGGGCGTTTGCACAGTTCACAAGTAGCGTCGCTTCGGGTTTGTTGCCAAGCATATCTCCATTCCCAGCCTCGCAGGTCCTCCTGCCCAGGTTGCGGCCTTTGGCGATTGAGCAAATCCGCCGCCACGCTAAACTGTTTGTCATCCAATGCACGACTCAGAAGATTCATGTCGGAACTGTAAGCGATGCGGCGGGCGGCGAGCGCCTGGGCTTCCGCCTGCGACCGCTGTTGTTTCTCGGCTTGCTGTGAGCGGTTGGCGCTGGCCGCATTGCGGTCGGCGCGAGCGGCTTCCTTGAAGGCGTGGAGCGCCACCAGCGCGAACGCCGCCACGACCAGCACCGCGGCCGCTCCCGTGCGCATGATTCCACGACGATAGGCTGCCCGTTCAAGCGCCGCTTTCTCCGCTTGCTGGCGCTCCATCGCCGCCCGGCGTTCAGGCAAGGCTCGAAGGTGCTTCGCCAATTGGCCCGCGCCGGCAAAACGATCCTGCGGATTGCCCGCAAAGCAGTGCTTCAAATCTTCGCGCAGCAACGGGTCGGAAATATCATTTGCCCAATCGGTCGTCACCGGCCGGGAGAAGTCGCCCGCCAAAAGTTGGTAGAGCACCACGCCCAGGGAATAAATGTCCGACCGTGTCGAGGCCGGTTTGCCCGCCAACAATTCCGGCGCCATGTATATTTGCGTGCCCGTGTGTGAGGACGATGAATCCGACAGAATCGTCTGCGTAAATCCAGCACGCGTGATCCCCTTCAGATATTCTTCGGACACTACTTGGCCAATACCAAAATCTGTCAGCTTGACACGAAGCTCAGTCGCCTCAATTCCCTTTCCGCCAATCAGAATATTGGCGGGTTTGATGTCCCGATGGATGATCCCCGCTTCGTGCGCCGCCTGTAATCCATCCGCCGCCTGCACAACGATCTCCAGCCGTGTCGCCAATGGAATCGCCTCTACTCCCCCGTGCCCATCGCTCCAACTCCGCAGGTCCGCTCCCTCCACGTAATCCATCTCCACATAAAATGGCGGGCGGTCCAGATAAACGTCGTGCAAACGAACGATGTTCGGATGTTCCCCAATGCGCTCCTTCAGCAGCCGAAACAGCGTCAGTTCGCGCTTGAGAAATCGGACGCGCTCGACTTGAAAGCAGAACTTGAAAACACGCCGCTCTTTGGTCGTCGGATTCCTTCCCAGCCAGACTTCCCCAAACCCGCCTTCGCCCAACTTCATTGCCAATTGCCAGCGGGTGTTGGGCACAAATTGCCCCACCGCCGGACGCCAGCCCAGGATCGGTTCGCTCTCAGGCGTCACCTGCCGTTGCGCTTTCTCTGATCCCGCCGGAGGCTGCAACGGAGCGATACCCGCTTCTCCCACTTCGCACACCTCCAAGGAGGCCTCGATGCCTTTCAACAAATACGGCCCATGATTGAGCCACGCCAAGGGACCCACTCCGGCCACGTCCTCGCCCTTGAACATTTGCCGGGCGCTATCAAAGGCCGAGCGAGTCAACAATATCTGCCCGCCTTGGGCCAGATTCATCACCCGTGCGCAGATATCGATCTGGGTGCCGGTCAATCCCTTGGGATTGGGCGAGCCGTCTTGCTCGCGTATCACCACTTCCCCCACATGAATCCCGATCCGCTCCGCCAAGCGCGCCGACGCCCCCCGGTTCATCACTCGTAACCGCGCCTGCAGGAGAAGCCCGAAATGCACTGCGTCCGAAGGTTTGGTGAACACAATCAGAAAAGAATCCCCCGCCGTCTCGATCTCCTCCCCGGCTTGGAATCCCCGCAATAACTCCCGGACCAGTCCATGATGTTGCTGAATCAAATTCGCCCCGGTGCGATCTCCCACTTGCTGCTTGAGCGCGGTCGAGCCGACCAAATCTGTAAAGACAATCGTGATCAGGCCCGTCTGGTGCCGCGCGGGCTGATCCGGCGAATCACCTGCGGTGGACGAAATGGACAGCGATGACATGGTCCCACGGAATCCATTGGTGGTTCTAAACCTCCGCCCCAGACCTTGCAAGCTCAAAGCAAGACGGAAAATAGGGCGTGCTACGGGGGGGGAAGGTGTAGTCAGCGGTCAAAACCAGACTTGCGCCCCTGGCCATGCTCTTCATTGTTCAGAATTGCTAAAGCCACAGATGAACACAGACAGACACAGATCAGAAAGCCTGCCGTCGCTCTGAGGGCCATCGGGTCTTTTGCAAGAAAGCGCCAGATTGCGAATAATTTTTTTCACAAAGTGCTTGCTTTAATTTCCGTTTGGCGGAAGTTTCATGGGGAAACCAGCAACCTCTTGGCTTTCGGTCTCGTGCGGAGTTGCGATGGCAGTTGAAGAATTTTGTTTTTGGCAGGCGCTATGGCTGTTTCGGATTCAATCCAAAGCGACGTGGGCGTTATCGGCTTGGATGCGATCGGCCGCAATGTGGCTTTGCATCTCGCCAATCGTCCGCTCGACCTGACCACTATGGATTGGGGCAAGCCGACGGCATCCGCGCAACAGGAACAGGCCACCGGGACCAGGGCGCGTATGGCGGGCGACGTCTCCGAATTGTTGGCCAGCCTGCGCCAGCCGCGAACGATTCTCATTTTCAGCGGTGTGGAGGCTCCGATGAATTCCGTCCTGGATCAGTTGCTGCCCAAGTTGGAGTACGGGGACCTGCTGGTGGATGCCGGGGATACTTATTTCAAGGACACGTCCCGGCATGACCGCCAGTTGGGGGAAAGGGGCATCCAATTCCTGGGGATTGGTCTGGCCGGCGGCGAACAAGGGGCGCGTGACGGGGCCATTGTCATGGCAGGGGGAGCGTGCGAAGCCTGCCAGCGGGCACGTCCGTTGCTGGAGGCCATGGCCGGCGCCGTTCGCGGCGAGCCGTGCGTGAGCTATTTTGAGACCGCCGCAGCCGCCCACTTTGTCAAGATGGTCCACAGCGGAATTGAATGCGCCCTTTTGCAATCGCTCGCCGAAACATTCGACTTGGTCGAGCGCGCGTTGCCATTGACCGATGAGGAATTGCACGAGGCTTCGGGGGTGGGGCACATCGGCGTTCTCAACGGATACGTGATGGAGATTTTCGAACCGGCCGCCGAACCGGCAGATGCACAAGAGCGACGCCGGTTATTGGGGCAAAAATTGGAGTCCGCCAAGAACGCCGCCTTGGGCAGGCTGGCCGCCGAGAGCGCGTGGGAATTGCAAGTGCCCGCGCCCACCATCGAGGCGGCCGCAGGGACAGAACGCGTGGCGGCGGCAGAACGGCGGAAGGCGTTGTTGGCCGCGCCTTTCCGCCAGCCTGTGGGGCATATCGGAGATGATCCCGGGAGTGTGCTGGAGGCATTGCACGGCGCGTTTGAGGCGGGGATGATGATTACTTACGCCCAAGCCATAGACATGCTGGGCGCGGCCTCGGAACATTTTGGCTTTCAATTCCGCCTGCACGAGATCACGCGCGCATGGAGAGGTTGCACCCAGCACCGCACCGCGTTGCTTGATGACATTTCGACTGCCTTGCAAGCGACGCCGGACCTGCCCGGCTTGCTGTCCGATGACGATTTGTCCGAAAGGGTCATGGCCAGCCAGGAAAATCTGCGCCACGCGGTTTGGCGTGCCCACGAGCTTGACACGCCTGTGCCCGCGTTGCTGGCTTCGCTGGATTACCTCGATTCCAACCGGGCCGCGTGGCTGCCGGCCAATTTGATTCAAGTGCCGCGCTAGCAATAAGGCAGGGCGGTGGTCCAAGCCGGGCAACTGGTTCCATTTTTAACCGATTGTGCGGCAATGGTTTAAGAACGGTGAACTGGCCACTGTCAGTGAAAGTGTCGGTAAACTGATGTGCGGACGAACAATTCGCCACAATTTGCCAAAACTCCGCTGAAACTCGCCGAAACTCGAGGAAAAACTCACGAATTCACGCTTGCCAAGGGTGCTTCATTTTGCTTCAATTCGTCCATTCAGAAAAGCACGCATGTGAACAAAACGACGAATTGGTTTGTGGCTTCCACTGCTGTCCTCAACGAAAGTGGTAATTTCACGCAAGGGACATGGTTCGAGGCACACCCACACCGGGCGTGCCCGAAAGCGTTCGTTCATGGCATACGAGTGCCTGTTGAGGTGCGTGAGTACGTCACTCCTCTTAAGGTCTTGGCAAGACGAAGTTTCGTGCAATTTGATAGAAAATAAAAACGAACGTGAAAAGAACATCGTTCCTCCTGATAGCCGCTCGCGGGAGGTCAGGGTTTTGGCCCACGCTTGTGGCTCTGATGTCAGTTGTCTTCGCGCCGATCACCGGAAGTGCGCAGTCGTTCACGATGTATGTGGCGAATTATGTTGACGGCTCTGTCTCAACGGTGACACCTGCCGGAGTAGTGAGCGCCTTTGCCAGCGGGTTTGATGGGCCGGACAGCTTGGCCGTGGACGGAAGCGGAAACCTTTACGTGGCGAATAGCGGCAACGGCACGGTTTCGGAAGTCACACCAGCAGGGATTGTGAGCACGTTTGCCAGCGGGTTCGTTAATCCCGGAGGATTGGCCTTCGACGGTGGAGGAAACCTCTATGTAGCGAGTCACTATGGCGGCGACGGCACCGTTTCAGAAGTCACACCAGCAGGGATTGTGAGCACGTTTGCCAACGGGTTCAGTGATCCCGGAGGATTGGCCTTCGACGGAAGCGGAAACCTTTACGTGGCGAATGTCGGCAACGGCACGGTTTCAGAAGTCACACCAGCAGGGATTGTGAGCACATTTGCCAACGTTGCCAACGCGTTTGATGGGCCGTATGCATTGGCCTTCGACGGAAGCGGAAACCTCTATGTGGTGAGTTACGATGTGGGGGCCTATGGGGGGTTGGGGTCCACGGTGTTTGAAATCACGCGCGTCGGGGTCGTGAGCAACTTTGCCGAGATTGGAGACATCGTGTTGGCCGTGGCCTGCGACGGAAGCGGGAACGTCTATGTGGCGAGTTACGATTTCGGCACGGTTTCAGAAGTCACGCCCGCAGGGGTAGTAAGCACATTTGCCAACGGCTTAAGCACGGTGGAGGCCATAGCCATCGTTTCTGCACCCACGCCGCCGACGATTACCACCCAGCCTCAAAACCAGGGTTTCATCAATGGCCAGACTGTCTTTGCCAACTTTAACGTCGGCGCCTGCGGCCGGAGCATCGCCTACCAGTGGCAGAGTTCGACCGATGGAGGTGTAACGTGGACGCTGTTGTCAAATAATTCAAACTACAGTGGAGTTACATCGACCACGTTGACGGTGACTGGCACGGCTTCGGCTCTTGCGGGCTACGAATACGAATGCGTGGCGACGAATGCTCTCGGTTCCGCCACTTCAAACCCCGCCATGCTGATCAGCGCACCTTTCCTCATATATGTTGGGAATGCGTTCAATGAAACTGTCGCAACGATCACTCCTGCCGGGGTGGTGAGCACCTTTGCCAGCGGGTTCGACAGTCCCGATGGCCTGGCCTTTGACGGCACCGGAAACCTCTATGTGGCGAATAGCGGCGACGGCACGGTTTCAGAAGTCACGCCCGCCGGCGTTGCGACTACGTTTGCCAGCGGGTTCAGTGATCCCCAAGGATTGGCCTTCGACGGGAGCGGAAACCTCTATGTGGCGAATGGCGGCAACGGTGACATCTCAGAAATTACACCCTCCGGGGTGGTGAGCACGTTTGCCGGCGGGTTCAACACGCCGGGCGGTTTGGCCTTCGACGGTGGAGGAAACCTCTACGTGGCGAATAGCGGCAA
>Ga0302326_10010646_pt1 | contig 19929 bp, 15 predicted proteins | sample Palsa_T0_3_FD_202264 | JGI IMG/M metagenome (GOLD analysis project Ga0302326, IMG submission 202264) | Peat permafrost microbial communities from Stordalen Mire near Abisko, Sweden - Palsa_T0_3 | ecosystem: Environmental > Terrestrial > Soil > Palsa > Peat permafrost | place: Sweden: Abisko...
GGTCCAGACGCCGTGCGTTCGTCTGCATCCCGCTGACAACGTGGTTGTTGCGACGACCGCGCTTGCGCGTGGTGTGGCGCTCGAGTCGGAGGGCGTTGTTACACGAACTCCGATACCTCCGGGCCACAAGCTTGCAACCGCTGACATTGCGCGCGGCTCGCCCGTGCGTAAATTCAACCAGACCATCGGCGTCGCAACGGCGGACATCTTGGCGGGTGAACATGTTCACACCCAGAATTGCGGCATGACCGAGTTCACACGACTTGCGGAACGCACGGAATCCTGGCGAGTGCCGTCCCTTGGGCCCCGCACGTTCGATGGCTACCGGCGTGAGAACGGCACGGTCGGTACGCGCAACTACATTGGCATCCTCACCTCGGTTAACTGTTCTGGAACAGTTGCGCGATCAATCGCGGACGCCGTGGAACGCTCCGGTATGCTGGCGCAGTTCCCAACAGTCGACGGCATCGTGCCGATCGTACACAACACCGGCTGCGGCATACCCGACAGTGGCGAAGGTTACGACACGCTGCAACGCACACTCTCGGGATACGCGAAGCATCCGAACTTCGGAGCCGTGCTGATGGTCGGGCTGGGATGCGAAGTCGTGCAGATCGCAAGCTTCAAGACAGCGCACGGTCTGCAGGAATCGCCGCGATTTCAGACATTCACCATTCAAGACAGCGGTGGCACGCGGCGGGCAATTGAGGCTGGGATCGCACGAATACAAGAGATCTTGCCGATCGTGGCGCAGGCAGTCCGAAGCCCGGTGCCAGCCAGTGAACTTGCGCTCGCCCTGCAGTGCGGCGGATCAGACGGCTACTCCGGCATTACCGCCAATCCCGCGCTCGGCGCCGCCGCTGACCTCCTCGTCGCCCTTGGCGGGACTGTCATACTGTCGGAGACTCCGGAAATCTACGGCGCGGAACACTTGCTTTTGGGTCGGGCTGCGACAGCGGAGACTGCGCAGAAGCTCCGCGAGCGGTTGTCCTGGTGGCGCAGCTATGCTGAGCGCAACGGCGCCGAACTGAACAACAACCCGACGCCCGGGAATAAGCTAGGCGGTCTTACGACGATCCTCGAAAAGTCTCTCGGCGCCGTCGCCAAGGGCGGCACGTCGCCTCTTCAGGACGTCATCCGATATGCCGAACCGCTGACAAGCCGCGGACTTGTGTTCATGGACAGTCCAGGATTTGACCCGTGCTCTGCGACCGGCCAAGTTGCCTCCGGCGCGACTGTCATCTGCTTCACAACCGGGCGTGGCTCGGTGTTTGGCTGCAAGCCGGTTCCGTCACTTAAGCTGGCGACAAATGCGGACCTATTCCGGCGCATGCGCGACGATATGGATGTCAACTGTGGTGACATCATCGAGGACGGCACGACGATCGGGACAAAAGGCCTCGAGATATTGCAAGCTGTACTTGCCGCGGCATCCGGACAACCCACGAAGAGTGAGCAGCTGGGGTTCGGAGCGGCCGAATTCGTGCCGTGGCAGATCGGCGCCGTACTGTAAACGAAGAACGACTCAGCGATGATTAGACACATCCATTCGGACGAGCCGATTGCGCTGGCCATGACTGGAGCCTCCGGGATTCAGTACGGACTGCGGCTTCTTGAGTGCTTGCTGGAGAGCTCTCGTCCCGTGTATTTCATGATCTCAAAGGCTGCGCGAGCGGTGTTCGCACTCGAATCGGACGTGCGGTTGCCGGGTCGCACGCGGGACGCCGAAGCCTACCTCACTGAGAAGTATCGCGCACGTTCCGGCCAATTGCGGATATTCGGTGCCGAGGAATGGACCGCCCCCGTTGCGAGTGGATCCAGTGCTCCAGGCGCCATGGTCGTCTGTCCATGCAGTATGTCAACTCTGTCGGCTATTGCAGTAGGCGCGAGCAACCAGCTCATAACGCGGGCAGCTGATGTGGTACTGAAGGAACGGCGCTTGTTGATCGTCGTGCCTCGAGAAACTCCCCTATCAGTAATTCACCTGCGTAACATGGTGACGCTCGCCGAACTCGGCGCAGTAGTCATGCCGGCTAATCCGGCCTTCTACCACCATCCAAATAGTATCGCGGACGTCATCGACTTCATCGTCGCCCGCATTCTCGACCATCTCGGCGTCCCCCATACGCTCACCCAACGCTGGGGGATTGAAGAGTTCAATGAAAACGACACCCAAGAGTAGCGCGGCGCCCACTTGCATGACACGCACACACGCAATCCCAGGCGTGCACTGAAACCGCCTAGAAATCTTATTGTTTTTCAACGGCGACGAGGAATTCGCGGCGCTCACGATCATGATGCCCGTTCTGCGCCCTTACATTGCAGAGAACGCCGGCCTATTGGCTACCCCGGGTGATCCGCTACTGCGCAGGATCAGGATACAGCGGCGGGATCTTTGATACCTTTGGCCTGCGATATACAGTTGAAATGAAGCTTAGGGTGAAGTCCGCGACGAGACGGCGAGCTTATTCACCGGTTTGGCAGTGGGCCCTGCCGCGCGAAACTCCTATCGCAAGGTGGCCAACGTGAATCAGCTAGACCGAAGCCGCCACCTCTTTTATGGCTGGCGAATCGTGGCCGCGAGTGTTGTCGGTGCGGCATTTAGCCCGGCGACACTGGTGAACGTCCCGTTTGGCCTTTTTATCCATGAATTCGAGTCCGAATTCCAATGGACCCGTTCGCAGGTAACTACTGCGCTCAGCGTCTTCATTACCGTGCTCGCCATTGTTTTGCCTCTCACGGGTCGATTGATTGACAGGCTCGGCGCGAGGCGCGTAGCGATACCCTCAATCGCGCTCTACGGCGGCGCGTTGGCATCGATGGCGCTGCTGACAAACTCGCTCTTGCATTTCTACGCCGGCTACGCCGCCATAGCGCTCGTGGGTGCCGGTGCTCAGAGTCTGACCTACATCAAGGTGCTTTCGGAGTGGTTTGACCGCCGTCGTGGCCTGGTGATTGGTATTTGCATGTCGGGCTACGGCATTGGCTATGTTGTAGTGCCGATCATTACTCGCAAGCTCATTGACGCCTACGGCTGGCGCGGCGCCTATGTTGGGCTAGGCCTACTGGCAATCGCCGCTCCCCTGCCGGCCGTGATCGCGATCATGCGCGATCGACCGCGGGACATGGGTCTGAACCCCGACGGCGCATCGGACTATGCCGCTCCTGCAGCGGCTCGTACCGGTAAGACGATCGCTCAGGCGCTCAAGATGCGGGAGATGTGGATGCTCGCCGCGAGCTTTGTTCTTGCATCATTTGCTTTGAACGGCGCTCAGTCTCAAATCGTGCCGCTGCTTCAAGGTCGCGGGATGCCCCCCTTCAGAGCCGCACTCATGTTGTCGGCAATTGGCTTCGGATCCTTTCCCGGCCGCTTGCTCGTCGGCTACCTTGTTGACAAGATTTTTGCGCCCTATGTCACCGTCGCTTTCTACGCTGCGTCGGCCGTCGGCCTTTTCTTTCTCATCGCGGCGATTCCTGACGGTGCCGTCATGCTCTGCGCCATCGCGATCGGACTCAGTCTGGGTGCTGAGAATGATGTTCTGGGGTTCCTCACCAGCAGGTACTTCGGATTGAAACACTTCGGACAAATCTACGGCGTTCTGTTTTGCGCGTACTTGCTCGGGGCTGCAGCAGGCCCGTACACCATGGCGCGGGCCTACGTGCTTACCGGCAGCTATCGCAGCGGTCTAATGGCGGGAATCGGCGCGATCCTGCTATCGAGCACGCTACTATTGCTGTTGCGGAAGTGGCCCGAAACCCCGGACAGCGCATAGAGAGCTTCAGATGCATTGGACAACCTGGTGGATCTTCCTTGCCACTGAGACCGCTCTTTGCATGACACCGGGGCCAGGCGTAATGCTGGTAATCTCGCAGGGTTTGGCACGCGGAACTTCCGCATCAATATGGTCCGCGTTCGGCATTCAGAGCGGAAATCTCTTCTATTACGCGATAAGCGCGACCGGGGTCGGCGCTCTTCTATTTGCATCTTACAGACTGTTTCTTGTTGTCACCTGGTTCGGCGCCATCTATCTCGTTTGCTTAGGGATCGCCGCGTTCTTCGGCAAGTCCGCCGTGCTTTCGGTTAGACCTGCTGGCACGGAGAGTAGGAGCGCGAAGCAGATGTTTCTGAATGGCTTCGCCCTGCAGGCCGCCAATCCCAAGGCATTCTTGTTCTTCACCGCATTGTTGCCGCAGTTTATTGATCCGGCTGCGCATGTGCTTCGGCAGATGATAATCCTAGCGATCACCGGATTTGCCGTGGAGTTCGTGGTGCTATTTGGCTACGGGTACTTTGCCGGCCGAATGACCGCCCTTGCTCATCAGCCGCGCTTTGCGACGCTCATCAATCGCGTTTCAGGCTCAATGCTTATCGCCGCCGGTGTTGGCATTGCAGCGGTTCGCAGATAGGCTGCGCGCCACCTGCACACCGGCGCTGCGGAGCAGCATTCACCCGAATGAGGGACAGAACGTGCGCAGCCCGTTTTTTTCTTGGCTTCACGTCCCGTTCATGTAATCCGCCAGCCGAATTGTGTTCTCGCCTGGAATTTGCTTGCGCTCAAACTCCGCTTCACGCCCCCACGGCATCGTCGCATCGATCGCCAGCCGGCCCCAATGGTCTTTATGGTCGTCGCGATAGAATCCCGGGACGTCGTTAATAATAAACGCCCTGGTGTCCGCGCGGCCGCGAGTCAGGTACGCCCACATCACGTCATCGAGATTGTAAATGTCAACGTCTGCGTCGACGGCAATGCAGACCTTGTTGTAGTCCATGTTGGATCCGAGCGCCGCGAGCAACGCGTGTCGGCCATGCCCATCGTATTGCTTCTTGATCTTGATGATGCTGATCATGCAGTTAGGATGCGTCGACACGTCGATGACTCCGGATACGACCCTGCTGACGTGTTCATATATTCTGGCCGCTGTCATAGCCTCGAGTGGACAAAGATCCTCGGGGGTGCCGCAGGTAATCGAGTGAAAATATGCCTCGCGGCGCCAGCTCACGGACAGAACCTCAAACACGTGGTTCAGTCCGACCGGCACGTAGTTACCCATGAATTCCCCGAATGGCCCCTCCTCCCGGCGCAGGTTTGGCAGAAAGCGCCCTTCGATCACGACTTCCGTGTCGACCGGAACGCGCAGATCCACAGTGTTGCATTGCCGCATGGCCATGGGCCTGCCTCTTAACTTGGCGGCAAGCTCGAGTTCGTCGGCGTCGTAAGGGAGCGAATAACACGCCGACAAGAATAATTCCGGCGGCGTGCCAATCAAGATTGCGGCGTCCAGGGCCTGATTGCGCTCCTCCGCCTTCTTCTGATACTTCGCGAGGTCATGGGAAGAACCCAGGCGCGAGCGTATTTCCGTGTCGCTTACAAACATGGAGCGATGGAATGAGAGGTTCGGAATTCCAGTGTCGATGTCCTTCGCAAGGTAAATCGCGGAGGTGAAATAGGGTCCTGCATCGCGTTCATGGTAGGTAATCAACGGCAGGTCACTAAGCTTGCCGCTGACCACATCGGCCGGCATGGAAACATTCTCATACGGCTGATAGCCGAGCGGCTTCTTGAGCACTTCGGCCCATGTCTTGCAGAAGTTGTTCCGATCGGCGCCGATAAGGCGGCACAGCCGCTCGTGGCTGCCGTACAAGTTGCTGACGACTGGCATCGCAGTACCGCGAACATTTTTGAATAGAACCGCCTTGCGGCTGGTCATCTGAATCTGCTTGGTCACCGCGGCCAACTCAAATTGCGGGCTGACGGGTTTCTCAATCACCACCAACTCCCCTCGCTGCAGAAGTTCATCCACGTACGCTCTCATTTAAGGCTCCCGAAGGGTCACTTTGCCGCAGGTTGTCACGACCAGCCGCGTGATAGCCGCTGGCATTCTCTAGTGTCGATGATGATAGCGCGATGCGCCCAGGGACCTTAGGCAACGGCGAGATGGCCCCGCCGGCCGTCTTGCGGTGAGCGATTTCCACCCCAAGTCATTACCGGAACCCTTGCTGCAATCCGCCATCAATGCGCCGGGCAGCGTGCTGGTTTCGCCGATCGTCCCTTTCCAACCCAGTGATCCTGGGGCCGGCTTACCTTGCGCCGACCCCTTGACGCTTCCGGAGCGACCGGTAATGCACGGATCCTTACTCGCACTGAATTCGGGCGCGCCAGTATTGCTTTGACGCAACAACCATCAGCGTAGATGCTCGCGTCACACGAACTGATTCACCACGATATCGAGCCGTCGCTCAAGAGCTTTTTGCCTAGTTCTCACGGGGACACCGGCGACGCGGCAGGGTCATTAGCACCCCTAATCTGGCTGATAAGAAAGTTTCAGTTGAAAGGGAAGCCCGTGCGTCGGATATATACGACGCGCAATCTGCGCTCTGCGCAAAACGCCACGCGGGGTCGATCGCAGCGGATCGTAAAGAGCAGGTGCAAGTCGGGTGCCGGATGGCGGTGTTGAACCGAAGGCGGCGGGTACCAGTGGCGCATGCCGGGCAGCCAACACCGGGGGAGGTGCGACAAAAAGCGCGCCTGGCGGGCGAGCCGCACCGGTTAGCCGTGTGGTTTGAATCCAACGACTGGGTGGGAGCGAACGATGGGGGGACTTGATCACGAAGCAAGCGCCACGCTCCATCGTTCTCGCCGCGGTGAGTCATACGCCTGTTTGTCCGATGCCAGTCGAGCCGATACGTTCGCTTCTATAAACCTAGACCGTAAAGCGAGGACGACAATGGGAACGCCTTTCGCGCGCGCATGCGCAATGCTAGCTATCTTTATCGTGTCATCCGCAGTGGGTTCGGCGCGCGCTGCGGACACCCCAAGCGTTTCAGCGGCCGATACCGATCAGCTGACGACCGTCTTGATCACGGCCCAGCGTCGCGTGGAGTCCTTGCAGGATGTCCCCCTTAGCGTCACCGCATTCGATGCGAGCACCATAGAAGTCGGTCACATGACCGAAGCGAAGGACTACCTGCAATTTGCGCCCAACGCGGTGTTTACGGAGGACGGACAGACTGGTGCGCGCAATGTCTCGATCTCCATCCGCGGCGTCGGCAACATGAACATCGCGGACGCGCCGCAGGCAGCCTCAATCGGCTTCTACATCGACGATCTCAACGTAGGCGCGGTGGCGACGGGACAAATTAACCCGGAGCTGACGGACGTCGAGGGCATCGAAGTTTTGCGTGGCCCGCAAGGAACGTACTTCGGCCGTAATGCCATTGGTGGCGCCATCAACATTCAGACGAAGAAGCCTGACGACACGTTCTATGCAGAAACCGGTGGCGGCTACGGAAATTTCGACACCTGGAACGCGTACGCGGTAGGCAATGTACCGATCAACGACCACCTGTTCGTCAGAGCCGTCGAATCTTATACCTCGAGCGATGGCGATATACGCAACATCAATCCGCTAGGATCGCCCTGCGACTGCTACACCGACGAGCATGCACGGCTTGCGGTGCGCTTCCTGGCGACGGACCGGCTTACATTCGATCTTGGCCTTTCATTCTCCGCCGATCGTAGTCAGCTGGACGATACCGTCGCCTCGGGCGTTATCGACGGCGACACAAAACAGACATTGGGACTGCCGAATAACTTCGGCGCCTTTTCGCAGGGCATTGGCTACTATCCGCAGAACCAGACCTTGGTCGATCTGAATACGCCCGAATACACGAACAACATGGTTGAATACGTGAACGGCCGCGTAACCTACAAGGCGGATGGCTTTGAGATCTCATCGATCACAGGCGACGTCTACAGTACGAGCAACCGCCAATTCGACGAGGATCAGATCGCTGCGAACCTCTTCATTCGCATCAACAGATGGCACACGAACTCCTTCAACCAGGAAATACGGGCGCAGTCGGACGGGTCGGGGCGCTGGGACTGGACGGGTGGAGTCGTCTACGGCTATGACGAACAACTCCAGTACAACGACGTCTTCACAGGGGGAGCGACCGGCTACACCGACCCGACGACTGGAATCAACTACCAGTTCCTGCCCCCCCTACCCCCCGGGTTCCCGCTCAATCTGAACAATCAGGAGCTGATCACCAAGAGCATCGCGGGATATGCCGAGGGCACATTCAAGATGACGGACCAGTGGGCGTTGACGGCCGGCGGCCGGTACACGCACGACGAGGTGACTACCGCTCAGTATGGCGTTCAGGCGTTCGGCGCCCCCGTTCCCAATGCCTCGGGGTCGCTCGGTTTCAACAACTTCTCTCCACACGTCTCCCTGAAGTACGCAGTCAATCCTAATCTGTCGACGTACGCGACGGTGTTGGAGGGTTACAGAGCCGGAGGGGTAGATGTCAACAACGGCATCACCACGACATTCAAGCCGGAGAAGGTGCGGGATTACGAGCTCGGGGCGAAGACGACCTTGGCGGACGGACATCTGCGCATCAACGCCGATGTGTTCTATTTGCAATGGATAGACCTCCAAGTGCAGACGGACTATCTGGCAAACAGCAATATCAGCTCTAGCGTCCAAAAGACGCTCAATGCATCGCGGGCAACCAGCAAGGGTGCGGAACTTGAGTTGCAAGCGCTGCCCGTGAAGGGCCTGCAGTTTGGGCTGTCGGTGGGCTACCTAGATGCCTATTTCGGAGATTTTCCAAACGCGGTCGTTCACGGCGGCTATACCGTCGACCTAACCGGCCAGCAGTTACCGAAGTCACCGAGATTTACAGCCAGCACCACCGCGCAGTATTCAATGCCGATCACTACAAACGCCGACGGGTTCGTGCGCCTCGAAGGCCAATATCGCGGTTCCATGGCCGGAAACATCGATGCCACCGCCGCGCCGCTCGATGGGCAGGGAACCTATCCCTACATAGAGCCCTCGTACACGGTCTGGAATCTGCGTGGTGGCACGACAGTCGGCCGCTTTACCGCTGAGGCGTATTCGGAAAACGTGTTCAACAAAAGCTATTACAACGGAACCTACGATCACTTTGGTCTCGGCGGTATCCGGCTCACGCCGCATCCGCGCCTGTACGGAATCCAGTTCAGCTATAAGACAAAGTGAGGTCTGACGTCATTCAGGTCGCGGGGCGCCGCGCCGGCATTTCGGTGCGGCGCCCCGCTTTTTTTTGAGCCGAGGTCGCAGGCGCGGCTCTGACGACTTGACATGCACGTCGATCCCCAACGGACACTCCGGCGTGCGGCGATCGTGGTCGGGATCGCAACCTTGCTCGCGTCGGAATGTGTAGTCGCGCAATCGAACGGGTCGAGCCTGACGGAGGCTACCCGGCTTAAGACGCTGATCACGAACGCATCTCAACCGCCCACGATGCGCTGTCATGACCTCGAGTCGATGGGCTCAGCGAGCCTCACCATCGCAAGCGTCGAGCCAGTAGAGGCTTCCCGGACTGCAAGCGCGCTCTGCAGGGTGCATGGCGTCGTGCCTCCCGAAGTCCAATTTCTGCTTGAGATGCCGAACGCCTGGAACGGACGGTTGTACGTTCTCGGCAATGGCGGTTACGCAGGCGAGTCTGTCGAGGGCGATTACGCTGCGGCCGAACGTTCGCGCGCTACGGCCCTCGGGTTCGCGGTCATGTTCACGAATCTCGGACATGACCGCTTACGTGAACCGGGGACGGACTGGGCCCGCGGCAGTTACGCCAAGAAGCTCGACTACGGCGTGCGGGGTCTCCACGTCACCACGACAGCTGCCAAGGACATCCTACGGCGCTACTACGGCAAGGCCGCCGGGCGCAGCTATTTCGATGGCTGTTCGACCGGGGGCGGCCAAGCTCTTAAGGCCGCTCAGCGCTTTCCCGCGGACTACGATGGCATCGTCGGCGGCGCGCCGGTATTTGACTTCGTCCAGCTGCAGTTGTACGGCTGGAACAATCAGATGGCGATACTGGACACGCCCCTCAGTCGGGACAAGGTGGCTCTTCTCGGGCAGCGCGTCATGGAGCTGTTCGATGCACAAGACGGTGTCAAGGATGGCGTCATCGAAAATCCACTGGCCATCGATTTTGATCCCATGCGCGATCTGCCACGGGAGCGACCGGGTGAGCCGGGCTTTACCGACGCCGAGCTGAACGCGCTGGCGCGCATCTATCGCGGCACGTATGTGGATGGGAAGCAGCTCGCGCCCGGCGTCCCGATCGGCGCCGAGCCTTCCGGGCAGACCTACGCGGCCCCGGGCTTCGTACCTGCGCCCGCGGAATCCGGTTGGGCGACCCGACTCGTTCCGGATGCACAGGGGCGCATGCAGCAGCGCGACAATGTCGAGGGGTGGTTGAAGTATCTTGCCTTTGATCAGGACGACCCGGATATGGACATCACGCGTTTTGACCCGCGAAAGGACCTTCCACGCACCGAGCAAATGTCGCGCGTCATGGATGCTACCGATCCGGACCTGAGCGCGTTCCGGGCGCACGGCGGGAAAATGATTCTGTACCACGGCTGGGCCGACACCGGGGTAAACCCCGTCATGACCGTTCGTTACTACGAGAAAGTTCAGCAGGCCATGGGCGCAAACGCCGATAATTTCGTGCGGCTGTTCATGGTACCCGGCATGTTCCACTGCAAAGGCGGTTTGAACGTCGACCGCTTCGACGCCGTCACCACTGTCATTGCGTGGGTCGAGCGTCAGGAGGTGCCCGAACAGATGATCGGAAGCCGGATCGAAGGCGCCACGGTGGTTCGAACAAGACTCTTGTGCCCGTACCCGCAAGTGGCGCGGTATAAGGGCGCCGGCAGCACCGATGCGGCGCGCAATTTCTCCTGCGAACGTCCTCGCAGCTGATCAGGAGCCGGCACCAAGCATTCAGCGGCGCATTTTGGCGGGCGACCGGCCGGCAAGAATCGCGCTGATCTCTTCTTCGCTTGCGAGGTTCACATCACCTGGAACGCTGTGCTTGAGTGCAGTTGCGGCAAGACCGAACTCAAGCGCGTCTGGGCAGGGCTTCGGCGCGAGTAACCGATGCAGCACTCCGGCAGCGAACGCGTCACCTGCACCAATGCGATCGACAATGCCCTCGACTTCACGTGGTGCCGTCACGTAGAAGCCGCGCTGATCCCGCCCGGCAGCCACGAGCGTATTGTGAGTCGCGTGATCGCCCGTGCGTTCATAGGTACAAATCATCTGCAACCGCGGCAGAGCGTCAAACGCAGCCGCCGTCAACGCCTCGAACTCGGCGAAGCCGGAACCCGTTCCGCCGACCTTACTCTCGAGCGCCAAGAAGGTCGCAAGATCATAGGCGCTCGCGAACAGTATCGTTGCACCGCGCATCAAGGATCCCAGGGTTAGCTGCGCGTGCTGTGCAACACCCTCCCAAAGCGGGGCCCGGAAATTGACATCAAAGCTCACCTCTTTCCCAAGCGCCACTGCACTCGCGACGGCGTCCCGCGCCGCTTGCGATCCACGCGGGCTCACCGCCGGCGTGACGCCCGTGAGATGCAGAAGATCCGCATCGGCCAGAAGCCGGGCCCAGTCGAACCCCGCACCAATGGAATTGGCAAACGCACTGCCGGCGCGGTCGTAAAGCACCAAGCCCGAACGCACGCCGTGCCCGCTTTCTGCGAAATAGAGCCCCATTCGCCCCGGCGCTCGGCAGATTGCACCGGCACCGACCCCCAGACGGCGGATCTCCCCGAGGGCCGCATCACCGATGACGGACTCCGGCAGTGTCGTCACAAGGCTCGTTGAATGGCCAAAGCCGGACAATGCCGCCAATGCGTTGAGTTCCGCACCTCCGAAGCGTGCTTCCAGAGCCGGGCTTTGGAACAGCCGCTCCGGCCCCGGAGACTTAAGCCGCAGCAGCACTTCGCCGACGGCGACGATCCGGCTCATTTGCGCGCGCTCATCTTGGCCGGGTGCATCGCCGCGCGCGCCTCTGCCATACGCCGCTCGATCTCATCAAACCGAGCCGCGGCAAGAAGCTCGTGCGGCACGAGCGAGCTCATGCCGCATGCGGCAACGCAGCCGAGCGGTGCGTACTCGGACAGCTTCTCGAGCGTGATGCCGCCCGTTGGCATGAACCGCATCTGCGGATAGACGCTGTTCAGGGCTTGCAGGAACTGTACACCGCCCAACTGTTCAGCCGGGAATACCTTCACCAGCTCAAGCCCAATGTCGCGCGCCCTATCGAGCTCAGTCGCTGTCGCAATGCCGGGAACGATCGTCAAACCCGCCTCACGAGCGCGGTCAATAATCGTCAGATTGAACGCGGGACTCACGATTCCCTGTGCCCCCGCCGCAATGGCCGCATCAAGCTGATGCTGCTCGAGTACCGTGCCCGCCAGCACCAGAAGTTCTGGAGCCATGCGTCGCAGCGCCGCAATCACTGCTGATGCTGCCGCGGTTCGATAGGTGATCTCCACCTGGCGCAAGCCGCCACCGCGAAGCGCAGCAGCAAGCCCTGCCGCGTCGGCGCTATCGTGAATTACGACGACCGGAACGATCCGGTCATCGGCTATGCGACGCTGAATATCCGCTTTGCCCGCTACCACGGCTTGTTGATCGAAGCATTCCCGCCCGGGCCATCGCGGTTCGAGGTCGAGTTACGCGACTCCTTGCGTGCGCGCCACCAGAACAGCGGAAATGCCAGAACAAATACCAGCCCGGCACGCGACAGGAGCACAGCCTTCAGCACCTCGAGCACGTCGCTGGGTCGCACATATACCTGCGTCGCAATGCCATGCCCGGGTGGGTTCGCGACCACGAGCTCATTGCCTTCGCGCTTGACGGTGCCTACCTGAAACTCGATGTCCGCAAGCTTGCTCACGACCTTCACGCACCGCACTCCCAATCAGCTGCGCTTCAAGACTCCCATGTCCTGGGCGCGCCGGATGCGAGCCTCGTGGATCTTAGGCATGTCCTCTACGGTCATTCCGGCCGGCGGCGTAAACTGGCCGCGCCCATACAAGTCGCGGAACACCTCACTCACGGGGCCCATCTTATCGGCAAGGGTACGCGGCGGCTTGCCTGACGGAAAGCGATTTGGCGGGTAGATCGGCTTTTCGTAGATCTGCTTAAATCCTTCCGTCCGGACATCGATCCAGCAGTTATGGGCGCAGCGTGAGCGGTGCTCGCGCAGCGACTCGATATCGATCGTTGCGTAGATCACCTGTTCGCACGGATAAGGTGCCTCGCGCAGAACCATCCCCGTATAGTCGATGATGATCGAATAGCCCGGGCAGAAAGCCTTCGGATAGTAGGCGTAGTCCACCGAGCCCCAGTTCGACCCCAAGAGATAGCACATGTTGTCGTGAGCACGCGTCCGACGCGTGAATGCCCAGAAGTCATTCGGGGGCGCGACACCCTCGACTTCTTGCAGCGCGGTCGGATGGCAGATGACCTCGCAGCCGTTATAGCCGAGCGCGCGCGAGACCTCCGGTGTGCAGCCGTCGTGACACGTCATGGTGCCAAGCTTGCCAATTTCTGTGTCAACAACCGGAAACAAAGTGCGGATATCGTTGCCGAACACCCTGCCATATTCGTCCAGAATGTCGTGCGGGCTCGTACCCAGACCGAGAAACGCCGGGATGTGCCACTTGTGATACTTGAGAATGACCTCTCCCGTGGGTCCGATGATAAAGGCGGTGTTGAACCATCGATCCGGAAACTCCTTCACCTGTTCAACGACACCGCCGCCCGCGATGAAAATGTTGTATTCACGCGCTTTCGCCCCCAGCACGTCCATTTCCGGACCCGGAATGGTGATCGCCTTCTTCATGAAACCTTCGATTCCATGCTCGCCCTTCCCCGGGGTCGTTACGCCCTGCAGAAAGTACTCGGGTAGCACCACAAGCCGCGTCGGCAGTTCCCAGGTATAGCCAACGCCAAAGTCGATCAGATTGCACACCCGGTCGAGGTTCTTTTTAATCGTGGCGCGCTCCTCGGCGACGATCACATGCGGCTGAATGACCATCGCCGTGTACTTTGAAATCCGATTCGATTGCGTTGTGTTGCTCATGGCGTGTTCCAAGTACCGATAGGAATGTAGATCAATTCGTTTTGCGCCGGATTCCGAAATCCTCCAGCATGACATTTGCCGTGATGGTGCCCATCGCCGAAATGCCACCGCCTGGATGACAATGAGGGCCTGTCATGTAGAGCTTCGGAATGGGCGAGCGATAATGCGCGTAGCCTGGGAACGGTCGGAACGAACCGAGCTGCGCTTGGATGCGCTCCCCACCCGTGGTCACACCGTCAACAAGGCACGGATTCGCCTGTTCAAGCGATGTCCTCGTTTCAACGTACTCGCCCAGGATCGTATCGCCGTTTACGTTTGGCGCGTACTGCCGCAGCTTTGGCAGCAGGACCGCGTGCGCGTACTCAGTGCCCGCCTGCTGGTCCCAGGGCCGGCCATCGGCGCGCCAGTTGGCGACGTAGGTATCGAGAATCAGTGTGTGGCAGTTCGCGGGCGCGCGCGTCGGATCGAGCAGCGTCCAGCACGCGGACCAGAGAAACGGGTCGCTCGGAGGAATACCCTGTGCTATCTGCGCGTATTGCTTAATCATTTGCGGCATTGAGTCCACAATGCGATGGAATGCGCAATGGCTCATGTCGCCGGGGTTTTTAAAACGCGGCGCCTCCTGCAGCGCAAGATGGAGGCGGACGATTGAGATCTTGCCGAAGGAATACTGCTCGACCATCTTGGTAAAGTCGGGTGTGAGCCGCTCGCGCCCCACGAGCCTCAGAAACGTCTGCTTGGGCTCGAGAGCAGAAACGACCCCGCGGCGCGCGCGACATTCGCGGCCGTCAGCAAGACGCAGGCCCACGGCCATTTTGTCGTCGATCAGCACGCGCTCGACCAGGGCGCTCGTATACACCTTGCCGCCGTGGACATTGATGTATTTGGCCATCGCGTCCGGCAGCTGCTGTGTTCCGCCTTGCGGAATCGCTTGCCCGTATACGTGAACCGCCGGGATCATGATGTAGAACGACTGTCCGGCGCCTTCCTGCTCCGGAAGTATCTGCGGCGCAAGCGCCCAATTCAACATGACCGCCTGCACGAAATTGTTCTCAAAGTTTTGCTCAACCCAAGAGAGTGCCGACAGCGAGAACTCGCGCAGCCGCCGCAGCCCTTCCGGTCTGTTCTCCAGCGCCTGCGCAAGGTAACTCGGCGGCGCGGGCGGGGAAAAAAACGCCTTGATGAATCCTTCGCGGATTTGCTCGAATTCATCGTAGATTTCTCGGTACCGCGCCGCGTCTTTGATCGAATAACGCTCAATCTCGGCGCAGGTCTTCCCGATGCTGCGGTAGATGACGATCCCCGTGCCGTTCTGGTCCGGGTGGCCCGTGATCTGATCGCTCGACCAGATGTATTTTAAGCCGTAGGCCTCGAGCTCCGGCAGGAGCTTCTTAAAATCGGCATTCGCGTGAATCCAGACGTGGGACGATCCGAACATGTCGTGCCGGAAGCCCGGGATCGTGGCCTCGCGGGTGATAGAACAGCCGCCAACCCAAGGATTGCGCTCCGCCACGCACACCGTGAGCCCCTCACGAGCCAAAACTGCGGCGCAGGCCAGCGCGTTGACTCCGCCTCCCGCGATGACCACGTCAAAGATCTCGCTAGCCATCAGTTTTCCTATCCGGGTGTGCGCTGCGTACGCGTCGACGCGAGACCGGCTCGCGGCCGCGGCGGCTGTGCCGGGTCATTCGATGAAAAGCGGGGTACCGCGGCAAGCGAGAGTTACTTATGCTCGACATGAAAATTAGTAATCGCGCCGTCGGCCTTAAGATCTAAAATGCGCTGATGACCGATCCGCCTTATCGGGTTTGCGAGCCTCGCTGATGCAGCATCGCGAGCCAATCGCACTGGGTGCTAGCCAGTCGGCGTCCCGACCCGTCATTGTCCTTGACCGCGTCAGCAAGTGGTTTGGAGAATTTCAGGTCCTGCGTAATGTCAGTCTGCAAGTAGCCAGGGGCGAAAAGATCGTCTTCTGCGGACCATCCGGTTCCGGGAAATCGACGCTCATTCGCTGCATAAACGCGCTGGAATTTGCCCAAGCGGGGTCGATCACGGTCGATGGAATAGAGCTGCGCGCTGCTGCCGATGTTCGCGCCATTCGTCGCGAAGTCGGAATGGTCTTTCAGCAATTCAACTTGTTTCCACATCTTACCGCCCTCGACAATCTTACGCTTGCACCGATGTGGGTTCGAGGTCAGACGCGTATGGAGGCGGAGCGGCTCGCGATGGAACTGCTCGAACGCGTGCACATCGCCGAGCAAGCTCATAAATATCCTGGGCAGCTCTCCGGAGGGCAGCAGCAGCGCGTAGCGATCGCAAGAGCGCTGTGCATGCAACCCAAGATCATGCTTTTCGACGAACCTACCTCAGCGCTCGATCCGGAGATGGTGAACGAAGTGCTTGATGTCATGACGGATCTTGCCAAGGCCGGCATGACCATGCTCTGCGTCACACACGAGATGAACTTCGCACAGCGAGTCGCCAACCGGGTGATCTTCATGGAGAAGGGCGAACTTCTGGAGGAAGCGCCGCCGGAGCAATTCTTCGGCCGGCCGCAATCTGAGCGGCTCGCAGCCTTCCTATCGCAGGTCAGTCGCAGTCCCTGAGCTCGCGCGATCTGCGAATTCATGGGTCGCGGCTCAGGCGCGCGGCTGCTGTGAGCGCGCCAGGCGCCTCTCAAGGCCAGCGGACACGCGTGACAGCGCAAAGCACCAGATCCAGAAGAAAAGCCCTACAAACACAAATCCCGTTGTGAGCGCACCCACGTCAAGCCATTGAGGATCCGACGCCGCAACGAAGACCATTCCCAGCAGATCACTGAACCCAATCACGAGGAGGAGCGTCGTTTCTTTGAATAACCCGATGAATGTGCTCGTGATCTGCGGCGTCGCAGTCTTAAGCGCCTGGGGCAGTATGACGAGGCCCGTCGTCCTCCAATAGCCGAGCCCCAGGGCAGCTGCCGCCTCGTACTGGCCGCGGGCAAGGCCCAGAAGCGCGCCGCGCACCGCCTCGGCGATGTAGCAGGACATGACGACCGACAGGGCAACAAGAGCGCGCGTCAGCTTGTCGACCTCTACTCCGTGTGGCATAAAAAGCGGAAACATGATGATGACCACGAACAGCAGTACGAGCACCGGAACTGCACGCCACCACTCTATCCACGCCGCGCAGACGGTACGCAGGAGTGGCAGGCTCGAATTTCGACCGAGCGCGAGCAGCACGCCAGTCGGCAGCGAGACGGCGAGAACGAATCCCGACACGACGAGAGTGAGGAAAAAGCCGCCCCACTGCGAGGTCGCGACTACTGCAAGGCCGCCGACGCCGCCCCTGAATAGAATGATCGCAGCAGGAGGAACTACGAACAGCAGGAGCAATGCCATCACCTGGCGCAGCCTGCCGCGCGAGCCTACGACTGCGACGATGACGCCAAGTGTTCCAAGCAATCCCACGTCAACACGCCAGCGCTCAGAAACAGGATACAGACCGTAAAAGAGCTGCCCAAGGCGCACCTTGATGAACGGCCAGCAGGCACCGGTCGCGCCGCGGCAGGCGGCGGGACTGTCGCCTCGCCAGCTCGCATCGATGATGAGCCACGCTACGGCCCGTTCGACGGCAATCCCCGCGAGTACAAGAACCACAAGCGTTAGGACCGACTGCCACGGCGAACCGAACAGATTGGCGCGCAGCCATGCAACGCCCTTGGGAGGCGTCGAGCGCAAGGCGGCGACGGCATTCACTGCTGACCGCGCCGACGCAGGCGCCGATTGTAAGCATTCATTGCTGCCGCCACTGCGAACGCGAGCGCCACATAGACGACCAGGGTCAATCCCATGATCTCCACCGGCTGCCCGACAAGGTTATTTACAGTGCCGACGAAGACGGAGACGATTTCAGGATAGGCAATAGCGGCGCCGAGAGAAGTCGCCTTCAGGAGGTTCACGTACACGCTTGCAAGCGGCGGCAACATCATGATGAGCGCTTGCGGCAGCATCACCCGCTGGAAGCGCACGAACGGCGAAAGCCCGAGCGCATTCGCCGCCTCGGCCTGGCCCGTTGGCAGCGCCGTAAAGCTCGAGCGGACGATCTCCGCGATGTAGGTCGCCTGATACATTGACAGTCCGATGAGCAATGCCAAATATTCAGGCATCAAAACAATCTGGCTCTCATATTCGAATCGTCCGCGCGTCGGTGACACAAGCTCGAACCCGACGCTGGGCAAAAAAAGCGGCAGCGCAGTGGTTGCGAGCCAGATCAACGCGACCAGAACGCCGCGAAACCGCGCAGCAATCCGCCGTCGCGCAAGAAGAGTATGCGCGCACCCGGCAACAGCAACGCCAACGAGCGCGGCGCCTGCGATCCATCCCGCGCCATGGAGCTGTAACGTTGGAAAATACAACCCGCGATTATTCAGTATGAAACCAAGCGGGATGTGAACGCTCTGGGCGAGCGATGGCAGGCTGCGTAACGCCACAAAGTACCAGAAGAAAATCTGCAGGAGCGCCGGTACATTGCGGAAAATCTCGACGTACGCCTGGGCAAGCTTGCTGACCAACCAGTTGGAAGACATCCGCAGGGTACCGACTGCAAGCCCAAGCAGTGTCGCGACGACGCTCGCGGTGCCGGCAAGCAGCAGCGTGTTGAGTGCCGCGACGAAGAACGCCCGCGCGATGCTCGAATCCTCGTCGTAGGGGATAAGCGTCTGGGCGATCGCAAACCCGCTGCGATGCTCAAGAAACGCAAACCCGGAGTTCACGCCCAAGAGCTTCAGGTTGTTGCTGGTCGTGTGATAGATGAGCAGCGCCAGCCCGACGAGGCCGACGATCAGAAGCGCCTGATACAGAAGCGAACGTGCTCGAGCGGCGACGAATCCGCGGCGCACCGACGCGATCGACCCGGATAGCATCGCTTATCGAAACGGCAGCGACATCAGAAGTCCGCCATCGGTCCAAAGACGGTTTACACCCCTGTCGAGACCGAGAGGTCCGAAGTTGCGCTGCCACTGATCGTTGTAATTGCCCACAAGCTTAATGATGTTGTAGGCCCAATCATTGGACAAGCCAAGCTTGGCGCCGTAGTCACCGTAGACACCCAGGAGCCGTTGCGCTTCCGCGCTTCCCGAAGTCTTGCGCATTTCGTCAACGTTCGCCTGGCTGATGCCGAGTTCTTCGGCGGCGATGACGGCGTTGAAAGACCAAAGAACCAGGTCGCGCCAGCGCGGATCGCCCTGGCGAACAATCGCCGCCATGGGCTCGCGGGAGATGACGCCGGGCAGGATTTTATGATCCTGCGGATTTACAAGCTCCCGCAGGCGGCCCGTAATCGAGGTCACCTCATTGGTGAAGGCATCGCAGCGGTCCGCTTGGTAGGCATCGAGCCCGCGCTCAATGTTGGCAAACGTGACTGCCCGATAGCGCATCCGGTGCGCACGAAAGTAATCGGCAAGGTTCTGCTCGAGCGTTGTGCCTTGCGCCACGCAGATGGTAGCGCCGTCGAGATCGGCGATCGAATGGATGCGCCCGGATTTGCGCACGAGAAAGCCCTGGCCTGCGTACAGGTAGACGCCTGTGAAGTCGAGGCCCATCGCGGTATCGCGCAGAAACGTCCAGCTTGCGCCGCCGGGGAACACGTCGACGGCGCCGGACTGAAGCAGCGTGAACGCGGTCTGCGGTGTGATCGGAACAAACTCGATCTTGATCGCCCCAAAGACCGCGGCCGAAATCACCTTGCAGTGATCGACGTCCATCCCCACGCGTTCGCCGGCTGCGGTGATTGAGCTGAACCCCGGACTCGCCTCGATGATTGGACAGCGCAGAAACCCGCGCTTTTGCACGTCGGACAGTGTATCGCCGCGTGATGGCGCACTGGCAAGACCCAGCGCGATCGCGGCGCAGAGCAACCCCAGGTTCAGTCTTGCCGCCATACCGCCTCCAGTTAAGGGGTTTGCGCTGCAGGGAACAACACAGGATTTCTTATCCATTGCATGAGCCAAACTC
>Ga0302326_10010647_pt1 | contig 19929 bp, 13 predicted proteins | sample Palsa_T0_3_FD_202264 | JGI IMG/M metagenome (GOLD analysis project Ga0302326, IMG submission 202264) | Peat permafrost microbial communities from Stordalen Mire near Abisko, Sweden - Palsa_T0_3 | ecosystem: Environmental > Terrestrial > Soil > Palsa > Peat permafrost | place: Sweden: Abisko...
AGAAGCCCACACCCAATTCGAGGATGAATGCTTCCATCTCGCGCAGAATTGCCGCCTCCAGATCCTTCTCCGCGTAGGTATCCTTCAGCCCGAGAAAATCGAGGATGTAAGGATCCCGGAATACCAGATCGGGCGTGAGCTTGTCTTCTTCGCGCAGTTGCTTGAGTTCCAGAGCCGCGAGTTTTTCCGGCTTGCGAGATAGGGCGGTGCGCTCGTAGAGCATTCCGCCGATCTTCTGCCGCAGAGTGCGAACGCTCCAACGCTCCACCCGGCACATCTCGGCGTAAAAGTCGCGCTGGAGAGGCTTATCCAGCGGCATAAGCTCGATGAAGTGAGTCCACGCCAATTGTCGCATCAGCGATGCGACAATCTCACGGTCTGGGAAGACTTCGGCAAACCGGATCATGCGGCGGAGATTCTTCTCGCCGAAACCCCGGCCAAACTCCCCTTCCAATTGCCGTCCCAATGCTACGACAATCTGCGCACCATACTCCGCCCGCTTTTCGTCTAAGACGTCCTGGCGGATGCGCCTCCCGATGTGCCAATAGAGCGTGGTAATGCCAGCATCCACCGTCCGCGCCACGCCTTCGCGGGCTTGCACGATTAACTCGCGCAGATCGTCCAGCAACAAAGTTGGCTTTCGAGTTGGCTTCGGCGCCGCGGCGATTCGCCGGGCTGACTTTCGCTGGATCATAACGGCTCGGAGAGACTGTGTGCCGCCGTAATCCCAGTATAGCTCCTTGCCAGGAAGTCCTTTCCGGAAATCCCGCTGCATTACGTCGCAGGGAAGCCTTAGTTCAGTTAGGTGCTCACCTATGCGCTGGCACTGCCACGAATGCGGCGTCAGTCGCCTTACGGAGCGCGCCCTGGAAGCCCGGCCAAGAGCATCCGAGCTTGACCTCCTCAGCCTGACAGCCGGGGATCGACACTTCCTGACTCTCCGGCGGCGCCGCCAGGGTAAGTCTCGCCGCATTTCGCATCTGGTCGAGACTCTGTGCAATGTATTGAGCCGTCACCGAATCGTCGCCGGCATCGTCATGCCAGAGCGAGAAGGTGAGGGCGCCGCCGGGCGGAGTATCATCGGGCTGGTAACCAGGTAACTTCCAAGAAAGGCCGAGCATGCCGGAGAGATTCGAAAGGTTAGTATCGTGGCCGGAGAGAATCAGTAGAGCATCGCCGGGCCGCCCGAGCGCACCCGGAACCGGCTTGCCGGTCTCCGCCTGTTCCATGGACAGCAGCACGTGCGCTAACAGGTTGGAGCCGCGCGCGCGCGCCAGGTAGGCGGTGCGGCGCATCACATCGGCATAGAAGGCGTGAAGCTCAAGGACCTTATCCAGAGTTTGGCGGGTTAAGCGGCCCCAGCCGAGTTCAGCGCCTTGGAATCCATTAGTGTATTCCAGCAGCAGGTTCTCACTCATGGTGGAACCGACACTGAAAGGGCCTGTGAGTTCCAAGGTCTTGCCGGAGAGTGACACGCCGATTTCGAAAGGCGGCTCCAGCAGCTTTTTGGGCGTGTTCCGGCCGCCCGAAAGGATATTCTGCAGCGTATCGATGGCTGCGTGGTACGTCGCCAGAAGTCTTTGCGGATTCTCGCCCAAACGAGCGCTCACGGCGCTGAGCGAGAGCGCCGGATCGGGCGTCCCAATGCCAGAGAATAGCGGATCCTTTTCATCCTCCGGCTGCGACTGCATGGAGATCGCGCAGCCTGGCATCAGCGACTCGGCAAAAGCCCGGCCGGTTTCGAGAGTGCGTTGGCTGGTGTCCGCGACTATATGAACGCGGCCCGCATCACGGCATCCTTGAGAGTCGAGCAGATGTTCCTTGGTGAACCGTTCGCCGTAATAAGCGCCCATCAACTTGATCAGCTCTCTGCCGTGGGGAGTGAGTTCCCCAGGGGCCACGCCCCATTGGGGCCATGGCGAGGCCGAGTATTCGTTGAGGCGGGCGGCCTCCCAGGTAGGGGCGCGTACGCCGTGACGGCTGACGATCACGACATACTTAAGCCGCGGGGCGGCGGACAGCGGGCAAACCGCGGTCAGCGCCCAAAGTAAGACCGCAGAAAGCCGATTACTTCTCACGATTGAAACTATACCTCAATCCGCCGGAGTAATCGGACTTGTAAAACTCACGCTGGTTGACGAAGATCGGGCTGCCGGTGTAATAGCCGAATACCTCGTTGGTGAGATTCAAGCCGGAAAGCACGAGGGAGAGTCCCTTACCCAGCCGGACGGTACCCTGGGCGTCTAGCTGCAGATGCGCCAGGGTGTAAACGTCTCCGCTGGGGCCTTTGGGTCCCAGCCCGCTTACGTCCGCGGCGGTTTGGTATTCGTATTGAAAAATGCAAGGACCATTGTAGGTGAGGCCGACGCGCACAGAGAAGCGCCCCCTGTCATACGTCGGGCTGAGGTTCCACACGTTGGCGGACTGCTGTTGCAGCGCGGGGCTATCGGAACGGCCCGGAATGCTTTTCACCTGGGAGGTGGTCCAACTATAGTTCGCCAGCATGCCGAATCCGCTCAACAGCCCGGGTAAAAATGCGAGTCGCTGCTGATAAGAAACCTCGAAACCCTTTATGGAGGCGTTGCTCACGTTGAGCCACTGCGAAACCAGGTCACCCTGATACATGCCGCTGGTGGCCGTATAGGAGGTGCTGATCAGAGGATCGGAGAGTTGTTTGATGAAAAAGCCCGCCTGCAGGATTCCCGCCGGATTGAGATAGCGCTCGTATAGCAGATCGTAGTTATTGGCGTGCTCGGGCTGGAGCTTGGGATTGCCCTCCGCAATGGTGGGAGGATTGGTGGAATCGTCTTCCGTAACGTACGGAACTAACTGATAGGCGTCGGGGCGGGAAACTCCGCGGCCGTAGACGAGGCGTAGACCGGAGGAGTTGTCGAGCGCGTAGCGGAAAGAAGCGCTGGGCAATATATTGACGTAAGACGGATTGTTGGTGACGGGGACCGGGGTCCCGCAGCCAGTCGTGGTCGGGCAGTTCTTACTACCAGCCGGATACAGGGTCACATTGTAGCCCAGCGTGTTCATCTGAGTGCCTTCGATGCGAGCGCCCACAACGACGTGCAGCTTGCCGAAATCCATGGTGTTCATGAAATAGCCGGCCGAGATGCGCTCGATGATGTCGAAGACGTTGGGGTAACCATCGGCCGCGGTCTTATAGCCGTCCAGGAAGCTCGACAAATTGGCGAGCGTATAACTCTGAATCTGCGAAAAAGAGGATACGGGCCCGAAGTGCCCTCCGAAGTAATCGCCGCTCTGATAGTTATTGCTGCTGAAGGAACTTAAGAACTGGGTCATCGGATAGCTGGCAGCTTTCCATCCGTCATAGACGTTTTCTGTTGAGTTCTGATACTTGTGCCCGTTGCGGACTTTGGCGCCAAACTCAAAGACGCCAAAGTGAGAACCAATGTGGTACAGGGTGGAGTAGGAACCTGAGGCGGAGAGATTCATCTGCGCGCTCCGGCCGGTGGAAATGGTGATGTCCTTAAACCCCCAATTGCTGGCGACCAACAGGGGAGACCCGGGCCCGTCGCAATTGTTGCCGAAGTGCATCACGGTGGCGCTAGTCTGCATGGTGGGATCGTAGCCGCAGGTCAATGAGGCGCCGATCCAGGAGAAGTCAGCCTTGGGGTTGCCGGCGGAATCGAGCTCATAGGAGTTCGATGCCGAAACCTCCCAAGTGAGCCGCGAAGGTCCGAATTGCTTACGTCCGCCCAGCGTGTAACTGCTGATCGAAGCATCCGGACGCTTGCTGGAGGTATAGAATTTAGGGGCGCTGGTTGCCACCGGCTCGTAATACCATTTGTCGCCGTAATCCTGAAGATTGGAATAGAGGCCCTTGAAATAGATGCTGCTGCTATCGCTAAATTTGTAATCGGCCGTGCCGGCATAGCCCCAGCGATTGCGATAGTAACGATATTCGCGGATGGTGTTGTCGTCGTAAATGGGCTTGGCGAAAGTGGAAGCCGGGTCGAGAGCGGGCTGCCAGTTGTCGATGCCGCGTCCGTTGTAATCGAAAGTGCCGCCGAAGAGCAGGCCGAGCTTTTTGGTTTTTCCCAAGCGATGGCCTATGGTGGCGCCGTCTTCGGTGTTGGCGCGGCCGCCCAGGATGCTGTTATAGCCGCCCAAACCGTGGATGGTGATGGTTGGGAACTCCCCCGCAGTCTTGGTCTTCAGATTTACCGAGCCGCCGATGCCATCGCCATCCATATTAGGCGCGAGCGTTTTATTGATTTCCACCGATTCCACCAGATCGGCGGGCATCACGTCGAGCCGGATCTGGCGGACCGTGGGCTCCGGTGAAGGGATAGTGATGCCGTCGACGGTGACATTGGTGAGGCGCGGTTCGGTGCCGCGCACCATCACGTAGACGCCCTCGCCTTCGATGCGTTCCAGCGTAATCGAAGGGAGCCTGCCCAAAGCGTCGGCCATGTTGGCGTTGGGCAATGACGTGATGACTTCCGCGGGCAGCACCTGGAGCAGGTTATCCGCTGAGCGGGTGCGGTTGATGGCTTCATCTTCTCCGTGCGCGCGTTCGGCGGTGACGAGTACCTGCTGATTCGCCGAGGACACCGTTAATTTGGCATCAACGCGGGCAGTCTCGCCGGCCTTCACGGTGACGGGAGTCTCAAGATTGCTAAAGCCGACATAGGAAACTTCGACCTTGTAATCTCCGGGAGCGAGGTCGGGGATTAGGAACTCGCCTTGCGCGTCCGAGGCGATCTTCTCGTCGCGGGATTGCAACTGAATCTGCGCTCCCTGGAGCACGGCCCCGGAGCTATCGGTGACGCGTCCGGAAATCGCTCCTCTCGTACTCTGGGCGGCGGCGGGCAGGCAGGAGAATAGCGCAATCAGGCTGAATAGGCAGAAATGTCTGAGCATCCGCCATACGCTAACAGATGGTTGGTTTCAGCTTTATGACTGAATTGTGACGATATCGTAACGGAACGGCGCGCCGGCCATGGGCCCGCGCCACTGTGCGCTACTTGGTCTGCAAGATCTTCTCGATGGTCGCAATGTTCTGTTTGGAGTAGTTGGCCTCATCCATATCCGGATTAATGGCTACCACCTGTTGAAAATGCTTCAGCGCCGGGTCGAGATCGCCCAGTTCGTGCCCCGCTACCGCCTTGTGAAAATAGGATAGCGCCAGCGCGTAGTGCGCGTATGGATCCTTATCATAGTAAGTCAGCGACTTCACGCAATAGCCGATAGCGGCATCGAAGTTATTCTGCTTCCGCTCACTGTCGCAGATGCCGAAGTACGCCAGGCTACGCATATCCTTCCAAATATCCGTCTCCGCCGCGCGCTTCTTCTTGCCCAGACCGATCAGCGACCCCAGCACATAGTAGTTCAACTGACCGGCCAGCTTACTGTTGAAATCGCTCAAGCGCAGATACTCCCCGTATTCGGCTTCGGCGGCCGGATATTTACCGCTCATACGCAAGCTATCCGCCATCCACAGATGCGGCTCGGCGCTCTTGGGCGCGATCTGTATGGCCTGGCGGGCGGCTTCGATGGACTGCGGATATAGCTCCTTGAAACGGTCCGCCTGCGCCAGCATGGTAAGCGCTACGGCGTGCTTCGGGTCCCGCGTCAGCACCGTGTTGATCTGGCGGATGGCTTCGTCCACATTGCCGGTATCGAGCAGCATGCCGGCGTAATCGGCGTGGGCTTCGAGATAATCGGGGTCGATCGCGATCGCCTTCTGGTAATACTCGGCCGCTTTGTCTTCGTCGAAGAGCGCATTGTAAGTCAGGCCCAGGTAATATGCCGCCTGGCTGTAGGTCGGATCCATCTTGAACGCTTGCTGGAAAAGGTCGACCGCCTTCTTGTAGTTCTGTTCGTAGCCTTTTTGATAATCCTGAATTCCCTTATCGAGCAGATCGGTTGCCGCCTTATCCCGCCGGCGCGGAATCAGGATCTTGAACGAAACCGTCGACTGCTGGCCGGGGTATACCATCTCTTGCCTCGGCCCGTCCGGTTCATAGCCCATCCGCACGCCCTTAACCGTGTGCTCGCCTGGCTGCAGGCCCGGGACGCTGAGCGGTTTGCCTTTGGAAACAACGCCGATGGATTTGGAATCCACGAATACTTCGACATCGTCCATGTTCGATTCAAAGACCAGCGACCCGAATTGGGGAGCGGGGGCAGTGGCCGGCGCGGCGTTGGCGGGCACATATGCCAGCAACATATCCGGATCGTAATTGGTGCGGTCGGACGTGGGATTCTGCTGCCCGTTGGTGGCCTCGCGCACCTGTGTATGGGAATATTCGGAAAGCTCATCGGCTGTCACGATGCCGTCGTGATTGGTGTCCGCCGAGCCTTCGAGTCCCTTCACTACGTAGTAAGTGAAAACGCCGTGGCCGCCTTCGAGGTCGGGACTCTCGAACGAGCGCTCGCTGGCGCGGCTGGCTGTCAGCGAGAAAAGCGACTTATCCAAGGCGGCTAACTTGCCATTCAAATTCTCCGTATCCGCCGGGCTGATGGCGCCGCTGTGGCAGGCGTCCGTCAGCAGGATTTTCGACTTAGCTTGTATCTTGGAACCAATCGCGCCGCCGAGCTCTTCCATGGGATAACCGGTGGCGCCAATGTTATTCAGATCGATGTCGGAAGGCGCCAGATACCCTTTGTTCTGGTAGACAAAACCATGGCCGGCGAAGTAAATCAACACGCGGTCGCCGTCTTTCGACACGGAGGGCAGCCAGTCGCCAATCTCATGCCGTACAGCTGCCAGCGTGGCCTTTGCGCCGGTGAGCATGTGCACGTTTTCCTGCTTGAAATTGCCGCCTTCCGGGCTGATCAGTATGGTGTGGATGGATTGCGCGTCCCGCTCGGCGAATTGGAGCTGCAAGTTGGCGGGCAACTTCGGGTAGCTTGAGATCCCCACGATTACTGCATAGCTTCGTGGAATGCCGCCCTTGGGCAGCGGTGCGGGCTCGCCGCCGATCTTCTCGATTTTAAGGTCGCGCTGCTGTTGGTTCGCGGGCGGCTGCTGAGGCGGCTGTTGCTGTGCAGAGCCGCATACCGCCAGAGCCACGCAGATCAATGCCAATCGAAATTGAGACATATCGTTACTTGTGCGCCAGACGGAATTCATAAATCACCGGACCCGTCAGGGGCGCTTTGGAAGCAATTACGGCGGTATCCTGCTGTTGCATGAAGAGAAGATCGCGCGGATCGGTTTCCGCGGTTCCTGCCAGGTTTTGCGGCAGTTCCTCGCCGCGCGGAACCAGCTTCAGGCCCGCCGAATGGTCCACGCAATCGCCGCGCGCGCGCAATACCGAATCGTCGCAGCGCGGAATCAGCGTGGGCGGCTTGACCATCAGATCGGGCGGAGGAGCGCCGAACCGCGGCGGAGCATCGGTCAACTTCGCCGGCGTCACCAGCCAATAGACCACCTCATATCCCGCGGGGCCGGCGATGCGAAAGGCGGTCGATGTGGCCGGCACCTGGTACTGTTGATTGGCTGTGATGCGATTCTCCTGCCCGGTCTCGACGCGCGGAAATAATTGCTCGTATTTACCCGACGAGCTCTGGTTCATCACGTAAAGAAAGCCGTCGAAGTTGGTACGGAATTTGAACCGCACGTGGTCTCCCTGCGCCAGCACCAGGGCAGGATCCACCGGGCGCCAATCGGTCCCGTTCAGACGCTCCAGGGTAATTTCCATGCGATGCGCCCCTTCGGTGAGCGTCTGCGATTGCGGAAACGCTAACCCGGCGAAGACGGCAAGGGCGGCGAGAGCGCGCGGGTTCATTGGCCGGCCTCTTGGCGGGGCTGGCAGTAACTGGTCACTGATGCACCAGAAGAAGGTCGGCAACTAGCGCGGAATCGGGGCTGCCCGACGCATTGACTACGTAGACGGCCTTTTCCTGGGTGGCGTTATTGGCGGCCGGGTGGGCATCGTCGCCGACTTTTTCAATCACCAGGTCGCGCGCGTAAGTTTGATGCAGTTTCCCAACAGTGGAATCGTCGATGGAGGCGCGCAGCACATGCGCCGGCTCCGCTGCCGGTCCGGGCTGGGAGGTAGCGTGAGCTTTGCCGCCTTGCAGCGAGTAAACCAGTTGTTCGAAATCGGGCTTGGGGTCGCGCGAGAGGACAATGAAGAACTTTTCCTCGCCAACCTGCTGATCGAAAACATATCGGTAATCCGGCGGGAAGATATACGTGTGGAAGCCCTCCACGCGGTTGTTTCCCCCCGCAATTTCCGGCGCCGGAAACATCGGCTTCCAGATACCGCTGGACCCCTGGCTGACGATATAGAGGTAACCCGGACCATTGGTTTCGATGCTGAACTGGATCTTATCGTACGCGTGGAATACGGTACTGGGCGCGACCGGCGCCATGGCATCGCCGGAGAGTTTGAGAACGGTGTACTTCAGACCCAGAGCCGTGCCTGACGTGGGCGCTGGCGCGGTGGCGCGCGAGCCGTCCGAAACCATAATGACCTTGCCCTTGCCGTCGGGAGTAGACTGCGCAGGCGGCGTATTGGCAGAAGCGGGCGGCGTGTTCGCGGCCTGTTGCGCCGGAGGCGTCACCGGCTTCTTTTTCGCCACCACCTTGACCGGAGGTTTCGCCGCGGGCGTTACCGCGGCTGGAGCGCTGCCGGCGTTATAAAACAGCTCCCGCGCGGTCATTTCCGGACCTTGCGCCTGCTGCGCCGACAGCGGGAAAGCCGCGAGAGCCGCTATGGCGAAAAGTGGCGCGGGGCCATGCCCGGCGCGAACCGCGGATAGCGTTAAGAAAAAACGAAAGGAGTGAAACATGCAAATGGTCCGGCCCCGGAGCCGGTCCTCCTTATGTCTAGATTAACACCGGCTGCACAAGCTCGGAGCGGCGCGCTAAAAAGCAGTACCAGGGCGGCGCCAAGCCGTCCTCGCTGCTCCAGCTACTTCACAATAGGCGCCGGAGACCAGACATTAACGGTCACCGCACCCGACGTTCCGACGCAGCCGGCGAAGCCCGAGATCGGGTATGTGGGGTTATCGTTGCATCCCCACCAGTTGCCGTCGGCGTTCACCGTGCCACTACTCAGGTTAGCGACGCCGAACCCGCCGCTCAAGGTGTTTCGTTGGACATTGACAGCGCCGGGTCCATTCACCACTACGTCATACGCTTCGCCGGAAATGGTGTTCCCGGCGATGACGGTGCCGGCGATGCTGGAGACGCCGAAGGCATTGATTCCAGCCGTTCCGGGGGTGGTGGCGTCTTCGTTATCGGCGCCATTGCCGCTGATCGTGTTGCCGACGATGACGTTATTGGTCAGAGTCTGTCCCGGCGTGTGGCTGTGCATGGTGACGCCCGGGAGGCCATTGCCGGTCAACGTGTTATTGATCACGAAATTGCTGTATGCAGCCGCGCCTGGAATCGAGGCGAAGATGCCCACTCCGGCGCCCACGCCGTTCAGCCCGTTGCCCGAGGACAAATTCCCCACCACCACGTCGTTGTAGACGCCCAGAGGATTGCTTGAGTTCGTTAGAGCAGCCGGCGCGTGCGAGGCAAGCGTGATTCCGCAGGCGAGTAAATTGCTCATCACCGAATTTCCGGTAATGGTGTTGTCGTGGTTCGCCCCGGTATCGTCGCTCATCAGAATGCCTCCGGAGTTGTTCTGAGATGTGTTGCCATACACGAGCGAGTGAGTGACGCCCATGAAGTGAATCCCTTCGCCGCAGTCTTGACCCTCTGAGGTCTCAAAAGCCGGGATATTGGGGCACGAGTTGCCGGCCGCCGCCACCACCAAGCTATTGTTGTTCTTCATCACGATGTTGTTGGCAATGGTGACAGCGGAGGCGTTGGTCACCAGAATGCCTTCGAAGTTGGCGTTCTCCACGGTGAAACCGGACACCAACACGCCGGCCAGAGACGGGTTATCGATGCCGTCGACATAAATCCCCACGCTAAGTCCCGCGGCATTGATGACCACCTTGGAAGCGTCGGCGCCAATTAGCGAAAGCGGCTTGCCAATGGTAACGCTTTCTTTATACGTCCCCGCGGCGACGTTGATGGTGTCGTTAGCGGATGCCGCAGCAACGGCGGCGCCGATGGTCGCCTTACAGGCGGCTGAGGACGGAGCCGTAGGGTTGACACAGAACGAAGCGGCACGAGCCGGTCCGGACAGTGCGGTCAGGGCGGCGCCAGCCACCAACATTGAGACGAGCGAACTCGCCCATTTCCTTGTAATCAAGACCTGGGGCACACTACGCCCGGTTCCATGTTTTTGCATCTGTAACATTTCTTCGCTCCTCAAATGATTCGTGATTTGAATCTACAGAACGGCCCAAACCGCCGTGAGTTTCTGAGCAAGAGTACCATGGCGCCGGCAAGTCCTGGGCCGGGGTATCGAAAGATTGGGTGCTTCGGAGATTCTGCCCGGCGGACTATGTGATCTCCATCACTTCGCCAATGCTTTTCTTTGAGGCTGGATGAACGCCTGCTTCTGGGAGCTGCGGTTTTACGGGTTCCTGGTTCGCCGTGGGGTGCGGGGCAAGCATGCCCCACCAAGCGTCAGTAACTCTTCCAGGTAAGCGTGTTCTGGAAGAGCAGAGTGTCGTTGTGCGCGACATTGATGTGATGCTGGGCTAGCGCCAAGGCGGCGTCTTGGGCTTCAGCGGCGGTGGCGAACTGGTCATCGTGCTCCACGCTGTCCCCGTGCCGGTCGTCCTTGAGCGCGAGCACCCAGTGCCCCTCGCGCTGCTCCACTGTAAGCTCGACACAGTCGTAGGTCGCTTTGTAGCCGTGTCCCAAGCTCATTGGTTCTAGTATAAAAGAAGGCCTACGTCCCTGGCATGCGGTTAACCCTTATTTGAAATTCTCCACCAACTTGAGGTCGCTTTCTTGGCGGTCGGTCTGCGTGAACAGGATGGTGCGCTCGTCCACCGAAACGGTGAACAGGGTGCCGCCACCGAAAAGGTCGATATCCCTGGGGAAGTGCACGTACTCGAACTTGCGGCCTGTATCGGTACGCAGGACCCAGAGGCTTTGCGCATTAGGAAAGTAGTAAACGCTGCGCCCCGCCAGCGCATACCGGTAACCGCCGGCCTCTGGCAGCGCCAGCTTGGGGTCGCCCCCCGCCACAGGCATGCTCCAGAGGCCCTGGTCGTTCGTGTAATAGAGCCGCGCACCGTCTGGCGCTTCGAACGGCTCGGTGCCGGAGTTGTGGGTAAGTTGGATGGGTGGGCCTCCGGCTACCGGCGCTTTCCAGATTTCCAGACGGCCGCTGCGGTTGGAGGCGAAGTAGATCCATTTGCCGTCATGCGAAAAGCTGGGGCGGATATCCCAGAACTCTTCGCTGGTGACGCGGAGCGGTTTACCGCCGCCGGCGTTGATTGTATAGATAGAGCTATGGCCGTTTTCGTAGCGGTCGAACACCACTGTCTGGCCATCCGGGGACCAGCGGGGACTGCCCATCGCCGTGGGTCCCATTTCGGTAAGCGCAACCTGGCCGGAGCCGTCCACATTGGCCGCATGAATTTCGTAGAATCCCGACCGGTCGGAGTTAAACACCAGGCGGCGGCCGTCGGGCGAAAGCATCGGCTCGCGGTCGAGCGCGGTCGAGTCTACGATTGCTCTTACCCGGCACTCGCTGTAGGGCCTCGGCCCGCCCTCCGCGCCGGGTCCATCCATGCCGTAGATGTTCGTATCCATGGTGCGCTTTTCATAGGCCAGACGATAGCCGGAACGCGACATCGACGGCCAGCGCAGGATGCCATTATCGATGCCCAGCGGCTGCAGGGCGCCGCCCAGAATCAGCCGGTATAATCCGGCATTTTCTCCCCCTTCCCGCACGGAAAGAATCAGGCCGCGGCCATCGGGCTGCCAGGCCAGTTCCTGTATCCTCCTACGATAATCGGTAACCTCGCGCGCCGGCCCGTGGGTAGTTCCATCGAGATTCATTTCCTGCAGCACGATGGCCCGGCTGTAAGTATCGCGGGCGCGAACGAAGGCAAGGGATCGGCCATCGGGCGAGAATGCGGGAGATGAATCGGAGTAATAGCCAATGGGCGGTGAACTGACGCGGTGAGCGTCGCCGGAGTCTGTGGAAGCAATCCAGATAGAAGCTGGGTTGCTGTCCTCGGTGCCCGAGAAGGCCAGGAACCGGCCGTCCGGCGACCAGGAAAGCGAGCTTCGATTGTTGCTGTCGACATAAAGCCGTCCCTGCGGGAACTGGATGAGCCGGCGCTCGACGCCGCCGAGCGCGGAGATGAGGTAGATGGCATTATTCCGCAGAAAGGCCAATCGGCTGCCGTCGGGGGACCAGGCCGGTGCGTGGTCGGGGGCCGGGTTGGTGGTCAGGCGGAGCGCGGCGCCGCCGCCCACCAGGCGCACGTAGATATCGAAGTTGTCTTTATGCTCGCCATCCCAGGCGAAGGCGACCTGCTTGCCGTCCGGCGAGAGCGCGGGTTCGTACTCGAGGCCGGAATACGTGGTCAGGGGACTCACCAGCCCCCAGACAGCGGCGCGTGGCGCGCTGCGCGATTCCAACCACCAGGCTCCCGCGGCGCCCACTGCCAACCCGATCGCGAGAGCCGCGATCCAATGCCAGCTACGGCCCGGCGGCGCCGCTGTTGCCGAGGCCGCCAGGACGCCGGATTCGATCTCGCGTTGCAGATCGCCGAGGTCGATCTTCAGGTCGGCAGCCGACTGGTAGCGTCTGGCCGGGTCCTTGCGCAGGCACCGCTCGATGATCTTCTCCAACTCCAGCGGTAGCCCGGCGCGGATCGCGGCAGCCGGCTTGGGGTCACCCTGCAAGACCGCGGCCAGCGTCGAAATCTTCGACCTGCCGAGAAAAGCGCGCTGTCCGGTCGCCATCTCATAGAGCACCGCGCCAAAACTGAAAATGTCCGCGCGCGCATCCACTCTGCGGGCCTCGGCTTGCTCCGGCGACATGTAGGAAACGGTGCCGAGTATGCTTCCTTCCTCGGTTTCGGGCATGGGACGCGTCAAGTCGGAGTCGCTCGCATCGTGCAGATCGGAGAGCTTGGCGAGGCCGAAATCGAGCAGTTTCACCTGGCCGTCGGCGGCGATCATGATGTTGCCCGGCTTGAGGTCGCGATGAATGATGCCGGCGGCGTGCGCGCGGGCGATTCCGTCGGCAATGGGGATGGCGTACTTCAGCAACTCCGCCAACTGCATGCCGCCGCGCGGGATGAGACGGTCGAGCGTGAGCCCGCCGACGAACTCCATCACGATGTAGTCGGCGCCGTCTTCCGTGCCGATGTCGTGGATGATCACGATGTTCGGGTGATTGAGGGCGGAAGCCGCCTTGGCTTCCTGGATAAAGCGCAGTTTACGGTCGGGGTTGGCTACCTTGCCGGCCTGCAGAACCTTGAGGGCGACGATGCGGTCGAGTTGCGTGTCACGGGCTTTGTAGACTAAACCCATACCACCCTCGCCGATCTTCTCGATAATCTCGTAATGCGCTATGGTCTTGCCGATCATGAGTCTGCGTTTTGAATAAGTCTACTCCCGGCATCAGGCTAAGGCAACGAGAAGCGCGATGATTAAAACCATGGGGACCAGGTTGAAATTTCAGGCCGCAATGCTGTTGACTTGGCGCCTCAGTGACTCTTCTGGGCAGATGACGTTCGACAGTGCTAGCGCGGCCTTCCCTCCGAAGCGGGTTGAAATTTCCATAGCGTTGCGCGCAGGCCGATTTTGACGGCGATCACCTGGCCATCCCGGGTCCAGCCCATGGATAGATGGTCGCTTTGATTGTCGGATGGGATGCGCGTTATGCGGCCGGTCGCGGTGTCGAGAATGGCGGGATGGTTGAACCACGAGTCGCGCGCGGCCATCCCCTTCAGCAGCCGGCCGTCTGCGCTCAAAGCGTTGGGTGAGAGTGGAAAGAAATATAACGGCGCAGAGCTATCGAGCGGAATCTCATGCTCCGGGCCGCCATCGAGCGGCAGGCTGAACATGCGTAATCCGGAGCTTTCCAGGGATTGAACAATCAGACGGCGGCCCGACGGGTCCGCGACCACGCTATCGCCGGCGCGAATATTACGAGCGTCGCCGCCGGTTGAAGGAACGCTCCAGATCCTATCGCGCGCGGCAAAATACAGGGTCTTCCCGTCCGGCGAACAGGCGAGTGAGTCAATTGGGCCCTTCCCCGGCGCAACCTGGCGTACCACCCGGCCGTTGGAGGGTTCGGCGAATGCGATGGTTTCGTGCGGTTGGGGGCCGATCATAAATGCCACCTCGTGCGATCCGCAAGCCGCAAGGGGCGCCGCCGTTTCTTCGGCTGTGTTGATTAACGGCTCTGGGTCCTTGCCTTTCTGCACCGCCAACAGGCGAACTTGTCCGGAAGTGCGAAGCGGAAGGATGGCCCGGCCGTCCGAAAGCATCGACATGATCCCGGTCGTGCCGCTATCGGCGCCTTGCGGAAAAGTCGCGAGTTTTTCGAATCGGCTTCCGTCAGGCGAAAATCGCACAATCTCCGTCGGCCGATCCACCATAGCCGCATAAAGGTTCCCGTTCGGGTCGGCGTCTAAGTACCAAACGGAGTTAGTCGCCGTGAACAGATGCCGCTCAACCGCCGCGCCGCTTGCCGGCAGAGAGACGATGGCTGTGAGCGCGCCGGAAACTACCGCGGCGTAGACCGACTTCCCATCCAGCGCAGGCACGAAGGCGGTCACAGCCGCGCCGCCAAGCGCGGGCGGTCCCAATCTCTTCATCGAACCGGAGGCGAGATCGATTGTGTACAAAGCCTGCTCGGACGTAGTGTGCCCGGCCGGTTCGCCCAGGATCACGGCGGCCTTGCCGTCCGGAAACGCCCGGATGGGACTGGTGGTGTCAAGGTTGGTGAGCCGAGCCGGCAGCGCTTGCAGGCGACCGGTGCCCGGCCAAAAGCGATACAACTGCCGTTGGTGTTCGGCGTTGACCTTGACAACCAGTAAGCTCCCATCCGGCAACGCCTCCGGCGATGACGCGTTTCTCCACCACCAAGTGCTCTTCTCCGCCGAGCACGGGCACGCTGAATATCCCTTGGGGCGCGTCGGTCAAGCGGTCGTAATAGATCACACTTCCATCGGGAGACCAACTGATGTTGAAAATGTAGCCGTGGCCGCGGTCTTGCGTACGGATCGACCAGTTGCCGGACTCGGGTTTCATCACCGCCACTTGGCTGAGACCATCCACCATCGCTTCGAAAGCGAGCAGGTGCCCATCGGGAGAGAGCCGCGGATTAAGAGCTATCTCCGGACCGCCCAAAATACTGCCGATCCACGACGGCGGAGCGGGCGTGCGCCACAGGAGGTGGGAGGCCGCAGCCGAGATCAAGGCAATTGCGAATGCGCCGGCGGCGAGGAGCGCCAAATTGGGCCGCCGCGTCTTTACAGGCGCCACGTGGGCGCCGCTCGCTAGCGGCGCTTGCAATGCGAATGCGAGATCGCGCGCGGATTGGAAGCGCCGGTCGGGATTCTTATCCAGGCAGTGCTCGACAATCCGCCTCAGCCCTGACGGGACGGATTCGGGCAACTCCGGCGGGTCTTCTTTGAGGATCGCGCTCATCACCTCAACCGACGATCCGCCGGAATAGGCGCGGCGGGAGGCGAGCATTTCGTAGAGTACCAGCCCGAAACTGAAGATGTCCGAGCGGTGATCGGCGGGCTGGCCTTTGACCTGTTCGGGCGACATGTAGCCGGCTGTGCCCATGATCATGCCTTCCTGAGTCTGGGTGGGCGCTTCCGTTCCTGAGGCCGGCGGCTGGGTCACTTTGGCGAGGCCGAAATCGAGGATCTTGGCGCGGCCGTCGCGGGCCGCCATGATGTTTTCGGGCTTGAGGTCGCGATGCGCGATACCGGCGGCATGCGCGGCCGCCAACCCTTCGGCGATCTGCACCGCCAGGTCGATCGCCTGCCGCGGCGAGAGTTTGCCCGCGGCGCGGAGCGTCTGGCCGTCAACCAGCTCACTCACCAGGAAATTTTCGCCCACGTCGTAGATGGCAACGATATTTGGATGGTTCAAGGCGGCCACGGCCCGGGCTTCCTGTTCGAAACGCTGCCGGCGCGCGGGGTCGCGGGCGAAATCATCGGGCAGGACTTTCAGCGCAACCTCGCGATTGAGACGCGTGTCGCGGGCGCGGTAGACTTCGCCCATCCCGCCGGCGCCGATCGGCGCGAGGATCTCGTATGGGCCAAGTTTGTCGCCCGCAGACAGAGGCATTACCGCTCCACCACCAACCCTGGCGTCTGGCAACGAATTGCCGGTCCACGAACAATCTTCAATGCCGGAGTAGCTAGCATCGCGAATGTCATTAGGTCAACCTCCTGACGTAATATGCGGCAGTGAGCAGGCCCAGCCATGGCACGCCCGCGATCAGCGTCACTCGCATGCCTTCCACCCACCAGGTGGTCGCCATAATCGCCAGAATCGCTGTCATTCCCAACACGGTAGTGTATGGGTAGCCTATCATGCGCACGGGCAGGCGCGGAAAGCCCGATGCTTCCCATTTGGGACGGAAACGCAAGTGAGTTACAAAGATGATGAGCCACGCATAGAGTCCGCCGAATAGCGAAATTCCGAATAGATAGACGAATGCGCCATCTGGATTGAGAACGGAAATTAGGATGGCGAAGGCCAGCCCCGCGGCGGAAACCATCAGGGCGGGCACCGGGGTCCCGCGTTTGGAGACTCCGCCGAATGCCGCCGGGGCGTAGCCGCCACGCGCCAGCGAGAACATCATGCGGCTTACCAGGTAGAGATTGCAGTTCATGCTGGATGCGGCGGCGGTAATTACTACGAAGTTGACAATGTGTGCGGCCGCCGGCACGCCGATCAACTGAAACACCTTCACAAAGGGACTGGCGGCAACACTCGCGCCCGGCTGAATCTGGTTCCAGGGAACGATGCACATCAGAACGAAGATGGCGCCGAGATAGAACACAATGAGGCGCGCGACCATGGTGCGCATGGCCCGCGGCACTTCGGTTTCGGGCTGCGTGGCCTCGCCGGCTGTCACCGCTACCACCTCGGTTCCCAGATAGCTGAAGATCACGAAGACCATCGCCATCCATACGCCGCTCCAGCCGGTGGGCAGAAATCCTCCATGCGCGGTGAGATTTGAAAACCCGATGGCGGGGCGCGGGCCGACGCCCATCAGCAGCGACGCTCCAAACACGATGAACAGTACGATAGCCACTACCTTGATCATGGCGAACCAGTATTCAAAGCTGCCGAAACTGCCGACGCTGCGCGCATTGATATAGATCAGCGCGCACGCAAAGGCAAAGATCCAGAGCCATTTGGGAGTGTTGGGGAACCACCACTGGCAATAGATCGCAATGGCCGTGGCCTCGCCGCCAATCGCAATGCATTGCGCCGCCCAGTAGGTGTAACGGACGGTGAACCCCGCCCATGGATTCAGATAGATCTCGGCATAGACGCCGAAGCTCCCTGCCGTGGGATGAGCCACCGCCATCTCAGATAGCGCGCCCATGAGCAACAGCGTGATGGCCGCGCCAATCAAATAACTCAAGATCACTCCGGGGCCCGCCGTATGCACGGCCAGCGAACTGCCGAGGAAGAGTCCGGTGCCGATGGCGCCGCCGATGGCGATCATCGCCACCTGCGGCGAAGTAAGCTGACGTGAGAGTTGCTCGCCGCGCTCGATGCCGGCGCTGCTTTTCATATCCGCACCAGCAGATCCAAATTTTCCTCAAGCGCGCCTAACGCGGCGTGGACATCATTCATGGTGTTGTAAACGTGGAAGGCAAAACGCACGCCGTCCAGGCGCGCGGAAGCCACGATATCGCGCTCGGCGAGCTTGCCGATCAGCGCCGCGGCGTCCCTGGCGCGCAATACCACCAGCGGCCCCACGCTATCGGCCGGAGTCTTCGATGCGATGGCGAGGTCGCGCGCCCCTTGCAAGAACGCGCGCGTGAGCCGCTCGATTTGCTGCGCCACATTTTCCATTCCCGTTTGCACCAGCACATCGAGCGCCGGCCGCGCCTGATAAATGTTGGGGATCGGCGGCGTGCCTCCTTCAAAGCGGCGCGCGGCGGGAGCTAAGTCGAGGCGCTGGGTGCGGAAGGCAAAGACATCGCGTTGCGACATCCAACTGGTTACGGTCGGAGTGAGCGACTCGATGAGTTCCCGCCGCACATAAAGGAACCCGAGACCCGGCGGCCCCAGCAGATATTTCAGCGTGCCGGTGACAAAGAAGTCCACGTCGAGCGCCTTGACGTCGAGCGGGCGCGTGCCGCAATCCTGATAGCCGTCGAGAAACACCAGGGCGCCGTTGGCGTGGGCGATTCGCACGACGGCAGTCACATCGGAGCGGAATCCGTTCAGGAACGAAACGTGCGTGAGCGGCACGATACAACTACGCTCATCGATGGCGCGCGCGTACGATTCGGCGGGAACCTGGTTGTCCACGCCCTCCAGAAATATCACCTCGGCGCCGCGCGGCCGCTGCGCCAACCAGATGTGACCCATGGTGGGAAACTCGTATTCGCTCATCACCACCCGGTTGCGCTTACCGAACGATAGCGCGCTGGCGATGGGGTTAATTCCCGCCGACGCGCTGGTCACGATGGCCACTTCATCCGGTTCGGCATTGATGAAACGCGCGAATTCGCCGCGCAGCGCTTCGTAGGCGCCAACCCATTCATCCCATGGCGCGACCGAGGTTCGCCAGCTTGCGGCATACTCGCGCATACCGTTCTCGACGGCATCGGACAGCGCGCCCTGCGAGCAGTTATATAGGTAGGTCTTCTCGCGCAGAATGGGAAACCGCGAGCGCAACGCGGAGATCTGCCGATCGGTGAGCATCAACTCTTGAAATCCACCGCGATCGCCTCGAAGACATGGTCCATATTGTTCTGTTCCATGTGCTTGATTGGCAGGCCCCAACTGAATTCGCCCGCTTGGTGTTGCGAAGTCGTGGTCTTTCCATCTTGCGTAATCATGCTGCTGTTTTGGTCGGTCAGATAGACCACCACGCGATTGAGCGGGTGCTCGTGCAGCGGAACTTTTGCCCCCGCCGGCATCTTCACGCGGACCACGCGCACCTTGCTGTTCTCAAACTCGAGCTTGTAGACTTTCGGATCCACCTTGAGCGGATCGAGCGGAGAATTCGCAGTCTTAGCGGGGTCGCCGTCTTTCTTCACTTCCACTTCGACAATGGTGACCGGATTGTCGCTGATAATTTCGGACGTGTGCATGCCGTTGGCGGGACTCCATCTTACGTCGCCGGCTTTGAACTGGATTGTGGTGGTCTTGCCGTCCTGGGTAAACCTCTGGCGGCCGGCCTGCAAGTAGATCATCACGCGGTCGAGTTTGTGCTCATGCAGCGCTGATTTCTTATGTGGCTCGTCATGAGCGACCACAACGTGCGCCTGGTCGTTATCGATCGGCGGCGCCGGAGTCTGGGCCAGAACGCCAAATCCAATTAGAAGCACGAGGGAAAAAGTTCGGATTCGCATTGGACTATGGTATCGTGCGCAGCCAGGCGGCGGCTCTTCAACGCCGAGGCGCGGAGAAAGTTTTAGCCCGCTTCTCCTCGTACCTCTCCGGCCTCGGCGCCTCCGCGTCAAGAATGAGGCTCCGGGTGAAACGGCTCCGGCTTGGCCCCGGCGCTGGCCGGCTCCGGGCTCTCTAATTCCAGATTCACGACGATCGGGTCCTGTCCGCTCCGCACTACCACCGCCTCGCAAATCTCGTCGGCGAGAGCGTTGATCTCCTGGTGCGGCACATACGGCGGAACGTAGATGAAGTCGCCGGGTCCGGCCTCGCCGCTGAATTCCAGGCGGTCGCCCCATCGCATGCGGGCCCTTCCGCGCACAATGTAGAGGACGGTTTCGAGTTCGCCGTGGTGGTGAGGTCCGGTCTTGGCGTTGGGCTGGACCACCACCGTGCCGGCCCAGAGTTTGGACGCGCCGGTGCGGGCGTGGGTGATGGCGGCAGCCCGCGTCATGCCGGGA
>Ga0302326_10010649_pt1 | contig 19925 bp, 21 predicted proteins | sample Palsa_T0_3_FD_202264 | JGI IMG/M metagenome (GOLD analysis project Ga0302326, IMG submission 202264) | Peat permafrost microbial communities from Stordalen Mire near Abisko, Sweden - Palsa_T0_3 | ecosystem: Environmental > Terrestrial > Soil > Palsa > Peat permafrost | place: Sweden: Abisko...
AAACGGGATGCCGAGTCGGTCGAAGCCACGGCCGCACCCTGGGTGACCATCGTGTGGGACGATCCGGTCAACCTGATGAATTACGTGACCTATGTCTTCCAGAAGCTTTTCGGCTACAGCGAGCCGCACGCCACCAAGCTGATGCTGCAAGTCCACAACGAGGGCAAAGCCGTGGTGTCGTCCGGCAGCCGGGAATCCATGGAGGTCGACGTGTCGAAGCTGCACGCGGCCGGATTGTGGGCCACCATGCAGCAAGATCGTTGAGAATGAAGCTATTCGGGTCCTCACGTGCGTAAGTGGAAGCGGGTCGACACCGCTGATGGCCCTCGCTTCCGGTCCGGCCTCGATTCCCACGAGGCGGCCTTGCTCAAGAATCTCGTCGCGTCGATGATCGGGCTGCTCGATGAACGCGAATCCGCCGCGCCGGCAGACGAACTCGAGAAGATCACCGGCATCAGGACCGGCAACTCCGAACCTCCTGACAATGCGACGCTGCAGCGACTGTTACCAGATTTCTCGAAGCCGGAGGGCAACGGTGCCGAGTCGACCGAAAGCCTGAACGCGGCGCTGCGCAGCCTGCACGAGCCGGCGATCATCGACGTCAAACGCCTTGCGGCTCAACAGCTTTTGGATACTCTCCCAGACGACGGCGGCAGGTTCGAGCTGACCGAGGACGCTGCGAATGCCTGGGTCGCGGCCGTCAACGACCTGCGCCTGGCGCTCGGGACGATGCTCGAAATCAGCCCCGGCGGCCCGGATCGGCTGCCCGACGACCATCCGCTCGCCCCGCACCTCGACGTCTATCAATGGCTCACCGTGTTGCAGGAGTACCTGGTCGTCGCATTGATGGGGTCGCGGTGAACGCGATCACCGATGTGGCAGGGATCCTGGTCGGCCATCACCATCGCCTGGACCCCGACGCGACGATGGGCACCGGCTGGGCACGTGGCGTCACCGTCGTGCTCACGCCGCCCGGCACGGTCGGCGCGGTCGATGTGCGCGGCGGTGCGCCCGGTACCCGGGAAACCGATCTGCTGGACCCGGCCAACAGCGTGCGTTACGTCGACGCGGTGCTGATCGCCGGCGGCAGTGCCTACGGGTTGGCCGCAGCTGACGGGGTGATGCGCTGGCTGGAGGAGCATGACCGGGGCGTCGCGATGAAAGGCGGGGTGGTGCCAATCGTTGCGGGCGCGGTGATTTTCGACCTCGAGGTCGGTGCCTGGAGCAACCGCCCGACCGCCGAATTCGGTTATGCCGCAGCCAGTGCCGCGGTAAGCACACCGCCGGCTGTCGGCACCGTCGGCGCCGGGGTAGGGGCGTGCGCCGGCGTGCTGAAGGGCGGCATCGGGACCGCGTCGACGACGCTGCCGTCCGGGGTGACCGTCGGCGCGCTGGTCGCGGTGAACTCGGCGGGCAACGTCGTCGACCAGGCCACCGGCCTGCCGTGGCTGACATACCTGGCCGAGGAGTTCGGCCTGACGGCACCTCCCGACGAGCAGCTGGCCGCGCTGGCCGAACTCGAATCCCCGTCGACCTCGTTGAACACAGCGATCGCCGTGGTCGCGACGGATGCCGCGCTCAGTCCGGCGGCCTGCCGGCAGATCGCGAGCACTGCTCACGACGGGCTGGCCCGCAGCATCCGCCCGTCGCACACCCCGGTCGACGGCGACACTGTGTTCGCCCTGGCCACCGGCGCTATCGAGGTTCCACCGCCGGCGGACGTGCCGGCTGCGTTTTCGCCGGAGACGCCGCTGGCGACGGCTGTGGGCGCCGCGGCAGCCGACTGTCTGGCGCACGCCGTGGTCGCCGCGGTGATCGCTGCGGACTCCGTGGCCGGAATACCGACCTACCGAGGCCTGTTGCCGGGAGCATTCCAGCTAGTCGAAGGGCAGTTGCGGGCATGAGCCGCGCCGACGACGGTGCAGTGGGGGCACCTCCAGCCGCACAGCGGCGAGGGGGACGCAGCGATGAGGAGGAGTGGCGCTCATGACAGGAGCCTCGTACACGCCTGCGCGGCAGCCGAAGAAGCGGTCCTCGTTCCTCGTTGGAGCCGTGACCATCGCCGTCTTCGTGGCGCTGCTCTACGTCGTCGAGTTCTTCGACCAGATCGACGGACACCACCTGGATGACTACGGCATCCGGCCGATGCAGGCAGACGGTCTGTGGGGGATCCTCTACGCGCCGCTGCTGCACGCGAACTGGGCGCATCTGGCCGCCAACACCGGGCCGGCGCTGGTGTTGGGCTTCCTGGTCGCCTTGGCCGGGCTATCACGTTTTCTGTGGGCGACCGCGATCATCTGGATCGTCGGCGGCTTCGGCACCTGGCTGATCGGTAATCTGGGATCACCCTGCGGGCAGACCGATCACATCGGGGCTTCGGGCCTGATCTTCGGCTGGCTGACCTTCCTGCTGGTGTTCGGCTTCTTCATCCGCTCGGGCGCGCAGATCGTCGTCGGGCTACTGGTGCTGGTCATCTACGGCAGCGTGCTGTGGGGAGCCGTGCCGGTGCTCAACGTCTGCGGAGGTGTGTCCTGGCAGGGGCATCTGTGCGGTGGTGTCGCGGGGGTGCTCGCCGCGTACCTGTTGTCCAGCCAGGAACGCGAAGCTCGGCAGCGCCGCCGCCAAAGGTCGTCAACATGAGTGACGCACTGGCACCGATCGGGGTGTTCGACTCCGGCGTCGGCGGGCTGACGGTGGCTCGCGCCATTATCGACCAACTTCCCGACGAGGACATCGTCTACGTCGGCGACACCGGTAACGGCCCCTACGGTCCGCTGACCATCCCGGAGATCCGCGCGCACGCGCTGGCGATCGGCGATGACCTCGTCGATCGCGGCGTCAAGGCGCTGGTGATCGCCTGCAACTCGGCGTCATCGGCCTGCCTGCATGACGCACGGGAACGCTATGACGTGCCCGTCGTCGAGGTCATCCTGCCCGCGGTACGACGTGCGGTCGCCACCACCCGCAACGGTCGGATCGGCGTGATCGGCACACAAGCCACCGTCGCGTCGGGCGCTTACCAGGACGCCTTCGCTGCCGCCCGCGACACCGACGTCACCGCGGTGGCCTGCCCGCGATTCGTCGACTTCGTCGAGCGCGGCATCACCAGCGGCCGTCAGGTGCTCGGATTGGCCGAGGGTTACCTGGAGCCGCTGCAGCGCGCCGACGTCGACACGCTGGTGCTCGGCTGCACGCACTATCCGCTGTTGTCTGGACTGATCCAGCTGGCCATGGGCGAGAACGTCACGCTGGTGTCCAGCGCTGAGGAGACCGCCAAAGAGTTGCTGCGCGTGCTGACTGAGCGTGACTTGCTGCACCCGCATCCGGATCGTCCCTCGGACTCGCCGCCGCGTCGGTCGTTCGAAGCAACCGGCGATCCAGAGGCGTTTCTCGCGCTTGCGGCCCGGTTTCTGGGACCGGCGATCACCGGTGTGGAGCCGGTCCACCGTCACATCGCGGCACCCGGCTGAGTTTCCCGGGGTAAGAAAGCTCGATGTTTTCGCCATGGTGGGTCCGGGCATGGCACAGTGGTAACCGTGCGAATAACCGTGCTGGGCTGCTCCGGGAGCGTCGTTGGCCCGGACTCGCCGGCATCGGGTTATCTACTGAGGGCACCGGATACTCCGCCGCTGGCTATCGATTTCGGTGGAGGGGTGCTGGGCGCACTCCAGCGCCACGCTGATCCTGGTGCGGTACAGGTGTTGTTGTCGCATCTGCACGCAGATCACTGCCTGGATGTGCCGGGTTTGTTCGTCTGGCGCCGGTATCACCCGTCGCCCCCGACCGGCAAGGCATTGCTGTACGGCCCGAGCGACACCTGGTCGCGGCTCGGCGCTGCGTCATCGCCGTACGGCGGTGAGATCGACGATTGCTCCGATATTTTCGACGTCCGGCACTGGGTCGACGGCGAGGCTGTGCAAGTCGGCGCCGTCAGCGTCACACCGCGGCTGGTGTGCCATCCGACGGAGTCCTACGGCATGCGCATCACCGACCCGGACGGGGCGACGTTCGTCTACAGCGGTGACACCGGTTACTGCGACGCGGTGATCGACCTGGCCCGTGGCGCTGACGTCTTCCTGTGCGAGGCGTCCTGGACCCACTCGCCCGACCGTCCGCCGAACCTGCACCTGTCCGGCACCGAGGCCGGGCGTATCGCCACCGCAGCCGGGGTGGGCGAGCTGTTGCTCACTCACATTCCGCCATGGACGTCCCGCGAGGATGTGATCACCGAGGCCAAAGCCGAATTCGGCGGCCCGGTGCACGCAGTGGTCTGCGGCGAGACTTTCAACGTCACACACTCTTGAGCGGCTGACTGCGCGTCAAGCGCTAGGGCCGAATTGCCCGGCTTCTCCTCATCGCGCTACCCCCTCTGCATCGTCGCCGGGCTATGGTGGCGGCGTGTCAAAACGAGAAGACGGCCGTCTCGACGACGAGCTTCGACCGGTTGTCATCACCCGCGGATTCACGGCGCACCCGGCCGGTTCAGTGGTGATCGAATTCGGTCAGACGAAAGTCTTGTGCACCGCCAGCGTCACCGAAGGGGTGCCCCGCTGGCGCAAAGGATCGGGATTGGGCTGGCTGACCGCGGAGTACGCGATGCTGCCGTCGGCCACCCACACGCGCAGTGACCGGGAATCAGTGAAGGGCCGGCCGTCTGGACGCACGCAGGAGATCAGCCGGTTGGTCGGCAGATCGCTGCGGGCATGCATCGACCTGGCGGCGCTGGGGGAGAACACCATCGCGATCGACTGCGATGTGCTGCAAGCCGACGGCGGTACCCGCACTGCGGCGATCACCGGGGCCTACGTGGCGTTGGCCGACGCGGTGACCTACCTGTCGGCGGCCGGCAGGCTGTCCGATCCGCGGCCGCTGTCGTGTGCGATCGCGGCGATCAGCGTCGGCGTCGTCGACGGACGGGTGCGGGTGGATCTGCCCTACGAGGAAGACTCCCGCGCCGAGGTCGACATGAACGTCGTGGCCACCGACACCGGCACGCTGGTCGAGGTCCAGGGCACCGGTGAGGGCGCCACCTTCCCGCGCTCGACGCTCACCAAGCTGCTCGATGCCGCGGAGGGAGCCTGCGAGACGCTGTTCGCCGTGCAGGCGGAAGCATTGGCGTTGCCCTATCCGGGCGTGCTGCCCGACGGACCCGCGCCGCAGAAGGCGTTCGGAAGCTGACCACGGCGCCTGTGACGCGTGTGCTGGTGGCCAGCCGCAACTCCAAGAAGCTGGCCGAATTACGCCGAGTGCTCGATGCCGCTGCGCTATCGGGGCTGACGTTGGTCTCACTGGACGACGTGCCACCGTTCGACGAGGCCCCGGAAACCGGTGCGACCTTTGAAGACAACGCACTGGCCAAGGCGCGCGACGGGTTCGCGGCGACCGGGTTGCCGACCGTTGCCGATGACTCCGGGTTGGAAGTGGCTGCGCTGAACGGCATGCCGGGAGTGTTGTCGGCACGGTGGTCGGGCAAGCATGGCGACGACGCCGGCAACACCGCGTTGTTGTTGGCGCAGCTGCGGGATGTGCCCGACGAGCGTCGCGGTGCAGCGTTCGTATCGGCGTGCGCACTGGTCTCGGATGCCGGCGAGGCCGTCGTTCGGGGCGAGTGGCGCGGCGCGATCACCCGGGAGCCGCGTGGCGATGCGGGCTTCGGCTACGACCCGGTGTTCCTCGCTGAGGGCGGGGATCGCACTGCGGCACAACTGACTTCGGCCGAAAAGGATGCGGCGTCGCATCGCGGTCGCGCGCTCGCGCTGCTGTTGCCCGCTCTGAGAGAGCTAGCCGGATAAGCGAATTACGTTCGCTCACACGGCGAATCGCGTTTTGACGTCCTTGGTCTGAAAGTGCTCGACGACGATGCCGAGCAGCGGGATGGTCCCGGCGAGCAGCACGCCGACAGTCTTGCCGATCGGCCAGCGGACCTTGATGGCGAGGTTGAACGCCGCCAGCACGTAGATGAAGTAGACCCAGCCGTGGACGATGCCAATCCAGGTCGGCGGGTTTTGCACCTTGACGATGTAATGGACCACGAGTTCGTAGCAGAGCGCGATGAGCCAGAGACCTGTCGCCCACGCCATCACGCGATATGCGAGCAGCGGGGTGCGGACGTTCTGCCCTGGTGCGGTCATGCGGTAGTCCTGTTCTGTCGACGATCGTTGTCCGCTTTGGCAAGTTCGGCCAGGTAGGAGTTGTACTCGCCGAGGGCCGCGTCATCGGCGTTGCGCTGTGCGGACTTCGGTCGCTCGGGCAACAGGCCGGCCGGAATCTCGGTGACAGTGCCGGTCTCTCGCGGCGCTGGCGGGGCATCCTCGTAGCGGACGAATTTGTAGTAGGCGTAGACGCAGAATGCGGCGAACGCAGGCCACTGCAACGCATAGCCCAGGTTCTGGAACGAGCCTGACGCGGACTGAAATCTTGTCCACTGCCACCAGCCCAAGGCCAGGCAACCGCTCGCCGCCAGGAGCACCAGCGCTATCAGCGCCGGTCTCCGACGATGTGTAGTGGACACCCCTAGAAGGTACTACCAGGTGGCGAGGGTCCGAGGGACCACGGCGACCTTCGAGCGCAAGGCCGGCGGTACGATTTCGGAGTGCGCGGGCGTGATGGAACGGCAGACATGCCGGCTTTAGGTGCCGGTGCTCGAGAGAGCGTGAGGGTTCGAATCCCTCCGCCCGCACTCATGCTGTCGGGATCGGGGTCGAACAGGTCGGCGTCGTCCGCCTTCGCCAGCGCCGCGGGGCCCGCCGACGGCGGCAAAGACGTTGTCGATTTAATCGGATTCGCCGGACACGATTGGGCCAGTGCAGCGACGTTGTTCGGTGGTTTATTCGGCCTGCCCTCAGGCGCGTAGACCAGGCTGTCCGCTGTGAATGTCGTGGCATGCAGCATGGAATCTGCTGGGACGACCGCGAGACACTCTTAGCTCAGGTAGTCTTCAGGAAGCTCTTACGTTTTCTTAAGCAAGAGCGCGTTTCTAGCCGACAGGGGTTCCACGTGGCGGTCAATCGCCGTACTGCTGATTGCAACGGCGCTGAGGGCACCGAGGACTCGAGCGGTGAGAAGGTGCGCCGGTGCGGGGTGGCCATGCGTGGTGCAGTCGGGGCGTTTGTAGCAGCGGCGGCGATGGCGACCGGCTCGGCAGCGCCCGCGAAGGCCGACATCGACGCCATTCTGGACCCGATCATTCAGCCGCTGTTGACGTCGGTCACCGACTCACTCGCGGCGTTCGACCCTACCGCGGCCGCAGATCTGACCAGTTGGACCGACAGCGCACTTAGTAGCCTGAACTCGGTCGACCTGGCGTTGCCCGGCGCGGACTCCGCAACGGCAGCCGCGGCGGCGAGCGCCACCGCGTCGGCCGTGGTGTCGCCGACCAACGGAACCTACGACCTGCCGCTCCTACTCACGGGCCCATACCTCGACGACCCGGCCGTGAACGCGTCGATCGCGGGCGGAACCGCGACGCCACTGCTCGTGGACACCGGATCCAGCGGCCTTATCCTGCCTTACACCGACCTCGGTTCGAGCGCCTACACGCCGTTGGAGGGCTTGCTGAATCTCGGCCTTCCGACTGGCGTCCATGAGAGCGAAATCGGCGGTGTGGACTACCTCTATCTGACCTACAACAACGTGCCGGTCGACTACCTCAACGCTTTCGGCACACCGGACCTGAGCACCGACGGCCCAGCGGGCATTGAGATCTACTCGTACAACCCGAGCGAATTTTCCAGCTTCTTCACCAACAACGCCTTGCAGACCTACCTCAGCGGCAACGACGTCGACGGAATCCTCGGTATCGGCCAGGACAACGCCGGACCGCTGTCGAGCCCGTTCCTCGACTACGGCGGCGTGGAGGTCAACTTTCCCTACGTGCTCGACCAGGGCGGTTTAGGTTTCACCGGTATAGACCTGGTTGTCACCGGCCAGGATCCGATTACCGGCGGTGTCGTGAACAGCGGGACGTCGATCATCTCGGTACTGGAATCGGTCGACGGCCAAGCGCCGGTGCAAGTTACCGACAACCTCGACTCCGGCGGGGGTTTCGGAACCATTCCATCGAGCCTGGTGGGGGGCGACACCATCGTCCCGGCGGGCACCGAGATCACCGTCACCACCGCCGCCGGTCAAGACCTGTACAGCTACTACACGACCGGCGACTACGGCTTCGATGAGGTCAGCGACAGCCCGACGATCGTCACGGGGACGAGCATCGACAGCGGTCTGATTCCGTTCCTGAACCACAGCGTGTACATCGACTACGGCAACGACACGACCGACATCAGCCCATTCATCCCGTAGCGACATTCGGCCCTATGATCTGCGCCGCTAGGTTGACGCCGGTCCGGGATGGACGCCACCCAGCATCCCGTCGGAGTGGCCCCTAACGCGCGCGACGGGTCAGGTGTCCTGTTCGGGTCGGCGCCGCACCAGGAATTGCACCTCGTCGTCCTCGTTGAGGACGATGTTCATCGTCTGGTCGCAGAACGCGACGCTCTTCAGCTGTACGCCCTCGTGGTAGTGCAGGGTGGTCGACGCGACCGGATGCCAGGTGGCAGGGTCGTCGCGATCGCCATCCAGTCGCAACCATTTCCGCCATACCACGAAGTCGGGGTCCATGAGTTTCTTCGCGGGACCGCGGAACGGATGGAGAGTCACGGTTGCGAGTGTGTCACTGAGCTCTAGACGCTGCTCATTTCGTAGATCGATACCGGCCCGCGGTCTGTGACTGTTTCCCACGTGTCTCCGTCACCGTCGAAAAAGACAGGTAGCGAACTACTCGTGTCAGTTGCGCTGCACCGCAAGCACGATCGGACGGCAAGCCCTTAGTGGCACCGACGAAGACGTGGAGGTGTGACCGCCATGACCGCATACGAGGCGCTGGACTCACTCATCGCTGAGATCGATCAGCTCCGCGCCGACAACCGCAGGCTCAACCTCGAACTGGCCGCCGCAATCAGCCGGCATGACGGCCGTTCGAATGTCAGTCCGCTGCAAGGCTTTACCGGTGGCCCCGTGTTGTGGTAGCAGCGGGCCCAACAACTATTCGGGTGCGGATGAAAGCGATCCGGTCTCGACGGCGAGTCCCACGTGACGGTGTTCGGGGTCCAGACCGACCGCAGTCAGCTACAGCGAGTTATCCAAGTGAAGCAGCGCATTTCGGGTATCTGAGGCGTCAGCGCGGCGGCGACCTTGCGGTCGATCTCGTCGGCTTCGGCCAGGGTGGTGTCAGGGGTGAGGAAACCTTCGACCTCGACGCGCAACGTGCGTCCGGTCCAACGGGCCCGAGCGTGGGCGTGATCAACGCCTGGGACGGTGACTGCGGTGGTTTCGGCGGTCGTGATGATGTCGGGGTCGACTCCATCGAGAAGGTGGTGAGTGATGTCAGAGTGACTTCCCAACCCACATGGCAGATGAACCCGGTGACGATGATGCCGGCGACCGCGTCGGCCCAGGCCCAACCGAACGCAACGGCGATCAGTCCTGACATCGCGCCGGCCGCCGACAGAGCATCGAGCCACGAGTGCTTCGCGTCGGCGATCATGGTCGCTGACTGGATCCGTTGGCCCACAGCGAGCTTGTAGCGGGCAACCACTTGGTTTCCCGCGATGCCCACGCCGGCCGCCGCAATACCCCAACCCAGGTGGCCGGCGGTGCCGTGGTGGAGCAACTTAATGACGCGTTCCGTGCCGGCGACGCCGCGCTAGCCCAAATAACAAGCGTTACAACAAGGCGTCGCCGAGCAAAGCCACCGATCCCGATAACAATGCGATCGCAAGTTCGATAAGGCCGGTCAAAGCTAGACCGACGGCACTGACCGCGACTGCCCGATTGGCCTGTCGACGCTCGCCGACGTCATCTGTCAGTGTTTGAAGGGCAAAGCTGCTCGCCGACTCGCGCACTCCGCTGATCACATGGATGCGGATCAGCATCCTCTCGGCGATGGTCGGTTCAACCGCCGGGGCGTATGCCTCGTACCTGCGATCCGTTGCCGGGGTTCCGGTACGACCTCCGAGCTCGACCTCAGAACTTCACGAACTCGCGGAGTGCGGTAATAAGGCGACTTACATCTGCACGCTGGTCGGCCAGAATGGTACCGGCTGGAATGCTGACTCCGCCATCACTGAAGATGACCTTGATGGGTTCGGCCGGATAAAACACAGTCGGGTCGCCTTCGGCCGCGGAGAAGGCGCCGTATCGAATCCCGATGATGTCAGTAAGCGGCCGCACCCAAACCGACCAGTTCGACGGCGCGAGTTCCTTCTGACGCTCTTCACGTTCGTCATAACCAGTTTTCTTGTACCTGATCAGGGCGTAGCCGACAGAACGCTCAGTGACAGCCCAGCATCTCCACACCGTTGTCGTTGCCGTGGTGTCCATCGACGACCAGGTCGCCGCGCTGACCGACTTGTCAACGATGGAATTCAACGCAACGACGACTGCCTTCGGTGCTGATGCGCCCGGCAAAGACGCGAAGCCCTGGATCTCGCGCCACCGTGTCTCGTCAAATTCCATGGCTGGAAGCCTGCCAGATCCTTTCGAGAGAAAAGACTATCTGGGCACATTGGGCACAGTCCTACGAGCTGAGCGCGGAGTCCTCGCTAGCGGCTGACCTCGTCGACCGGCCGAGTCAGCAGTCACCGTGTCGACCTCCGTCCCTTTGACGGCTCGCAGGCGAGGCCGTTCCCGTCGGCATCGAGATCCGGTCGATAGGCAGGGTCATTGACCGGGATGCTGTAGCGCCCGTCGGCGTGCGCTTGATTGCAGTCCTGGTAAGGCGGATCCGCCAGTGCCGTCGCCGTAGCACGCGGTGCCGGAATCGGTTGTCTCGCCTGCGGTGCCGAGTGGCAGGCGGTGGCGATCAAGACAGCAGCCGCAGCGATTGCGGCTCGTCGCCGCTGCGTATCACCCATGCAACCGCAGATTACTAGCCCGCATCCGGCGCCGCTCGGCCTTCGACGGTCAAGCGCGAGACGCCGCGGCGGATCCCGCGGCCAGTGAGACGGGTCACGATCGTTGCCGATCGGGCAGCATTCCCGCCGCGGCGCGGTTGGTAGACGGTAACGGCCACTAAATCTGATGGTGACCCGGAGCAGTGAGGCTGAGATGTCGCAAACCGCCAGCGCATACCCCGGATACCGCTACCCGAACGTCCAGAAGCTGATCGTTCTCACCGGCATCGTCGCCGCCGCACTGGTCGCGTTTGCGGTGGCGCTTGCCATCGCTGGCCCGGCGCGGGCCGCGACCATCGACTCGAACTTTGACATCTGCGGGGCACTGCGGGGTGGTACCAGCCTCGCCTCCATCGAGACGTCACTCGAGGCCCGCGGCTACAGCGCAACCAAAGCCGGCAGTGTGACCGGCATGACCATTCGTCAACAGTGCCCGGAGCAGGCCGCCCCGGTGATGGCGCAGATTTCGTAGAAGCCCGGCCGTCGACCTGTCACCATTGACAAGATGACCGCCGTGATCGTGGTGCTAGTGGTCCTGTTGGCCATCGGCATCCTGGCCAACGGTCTCCTCCGGCTCAGGACGTGGTTGCAGAACTCGCCTCCGGGCGAGGGATTTCAGCCAACATATGACGACGAAGAGGAATAGCACCGGGCGCTTGTCAGCAACCCACCTCGATCTTGAACGGTCTTGACACCGAGACGTGAGGATCGTTGAGCTGAGATCCCTGGGCCGTGCCGGTGATCGTGTAAATGTCGTTGGCGAAGCGAATTTTGGTGTCGCTGCCCGCCCCGTCGGCGACGCCATAGAAGCCCGCGAAGTTGTCGAAATTCACCGACTCGAGCGTGGGCTTGTCTGGGTCCAGCTTGAGCATTACCCGGACGTTCGCGGCCGCGGCGGTGATGTTCGCGACCAACCTCCAGTCGACTTGACTGCACGAGACGGCATGTGAGGTGCGGGTGGCGTTGTCGACGGTGATCCGCGCGGTCTTCTGTGGCACCTTCTCGTCGTGCGCGAGGCATCCCGAGCACATCGCCGCCACCAAAGAGGCGCTCGCCGTCGCGGTGACAAACCGTCGTCCCACCGTTCACCTCCCGTCTGGGCAACGCGTAACAATCGCAAGCTTTTTCTATCAGCCAGCGGACGGTTGGGGACCTAAACGCCCGCGATCGGCTAGCCCAGGGAGATTCGGCCCATGAGCAAGTCGATGATCGGCTTGCCCGCCGGGAACGTTCCGGTGTTCGACGAGTTGACGTGGCCGTAGTCGACAAGGAGCGTCACGCCGTTGATACCGGCAGCGGCTCGGCTGTTGAGGAATGCCATGACGTTGCCCATCTGCTCGGGCGTGTGGACCTCGGCGCCGGTCTCCTCGCGGTAGTCCTGCGCGAAGGACAGCCACAGGTCGGCGTTGGCCCGGGCCAGGGGAGTGTCGGTCGGGCCCGGGCAGATCGCGTTGATCCGAATCCCCTTGGCCAGGAACGGGAATGCGTGCGTTGCAACGTAGGCGTTGATCGCCTGCTTGCTGGTGCCGTAGTGGCCGAAGTTGTCGGCTTCGTGGGCCTTGCTCCAGGCGTCTGCCGACTCGAAGTCGGGCGTGGCTAAAAACTCTTGCAGCCGCGGCAGATCGGTTTCCCAACCGATGCCTGCCACTGAGGAGATGAAGCAGATGGCCCCGCCGCGGTTGAATTGACCGTTGTTGATCAACCGGTCGATGACGTGCCGGTGGCCGATGAAGTTGATCTTCATCAGGTCCGGACCGTCGGCGATGCCGGCAGCGGAGAACAGCGCATCGACCGGCCCCCCGACTTGCTCGAGCGCGCTGTCGATCGACGCCGGGTCGCGCAGGTCGACCTGAATCCCACGGCCGAGACCGGAGTCGACCGGCGCGTAGTCGAGGTTGATGACCTCGGCTCCGAGGTCGCCGACGATCTTGGCCGCCGCGGCACCCATGCCGGTTGCTCCTCCGACGACCAGGGCCCGCTTGCCGTCGTAGCGGAATTGCTCGATACCAGTCATTTGAATCCTTTCTGGGAAAGCCAACGGTAAGGCTCCCGATTCACTCTACGAAAACAGATTTCCGCAACCACGAGGTGGGTCGGGATGCATGCCGCAAGTATGCGTGGACGGATGCGGCTACCGGTGAGTATTCGAATCTTCGGCAGAAACTCGGGTTCGTCATCAGCCTCGGCCGTCGCGGTTGGCAGCACCCCGCACGACGGTGTCACGGGCAACGAGCAGCGCCGCGTGCTTGCCCTGAGCCCGCACGATGTTTTCCGGCATCCAGAGGATGTCCATCACGCAGCGCGCCAGCATCGCCAGCGAGGGTGCTTCTTCGATTCGGATGTCACCGGCCTGAATGCCCTCCGACAACAGCGATCTGAGCTGCCGCAACCGCATGGTGAATGCCAAACCCGGGTTCGGAGTATCCGGCGGTGACTGGCGCATCCATGCGAGTTGGATCTTCCACTCGTCGGGAAACTGGTCCAGCGCATTGATGTTGACCCAACTGAGCGCATCCAGCTTTTCCGCAGCTGTGCCGTCGGTGCGCAACACGCTGGCGAATCCACCACCGGCCTTGATGCCGAATGACTCCATGATCGAGGTGAGCAGTTCGTCCTTGGATCCGATCAGCCGGTACACCGTCCCGGTGCCCAGACCCGCCGCCGAAGCGATATCGCGAATTGTGGTGACTTCGTAGCCTTTCCTGCCGAATTCGGCTCGCGCCACCGCACGGACGTGGGCGCCTTTGTCGTTGGCTGCCACATTGCTCTCGTCGGTCCAGGTCTTGATCGCGGCCTCGGCTGCCGCGAACGCGCTGGAGCGATCCAATTCCTGGTCGGACAGCGGTCGACTGGCCAAGCCGTGCAACATGATGCGGCACAGGACGATCGCGGTCTCGTCTGCGCCGGCGGTGTGGCGAATGATGTCGAGTCCGACGTGCATCATCGTCTGGCAGATCCGGTCGGCCAGCGTTGGGAGATTGATGTCGGATCTGATGAAGCCACTCCATCGTCCGGCGCGCAGGGTTTGCAACATCGCCTGCTGGACCGCGGTGGGCGGCTTCTTAAGCAGTTCAACGAGTTCGGAGTTCGCGTTCGGCGCTTCGTAGAACGACATCTGCAGAGCGGCACGATGTTCCACCGCGCATCGGGCGATCGCCGACCCTAGCTCGACGATCTTGTCGGCGGCCGAGCGCGAGTCGGGCTTGTCCAACTTCTCGTGGGCGATCTCGCCGATGCGGTTGAGGTCGGCGTAATACCGTTGCACCAGCTCGACGAGGATCGCTTCTTTGGATTCGAAGTGGTGATACAAGCTTCCCGGCAGAATGCCTGCGGCGTCGGCGATCTCCTGCAGCGACGTCCGCAGACCAGACGATGCGATCAATGTGGCTGCCGTCTGCAGGATTTCGGTGCGGCGGGTGCCGTCGTCGTATGCGCCGCCGCGGTCGTTCGCCGGGTCCGGGAGGGTCCGGCGAGCACCTCGTGCCCGTGGTGTCATCGGAGGACTCCCGGGTTGAGTGGTCCGCACCAACGGGTCGGCATCGCGCAAGTCTAGGCGCGCGGAGTCTCCAGTGGCTGCAGGCTCGGATGGTTGCTGAAGCCCCATTCGTCCGGTTTTCAGTGATTCACCGACTCGGCGAACTGGGCACCCAGCTGCACGAGGTAGCGGTCGGGTCCGCCGAGGAACGCGCTCCAGCTCAGCAGGCGCTTGAGGTACAGGTGGGCATCGTGCTCCCAGGTGTAGCCGATGCCGCCGAAGACCTGGATGGCGGTGTCGGCGACGGCGGCCAGATGGCCCGCGAAGCCCTTGGCCCGCAGTGCAGCTGAATGCCGTTCGGCGCGGTCGGCGGCGTCGGCCGCCCACAACGCGTGGATCACGCCGCTGCGGGCGAGCTCAACCGTTTCGTACATGTCGACGCACAGATGTTGGACGGCTTGAAACGCGCCGATCGGCTGACCGAATTGCTTGCGCACCTTCGCGTACTCGACGACGAGATTCAGGATGGCGTTCGCGGCGCCGAGGGCGTCCGCCGCCCAGGCGATGACGACGTCGTCGATCAGCGCCTCGACGGCGCTGGGCGACGCGATGGCCAATCGTTGCGCGGGCGCGGCGTCGAACCGGACACGGAACTGCTTGCGGGTTTGGTCGACTCCGGTCAGTGGCGTGACGTCGATGCCGGACGTCGACGTCTGAACCGCGAAAAGGCTTGTGCCGTCCTGTTCGTCGGCCACCACGAGGATAAGGTCGGCTGCGGCGACATCGGGCACGCTGTCGATCTCACCGCGCAGCGCAACGCCGTCGCCGTGTTCGACCACCTCGGGACGGACACCGTCCAGGCCAGCCACGGTGACGATCGTGGAGCCGTCGGCGATCCCGGTGAACAGCGGGGCGGCGGCGCTGCTGTCCACGCCGAACCGCAGCAGCGCACGGGGCGCGGCGACGGCGCTGGACAGCCACGGACCGGGATACAGCCCCGCGCCCAGCTCCTCTCCGACGATGCCTGCCTCGACCATCGTCATACCGGCGCCGTCGTATTCCTGCGGCACGAGCAGGCCGGTGGTGCCCAACGCGGCGAGCCCCTGCCACACGTGTTCGGTCGTCCCGGTCGCATCGTCGAGCAGCGGACGGACATGCCCGGCGATCGACGCCTTCTCGGCGAGAAAACTTCGTACGGTGTCTCGCAATGCGATCTGTTCGTCGGTCAACTCCAGGTTCATGATCGCGGCAACCCCAGCACCCGCTGCGCGGTGATGTTCTTGTTGATCTGCGTGGTCCCGCCCGCGATGGTCAATGACCGCGACGTCAACCGGTAGTCGGCCCATTGACCGCCGTCGGGGTGCGACCCCAGCAGGTCGAAGGCCAGCGCACCGATCTGCTGGCCGACTTCACCCCAGATCGTCTTGGCCAGGCTGGCCGAACCGAATGCGTCGCCGCCGTACAGAATCGCCGAGATCGACCGCTTGCACAGCATCTCGAGATACTTGACACGCAAAGCGATTTCGCCGAGGCGGCGCAGCGTCGTGGGATCTTGGAGGGCCGGCCGACCGTCGCTACGCACGTCGGCGAGGTCGCGTACCAGTTCCGCCAGTCGCTCCTGCATCTCGGTGTACAGCCGCGCCGCGCCGGCCCGTTCGTAGCTCAGTGTCGTGGTGGCGATGCGCCAGCCACCGTTTTCTGGACCGAGCAATGCGTCGGCAGGCACCCGTACGTCGTTGAAGAAAACTTCCGCGAAATCAGCCTGGCCGTTCAGCGTGACGAGTGGCCGAACCTCGATGCCAGGCAGTGACATATCGAGGATCAGGCAGGAGATGCCCTTGTGCTTCGGTGCGTCCGGGTCGGTACGCACGTACAGCTGGCACCAGTCGGCCCGGTGTCCGAGTGAGGTCCATATCTTCTGGCCGTTGACCACGTAGTCATCGCCGTCACGCACGGCGCGGGTGCGCAGCGAGGCAAGGTCGGAGCCGGCATCGGGTTCTGACATGCCCTGGCACCAGATGTCGTCGGCGCGCATCATCCGGGGGAGCAGGGTGCGCTTCTGTTCTTCGGTTCCGCACTGCATGATCGCCGGCGCGATGTTGTTCATTCCGATCACATTGAGGTGGACCGGCACCCGTGCACGGGTGGTCTCCTCCGCGCAGACCAGTTGCTCGAGCACTCCCGCGCCGCGGCCGCCGTACTCGTGCGGCCAGGACACCGCGGCCCAGCCGGCATCGGCCAACGTGGCGTTCCAGGTGCGCAGCGTCTCAAAGGCCGCCTCGTCCCGACCCCGCCGGCGGTTGGCGGAAATCACCTCATCGGTCAGGTTCGCGGCCAGCCACGCGCGCAGTTCCTTGCGAACTTGTTCGACGTCGGGCGGGTATGAGAAGTCCACGATTCCTATTGACTCAGGACGATTGACTACGGTCAATGCCGGACTTTACGGTGGAACAGATATTTGGTCAACAACTTCCGACGAACAGTGACGCTTGCCAACCGACTGCATTCCGGTAAGGCTCTCCATAGTATTCTGCGTCCTGGCGCTCTGCTCAGCGTCCCATCAACGAAAGAGCGACACACATGACTGAGACTGTAAAGGTCCGTTTCGAACCGAAGATGATGATCGACGGCAAATTGGTCGACGGTCAGGCCGGCACGTTCACCAACATCAACCCGGCGACCGAGGAGCCGCTCGGAGAGGTCGCCGACGCGTCGAAAGAGGACATGCTGCGGGCCATCGACGCCGCCCGCCGGTCCTTCGACGAGACCGACTGGTCAACCAACCACAAGCTGCGCCAGCGCTGCCTGCTGCAACTGCACGAGGCGATCGAATCGGAGAAAGAGGAGTTGCGCGAGGAGCTCATCCTCGAGGTGGGCTCCCCCCGGGCCATCACGTTCGGCCCGCAGCTGGATGCGCCCCTGGAAGACGGGCTGAAGTACCCCGCCAGGCTGATCGACGAGTACGCGTGGGAGACCGACCTGGGCGACAAGGTGATCAGCCTGACCGGCACGCTGACCACCCGCAAGGTCTGGCGCGAACCGGTCGGCGTAGTGGGCGCCATCGTGCCGTGGAACTTCCCGTTCGAGGTGACCCTCAACAAGCTGGGCCAAGCACTGGCCACCGGCAACACCGTCGTGCTCAAGCCGGCGCCCAACACCCCGTTCAACGCCAACAGGCTGGGCCGGCTGATCGCCGAAAAGACTGACATCCCGGCCGGTGTCGTCAATGTCGTCACGGCATCGGACCACTTCGTGGGTGAGGAGCTGACACTGTCGTCCAAGGTCGACCTGATCTCGTTCACCGGCTCGACCGTCGTCGGCAAGCGGATCATGGAAAAGGGTGCGGCCACCATGAAGCGGCTGTTCCTCGAGCTCGGTGGAAAGTCGGCCACCATCGTTCTGGAGGACGCCGACTTCGGGACGGCCTGCATGGTCGGCATCGCGCCGTGCATGCACGCCGGTCAGGGTTGCGCCAACCCGACCCGGCTGCTGCTGCCCCGGTCCCGCTACGACGAGGGCGTCGAGATTCTCAAGAACATCTACGAGAACGTCACGTGCGGGGACCCGCAGGACCCCGGAACCCTCTGTGGGCCAGTGATCTCACAACGTCAGTTCGACCGGGTGAATGGCTACATCCAGAAGGGTGTCGAGGAGGGTGCTACCGCGCTGGTCGGCGGTCCTGGTGCGGCCACGGGCTTCGATAAGGGTTATTACATCCGGCCAACGCTTTTCACCAACGTCGACAACAAGATGACTATCGCGCAGGAGGAGATCTTCGGTCCGGTGCTCGCGGTCATCCCGTTCGACGACGAGGAAGACGCGATCCGGATCGCCAACGACAGCGTGTACGGGTTGGCCGGCAACGTGTTTTCGGGTTCCCTCGAGCGTGCGCTGTCGGTGACCCGTCGGATCAAGGCCGGCTTCATGGGCGTCAACGGCGGTGCGCCGTATGGTGCCGACACGCCGTTCGGCGGCTACAAGGAGAGTGGCGTGGGTCGCCAGAACGGTGTCGCCGGTTTCGACCAGTACACCGAGGTCAAGTCGGTGGCGTACCCCGCGGTCTGACGTTCCCCATCACGCTGGCTGGGCGCGCTAACGTACGTGGGTGACAGAAGCCGCACGAGCAACCGGCCGCACCATGGCATTTCGCTACGCGGCCGGACTCGCCGGCGGTCACCTACTCGGGACGGCCGATTCCGCCGCGATCGTCGTACCCTTGCACGGTCAGTTCGCCGACGATGCGCAGGCCTACTTCGCGCCGCGAAGCCTGGTCATCGTGGCGGTCATCGTGGTGGTGGGGACCATCGCCGTCAGCGCCGGTGGCATCGCGAATCTTGTGCCGGTCTTGCGGTGGTTCGTCCGCGGGCAGCGACCAGATCCTGATCAACGTCGGACCGCCACGCGTCTGCTCGGTCGCCAGTCGGCAATCCTGGCAGCGGTATGGGCGGCCAGCGGCATAACCTATCTGTTGTTCAACCTCGATGGGCTTGCGGCCCTTGCGATCCCGACGCTGTTGGCAGTCGTCTTCGGCGGGACCGCGGCAGCTTTCCTCAGCCTGTTGCTCACGCAGCGATCGCTTCGTCCCATTCTGCTGGCGGCCACGCAGGGCTCCGAGGGTGCCGTCATCGCGCCTCGCGTGCTCACCCGACTGGTGGGCATGTGGCTGCTGAGCAGTGGGCTGCCGTGCCTGGCGATCGTCGGTTTGGTGCTGACCCGCTCGAACGGTTGGATCATCCAAAAAAACGGCTCGGTCGAAATGCCCATTCTGGTTGTGACCCTCGTCGCGATCCTGATCGGGTTGCCCGCGATGATTCTGACCTCCCGATCGATATCAGACCCGATTCGTGAGGTCGTCGACGCGATGGCACAGGTTGAGCGAGGCCGCATCGATACCGTCGTCGGCGTGTACGAAAAGTCTGAAATCGGGCTATTGCAAAGCGGATTCAATCGCATGGTCACCGGCATCGGTGAACGGGACCGATTGCGGGATCTTTTCGGTCGCTACGTCGGAACGGACGTGGCGCTCCGTGCGATCAAAGAGGGCACCTCGCTGTCGGGTGATGTGCGGGACGCCGCAATCCTTTTCATCGATCTGGTGGGTTCGACGACGTTGGCCGCAAGCCAGCCACCCCAAGAGGTGGCTCGAGTACTCAACGACTTCTTTCGCATCGTCGTCGACGCCGTCGACGACCACCACGGGCTGATCAATAAATTCCAGGGCGACGCTGCGCTGGCGATCTTCGGCGCGCCGCTGGCCTCCGAGGGCGCCGCATCGGACGCGTTGGTGACCGCCCGCACACTGCGTGACCAACTCAAGCGGCTACCGATGGTCGACTTCGGGATCGGTGTCTCGGCGGGCCCGGTCTTCGCCGGAAACATCGGCGCTGAAAACCGTTACGAATACACAGTTGTTGGCGACGCGGTCAATGAGGCCGCGCGCCTTGCCGATTTCGCCAAAACACTTGATCAGCGGGTCGTGTGCTCAGCCGCCACGATAG